>Ga0315553_10001798_pt1 | contig 17584 bp, 16 predicted proteins | sample SalMarSW160140MG_FD_203099 | JGI IMG/M metagenome (GOLD analysis project Ga0315553, IMG submission 203099) | Salt marsh sediment microbial communities from the Plum Island Ecosystem LTER, Massachusetts, United States - Salt Marsh Sediment SW1601-40 ... | reverse complement strand
GTATGTCGGGGGCGTAATAACCTGATTTGCAGCAAGTCTGATTGGCGTGGTGTGTGTGGATTCTCACTAGAATGTACATGAGAGGCTCGAGAGAGGGATTGCGGGGACACAATAACATAGAACTTTTACCGTTCAGCGTGCGCGTTTGACGTAACAAAACAAGTGATTGTTGACCAAGCTGAACAATCTGGACTAAAGTACAGACTCGTAAGACCTTTAATCAAAGATACTACGCTTGTGGAATGGTGAGGTTAAGAAACGCAGAAATAACTTCGATTTTGTAAGCCACTCAATCCTCACACCGTTCTTCTTATTGGAGAGGATCTTGTTTACCAACCAGGGGGTAACGGTTTCGACTCGGTCAGACAAAATGTTGAAAATCCGTTCCGCGCGTTTCCATTCTTCTGGGTGACCCTTATACTGCTCCGTTATCAATTTCGTGGCAACCATGCCTGGTCGAAGGCTGCCAATGATTATTGGCGTGCCCTGAGCTTCTTTCGCAGCAGCTGTTGTAAGATGCGCGAGTGCTGATTTCGTGGCAGAGTATAACGCCAGTCCCTTGATCACAGGACCGCTGCTGCCTAATCCCTCCATGTTGTAGATGCTGCCGAATCCTTGTTGCATCATGCCTTTTGAAGCCACCGTTAAGCCGTATAAAGCGCCGGTAACATTCGCCGCAATAACCCTATCAATCACCTCGCGGGAATAGTCCCAAATCAGAGTTTCAGGATGGCCTGCGCCGGCATTGTTTATCCATATGTCAACGCGGCCGAACCTCGCTCTTGCCGCACTCCACAGGCCTTCGACTTGATCATAATGGCTTACGTCACATATGTACGCCAGAATCCGGTTCTGGTCGTATTTGCCAGACAATATCCGATAAGCTTTGTCCAAATTTGTCTGAGAACGTCCACTAATGGTAACAGCATACCCTTGCGAGAGGAATACATCGGCAAGTCCGAATCCTATCCCACTGGTGCTCCCGGTAATGACAATACTTTTCATCTTCTGCCCTAATCCTCCGGTTGGCATTCTTGTTCCTGCTTATGCACGGCTTTTCACGTTTCTGTACAGACCTTCTTGGGGTACATTGTACTGACTCGGTATTCGCATAGCAAATGAATGTGCAGGTCGTTAAGAGAACAAAATCTGGGCCGGTCACATTCCGCTAATTTGTTACAAGGAATTATTCTGGCTATTTAATCTTCTACCACATTTTTATGGTGTCTCTGGAATTCCTCTATTACCAGGTGTGCTACAATTCTCTCAACTATGAAGCAAAATATCATACATCCATATACACCTGATATTTCCTGGTATAACCCGCAGCGGAAACAAGATATATGAGCACTTCATTCTTTATACTGGCTCTTATAGGCGTTGCTTGTGGGATTGTAGCTTCCGCTATGATTGCTTCGTTTCTGTCCAGGCGTGGCATTAAAATCAATTATCTATTCTTCAGAGTATTGATCTTTGGATATATCCGACAGTACCGAAAAATAACACTGGAGGAAACTGGGAAACCCGGGCCGTTGTTTTACCTGTTCATAGCAGCATGGAATCTTGCCTTGCTTTTTACCATAATCGGAATAATACTCGAAATCAGGTAGGGGCATAATACCTGATTTGTATTAGGGTTGATTGGTATGGGGTCCCTGGAATTACCCGAAAATCGTGAAAGTATAATCACATTTGGGCAGGCAAATGAATAACTCTACACTGTGACAGCTAAGAACCATTGGTATATAAATGTCATGTATTTATAAGACCGTGTAGATCTTGTACTCGACACCAGCCGGCACCAACTTTCCCACTCCTACTGCAACAATACGATTCAGCCAGGCATATTTCTTGGATCCGGTTTCAGTTACTGTTGTAACTCGGAAATAGTATTTTGATGAATCGACAGGTTTACCAGTGATTGCCTTGATAGCAACCTCAGCAGTCATCTCGTTAATGCCTCTGAGACAGCAATATATCAGGTGATTGTCATCAGTGCGTAAGACGCAGCGAACATCCAGTTCCACCATCTGGTCAGCCCGTCGAACAAACCAGTCGCCTCCTCCAGGAAGCACCACTCCTTTGAGCTTTGGGCCTTCGAATGTACCGCCTTTTATGCATATTATCTGTCGTATGCCATGCGGCGTCACTCCCAAATCTATGACCTGTCGCCAGTCAACATGTACGGCTACAGTGAACAGGAATTCAGTCTTTAAATCCGACATTCGTCCGTCCCTCAATGATAGAAAGATACTGTTCCTCAGCAATAGTGAGTGTGGTTTTCCATCGCTGGTGTGACAGATTATATCGTTTCCAAGCTACGAGGACAAGACTATTAACGGTAATCACATTTACCGGATACATTACAGCTCGCCAACCTTGTCATTGAATAAGGTACCTGGTATTGGCGGACATAGTGCCTGATTTGTAGCTGGCTCGATTGGCAGAATGTACGTGGAATTCCTGTTAAGGGTTGTGCTGGCGCCATTCGATAACGTTGGTGGACCAGATGGTGTCGATGGCTCTTTCCAGTACCGTCCGGCGTGGCTCAGGTATATCCAGCAGCGTACGCAGGATGCGGTCATCAAATTGGCTCAGGAGCGGGCAGCCTTTTCGCAGTGTGAGTATAGTAGTCCTAGCCCCACCATAGACCAGATAGTCCAATGACCGGGCATGGGGCTCGATATGCTCCCGCACATGACCGCAAACTCGTCCCAAAAACTCTTCTATTTGCTTCTCTCGATGTCGGGCAAACCGCGCCTGCGAGGAGCCGCCTTTCTTATGGCGGGCGTGCACCAAACCTGTTCCCGTCTTGCTATCTATGATCTTTGTGCCCTGACAGACGCCAATGCTGAATGCCCCCAGGCGGACCAGGACCAGAGCGATAAGGAAGTCATGACTGAGAAGCGAACGCAACGGCCCAACATCATAGCCATCGGTGATATATTCTTCTTCTATCGGGAATGGGGGCAAAACCAGGTACATCTGCAGCTGATTCCAGAAAAACGCCGCTCCCATCTTCGAGGCAGCAATAGTCTCAGCTACGCCCGGCGGTATGTCGACATGGCCAAATACCCTTTTTATCCTGGCTTCAACACTGGCCGGTCCTATCCCCGGGGGGAAGTACACCGATATGGCCTTACCTTCTGTCGAGGCCAGCTCATCCAGAAAGTCGAGCCCCTTCGACCTGCCCAGACGTAATTTTCTCGATACCAGCATAATCTCAATCACCCGATCAGCCGGTATGCTCCGGCTACATACTGACTATAGTAACGCCATCACCACCCTCGCCCCGTTCCCCAGGCCGGAAAGATGCCACCAGTGGATGAGAAGCCAGCATCTCTCTTACAATCTGGCGCACGGTGCCTGTGCCGAAACCGTGAATGATACAGACCTGGCTCAGACTGCTCAAAGACGCTTCGTTAAGATAATCGTCGAGCAACGGCTCAACCTCCTCGGCCCTCTTTCCCCTCAGGTCAAGCTCGGGGGAGACCCCGGGCTTGCTCATCTCCATCCTTAGCAGGGCGCCACTCGTCTTCACCTCGCCGGTTGCTCGTATCCTCTTTTCCACGCCGTCCAGCCTGAGAGTCATCTTCACTTTCCCGGCCTGGACCTCGACGAGCCCACGGTCTTCAAATACTGATAATACTGTGGCCAGTACGTTAGCCTCTTTCAGCCAGACGATATCACCGCTAGCGATTGGACCTTCCCCGGCTTCTGCTTCCTCCACATCAACCGCCGGTCTGGCCTGCCATACTTCGGCATCCAGCTTCTCCTGTGCTTCTGCCAGTGCTTTTTTAGCCCGCTCGATTTTTTCCCGGGATTTTTCCTTACGCAAATCCGCTGCTGCCCCCCGAATTATCATCTGTATCTCGGCAGCCTCGCGGACTACCTGGTCGCGTGTCTGCTTGACGATCCTTCGCCTCTCCTCTTCTAATTGGCGGAGCCTGTTTTTCAAGTCCGCACCGTTCTGTTCCGCTTCATTCAGTTCTTTCTCCAGGCCGTGGCGAAGCGATTCAACATTCTTCTGCTCAGTCACCAGGTGGATGAGCAAGGACTCAATCTCTTGAGCGCTTTTAGAAAGCATATTGCGGGCACGGCTGACAATCTCCGCTGGCAACCCCAGGCGCGATGCTGTAGCCAGAGCATTGCTGCCGCCCGGGATACCTACTGTCAGGTGATAGGTGGGTGCCATGGTAACGGGGTCCACATCCAGAGCTGCGTTTTGCATGCCGTCGGTAGCGTGAGCCAGTGCCTTCAATTCGGTGTAGTGAGTGGTGGCTACGGTCATCGTTCCCTGTGATAGGAAATGAAGAAGGATAGCACGGCCCAGGGCCGAGCCTTCGCCCGGGTCGGTGTTGGTGCCCAGCTCGTCTAACAGCACCAGGCTCTGTGCCGTGGCGTTGTTGATGATGTGCACGATGTTACCTATGTGCCAGCTGAAAGTGGAAAGGGTCTGTTCAATGCTCTGTTCATCGCCGATGTCGGCATATACACCGTCAAAAAGGGGGATGCGGCTTTCCGCCTGGGCTGGAATAGGCAAGCCAGCCAGCGCCATCAGGCTGAGCAGCCCTATCGTCTTGAGGGCAACCGTCTTACCGCCGGTATTGGGACCGGTAATGACCAGGACGGAGCAGTCCCGGCCAATCTCGACCGATAATGGCACCGCCTTCTTTCCCAGCAGCGGATGCCGGGCCTCCACCAGCCTGAGCACCCCACCCGGTTCATGTCCCTCTGCCCTGGTGCTTCTAACAGCAGCCACGATAATCGGCTCGGTGGCTCTGGTCTCCCTGGCATATCTGGCCTTGGCCAGCGCCAGGTCAAGTTCAGCAACCAGTTCTATGTTACGTGATATTTCGCATTGGAATGCCCCGGCTTCGGCACTGAGCGTTTGCAGTATCCGGTCTATTTCATCTTTCTCTGCCGCAACCAGCTCGCGCAGTTCGTTCTGCGTCTCCGTAGTTGTCCAGGGCTCGATAAACACAGTGGCCTCGGTATTGGAGACATCGTGGACAATTCCCCTTATCTGCCGGCGATATTCCACCTTGACGGGAATTACATACCGCCCCTCCCGCTCAGTTACGATGGGTTCCTGGGCTATTTTTCGTCCTCTGGGTGAGGTGACTATGGCCTGCAGATGAGTGAGGAGTTCCTGGCGCACCTCCCGCATTCTACGTCTCACCGATGCCAGTTTAGGTGAGGCAGTGTCCAGCAAGTCTCCATTGGGACTCAAGCAGTCTTCAATATCCTTTTCAATCTGATCCATTGCCACAATGTCTCCAGCCAGACCACTCAATAACGGGAGTTCCTGCAGCAGGTCCATCAGGTGATTTTTTGACCGGCGGGCGGCGGCCAGCGTTTTTTGAATTTCCAGCAGAGATTTGGGGTCAAGGACTTTACCCCGTGCCGCCATCTTCACCATTTCCCGGATATCAACAACTTCGCCGATATGGAAATCTGGACTCAGTGACAGCAAACGGCGCGCCTCGGCCGACTGCCTGAGCCGCAGGCGCACATCTTCTTCATCCGATAGAGGAACGAGGTCGAGGGCAAGCTCTCGGCTGGCAGAAAAAGAGGTAAAGCCAGCCAGTATCTCCCTTATCTTGTGGAATTCCAGTAGTTCTAAATTTCTATCGCCCAATGTAACCTTCCAGAGTTGTCAGTGCAGTAATCAGGATATCAACCGTCAAATAGTATAAAGCAACCGCCTGAGTTTTCAAAAGGTCGGCTTCCCTGACCGGGGCGGACAATAGTTATATGCGCCTTTTTAAGGAGGTTTTAAGGGCATTTCGGGAAAGTAATACCTGATTTGTAATAGGCTCGATTGGTATGGCACCCCTGGAATTCGATGAGGGGTTATTCACCTAAATAGCTCCTTGAGCAGTCCTTGTCGATCTATTTCAAGGTAAGCAGCAATCTCATTCACGATATGGTCCAGAATGCCGACTTTGAGAGGTTTGTGCTCCGAGATGGGAATATGATTTTCAAGGCCTTTAACGGTTGATGTGAGCCGCATATGACTGCCGGTCTTTTGAAGTATCAGAGCGAGATGCTGTCTATCATATCCAGAATCTGGTCTTCGACTTCAGGGGAAGCATAGCCTGCATACACATCCAAATAGACGTGATCTAGAACTAGCACCAATTCGAGATCATATAAATCAAAATCAAAATCGTAGCCCTTGGCATAACCTGCTGTTGTTCCCGCTATAGCCATTATCCCGGTTTCATCTGGCATGTACCCAAGGTCTCTTTGGAAAATATCATCCGCATCCTGCTCTAAAGCACTCGGAGTAAAATCCCATTCCGGAGTTTGCTCGTAGAAAATCTGGATGTTGTCGTAGGTAACTTCGTTCACATATCCTATCAATCCAGACTGATCATCATATTCCCCTTCATAAATCGCTTCCTCGTATGGAGTTACAGTGAGCAAGCTCCAATCTGCAGGAAGATAATCTATCATAGGTCGTGCCAGGTCTCCACAGGATATGGCTGTGACTGCTAATACGATGATAGCTATGATACAACCTGTGGTTCCCGCCAGCTTTTTATTATTCATTCTATTCTTCCTTCTCAGTAGAGCCTATCAGTTCAATCTTCTGAACCATTCTGCTATCTATCGTTTAAGTAAAACGTATAGATACAGGTGGTAATAGTCAATAGCCTGTTATTCCTAGGCCATATTACCTAATTTATGGTTGTCTTGATTGGCCAGGTATCTCTGGAATTCTAGTATAATGGGTAACAAGATGGCCAGAAGAAGAGTGATAACCGGGTATTCCAGTAACGGCCTTCCGTATGCCTGTATTGGAAGCGGTGTACGTGACCTCGTTGTGTTCGGCGGGTTGGATTTTCAACATAAACCGCCGTCCGCCATTATGCTGCGGATGAGCACCGGTTATTTAAGGGGACTCGAGAATAGCTACAAAATCTACATTGTGAGTAGGAGGCCTGGTCTTCTCCCGGGATATTCACTAAGCGATATGTCGGATGATTACGCTGTCATGATTAAGAATGAGATGGGCGGTGTGGCCGACATAATCGGCGTCTCCACGGGAGGGGCAATCGCCCAGCACTTTGCCATTGACCATCCGGATTTGGTTGGGCGTCTCGTCCTTGTCATGACCGGTTTCCGCTTGACTGAGGAAGCCAGAGAACTGCAGAGGAAAGTTGCAGACCTGGCACGAAAAGGCAAGCGGCGGGCAGCGTCCGCACTACTGGGTACGGCCATCATCCGGAAGGGAATTGCGAAACACTTTTTCAAATGGTTTATGGGGCTGATGGGTCCTCTCATGATTCCTGCGGACCCTTCGGATGGGATTGTGGAAATTGAAGCAGAGGACCGCCATGATCTGAGCGACCGCCTGGACAGGATTAAAGCGGAAACTCTGGTGATTGGTGGTGAAGAAGATTTCTTTTATCCTGTTCCTGAGACAGCCGGGAAAATACCCAATGCCAGGCTGGTCCTGTATCCGAACCTCGGGCATAACGCTATGTTCGCGCGAAGCCGCCAGTTCGGTGAAGAAATAGAAGCTTTCCTGCTGAGTGATAAATAACAAGTCCCGGCGTATTCCGGGGACATAGTACTTGATTTGTAGCAGGTCTGATTGGCATAGCGTCCCCGGAATTAGAGTCGCTCTTAGACGGTATAACCAGTGATAATCCTTAATGGTAACTTATAGCCTGTCTGATAGCTTCTTCAAGCTCCTGTGGAACGTCTGTGCCAATCAGATATTCCTTGCCCGTTATTAACCTGATCTGGACGGCATGAAAGCCGGAAACCCTGAACACCATCCCTTGAGGAGTTAATCGAATACCCCACCCGTAGTACCAGGGAATTCTAACGGCCTGACACGATTCTATCTCATTCAGCTTAAACCGCTTGCTGATTACTCCCGGCCCAAATTTCACTACCAGCTCTTCTCCACTGATGATCACCGTTAGACTGTGAAATAAAGCCACAACTACCGCGAGGACAACCAGGACTGCGGTAGCAATCCAATTAACGCCGGTATTCGCCATGATAATCCCGATTGCCACCATTGCTGCCACGATGGCTATGGTGATGAAGTATCCAACCTGAGTATGTTCGTATCGCTTAACCATGATATCCCTGTGAGCAATTGGGTAACTCAAATAGGAAGTACCTGCTAGTATTACTTCTTGCTCTCCAAAATCCCTTTAGCCCAGGCTGCAGCCCGCTCCAGTTCCCCTTCTTTCAGTGGACCCTTAGTACCTGTAACAAAGAACCCCTCCGGAGATGCGACGTGAACGCCGCCCTTTTTCGTCAAATGACCGGCGATGCGTCCCGCCGCATTTCCAAATATCTTGGCGAATTTTGACGTTGCCCTGGTGTCGAATGTAGCTACTTTGATACCTTTAAGGGACTGCTGGGTCACCTTGTTGAGAAAGTCCTGAACTGCCGGCATCGGTCTGCCCCCATGCGTTGGAGAACCTACAATCAGAAGGTCAAGAGATTCCAGTTCCGAGGGATTCGCCTCGCCCGCATGCAGTACCTTGACCTCACCGGACGGGGTAATAGCCTCAGCCATAGCCCTGGCGATTTTCTCCGTATTTCCATAAACTGAGTCATATACTATCAAAGTCTTCATCTAGAAACCTCCGCACTTTATTCGATTATCCAGTGTACACCCGTATCAACGAATCTTCAAGCAATTGCAGCAGACCTAATCCGTATAGTGTCCCTAGAATTGATCTTTCCCTGGTTTCGTCCTTATACCAGATTATTGGCGGGCCTTTTCCATCAGCTCCTGCCGGCGCATTCTGTACTCGATTATGGGCCGGTCGGCCTGAAATAGCTGCTCTCCGATTTTCAGGGCTGATGCCTTAGGCTGCTGTGTAACCACTACTCTTCTGTCCTGGTGGGTAATAATCAGGTTAAAAGGCGTAGACAAGCGCGTTATCAAATTCCTCAACACGGGCACACGCATGAACTTCTGATAAAACCGAAGATAGAGAACCGTATTTTCCTGGTCCACTGGAACGAAGGCGACCATAACCCGTACTTTCTCGTCAATATAGTTCTGCCACAGATTGGGGAAGATAAACTCCAGCTTGAAGTCCTTGACTGGGTCCGGAGCAGGCATCTGCTCGGGCTTAAGAGGCGTAGTACCATCGTCGACCCGGCTATGAATAAATACATAGAACATGTCCCCGTCCAACCACTTGAGGAGCGGCCCGTCTACTATGGTGCGATTTCCGCGTCCAATCGTGTTGTAGTGGACAAAAGGGAGGTGGGCAGCATCAAGCTGGTTTTCTATGACCCGGGAGTAGTGGGCATTCCAGTAATCATAAGCCCGGCCATATGACAGGCTGTCATCAATATCTGTAAAAAACCGGGGAGGCTGCAAGTCCCCGGGAGGGTTCTCGCCCCACCAGATCCATATGAAGCTGTGCGCCTCATAGGTAGGATAGCTCAAGACCTGAAAGCGGTCGGGGACAGGAGTATTTTTGCTATTGGCCGGTATGGCGGTGACCTTTCCGGAGGAGTCATATTCCAGACCGTGAAAAGGGCACTGGATATGGTCTCCGATTACTTTACCCTTGCTGAGTTGCACGCCCCGGTGGACACATTTGTCCTGAAAACAGTTCACTTTCCCGCTGCTATCCCGCCAGAAGACGAGCTTTTCTCCCATCCTTACCACGCCCACAAGTTTGTCTCCGACCTGCGTGGAGTCCATAACCACATACCATTGCTTCGGAATCATATTATCCCCGTGGCTTTGAACGAAACATTATCTCTATTCACTTCCAGTGCCTGTGTATAAGCACATTATCGCCAGGCTCTAAGATGTTTCAACCAGCTGGCAGATCACGCCACGACCACATTATGCATTAAAATGTACAAAGTGACAAAAGGGGTGTTTGTCACCCCGGTCTTTATTCGACAAATCTATTGTTATATACTTGCAGAAAAACAAGAGAAGAAAGGGCTTGCACCATGCCGCTGGCCAGGCTTAATGGTATTCATATTAGCTATCAGGTAGAGGGAGAGGGTAAACCCCTGGTGATGATAATGGGGTTTACCGCCAGCCGAATTGGCTGGATGCCCCAACGACGATTCTTCAAGAAGTATTACCGCGTAATTAGCTTTGATAATCGGGGAGCCGGCAGGTCGGACAAGCCTCCGGGTCCTTATTCCACCAGGATGATGGCCGACGATACAGCGAAGCTCATGGACGTTTTAGGGATTGAGAAAGCCCATATTATGGGCCTTTCCATGGGCGGTATGATTGCCCAGGAGCTGGCTATCAATTATCCGCAGAGAGTCATGAAACTGGTACTGGCCTCTACCTATGCCCGCCAGGATGAAACGAGTGGAGATACTCTGGAGCAGGCGAAATTTCTGCACCTGGCTCCGGAGAAGAAAGCCAGCACCTTGATCGGCCTGGCTTTTAATAAGTCCTTCTACAGGTTCACCTTTGGCCTCCTCGCCAGAGTCCAGACCAGGTTCATCGGAGCTTCAGGTAGGGTGGGGATTGCCGGGCAGAGCGAAGCTTGCCTGAAACACGATACGCTGGAGAGACTATCATCAATCACGGCCCCCACCATGGTTATCGTGGGAACTGGAGATAGAATCATCAAGCCCGTTTCTTCCGACGTGATAGCCGGCAAAATACCCAACGCGAAGCTGGTCAAAGTTGAGGGTGCTTCCCATTACTTTTCTTTCGAGATGAAAAACGTATTCAACCGGGAAGTGCTGAATTTTCTGAAGAATGATGCTCCAGGCATTAACTGATCTAGGGCAATAATGCCTGATTTGCAGCAGGCCTGGTTGGTATGGTGTACCCGGGATTCGGAATTGTCGGCTATTCCTCCTCTATGGTTATTCGTATTATGATATCACCCTGTTCAATTCTTTCCAGCACGTCTGTCCCCTCTACCAGCTGACCAAATACCGAGTGGTGCCCATCGAGGTGGTTCTGTGGGGTATAGGTGATGAAAAACTGAGAGCCATTGGTATTGGGACCCGAATTAGCCATTGATAGCGCACCGGCAACATGCGTATGCTCGGTGATTTCATCATCAAATTGGTAACCAGGGCCACCGGTCCCGTCGCCAATAGGGCATCCTCCTTGAACCACGAAGCCAGGTACAACGCGGTGGAATGTAAGGCCATCATAGAAGCCGTCGCGTGCGAGGGACACAAAGTTGTTAACTGTCATCGGAACATCACCGGCAAACAGCTCCAGCACCAGATTTCCCTTTTCCGTTTCAATGGTGGCAGTGTATTGTTTTTCAGGCATTGTAGTTAATACTACTATTACTATGATGATGACGGCAACAGCCACAGCTAACCCGATTAGCAACTTCTTCTTTGTCGATCCCATCCTCGTTTGTTTTGCTTTCGGTTTTTTGCCTCGAATCGGGTGCTGGCCCCTATCTTTTCGCGATATCCTTCTGGACCCTCCTGAAACGGCTTTTCCTTCTCTTTCAATATATCATAAACCAGCCAGTGCATGCAGTCCGCTTACTCTGGGGACATAATGCATGATTTGTGGCAGGCTTGATTGGTGTGTTGTTGCTGTAATCCACTTCTGACGACTTCTACATTCTTTGTTTGCCCGGCACCGCAGAAAGGTGCAGACTACTTAACAGGGGTATTCTAACTAATTCTCCGATTCTTCCTTAGGCGCTAGAAATGCATGTGCTTTCTCCAGCCACTCGGGGATGTCAATTTCTTGAGGACAGACATCCGTACACTCCCCACATTTGTTGCACTGGTCGGCACGCTGCTCCTCCTTGAGCTGGCCATAGAGCCAGCGGGCCTCCCGGGGGTCTTCGTACATCATGGCATCGTTATACATCTGGAAGATGTCTGAGATTTCCACGCCGCCGGAACAGGGCATGCAGTATTTACAGGCGGTGCAGGGAATGGGGGCCAGTCCCTTATAGGCTTCCCGGGCCCGGTCGATCAGTGCCAGGTCCTCCGAGGTAAGCATACCCGGCCTGGCGCCATCAGCCAGGGCAACGTTTTCCACGACCTGATCCATGGTACTCATACCGCTGAGAGCCACCGCGACCTCCGGTTGGTTCCAGACCCACAGCAGGGCCCATGCGGCGGGGCTGCGCTTCGGGGTTGCGCTTTCCCACACTTCCGCCACCGGCCCCCGTGGCCTGGCAAGTTGTCCCCCGCGTATCGGCTCCATGACCACAATCGGCAGTCCCTTGCTGGCGGCATATTCCACTCCGCGGCGGCCGGCCTGATTGTCTATCTCCGTGTAGTTGTACTCGACCTGGGCAAAAGTCCAGTTGTCGTAAGCGTCCACAATCTGCTTGAAGGCCTCGAAGTAATCGTGGAAAGAGAATGCCAGATGGTCGAAGCGCCCGTCAGCCATCGCTCCCTCGGCCCAGCCTATCACTCCCAGGTCCCGCACCTTGGCCCAGCTCCGGCTGTTCAGCCCGTGAAGAAGGTAGAAATCGATCTTCTCCATCTGCAGACGCTCCAGTTGTTCATTCAGGTAGCGGTCAAAATCCTGTGCATCTTCCACCTTCCACGCGGGGAGCTTCGTTGCCACCTTCACTTTCTCACGATATCCGTCCTTGAGTGCGTTCCCCACTACTCCTTCACTGTGCCCTTCATGGTAGGGGTACGCGGTGTCGACATAGTTGACACCGTGGTCTATTGCGTATCGCATCATCCGTATCGACTCGGGCTCATCCACATCTCCTTCCCCTTTGCCGGCGAGTGGCAATCGCATCGCCCCGAAGCCCAGCACCGATACCTCCCAGTCCAGCTTGCCAAGTCTCCTATACTGCATCTGTGTTTTCCTCCTCTCTCGCTAATCTACCAGCGGAACGGGAATGTGGAAAGTACCGCCATTTACGCATTCAGTCTTCCCCCCACAAGTCGGTTCAGTCCTCCTCGGACAGATCGACTATTCCAAGATGATATGACCTCGCCAGCTTCCTGTCAACCCGTTTGTCCCCGACGTGAGCTAGGTGTTCCGGGGAAACAACGCTTCATTTGCATGGTATTCCTGGGATTGGTGATTCCGAGAATCTGGTACTAACTTCCTAGTACGTAAGAGGAATTGACAATTACTTTATGCTTGTCTAATATGAACACCGTCCCGAGTAACTGAGCAAGGACCTGGCATGAGAGTTGGGCTTGGGGAAAGCTGAAAAGTGCATAGAGTGGTCGGCACAAGGTAAGCTGAAAGCCAGGCCGGAAAATGGCAGGTGAAGGTAGTGAGGTTACTCGGGGCGTCTCATTTTTTGCTGGCTAAGCGTCCCCGTCACAGTTTGAAATGACCCGATAAATAGGCTTGACTGATATGGTATCCCTGGAATTCGCCACAAAAAGACGGAATATGTAAGCTGAATTTTCTGGCTATTATGTAACCAGGCGCTCTGTTAAGTGAACCACGTCTATGCGGACTATCTCTCCACCTCAACCCTTCAGCGCCCATATTGTCATTGTGAGGCTAGGATTTACCATAAGTCCATGATTAATCTACATCCGATCTAGGAGCCGTCAGCGCTACATACACCACCGGTGGTTTTCTCGATGTATCTCGTTTGAGCGTAAATGTTTCTGGATATTTTTTAATGAGAGACTGTAACTGCTGATGGCCGTAAGTACGGGGATCAAATGCTGGGTCCAATTGGCGAAGAACGGAGCCCAATGCCGCCAAATGAATCCATTCTTCTTCTTTCGCGGCTAGATTGAACCCTTCTACAAGAAGGTTTAACGGGTCAGCCATATCAGATTTCGCTTCCTTTGCTTCTTTCACTCTCATTTCCCGGGGTCCGATTAGATTTTCACAGTAGATGAACTGGTTGCAGGCGTTGATGAAAGATTCCGGTGTCTTTTTCTCTCCGACTCCAATAACAGAAAGGCCTCCCTCTCTTATTCTTGTTGCCAGTCGTGTGTAGTCGCTGTCGCTGGCAACAATACAGAAGCCGCCTACATTGTTACTGTGGAGCAAATCCATGGCATCAATTATCATGGCACTATCTGTGGCATTCTTGCCAACCGTATACCTAAATTGCTGCATGGGCTGAATTGCATGTTTATGAAGCGAAGCCTTCCAGCCATTCATGTTTGTAGTGGTCCAGTCTCCGTAGATCCGCTTGACCGTTATCAGTCCGACTTTGCTAACCTCTGCCAGAATTCGAGGAAGAAGAGACGCCTGAGCATTGTCACCATCAATCAGTACTGCAAACCTCAGTTGTTCAGATTTTTCTTCCACTGTACACCTTTCCGGTTATCAATTTACGCCACACCATATTGAGATAAAGTTTGTGTCGTTTCTCAAGTTAACTAACCACGTATTTATATAATTTTACTCCGTATACACCTCAAATAACAAGAGACAACAAAATGAGTTTTAGTGCAGCGCTAGCTGGCCGTCATACAGTCGAGGGGCACGACCGAAGAATCTTGGTAATTGCTTGCTGCGGAATTCCGGGAGCATAACGCCTGACTTATAATAGGCCTGATTGGTATGATGTCCCTAGAGTTACGAAGTTGTTTACTAATTTACCGGCTAGATTACCAGCGTGCTAATCAACACATTATGGTTTTAACCCACATAGTACCGACCCGAAATTATGGATAGAAAGTTAAATCAGCTCTCCATTCAGTAGCTTTTGTTGTTTGACTAGCAGCGCATCATCAACCTGGATTTCTCTCACTTTCTCATAGATCTTGCGGAGGTGAAATCCCTGAATAGCCATGGTTATAACCAACCCCGCAAACCGAGGATATCTCGGGAGGGATGAGAAGATCAGCTTCCAATAGTACCATCCGGCTTTGCCTCTGAAACCTAACACAAATGTGGCTTGAATCAATGCTTTTAGTTCTGCAGTCCCCAATTTGGCACTGCATGCTACCCTTTTATTGGGCCTGAATTCCTTGATGAACGTATGAATCCGTTCATAGTATTGCTTGGGCGAGTAGATCCCGTGCAGGATTCGCTTGTACCCATTAACAAGAACATTAAAGTCCATTTCGGGGATGAAATTGGTAGTCCCGTCCGTATTATCACCGGTGCCGGTGGCCAAAAGGCGGTTTTCTTTTTTAAGGCGATGCCATAGCTTCGTTCCGGGAGGGGCCATCAACATACCGACCATAGCTGTAACAATGCCACTCCGTTGAATCAAGTCAATTTGGCTCTGGAAGATAGAGATTGGGTCACTGTCAAAGCCGACAATAAAGCCTCCCATTACCTGAAAACCATGGTTTTGGAGCTTCTTAACCGAAGCCACCAGGTCGCGATTCTTATTAGCATACTTTTTGCATTCGTTTAGACTTTCTGCATTCGGGGTTTCAATACCAACAAACACGTTGTTGAATCCGGCATCAGACATGAGTTGCATTAGCTCTTCGTCATCAGCCAGGTCTATCGAGGCTTCGGTGAGAAAGCTAAATGGATACTCCCGCTCTTTCATCCACTGGATTATGGCCGGCAGGACATCTCCTTTGAGTTTCCTCCTGTTACCGATGAAATTGTCATCGACAATAAACACCGTACCCCTATAGCCCAAATCATAGATTGCCTCTAGCTCGGCGAGGATTTGGTCTTTGGTTTTAGTCCGCGGTTTACGTCCATCCAGTACAGTGATACCACAAAACTCACAGTCGAAAGGACAGCCCCGTGAATATTGAACCGTGACCGTATAGTATTTTCCCAGATCGAGAAGCGAAAATAAGGGGATCGGAGTTTCAGTTACATCTGCCTTCTGGTCAGTCTGGTAAATATGCCTGGCGCATCCCTTCTTCAAGTCCTCCAGGAAAAGCGGCAGAGTAATTTCCGCTTCGTTTAGAATAATATGGTCTACATCCTCGAAACCCAGATCTTTATATGCCATCGTGAACAGCGGACCGCCTCCAACCACTCTCTTGTCGAGTTTCTTACATCGGTCGATAACGTCACGCGTCGACCTCTGCTGGACCATCATGGCACTAACAAAAACGTAGTCAGCCCATTCAATGTCTTTATCGCTCAATCTAGTTGTATTCATGTCCACAGCTCTCTTTTCCCAATCGGCTGGTAGCATGGCGGCAATAGTCAATATTCCTAAAGGGGTATGCGCTGCCTTCTTTCGGGTGAATTTCAAAGCATGCTTAAAGCTCCAGAAAGTATCTGGACACTGTGGATAAACCAAAAGTATTTTCAATTTTATTCCTCCTTGCAAAGACCCTTAGAGTCGGCCAAACTCCATATCACTGCGTGTCTCTAGGTTAAGCTTGAAACTGGTGGGTATAAGAATGATCATTGGTCTGGTCCGGGAGATATATAGGCCGGGGTTCCCCGTCTATAAATCTCCTCAACTTCGAACTAGCTATCTATCAGTTCTAACTTTGCTGTAGCACGCGCTACAATACACCGGCCTGCCCTGGCGAGGCTCAAATGGCACTTCGGTATCTCTGCCACACTGGGCGCATGTTACGGGAAACATTTGGTGGCGGGTACTGCGGCTGTAGCTACTATTTCCGTATCGCTCCGACTTCCTGGCTTCACGGCACGGGGGACAGCGTTTGGGGTCGCTTGTATAGGCCATAGATTGGAAAAACTCCTGCTCCTCAGCACTGAAAGTGAAGGTAGCCCCACAACCGGAACACTGGATCGACCTGTCCTGAAAACTCATTGGATGACCTCCTTTATTCTATTAGTTATAGTTGGTAAGAGTTGCGGCCATCCAATACCCGGAGAAAGCTACAGGACCTACATTGCAGTAAGTTTGCGGTGATCTTCAGTAGTACGTAATAACCTAAACTAAAACCTATGATATGCTAATATCATAGAACATCTTTTGTCAAGTTTGTAAGCTGGCTGGCTTTCTCATCTTGGTAACTCCTCACGGTAAGTGATTACCACTCAACATACCATGAGTGTTACCTATATATCTCAGCCTCCGCACCGGGTAATCTGGGGAAATAATAGCTAGTTTGTAGTAGGCCTGATTGGTGTGGTATCCCTGGAATTCCTGAGCAAGAAAATTAAGTTAGAGAGCTTGCTATATCAAGAGGGGGGGACAATGTAATATGAGATTCTTCGTGATATACTTATAATCGTGATAAGTGCGGGAGCTGTGTTCGCTGCCGGGTGGAAGGGCAGCGTTATGGTTGCCAGTGATATACGCGCTTTAATATAATAAGTCATGGTCAGATAGCGCAGGGGCAGAAGTTGCTGCGACAAAGTGACTTACGGCTGGTTCCGGTATTATCCAGTGTTGGGAGAGGTAGAACAATGACAGACCAAGAAGAGCAATCACTAAAAGAGACCAAGCGAAAGGAAGAGCGTGCTGCTGAGGAAATTAAGCAATTAGCCAAAGACCAGGCAAGAGGGAAAGATACTTTAGCTAGAGAACAGGCGATTGAAGAAGATCAGGGAAAAAGGGGAATCAAGCGTGCGAAGAAACAAGCGGCTGAGGAAATTAAGCAATCGGCTAGAGACCAGGCAAGAGGGAAAGATACCTTAGCTAGAGAACAGGCGATTGAAGAAGATCAGGGAAAAAGAGGAATCAAGCGTGCGAAGAAACAAGCGGCTGAGGAAATTAAGCAATCGGCTAGAGACCAGGCAAGAGGGAAAGATACTTTAGCTAGAGAACAGGCG
>Ga0315553_10001797_pt1 | contig 17586 bp, 18 predicted proteins | sample SalMarSW160140MG_FD_203099 | JGI IMG/M metagenome (GOLD analysis project Ga0315553, IMG submission 203099) | Salt marsh sediment microbial communities from the Plum Island Ecosystem LTER, Massachusetts, United States - Salt Marsh Sediment SW1601-40 ... | reverse complement strand
GAGATTGATGCGCCCCTCCAGGTTGAGGAGCTTGCCGGTCTCATCATTCACCGCGGGATAGCGCGTGGCGACACCCTTCATGCTCGCCTCGGCCTTGCCGTGGCAGGAGGCGCAGGACTTGTTCGCCCCGCCCGCCGGCTGCTCCCAGAGCTGGGCGCCTTCGCTGACCCAGAGCATTCCCGGATTGGCGGCTTCGTCCGCCTGCTGCGCTTTGAGATTGTCGCTCAGGAAGGTGGTGCCGGAGGGGAGCGGCTTTGCGTCGGACGGTACGGCCAAGGCGGTGAGACTGAGAATGATGCCTGCGGCGAATTGAAACGAGGCAAACGCGGTCCGGTGCTGCTTTCCTTCCCCCTGGGCGAGGGGTGAAAACCCGAAGCAGCATAGTCTGCGTCGTCCCGGCCGAAGAGCCGGGACCCATTCGCCTACCGATTCGGCAAAGTGCTTGCTGACAGGCGATTGGATCCCGGATAGCCCTTCGGGCTTTCGGGATGACGGATTGAGAGGCCGCGTTCGCAGAGACCTTCCATCGGAGGGGGAGAGACCGCTGTGTGGGCCGGGACTCATCCCGTGACCGTCAGCTTTTTGGTGACGGTGACGACTTCGCCGCGATTGTCCTCCCATTTGAAAACCAGCTCGCCCGTTCCGGTCGCGACCGTGGAGAAGGCAATGAACGGATTGGCCGCGACGCCCTGGGTCATATCCATGCGGAACACCTCCACCCCGGAATAGGTCACCGTGAAGCGCTGGATGATGTAGCGCGGGATCGGCTGGCCGACGGAATCGACGCGATAGCCGGTCTCCATCGGATGGCGGATCAGCGCCTTGATGTCGATGATCTCGCCTTTTTTCGCCTCTTTCGGCATGGAAACGCGGGCGGGCGCCAGTGCCATTCGAAGCCTCCTATCCGCCGTCGATGCAGGCGGCGATGGTGACGACGACGTCCTTCCGGTCGCGCCAGAATGTGCCGTCGCTCATTTCGACCAGGGCGGTGACCTGCTGCGAGGCGGCGAGGCGGATATTGGTCGAGACCTTGGCGCGGCCCGCGCGCGGACCGAGATGGAAGGTCATCAGATGAGCGATCGGGTTTTTCTCCGACAGGATGTAAATGGCGCGGACATGATCGGCCTCCGTCATCGGGCTTTCGACCGCGACCGTCGTGTAGACGGAGAGGCCGTTTTCCGCGATGCCTGGAATCGTCAGGGTTACACGCTCGTCCTTGACCGGCGCGCCATTGGTCAGCTTTCTGAGCACCTCATCGCGCATCTCGGTCGTCGCCAGCACGCCGTGCGGAGCGAATACGAGCCCGGCCGCCGCGCCTGCGCCGATGAGAATGTCCCTGCGTGTCGGCATCGCTTCGAAAAACCTCTCGCTCTTCGTCATTCCGTCAGGCTTGCGAGATAGGCGACCACGTCCTCGATCCCCTGCGCGCTCAGTGCCGGTTTGCCTTTGTATTCCGGCGCGACATTGGTCAGCCCTTCGACGCGGTAATAGGGCGGCATGATCGTCTTCGGATTGATCCGGCTCTGATCGATCAGCCTCAGCCGAATCTGGCCCTCCGTCAGCCGCGAAGCAACCCCTGCCAGGGGCGGGCCGATCTCACCCTGGAACGGCTCGCGCTCGATCGGGAAGGCATGGCAGATCAGGCAATTGCCGCTCCGCCGATCCAGCACGATGGCCCTGCCGCGCGCCGCATCGCCCTTCAGGCCGCCGAGCGGCTCAGGTACGGCGTCGCCGCGCACCTCGTAGGGGATCAGCCCGTGATCGCTCGCTGCGGCATTGATAAGAAGCTCATCGGCGGTCCCGTCGCATCCACCCCGAAAAATCGCGGGTGCAGGGGCGGATAAGTGGGAGGAAGCGGCGATGCTTGTCCGCATCGCTGCCCCCATTCCCCAGGCTTTCATCAGATCCCCAGCGAAAGCCTGACTAGTCGTCTCCATGGCGAGCATGCCCGCCATAGCCAGCACGGTCCCGATCCGCCTCACGCCTTGCTCAGATCGTGATGTTTCAACGGCAGGGAGCGGATGCGCTTGCCCGTTGCGGCAAAGATCGCGTTGAGCACGGCCGGCGCGGCGACCGCAATGGTCGGCTCGCCGACGCCGCCCCAGAAGCCGCCGGACGGCATCACGATGGCCTCCACCTCCGGCATCTCAGCCATGCGCATGACCTCGTAAGTGTCGAAGTTCTCCTGCTCAATGCGGCCGTCCTTCACGGTGCATTCGCCATAGAGCATTGCCGAAAGCCCGTAGACGAAAGAGCCTTCGACCTGCGCTTTGACCTGCTGCGGATTGACGACATGGCCGCTGTCGGTGGCCGCCACGATCCGATGGATCTTCAGCTTGCCATCGGTGACGGAGATTTCGGCGCAGGCCGCGATATGGCTCGCAAATGCGGTGCATTGCGCAAGACCCCGATAGACGCCTTCCGGCGCCGGCGTTCCCCAGCCGGCCTTCTCGGCCACCGCCTTCAGAACGGCGGCGTTCTTGGGGTATTTCTCCATCAGCGTCAGCCGGAACTCCAGCGGGTCCTTGCCGGCGGCATGGGCCAGCTCGTCCATGAAGCATTCCGTATAGATGGCATTCTGGTTGGCGTTCACGCCGCGCCAGAAGCCCGGCGGCACATGCGGATTGCGCATGGCGTGATCGACCTTGAGGTTCGGGAAACTGTAGCTGATCGAATGATCACCTTTCGGCAGGAAGGTCTGGAAGGTGACGAAGTCCATGCCGTTGTTGAGACGCTGGGGCATGACCTGCGCAAGGATCGACTGCCCGGCGATCCGCACGCGGAATCCCGTCACGTCGCCATTTTCGTCAAGGCCCGCCGTCAGCTTGCAGGTCGTGATCGGATGATAGGCGCCATGCGTCATATCCTCCTCGCGCGTCCAGAGCAGCTTGATAGGCGTGCCCGGGAACTCCCGCGCGATGAGCACGGCCTGGCGCACAAAGTCGTGGAATGCGCCGCGCCGGCCGAAGCCTCCGCCCAGATGCAGCTTGTAGACGTCGCATTGCTGCGGCGGCAGGCCGGCTGCCTCCGCCGCTGCGGCAAGCGCCGCCTCGCCGTTCTGCGTCGGACACCAGACCTCGCATTTGTCCTCGGTCCAAATCGCCGTGGCGTTCATCGGCTCCATGGTCGCGTGATTCTGGAAGGGATAGGAGTAGACCGCCTCGACCTTTTTCGCCGACTTCTCGATGGCCGCATCGGCGTCGCCGTTCTCATTGCCGACGAAAGCGCGTTCGGCGGTGAGCCCTTCCCCGATGAATTCGGCGATCGAGGCGCTGGTGACATTCGCATTCTCGCCTTCATCCCATTCGATCGGGAGCGCATCGAGCGCGGTCTTGGCCTGCCACCAGCGATCGGCGACCACGGCGACGGCATTGCCGTCAACGGGCACGACCTTCTTCACGCCCGGCATGGATTTGACCTCCGCGTCGTCGAACGAGGCCAGCTTGCCGCCGAAGACGGGGCATTGCTTGATCGCCGCGTTCAGCATTCCCGGCAGCTTGAGGTCCGCCGCGTAGATCTGCTTACCCGTCAGCTTGTCGACGGTGTCGAGTCGCTTCAGCGGTTTGCCGGCGATCGTCCAGTCCTTCGGGTCTTTCAGCTTGACGTCCTTGGGAACTTCCAGCTTGGACGCCGCCTCGGCGACCTTGCCGAATGTGGTCGATTTGCCCGAGCCGGAATGGGTGATCACGCCCTTTTCGGCCTTGCATTCGCCTGGCGGGACTCCCCATTCCTGAGCCGCCGCCGCGATCAGCATTTCGCGCGCCGCCGCGCCGCCCTGGCGGACATATTCCTGGCTTTCGCGAATGCCCCGGCTGCCACCCGTGGAGAAGCTCCGCCAGACGCGGCCACGCTCCAGATTGGTGGCGGGCGTGGGATATTCCGTCGTCACATTGGCCCAGTCGCATTCCAGCTCTTCCGCGACGAGCTGGGCGAGCCCGGTCAGCGTGCCTTGGCCCATTTCCGAGCGCGCGATGCGGATGATCACCTGCTCGTCGGGCTTGACGACGACCCAGGCGTTGATCTCATCGGGGAAACCGGCCTCGGCAAACGCCTCGCCGGCGCCGAAGGGGACCCGGAATCCGAGCGCCAGTCCGGTCGCGGCGGCGCCGACCACGAAGCCGCGCCGCGTGACATTGAGTGTCGTTGTCATGGTGCGCTCCCTATGCCTTGTTTCCGGCCGCGAGATGAATGCCGGCTCTGATGCGCCGATATGTGCCGCAGCGGCAGATATTGGTGATTTCATTGTCGATGTCTTCATCGGTCGGGTTCGGATTCTTCGCCAGCAGGGCGGCGACCGCCATGATCTGGCCCGTCTGGCAATAGCCGCATTGCGGCACGTCCAACTCCAGCCATGCTTTCTGCACCGGATGCGAGCCGTCTTCGGACAGCCCCTCGATCGTGACCACCTTGTCGGATTCGGCCACAGCATCGAGCGGCAGCACGCAGGAGCGCTGCGCCTCGCCATTCACATGCACGGTGCAGGAGCCGCACTGCGCAATGCCGCAGCCATATTTCGCACCTGTCAGCTCGAGATGCTCGCGCAGCACCCAGAGCAGCGGGGTCGATCCATCCGCATCGACCTCAACGGTTTTGCCATTGACGTTGATCTTGGCCATGAAGCTTGCCTCCAGAAAACGAACGCGCTCCCCGCCGGGCCGGCTGGCCGGAGGGGTGAGCGGTACGAGAAATTGTGCTGAATCTTATGCCGTCGCCTGCGGCGCCGTCTTGCGCGAAATCGGCAAGAATCTTGGAACGGTTCCAAATTCGGAGCGCCATTTGCCCGGTGCGATGCCGGTGTGCCGGGTGAAGGCGGTGGTGAAATGCGCCTGATCGGCATAGCCGGTCTGTCCCGCGATCGCCGCGAGAGGCTGCTGCGTGCCGGCGAGCAGCTCCGTGGCGCGCTGCATGCGCAGGGCGGCGAAATAGCGGTAAGGCGGCATGCCGACGCTCTTGGTGAAGGCCCGGCCGAAGGCGCTGATGCCGAGCCCGGCTTCCTCCGCCAGCTCGGCCAGCGTCAGATCGTCGGCAAGCCGGTCCTGCATCAGTTGCAGTATACGGGCGAGCGCGGCCGGATTGAGGCCGCCGCTTTCGCTCACGCGCCGGCTGGTGCGCGACAGATGCCTGACCATGGCGAAAGCGAGGGTCTGCAAATGCATCGACGAGGCACCGGAGGCGCCGGCTTCGCTGAAGACATGTGCCGCACGGTGCAGCCAATGATTGCGAACGTTCTGCAGGATAGGCAGGTCCAAAGGTTGCACTGGGCGCCCATCCGCGTCGCTTTCCGCACACAGTTTCAGGAAATCGGCGGAAACCGACATGTCCAGAATGAGAAAATCGACATCTTCGAGCAGAACGCGCCGCCTCACGCCTGCCGGGACGATCGTCACCATGCCGGGGCGGTCCGGCCGCCGGACGATGGGCTGATCGTCCACCTCGGCCACGGTGGAGCGCGTCTGGCCCTTGAGCGTCACGAAGATTCGGTGCGCAGCCTGATGCTGCTCAAACACCTCCTCCCCGGCGCATTTCGAATGTGCGACGGTCGCCCGAAAGCCGTCGAAGTTGAGCGTGAACAGTGTCCTGGTGGGAATCCTGTAGACGTTGATGTTTTCGGCCATGGCCCCTGCATTCGCCTCTTCCATCACCGGCATCATAAGGAATTCCCGGATAGATGGCGATGCTTGAGGGAGGCGTCCAGATCGGCCGAAGACAAATCCCGACGGGATGAGCCGGCGGTCACACTTAAGCCTTGCATCCTCCACATGCTTAGGTTTCTGTTCATGCCGGCAGCCACTATATTGCCGAATGATGACCGACGCGGCGCAAACCACGATACAGCTCCCCGCGAAGACGGCAATCTTCTCGGCGAGGAATATCACGAAGATCTACGGTGCGGGCGCCAGCGAAGTGCACGCGCTGCGGGGGATATCGGTCGACCTCTATGCGGGGCAGATCTCCGTCCTGCTGGGGCCGTCCGGTTCCGGCAAGTCCACATTTCTGAACATTCTCGGCGGACTCGACGTGCCCACCTCCGGCGAGGTGCGATTCGAAGGCCAGTCCCTGGGTGAGCTGGATGATACGGGCCTGACCGAATTTCGCCGCGCCCATGTCGGCTTCGTCTTCCAGTTCTACAATCTGATCCCGAGCCTCACCGCGCGGGAGAATGTCGCGCTCGTCACGGAGATCGCGGACGACCCGATGCGTCCGGAAGAGGCGCTCGATCTGGTCGGCCTCACGGAGCGGATGGATCACTTTCCCGCCGAACTCTCGGGAGGAGAGCAGCAGCGCGTCGCCATTGCGCGGGCGATCGTGAAGAAGCCGAAGGTGCTTCTCTGCGACGAGCCGACCGGCGCGCTCGACTCCAAGACCGGCATTCTCGTTATCGAGGCGCTTGTCGGCGTCAATGAGAGGCTCGGCACGACGACGGCGCTCATCACCCATAATGTTGCGATCAAGGACGTCGCCGACCGGGTCATCCATTTCCGCGACGGCCAGATCACGGACATCGAGGTGATCGAGGAGAAGGTCGCGCCGGCGGATCTGAGCTGGTGAGCCGGCCATGCGCGGATCGTTCCTCACGCTGCCCGTTCTGAACCGCAAGCTTCTCCGCGATCTCTGGCATATTCGCGGCCAGGCGCTCGCCATTGCGCTTGTCATCGCATCGGGCGTGGCGACGCTCATCCTGTCGCTCGGCGCATCGGGTTCGCTGGAGGAAACGCGGCGGACCTATTACGAGCGCTATCGCTTCGCTGACATCTTTGCGACGACGAAGCGTGCGCCGAACTTTCTGCATGATGTCATCGCCCATATTCCAGGGGTCGCCGACGTCGAGACGCGCGTGGTCTCCGCCGTCCTCCTCGACATTGCGGGGATGACGGAACCGGCGACTGGCAGGCTGATCTCGATCCCCGAGACCCATGGTTCAACCCTTAATCGCGTCTACCTCCGTGAGGGGCGTCTCCCCGAGCCGCTCTCGACGCAGGAAGTTGCGATCAGCGAGGCCTTCGCGAAAGCGCATAAATTCCGCCCCGGAGATCGCCTGAGCGCGATCATCAATGGGCGTAAGCGCACTCTCTTCATTGTCGGCATCGTCCTTTCGCCGGAGTTCATCTACACGCTCGGGCCCGGCGATGTCGTGCCCGATGACTGGCGAACGGGCGTCCTCTGGATGCGCTACAGGGCCGCCTCGGCCGCTCTTGACCTCGAAGGCGCCTTCAACGATGTCAGCCTCAAGATCCTGAACGGGACGGTCCAGAAAGACGTCATGGCGCGGCTCGACCGCATTCTGGAGCCCTATGGCGGACAGAATGCCTATACGCGCGCGGATCAGCAGTCGCATGCTTTTATCGACGCAGAGCTTCAGGAGCTTGGTGCAATGGCGCTGATCATTCCGCCGATCTTCCTGGCGGTCTCCGTCTTCCTTCTGAATATGACGCTGTCCCGCCTCATCACGCTGGAGCGCGAACAGATCGGCCTTCTGAAAGCGCTTGGCTATTCTTCGCGCGCGGTCGGCTTCTATTACATCAAGTTCGTCTGCGTGATCGCCATTATCGGTGTACTGATCGGGTTCGTGGCGGGCTCCTGGCTCGGCAAGGGACTAACCGCGCTTTACGCCGACTTCTTTCACTTTCCGTTTCTCGTCTTTCTGATGCCGGTGAAATATTACGTTCTCGCCGGCCTCCTCAGCCTGGCTTCGGCGCTGCTGGGCGCGATCCAGGTGGTGCGCAGGGTCGTCGCGCTGCCGCCGGCGGTCGCGATGCAGCCGCCCGCGCCGACGCGCTACAAGAAGAGCTGGCTCAGCCGGAACGGCCTCACGCGCGGCCTGCCGCAATCGACCTTGATGGTCGGCCGGCACATCATCCGTTTCCCGATCCGCAGCGGGCTGACCATGATCGGAATTGCCGCCTCGGTCGCGCTGTTGATCGTGTCCTTCTTCACCCTCGATTCCATCGACTTCATGATCGACGTGACCTTCACCCAGACCAATCGGCAGGATGTTGCGCTGAATTTCAACGAGATCAAAAATGCGCGTGCCCTCTATGAGACGGCGCAGCTTCCTGGCGTCATGCGGGCGGAACCGTTTCGCAACGTTCCGGTGACGTTGAGGAACGGCGTGTACGAAAAGCGCGTCTCACTGACCGGCCTTCCGCGGAAGACGCGGCTGACCCAGCTTCTCGACCGATCGTTGAAGCCCATGGCGCTGCCGGATCTCGGCATTGTGCTCTCGGACAAGCTGGCGAAAAATCTGCATGTTGGGCCCGGCAGGCAGGTGCGCGTGGAGTTCAAGACCGGGCGGCGGCGGCATATATTGCTGCCCGTGACCGGCATCGTTCAGGGTTATCTGGGATTGTCGGCGCAGATCGATCTGACGGCGCTCAACCGTTTGATGGAGGATGGCCGTGTGATTTCCGGCGCCAACCTCAAGGTCGACGACAAAGAGCTGCCGCAACTTTACGCCTCGATCAAGGAGACGCCGGCGGTGATGTCGATCGCGCTTCTGAGGCAGTCGGTCAAATCCTTCCGCCAAACGCTCGCCCGGACCATCAATATTATGACCACCGTCTACATCGTCCTGTCGGCGATCATCGCCTTTGGCGTCGTCTATAACAGCGTTCGCATTCAGCTTTCCGAGCGCGGCCGGGAACTCGCCAGCCTGCGGATTCTCGGCTTTACACGGCGCGAGGTGATGATGATCCTGTTCGGCGAGATCATCGTGCTGCTCCTGATTGCGATTCCGATCGGCTGGATTCTGGGCTATGCGCTGGCCGGTCTGGTTGTGAGCGGTTTGGAAACCGACCTTTATCGCATTCCCCTGATCGTGAACCGGGCGACCTTTGCGAAAGCGGCCATTGTCGCGATCCTCTCGACTGTTGCATCGGCCGTCATCATGAACTGGCGGGTTGCGCGTATGGATCTCATCGCCGTGCTGAAAACGCGGGAGTAAAGATGAAGCAGGTTTGGCGCAAGCGCCTGGTATGGGCGGCCCTTGTTCTTGGAGCGGCGGTTCTCCTCGCCTATGGCTTCTGGCCTGATGCCGTGCCGGTCGATACGGCGATCATCCAGCGGGGCGATGTCGTCGTCACGGTCGAGGATGAAGGCGTGTCCCAGGTCAAGGAGGTCTACAGCGTCTCCTCGCCGATCGCGGGCACGGTCCTGCGTTCGCCGGTCGAGATCGGCGACAAGGTCGTGAAGAACAAGACCGTGGTCGCCTCCATTCTGCCGGCGGTGCCGAGCTTCCTCGATGCGCGCAGCGTGCAGATGGGCGAAGCCAGCGTCAAGGCGGCCGAGGCGGCGCTGAGGCTTGCTCAGGCGAATCATGAACGCGCGGCGGCTGAAGCCCAATTCTGGCGGAAGCAACTGTCGCGTATCGAGAGCCTGCGGGTCGGCGCGATAATCGCCGAGCGCACGGTCGACCAGACTCGGATGGAAACCGAGGCCAGGATTGCCGCGGAGCGGAGCGCCAAGGCCGAGGTCGAACTGCGGGAAAAGGAGCTGGAGCGCGCCAAAGCTGCCTTGATCGAGCCGCCTTCCACTTACTCCGGTGCCAATGGCAGGTGCTGCCTCACCGTTCCGGCCCCTGAAGACGGTGTCGTTCTCTCGATCCAGAATGAGAGCGAAGCCGTCGTTGCGGCCGGCGCGCCGCTCCTGGAGATCGGCAATCCGCGCGATCTTGAGATTGTCGTTGAGCTTCTGTCCCGTGACGCGGTCCGGGCGCATGTCGGCGCACGCGCAATCGTCGAGGCCTGGGGCGGGCCGCCGCTCAATGCGCGTGTTCGGCACATCGATCGGGCGGGCTTCGCCAAGGTCTCCTCGCTCGGGATCGAGGAACAGCGGGTGAAAGTCTGGCTCGATCTGACGGACCCGGAGGAGAAGTGGGAGCGTCTCGGTCACGATTACCGGGTGATCGCTAAGATCGTCGTAGAGGAAGCCAAGGACGTGCTGCGCGTTCCCGTCAGCGCACTGTTCAGGCAAGGCGATAGCTGGGCCACCTTCGTCCGGCGTGACGACAAGGCGTGGCTGACCCGGCTCGAAATCGCGGAGAGAAATTTCGAGTGGGCCAATGTTGTCAAGGGCCTTCAGGAAAACGACGTGGTCATCCTTTATCCGAGCGACCGGCTGACGGACGGCGTCCGGGTCACGAGCCGCAAGGCGGAATAGGCTGACCCGCCGCGGCGCGGGCTTTAGCGGAGTCATTATAAACCGGATCGATCGGGCTTACGCTGGCAGCTCCCTCTCCTTTGAGAGGGCTGGGGTGAGGGGTGACACCCTATCGATTCACGATCCCCTCACCCGGAATGCTGACGCATCCCGACCTCTCCCAAGATAAGCGCTTGTCGCTCACCGTAAAGGTTCGCGACTGGGAGAGGTCGTTAAGCGCATTCAGCGGACCGATCCGTTTCCGGCCCCGCCCGTGTGTGTGTCTGTTGCGGCCAGGCCAAGGATCAGCTTTCATTCGCGAACGGCCGCGGGGCCATATTGTCGTTGACGGCGGTGACGCCGGGCGTTTCTTCCGCGAGGACTTGGATCGCCTTTCTTTCCGTTTCGGAATGCGTGGCGCCCCAGAGGTTGACGACGCCGTTGCTCACCGTAACGGTCAGCAGGTCCGTATGCGCCCAGGGCTGGGCTTTCAGATTGGCCAGCAAGCTGCTGCGGATCGTAGCGTCCGAGACAGGGACTTCGGGCGCTTTCGGCGCGGTCGCGATGGCCTGCACCAGATTGGCCCGGCTGACGATCCCCACGAGCTGACCATCGTGAACGATCGGCACGCGCTTGATGGCATTCCGTTCCATGAGCACGGCGAGGTCGCTCACCGGCGTTTCCGGCGTCGCCGTGATCGGCTTCGGCTTCATGAGATCGCCCACCTTGCGGCTGTGGCCCTGGATGTATTCCGAGGCGAGCACATTGTCGGCCGCGATGAGGCGAAGCCACCAGGAGCGCCGCCGTTCCGTTCTCGCTTCGACCCGATGCATCAGATCGCCTTCGCTGATCATGCCGACGAGCTTGCCATCGTCATCGACCACGGGCAGCCCGCTGATGCGCTTCTCCACCATCATCTCGGCGACGTCTTTGATCGACGAAGAGGGCTTCGCGGTAATCACCGGAGCCACCATGACATCACGTGCCTTCATTTCCAGTCCTCCTGCCTGTCGGCTCAACATTGCCCGGCGCGGCAACGCTTTCCTTGATTCAGCTCAATCAAACATCCGTGTTAGGCGAACCCGCCGATCGTCCGGCAGTCCCGACAGCCCTATGGGAATGCTCAGAGGCGGTTCATTTCGAACGACTCGCAGGATTTGCCGAAGAGCGACAAACCTTCTTCGAGGTAGTCTCCGAGCATCGGCATCCCGAGCAGATAGGCCGCGGTCTGCTTGCCATGCGAACCGCGCGCGCGCAGCCTGCTCCCGCAGCGTCGGCCAATCCTCGATCGTATTGTCGTCCCTCCCCAGCCAGGCAAGCGCCACCAGATCGATCTGCTGGTCTTCCGTCAGCGAGGAAATGAAGGAGGTCAACTCGTCAAGGACCGGATCGTCGCCATGATCTTCCAGGACCGACATCATCCTGTCGTCGGATGAGCTCGACCCGGCGTCGTCGCCCGTGCTCACATCCTTGACGTCGAACTCATGCGCCTTGATTATGACATAGCAAACCGTCTCCGGCGAGATATTAAGGCTGCTCTCCAGATCTTCATCCGGATCTGCGGATATCGACCGCTTGATCATAGCTTGGACTCCTGCAAGGAAACGATTTGTTATCGCTCAGCACGAGGGCGTGCCATGCGGATTTCATAAACCGGAACAGGCGCCGGACATTTGACCTTTGTCAAGTTGATAGCTCTGCTGATCTTGCCGAAATCTAAAATCGGCCCCTTGTGCGGAGCTGTGCTAAGCCCGAGTCTTATGTCGCAAGACCAGGAGAACAGAGTCCGGCAGGGAGGTGCGCTCAGATCTTCCTGACCAGGGATGCCGATGGCTGCGTCTTTCGGGATGGCTCCATCCGTTTGCGTTAGATCAAAGCCGATCGGCGGCCGTGAGGCTCATATATCGATCGAACATTTTGAAGGGGTATCGTCATGCAATCCATCACGCTTCAGAACGGGGACTGGCAGTCCGTCCTCGATACGATCTCAAAATCCCCCGCGGGCGGCACTGCCACGATTACCGTCAGCGGCAAGGACATCGGCGTGCAGACCGAAGCGGAGAACGTCAAGTTTTTCGGCATCAGCTATGATCCCAAGGGCGATGCCGTTTCCGTTGAGCTGGAAGGGATCGATCATCGGATTGGGGCGCCGAAGCAGATCGAGCTCGCCCATGACGGGGGAAAGCTGATCTCCATGGAGATCGTGGCTCCGGACGAAGTGCGCCACATTGTGAGCTTCGAGCCCGCTTTGCCGCTGCCGCCGGTTGCGGGCATCGGGTGAGGCCTACGGGGTAGTCCTCCGCCTGTCTTCGCTAATCGTGGCCTACTCGCGTCATCGGCGCTAAGAAGCGGCTGGCCTACGCTCCTGCCGCTTCAAGTCCGCCAGGCTTCAGCGCGAAGCGTGCGCCGAACGACCGGCTTTCGCGGGTAAGCACATCGCGAAGCCATTCGATGTCATCCTGCGAAGCGTATCGAAGCCGGAAGCGCCGCATCTGGAAGACGATGAGGTCCAGCTTCACGAGCGCGCCGTTCGCCGGATCGATGGCGGGCAAATACATGACCGACAGATCGCCTCTATATTCCTCCTTGCCCGGAATGCCTTCATAATCGTTGATGAAGTCGCCGCAGCCATAAAGGATGAGCTTGCCGCGATGGATCTCGATCGCGCGCGGATGGTGAGAGGAATGGCCGTGCACAATATCGCAGGCGCCGGACTCGATGAGCCGATGCGCGAGTCTGCGCTGCTCTCGCGGGATCGCGTGGCCCCAATTCGAGCCCCAATGCACGGACAGAACGGTCACGTCGCCGGCTTGCTTGCTTGACAGAATCTCCTCCGCGAGGCGCTCCGCGGTGCGTTCGGACAGATCCGGGAGCAGGCGGACGCCCGGCCGTTTCTCGCTCGCAGCCCAATGAGGCGGGATGCCGCTCGTCTTCGAGCCGACGCCATAGACCGAGATCCGGCGGCCGGGACGGACGTCGACGACCGCCGGCTGCGACGCCTCAGAGTAGCACGAGCCGGCGCCTGCGGTCCTGATCCCAGCGCGTTTCAGCGCATCGAGCGTGTCGTATAGACCGGCTTCGCCCCAATCCAGCACATGATTGTTGGACAACACGCAGCAATCGATCCCCGCCACGGTCAGAACCGGCATGTTCGCGGGGTGCATTTTGTAGTTGATGCCCTTGGGCTCGGGCGTCCGGCTTGTCGTTACTGCGGTCTCGAGATTGATGATCCGGGCATCGGGACGCTCCCGGTCCAGCGTTTCGAGCGCATCACCCCAGATATGGCGGAAATCAAGAGGCCGGCTGATGGCGCCGTGCGCCTTTTCGGCCAAAGCCACATATTGGCCGGCTGATTTTGCGTAGGCTTCAAAGAGCGCCGGATCGCCCGGATGGGGCAAAGCCTGGTCGATGCCGCGTCCGGTCATGACGTCACCGGTCAGAAAAAGCCTTATCGCCTCCATCTTCAGCTCTCGATCGAAAACATTTTCGGTTTGGGGCCTCACCGGCGCCGGTCGATTAACCCGTTCCGGATTTGCCCCCGCATTTTGATCGCAATCAAAGACAGCCAAACCCGCCGGCCTAAAGTCAGGGCATGGCGCAGAGTGACCGAACAGGCAAAGCAGATGATCGACATGAACGAGGCGGACAACAAGATCAAATCCGAAGAGGTTCAAATCGCTCCGCTCGACCTTCCCGGAACGCTGGCCATTCCGGATGGAGCGTCGGCGCTCGTCATTTTTGCCCATGGCAGCGGCTCCAGCCGTCATAGCCCGAGGAATCAGATGGTCGCGCGTGCTTTGAACGAGCATGGCATTGCGACGCTGCTTTTCGATTTATTAACCGCCGAGGAAGAAGCGGACCGGACGAATGTCTTCGACGTTCCCGTCTTGTCCGACCGGCTCGTCGAGGCCGTTCAGGGGGTCGGCGAAAGAGACGACACGCAAACGCTCAAAATCGGACTGTTCGGCGCCAGTACGGGAGCGGCCGCGGCGCTGGTTGCCGCGGCCCGGCTCGGCGGGCGCATCGGCGCAGTCGTATCGCGGGGCGGGCGGCCCGATCTGGCGCGCGACGTCATGAGCGAGGTCTCGACGCCGACGCTTCTGATCGTGGGCGGCGCCGACTATATCGTGCTTGAGCTCAACCAGCAGGCGCTCGAACGTCTGTCCGGCCCGAAAGCCCTGGAGATCATTCCCGAGGCCACGCATCTTTTCCCGGAGCCCGGCGCGCTGGAGAGCGTGATCGGCCACGCGGTCAACTGGTTTCAAACCTATCTGAAGGCGTGATCGCCGATCGCTCTTCGTCAGCATGTGAGAGACTTCGATGCGCGAGATTTCGCGAGATCGGCCATGAAAGTCGCGACGGACATCATCGTCAGGCGCGGGGAGGAGATCCTCTTCATCCGCCGGCGGAACGACCCCTTTAGGGGAATGCTGGCGCTGCCGGGCGGGTTTGTCGAGGAGGACGAGACCGTCGAGCAAGCCGCCGCACGGGAGCTGGAAGAAGAAACCGCAATTCGCATCCAGGAAGATCGGCTGCAGCTCATCGGCGTCTTCTCCCGCCCCGATCGGGATCCCAGAGGGCGCGTCATCTCGATCGCCTTTCGCTGCGATGTGCCAAGCAAGACCTCGGCGCGGGCTGGGAGCGATGCCGCAGAGACCGTGTGGCTCACTGGGGATGACGCCATCGCTTCAGGGCTGGCTTTCGATCACGCGGAAATCCTGAAGGCTGCCGGGTGAAGCCGGCCCGCCTGTGATCCTGAGCATAAAAAGGCTGCCCGTCAGTGTGCCGCCTGGCGACGCCCGGCCTCGTCAATTCACCTTCGCTTTACGCAAATCACCTATGTACCGGTGACAGCCGATGGCGCGGTCGCTCGTCGATGCGCGCGCTTTTGCTTCCCGGAGGCCGCCTGTGGGGCCTATTGAACTTGGATTTCTCGCAAGCCTGCTTGCCGGTCTGGTGACCGCCGTCGGAGCGCTTCCGGTCCTGTTCGGCCGGTCGGTGTCGCAACGCATGAACGATGTGCTCCTTGGCTTCGCGGCGGGCGTGATGCTGTCGGCATCGTTCTTCTCACTGATCATTCCGGGTCTGGAAGCCGCGGGAGCGATTTATGGCGGCACGACGGTCGCGGCATTCATTGCCGTGGCCGGCATCGTGATCGGCGCCGGTTTCATTGGGTTCGTCAATGAATATGTCCCTCATGAACATTTCTTCCAGGGGCGGCAGGGGCCCTCGCCGGGCGAACTGGCCAGGATCTGGCTGTTCGTCTTCGCGATCACGATCCACAACCTGCCGGAAGGGCTGGCCGTCGGCGTCGGCTTCGGCGGTGGCAATGTTGCGCGAGGCACGACCCTTGCGGTCGGAATCGGTCTGCAGAACGCTCCGGAGGGGTTGGCCGTTGCGCTTGCTCTTTTGTCCATTGGCTATACGAAGCGAAATGCGTTCCTCATCGCCGGCCTCACCGGTCTGGTCGAGCCGGTTGCGGGATTGCTCGGCGCATGGGCCGTCAGCCTTTCGCAGTTCCTTCTTCCCTGGGCGATGACATTTGCCGCCGGGGCGATGATCTATGTGATCAGCCATGAGATCGTGCCCGAGACCCATCGGCACGGCTTCGAAAACGAGGCGACATTCGGCCTCACGATCGGGCTGGTCGCCATGCTGTTTCTCGATGTTGTCTTCGGGTAAGTGTGAGGCCAGCCGTTTGCTGGCAATATCGCGCCCTGCGCTTGCAGCCGACGCGTGGAAATGGTCCGATCGGTTCGGAGACAGCGATGAAAGTCAAGCTTCAGATTGTCAAAGACGGGGCATTGCTGTTCGAAGGCTCTTATGAGATTTCGGACGCGGAAAGCTTTGCTTGGGTCTTCTCTGATACTTGGTCGAAGCTGAGACAAGCGCAATTCGACAAGGAAACCAGTATCGGTGCGCTAATGGATCACCTCGACGACGACGTCCTGGACCAGCTGACCGGCGCCGAGATCCGGCTGGAGAAGGTCTGATCCGGGATCGTGCGGCGGGACAGTTCGCCGGGCCGAGCGAGGACGGACGGCAATCCGGTCTTTCCCCGTGCCGCGGCCGGGATGCGCCGTGCGCTAAGCGTACGGTACGGCTCGGCATTTACGAAATGCTCCGACCTCTGCAATGATAAAATGCACCATTTTGCCGTCTTAAATATGATATGCCCACCGGAGCGACGCGGAAACGAATGGAATAGCGCGGAATGAGCAAATTTCTGCCCCTCGCCGAGGCGGTCTCCAACAATCTGCGCAGTGGCGACGCAGCCGCTTTCGAAGGCTTTACGCATCTTATCCCCACCGCCGCCGCACATGAGGCCATCCGCCAGGGCTTCAAGGAGCTGACCCTCATCCGCATGACGCCGGATCTGATTTACGATCAGATGGTGGGGATGGGCATGGCGCGGAAAATGGTCTTCTCCTATGCCGGCAATCCGGGCGTCGGCCTCCTGCGGCGCACGCGCGACACGGTCGAGAATGGCTGGCCGCATCCCATCGAGATTGAGGAATATTCCCACGCCGCCATCGCGAACGCCTATGAGGCGGGCGCCGCTGGCCTGCCCGTCGCGATATTTCGCGGCTATCACGGCCTTGGCTTGGGCGAGGTCAACCCGAACATCAAATCGGTGACCTGTCCTTTTACCGGGGAAATGCTGGCTGCTGTGCCCTCCGTCCGCCCGGACGTCACCTTCATTCATGCTCAGAAAGCGAACAAACGCGGTGACGTCCTGATCGAAGGCATTATCGGCATCCAGAAGGAAGCGGTGCTTGCCGCCAAGCGCGCCGTGGTGACGGTGGAGGAGGTGGTCGATAATTTCGACGATCTCCACCCGAACCTGACCATCCTTCCGCATTGGACGGTCGATGCGATCTCGGTCGTCCCCGGCGGCGCTCATCCATCCTACACACACGGCTATTACGGACGCGACAACGCCTCCTATCTCGAATGGGACAAGGTTTCCGCCGACCGCGACCGGTTTCGCGAATGGATGCACAAGCATGTGATCGAAGCGACCCCTGAGGATTTTGCCGCGCGGGTCGAAGGCCTCAGGAGGACGGCATGATCGACAAGACGCCGGATCCGGGCTTCACCCCTCGCGAGATGATGACCATCGCCGCCTCGCGCGCGCTCAAGAATGAGGACGTCTGCTTCGTCGGGATCGGTGCGCCCTCGGCGGCGTGCAACATCGCGCGGCTGACCCATGCGCCGGATATCACGCTGATCTACGAGTCGGGCACGCTCGGCACCGCGCCGGATATTCTGCCGCTGTCGATCGGCGACCCGGAGCTCTGCGAAACCGCTCTCACCACGGTTTCCGTGCCGGAGATGTTCCGTTACTGGCTGCAGGGCGGCCATATCACGATCGGTTTTCTGGGCGCGGCTCAGCTCGACAAATTCGGCAATATCAACACGACCGTCATCGGCGATTATCGCAAGCCCAAG
>Ga0315553_10001796_pt1 | contig 17596 bp, 13 predicted proteins | sample SalMarSW160140MG_FD_203099 | JGI IMG/M metagenome (GOLD analysis project Ga0315553, IMG submission 203099) | Salt marsh sediment microbial communities from the Plum Island Ecosystem LTER, Massachusetts, United States - Salt Marsh Sediment SW1601-40 ... | reverse complement strand
CACGCCGCTGAGCTTGCCCAGGCCGCAAGCCGCCGGATACGGGAGCGGGGGGGAATCGTGTTCTACCACGGCAACGAGAAGTCGATTCCCCACCTGAAGATCATGGCCGAACTCGGCTTCAACGCCATCAATATAGGGGAAGGGGTGGAGATCGGTGAGGTGAAACGGGAGATCGGCGGCCGTGTCTGCCTCATGGGCAATTTGGATACGATCAACGATCTGCAGCCGAAACCTCCGGAGGAGGTGGAGCAGGTGGTCAGGGAGATCCTTGAAGCCGCCAAACCCGGCGGGGGCTACATCTTCTGCACCGGCGAGGGCGTTCCTGACAACACACCCGTGGAAAACGTCCGGGCTATGATGCGGGCCATAAAAAAATACGGAGGGTATTGAGCTATTCTGACTATGGATATCACAAAGAAAATCAAGATCGAGATGCTGCGGAAGCTGATCCTGATCCGCAGATTCGAGGAGAAGGTCAAGGAACTGTACAATCAGGGTTCGATCATCGGAGCGATCCATCTGTACATCGGGCAGGAAGCGGTGGCTACCGGGGTGTGTCAGGCCCTGCAGGCCGATGACTACGTGTTCAGCACCCACCGCGGCCACGGCCACGCCATCGCCAAAACCCTGGATGTCAAAACCATCATGGCCGAGCTGATGGGAAAGGACGGAGGCATGTCCCGGGGTCACGGCGGGTCGATGCACCTCTTCGAGCCGGACAAGGGGCTGATGGGGGGCAACGGGATAGTCGGCGGCGGGGTGCCCTTGTCCCTGGGCGGAGCGTTTTCAGCGCAGTACCGGGGAACCGCTCAGGTATCGGTGACCTTCTTTTCCGACGGGGCGGCCAACCAGGGTACCTTTGGAGAATCGTTGAATCTGGCCGCCCTGTTCGAGCTTCCCGTGCTGTTCGTTTGCGAGAACAACCAGTACGCGGCGACCACCCCGGTGAAACGCAGCACAGCCGAACTGAATGTGGCGGGCCGTGCGGAAAGCTACGGGCTGCCCGCCTCGCGGGTAGACGGCAATGATGTGCTTGCGGTCTATGAGGCGGCCTCTGGGGCCGTGGCCAGGATGCGGGCGAAAAGCGGTCCGGCGTTTCTGGAGTGCAGGACCTACCGGATCGAGCCGCACTGCGGCATCATCCCGGACGAACGGGAACCGGGAGAGCGGGAGAGCTGGCACGAACGGGACCCGATTCTCATTCTGCGCAGGAAGCTCGAGGCTGAAGGGTCCGTCGAGCCGAAGGACGTCGAAGCCATCGAAGCGCAGGTGGCGGCGCAGCTGGAAGAGGCGGCGGCCTTTGGCGAGAGCAGTCCCTGGCCCGATCCCGAGGCGGCTCATAACCGCAGCTGGGTGGTGTAAGATGGCGAAGATGCAAGAGAAACGCACGATCTGGTACAAGACGGCGATCAATGAAGCCATGCTCGAGGAGATGGAGCGGGACGAGCGGGTATTCGTAATCGGCGAGGACGTGGATATCTTCGGCGGCGTGTTCAAGATCACGAAAGGGCTGGTAGAAAAGTTCGGCAACCGGCGGGTTCGGGGAACCCCGATTTCCGAAGCCGCCTTCATCGGGCTGGCCGCCGGAGCCGCCATGACCGGCCTGAGGCCGATCGTCGAGATCATGTACGTGGATTTCGCCCTGGTCGCCATGGACCAGCTGATCAACCAGGCGGCCAGCAGCTGCTACATGTCCGGAGGCAAAGTCAGGCTGCCCCTCGTATTTCGCGGACAGTACGGGGTTGGAACCAGGGAGGCTGCCCAGCATTCCCGCAACTTCGAAAGCTGGCTGGTGAACACACCGGGGATCAAGGTGGTCATGCCCTCCACAGCTTACGATGCCAAGGGACTGCTCAAGTCCGCGATCCGGGATGACAACCCCGTGCTGTACCTCGAGAATAGAGTGTTGTACACACAGAAGGAGGAGGTGCCCAGAGGGGAGTGGCTGGTACCGTTGGGGGTTGCCGCGCTCCGGCGCGAAGGGGCCGACATCACCGTGGTTGCTACCGGTTATGCCGTGCACAAAGCCCTGGCCGCAGCCGCAAGCCTGGCCGGGAGGATCGACGTAGAGGTGGTCGATCCCCGCACCCTCGATCCGTTGGACATGGAGACGATTCTCAAATCCGTGGAAAAGACGAGCGCCCTCCTGGTAGTGCAGGAGGGGGTGGTCAAAGCCGGTTTCGCCGCGGAGGTGATTCGCCGGGTCGCGGAGGAAGGATTCGATCTGCTGGATTACCCCCCGGTTGCTCTCGGCGCCTGGGACGTTCCGGTGCCCTTCAGCCCGGTGCTGGAGGACGCGGCCATCCCGCAGTCTGAAGATATTGTCCGGACCATCCAGGAGGTGCTCGGCAAAAAGCGCTGAGTCCGGGCTCTACTCCCTGATCTCCAGAAATTTCCCGTTTTTGGCGGCAGATTCATGACAGGTCTGGATCATGGCCAGGTTATGCAATGCCTCGATGCTGTCGATGAACTTCCCGCTGCGAACGTTTCGTACATGTTGGGCAACCAAAGCCTGATAGATATTTTCGACTGTGTCGATGCGGATCGTTTCCCGGCCCGCCTTGGTCACCACGTCCAGGTGAATCTGCACCGGCTCGTCCGGATGACCGGAAAGCTGAAACAGGGTGCCGTAGCTGCGGATCGCGCCTGCACTGCCGTAGATCTCGCAGCCTAGATTCAACAACGTGCTTTCCAGCCCGCCGCGCGGCTGGTTGAAGGCGACCCTGGCGCTGCCCTGAACTCCGCTCGAGGTTTCGAACTCGATGAACGCTCCGTTTTCTACGGCGATATCGAGGGTCCTGGGCAGATACACGCAGGAAAGACGCTTGATTCGGGCAGCCAAAAAAAATTCGGCCATGTACAGACAGTGGCTGCCTACATCCCCGATCGGCCCGCCCAGCTGCCCCGGGTCCGCGCAGCGCCAGCTGGACGCTTCTGCGGGGGACGCCCCATAGAGGAACTCCATATGCAGACAGATATCGTTGACTTCGCCGATCTTTCCCTCCTGCACCAGTGCCCGGGCCCGGCGGTTGTAGGAGTTGTGAACCATCATATGATCCACGCCCAGGATCAGATTCTGTTTGCGGGCCAGTTGTTGGAGTTTCCGCAGATCTTCAATGGCGGTGGCGATCGGCTTTTCCACCAGGCAGTGTTTTCCTCTCTCCATGGCTGCTTTGGCCACGGCCGCATGGCTGCGGTTGTCGGTGCTGATGAATACAGCCTCGATCTCCGGCTGAGAGAGCAGCGATTCTGCGGAATCGTACCACCTCAACCCTAGCGAGCGGGCCGCTGTCTTTCGTTCCGGATTGATATCGGTCGCGCCGATCAACTCCGCATCCGGATGGGGAGAGAACCGGGATTTATCTGCGCAGAAACCCTCCCCGGCGATTCGGTTCTCCGCAATGCCGCCGAAGCCAATGATCCCGTACTTTAGCTTGTTCATGATCTTTTCATCTTATGTCATTCTCCGTTGATAATCAAATTTTCAACGTTAAGGAGACACTCAACGATCCCCTGCGCTTGACTGCCTTGCCTAAAGCGTGCTAATCAGTGCTATGGCAGGCGATACTGCTGTAGTTTCCATCCAAACCAGTGCAATCTCCCGAATCGCGTAGCCCTTGGATCGTACAGTATGTCCGATGAATCCTTGACCTACCGGGCCTCCGGAGTCGATGTAGAGGCGAACCTCGAAGCCAACCGCCGGATCCAGGACTATACCCGCCGGACCTACACCGGGCAGGTGCTGACCCGGGGCGGTATGTTCGGCGGCGCCCTACGATTGCCCGTTGTTCCCAAGCCGCCGAAGCGCTCGGTTCTTTCCGGCAGGTTAGTCGCAGCCCAGGGGGAGAGCCCGGAACAGGTCAGCGGACAGATCGCCCGCTCCTGCCGCTCTCGAATGTCCCCTGACAGCCGGCCCTTTGCTTTTCTCGACTATCTGGCCGTGGCTCGTCTGGATCCCGACCGGGCCGCGGACCTGGTGGGGATTTTTTCCGAAGTCTTCGCCGCGCCGCCTCGGATCCCGATCATCGGCGGTGAAACCGCGGAGATGCCCGATGTGTTGCGGGAAGGCGCCTGGGAGGTGGTCGGGGCGCTCTTCGCTGCAGGCTCGGCGGAACCCCAGGTGCGTGTAGAGGAGGCGAATCAGATCGATCTGAGCACTCTTCAGGGCCTCGGACAGCCGACCCTGGTGTTCAGCATGGACGGGGTCGGGACCAAGACCAAGGTTGGGGTGGCGGCCGGCCGGACCGCCGGGCTGGCCCCGGACATCATCCATCACTCCCTGGACGATATCCTCTGTCAGGGAGCCCGGGGTATCGGCTTCATGCTGTACGTGGGCTGTCACCACAGGGACGAGCAACTCCTCGAGTCTGTCCAGGCGGCCGCTGAGCAGTGCTGCCGCAGCAACGGTATGGTGCTGCTGGACCTCCTGATCTCCGAAAAACCGCATCTTTATCTGCCCGGGGAGATCGATCTGTGCGGTGCGATCGTCGGAGCGCAAGAGGCGGGTCGGCTGATCCAGGGGGATTCGATCGTGCCGGGGGACCTGCTGATCGGCCTGCCTTCCGCGGGACTGCACACCAACGGCTACTCCCTGGCCCGCAAGGCCCTGCTGGAACGAGGCGGTCTTGACCTTGATCAGCATATAGGGGAGCTCGGCGGCACCTTGGGTCAAGCACTGCTGGAACCCCACAGGAACTACGCGCCGGCGATCCTGCCGCTGCTGGCGGATGGCGAACCTGGCGGGGCGCTCAAGGGGATCGCCCACATCACCGGGGGCGGGCTGAAGGACAACCTGGAGCGTATCCTGCCGCCCACGGTCCGGGCGGAGATCCGGTTGGACAGCTGGCAGCCGCCTCCGATCTTTCAGCTGATCCGCCGCTGCGGAAACATCCCGCTGCAGGATCCGGTTGGCAAGGGCATGTACGAGAGCTTCAACATGGGCATTGGCCTGGTGCTGGTTGTCGCCCCCGAGTACAGTGAAGGGGTCCGGCGGCGGATTCGAGACTGCGGTCAGGAACCCGTTGTGATCGGGCGGGTGGTCGGTTGCGCCGACGGGGCGCAGGGCGGCGGGGCCCGGGCCGGAGGTTCGCCTGCCGCCGCGCCGGAGCAACGGGTGTTGCTGCTGTGAACCGCTATCTGGTGCAGGTAGGGCTGAACCCCGGCATACCCGACGCCTTCGGCGCTTCCACGGCAAAGAAGATCAGGGACTATCTGGAGATCCCGGTACAGAAGGTGGAGACCCGCACCCTCTTCCTGATAGAGGCCAAATTGGCCCGAGCGCAGGCCGATGCCGCGGCCCGGGAGCTGTTCTGCGACCCGGTGATACAGCGCTATCGGATAGACGATAACCTGGACAGCGATCCCTTCGATCTTTCAGTGACCGTGGGCTACCGTCCCGGCGTGACGGACAACGTGGGGCACACCGCAGCCCTGGCGATCGGGGAGCTGACCGGCAGGCGGCTGACCCCGGAAGAGGGGGTATTTACCTCCACGCAATACCTGCTCGCAGGAGTGGACCGGGGGCAGGCGCAGAGAATCAGCCGGGAGCTGTTGGCAAACGATCTGATCGAGCAGGTGTCGATCCAGGACTATGAGGATTGGCTGGAGCACGGACCGCTGGTGGAATCCTCCCGGGTTCGATCGACCCATGAGCCGGCGGTTTTGCAGATCGACCTGGAGGTGTCGGATCAGCGGCTGATGGAGATCAGCCGCCAGCGGACCTTGGCGTTGAATCTCGAAGAGATGCGGGCCATCCGGGATTACTATCGCAGACCCGAGGTTCGGGAGCAGCGGCGGGTCGTCGGTTTGGGTGCGGATCCCACCGATGTGGAGTTGGAAGCCCTGGCCCAGACCTGGTCGGAACACTGTCATCACAAGGTCTTCAACGGGGTGATCGAGTATCGCGACCAGACCGGCCGCAAACTGACCGTCGATTCCCTGTTTAAAAGCTACATCCGCCGGGTTACCGAACAGCTGGCCAGTCCCTGGCTGCTCAGCGTGTTCAGCGACAACGCCGGGGTGATCCGCTTCAACGACCGGCTGGCCCTGGTCTACAAGGTGGAAACCCACAACAGCCCCAGCGCACTGGACCCCTACGGCGGAGCCATGACAGGGATCGTAGGGGTGAATCGCGATCCCTTCGGTACGGGGCTTGGAGCGCACCTGATCGCCAATGTCTGGGGCTACTGTCTCGGGGATCCGCAGATGCCCTCCGAGGCGATCCCCCAGGGCCTGCTCCATCCACGGCGTATCCGTGACGGGGTGCATAGAGGCGTGATCGAGGGGGGGAACCAGAGCGGGATCCCCTATGCCCGGGGATGGGAGCTGTTCGAGGATCGCTACCTGGGCAAACCCCTCGTGTTCTGCGGCACTCTGGGGGAGATGCCCCTGTCGATCCGCGGCGTCCCCTCGACGGAAAAACGGATTGCGCCCGGGGATGCGGTGGTCATGGTCGGAGGCCGGGTGGGCAAGGACGGGATCCACGGCGCCACCTTCAGCTCCGAAGAGCTGCACGCAGACAGTCCCGTCCAGGCCGTCCAAATCGGGGATCCGATCACGCAGAAGAAGATGACCGACATGCTGCTGGAAGCAAGGGACCGCCTCCTGTACAGAACCCTGACCGACAACGGAGCCGGCGGCTTGAGCTCTTCGGTCGGAGAGATGGCGAGCTTGAGCGGCGGCTGCCGGATCGACCTGGCCCGGGTTCCCCTCAAGTACCAGGGGCTGAATCCCTGGGAGATCCTGGTCTCGGAGGCCCAGGAGCGCATGAGCCTGGCCGTGCCTCGGGATCAGCTGGCCGAATACGGCGAGTTGTCCAAGAGGCGGGGGGTGGAATCCACGGTTCTGGGCAGCTTCACCGATGACCGCATGTTCCATATCCAATACGACGGGCAGACCGTCGCCTACCTGGACCTGGAATTCCTGCACAACGGCGATCCCCCCTATCACCTCGAAGCGGTCTACAGTCCCAAGAGCTACGAAGAGCCTGATGTCCGGATCGATGATTTCGGCGAGTGCCTGGAAGGGATGCTGCGGCGGCTGAACATCTGCTCCGGGGAGGAGAAGGCCCGGCAGTACGACCACGAGGTGCAGGGACGGAGCGTGATCAAGCCGTTCGTGGGCCGGTGCTTCGACGTACCCGGGGATGCCGCGGTTCTGGCAGCCGAGTACGGCGGTATGGAGGGGATCGTGCTCAGCGAGGCGGTCAATCCCTTCTACTCGGACATCGACACCTACTGGATGGCCGCTTCGGTTCTGGACCTGGCGGTGCGCAGGGTGGTGAGTGTGGGCGGGGATCCGGATTTCATCTCCGCCCTGGACAACTTCTGCTGGCCGAACGTGGTCAAGGAGAGCATGCCGGATCGGGCCCACAAGCTGGCCCAACTGGTGCGGGCCTGTCAGGGACTCTACGATTTCTGTAAAGCCTACGGCGTGCCCCTGATTTCCGGCAAAGACAGCATGTCCAATGACTGTACCCTGACCGATCCGCCGATCTCGGTACCTCCGACCCTTCTGGTATCGGTCCTGGGCAGGATCTCGGATCTGAGCCGGGCCGTGTCCCTTGATCTGAAGGCGCCCGGGGACGCACTCTACCTCATCGGGGAGACCCAAGGGGAACTCGGGGGATCGGAATTTTTGCGCTTCTACGGGCAGGCGACCAGGGGTCGGGTGTATATCGGGAACGCCGTGCCCAGAGTCGATGCGGTCAAGGGGATCGGCATGTACAGGGCGCTGCACCGCGCTGCGGCGGAGGGGCTGGTGCGCTCCAGCCATGCGCCGGGTCTGGGGGGCCTGGGGGTGGCTGCGCTGCGCAAAGCCTTCGCCGGCCAGCTCGGCCTGGAGGTGGACCTGGCCGCCTGCCCCGGCGATGCCGCGAGCGACGCCGCCCTGCTGTTCTCCGAATCGAACTGCCGCTTTCTGGTTACGGTTGCCCCGGAACACCGGGACGGCTTCGAGCAGGCCCTGAGCGGACAGAGCTGCGCCCGCCTGGGCACGGTCACGGAGGAGCAGCAGATACGGATCCGAGGGCGGGACGGTCGATTGATCGTGGACCGGGCTCTGCCGGCTCTGAGGGATGCCTGGAAGGAGCGGCTGCGTGGGCTCTGAAAAACGGCGCCGGTCCGCCAAAACCAGATCTGCCAATCCCTTGGTGCTGATCATCACCGGGGACGGTTTGAACTGCGAGCGGGAAACCGCCTGGGCATTTTCCCTGGCCGGAGCGGATTGCGACCTCGTGCACATCGGGGATATCCTCAGCCGGGTCAGGAGGCTGGCCGATTACGGAGCCCTGGCCTTCATCGGCGGTTTTTCCAACGGCGACCACCTGGGAGCCGGTACGGTGCAGGCCACTCGTTTTCGCCATTCCCTGAGGGAAGATCTTCAGCACTTCATTGCCAGGGGTGGTCCGATCATCGGCATCTGCAATGGCTTTCAGACCCTCGTGAAGATGGGTGTCCTTCCCGGAGTCCTGACCGGCACCCGGGCGGATGTGGACGGGTGGGCGCGCAACGCTACGATAATGGTCAACGATTCCGGCAGGTTCGAGGACCGCTGGGTGCATCTCACCGTGAATCCGCATTCCCCCTGCATCTGGACCCGGGGGCTGAAGCGTCTGTTTCTGCCCGTACGTCACGGGGAGGGCAAGTTCACCATGGCGGAGCAGGGCCAGCTCGATTCTCTCGAGTCGAACAATCAGGTGGCGGCCCGCTACGCCACGGCTCGAGGCGTGGCGACCCAGGATTATCCTGACAACCCAAACGGGTCCCTGCGGGCCATCGCCGCGGTCTGCGACCCGACGGGGCTGATCTTCGGGCTCATGCCGCATCCGGAAGGCTTCATCTCTCCGTACAATCACCCCTCCTGGACCCGGGACTCGGCTCTGGGGCGGCCCCTGCCTGCGGAGGGGGAGGGTCTGGCGGTCTTTCGCAATGCCGTGGATTATCTTCGGGGTGAAGCCGGCAGCGGGGCGGGGAAACAAACGGAAGAAGGAACCGGATGAGGGCGGAAGAAACTCGGCGGGACAGAATCCCGGCGGCGATCCTGATGAGCGGAACCGGGTCCAACGCCCGGAAACTGCTCGAGTATGCCCGTCGCTCCGAGTGCGCCTACCGGGTCCGGGTGATAATTTCGGACAACCCCGACTCCAACTACCGGCGGATCGCGGAAGATTTAGGCGTGCCCGCCGAGCTCAACGATATCTACGCCTTCTTCGGCGTCCCCCGGCCCGGTCAGGGACCGGAGCCGGCGGATCGGACTAAGCTCAAGGATCCGGAAGGGCGCGAGAGCTTCGATCGGCGGACGCGGGAGATCCTGGACCGATACGGGGTGCGGCTGGTGGCCCTGGCCGGCTACGACTGGGTGATCACTCCCTTCCTCTGTCGGAACTACATCGTGGTCAACGTGCATCCCGGTGATCTGCGGGTGCGGGATTCCCGCGGCTGCAGGCGATACATCGGCCTGGGCTGGGTGCCTACGGCAAAAGCTATTTTGGCCGGGGAGCGCTGGGTTCATTCCACCACCCATCTGGTCACCGCCGAGCTGGACGGCGGTCCCATCGCCCGGGTGTCCCAAGGGGTGCCGATCGGTCTGCCCGCAGGAGTTACCCCCGAAAACATCCTGCCCGAGGGCGCCCAGCTGGGCGATGTGATCCGCGCCGTGCGCAGCGGGGAGGATCCGGACCTGGAGTCGAGTCTTTTAGTGGCCCACGCAAAACAGGTTCAGGAGCGGCTCAAGCGCTTGGGTGACTGGGTCGAGTTTCCCCGCACCCTGGACAGGGTCGCGGCGCTGATGCGCTCAGGGCGGCTTGGGCGAGGCGCGGGCGACGGGATCCTTCTGGACGGGGCGCCCGTAGAGGATCTGTTTTTACGGGACGAAACAGCGGCGGAGGAGCAGGGGGAGGAGCAGTGATGGCAAGAGTACTGATAGTGGGCAGCGGCGGCAGAGAGCACGCCCTGGCTACCTTCCTGGCGCGCAGCAGGGATGTGGAGGCGGTGTACACGGCGCCGGGCAACGCCGGAACACCGGGAAACGTGCCGATCGACGCGATGGGGGAGGGGGGATTCGCCGAGCTGACCGGATTCGCCAAATCCGAAAACATCGATCTGACGGTCGTGGGACCGGAGGCTCCCCTCTGCGCCGGGTTGGTGGATGCCCTGCGGCGGGAGGGTTTGCCGGTTTTCGGGCCCTCCCGGGCCGCCGCCGCCCTGGAGGCGGACAAGGCCTACGCCCGGGATTTCATGGCACGCCACCGCATCCCGAGTCCGGACTTCGCCGTTTTCGATGAGCTTGAGGCTGCCAGGAGCTACGTGCAGGCCCTTGCCGAGGGGCCGGTGGTGGTCAAGGCCGCGGGGCTGGCCGCGGGCAAGGGATCGATCGTCTGCGCGGATCGCCAGCAGGCCGTGCTGGCCCTGGAGCGGCTCATGGGGGAGAAGGTGTTCGGGGCGGCCGGGGACAAGGTGGTGATAGAGGAGTTCATGGAGGGTGAGGAAGCCTCGATTCTGGCGATCTGTGACGGTGAGAACGCCCTGTATCTGGTCTCCTCCCAGGACCACAAGAGGGCCCTGGAAGGCGACCGGGGTCCGAATACCGGCGGCATGGGGGCCTACGCTCCGGCCCCGGTGGTTACCGCGGACGTGCAGGCGGCGGTCGAACGCAGCATAGTGGGTCCCACCCTGGCGGCTCTGGCAGAAGCGGGCACCCCTTACCGGGGCTGCCTGTACGTGGGGCTGATGATCAGGGACGGACAGCCCAGGGTCGTGGAGTACAACTGCCGCTTCGGGGACCCGGAGATCCAGGCGGTGGCGCCTCTGCTGGAAAGCGATCTGTTTGCCCTGCTCCTGGCCGGTGCTTCGGGAAGCCTGAGTGGGCTGCAGGCGCGCTGTTCCAAAGGCGCGGCCTGCTGCGTGGTCATGGCTTCCGGCGGATATCCGGACAGGTACGAAAAGGGCAAAGAGATCACGGGCCTGGACGAGGCGGCCGGTATCGAAGGGGTGTACGTGTTTCACGCCGGCACACGCCGGGATGAGGGCCGGCGTGTGCTCACTAGCGGCGGTCGGGTGCTTGGGGTGACCGGAACGGGTCTCGACATCCGGGAAGCGATAGACAGGGCCTATCGGGGGGTGGACAAGATCCACTTCGAGGGCCGTCAGTTCCGGCGGGATATCGGCTTTCGGGCCGTAGAGAGAAGCGAACCGAAAATTGACAGAGATTGAGGGGGTCGGTATCATCCATTATGAGCCAGTCAAATTTCCGTGAATGTTTACGCGGCAATACGGGCTGCGCCGTGATCGTAGCCGGATCGGACAGCGACGGGAGCCACATCGACAAGCTCGTTTCGGCTCTGAAGATGTATGAAATTCCATACGAAGTAAGGATCTGTTCGGCCCACAAGAGTCCGGGGCGGCTGCTCGAATTGATAGGCGAATACGAAAGCCAGGGGGGACTGGTTTGGGTAGCCGTGGCCGGGGGCACGGACGCCCTCTCCGGGACTCTGGCCTTTCACGCGGATCAACCCGTAGTGAGCTGCCCTCCGGACGGCTTGAATCACAGCTGCCTGACCAATCCGCCGGGAAGCTCGAATGCCACGGTCCTCAGCCCCAGGAACACGGCCCGCTTCATTGCCCAAATATACTCGGCTGTGAATCCCCGCTGCAGGGAGCTGCTGGCTCGCAGCAGAGCAGAAAAGATCCGTCACCTCGAGGCTGCAGACGCCGAGTTGCGGGACAGGCCTTAGCCGGCAACAGGAGAAAAGTGTTATGGGAAGCGTAAAGGATCTGCTGGTGTTGAATCCGGCCTATGAAAACCAACCGGGCGTCGGGAATTTCGTGTTCTCCGATCGCTACAGCGTGTTCGATTGGGGAGAGATGCCCGACCACATCACTGCCAAGGGCCGAGCTTTGGCCGTAATGGCTGCCTTCAACTTCGAACAGCTGGAGAGGCGGGGGATCCGCACCCACTATCAGGGGCTGGTCGGCTCCTCGGGGAAGCTCGTACGATTCGACGATCTGTCCGAGAAATCCGGCGGTTTGGCGACCATGCAGGTCAGCCTGGCGCGGGTCTATTCCCCGATAGTGAGGGAGTTCTGGAACGGGGAGCATGTCGAGGTACAGTACGACTACACGTTTTTCGAACGCCACAGAGGCCGGATCAACAACTATCTGGTCGGTCTGGAGATCATCTTCCGCAATGGCCTTCCCCTGGGCAGCTCGGTGTTCAAGCGCATAGACAGGGCGAAGCAGCTGGCCGACGGGAAGCAGCGCAGCGCGGAGGTGGCGCGTATCCTCAAAGAGCTGGGAGTGAAGGAACCGCCCCAACCGGGGCAGATGCTTCCCGCGCCGGTAATGAGCTACACCACCAAGCTGGAAGCGGGAGACCGGGAGTTGAGCCGGAAACAGGCCTACCGGCTCTCCGGGCTGCCCCGACGGGCGTTCAACACCCTGGACAGCCTGGCTCTGCGGGTGAACAGCGCGATAACAGAACAGGCCGAACGGACCGGATTCGCCCATTACGACGGAAAGATCGAGACGGTTTGGAACAGCGGGCTGCTGGTCTGCGACGTGATCGGCACCTTCGATGAGAATCGATTTGCCTTTCAGGGACAGCAGATCAGCAAGGAGGTGCTGCGGCAGTGGTACAAGCGCAATCAGCCGGAGTTCGCAAGCGCCTGCGAGAAGTGGAAGAAGACCGGTCCCGGATGGCAGAAGAACTGCGACGTGAAACCCCGGAATCTGCCTGCAGATTTTGCCACCCTGGCCTCCCAGATGTACATGTCCGGGTGCAATCGCTACACCGGCAGGCAGGTCTTCGATTCCCCGCCGCTGGAACAGGTGATGGAGCGGCTCGGGTCCTACGACACTTGAACCCAGGTCAAGGCAGAGGTAGAAGCATGGCGGAGAACAAGCAGCGTTATTCGAATCCCCTGATCGAGCGTTACGCCAGCCCGGAGATGGCTGCTGTGTTTTCGGACGCGAACAAGTATCGCACCTGGAGGCGGCTCTGGGTCGCCCTGGCGGAGAGTGAGGCGGAGCTGGGGCTGAGCATCAGCGAAGAGCAGCTTGCCGAGCTGCGGGCCAGGCAGGACGAGATCAATTTCGAGGCCATGGCCCGGCTGGAGCGGGAGCTTCGCCACGACGTGATGGCAGGCATTCATGCCTACGGACAGCAATGTCCCAAGGCCAAGGGCATCATTCACCTGGGTGCGACCAGCTGCTTCGTCACGGACAACACCGAGCTGATCCAGTATCATCAGGCGCTCCAGCTGATCCGCGGCCGCCTGCTGCGGGTGATCACCGAGCTGGCCGGCTTCGCCGAAAAGAACAAGCAGCTGCGCTGCCTGGGCTATACCCACTTTCAACCGGCCCAGCCGACCACGCTGGGCAAGCGGGCAGTGCTGTGGCTGCAGGAGCTGATGCTCAATTGGGAGGATCTGGAGCACCTGCTCTCCGGCTACCGCCTCCGGGGCGCCAAGGGCGCCACGGGCACCCAGGACAGCTTCCTCAAGCTGTTCGGGGGGGACCACGGGAAGGTGAAGGAGCTGGACCGGAAGGTGTGCGGGAAACTGGGTTTCGAAAAGCCTTTCCCGGTGAGCGGCCAGACCTACCCGCGGCTCTGGGACTCCCGAATCCTCGATCTGCTGAAGAACATCGCCCAGAGCGCCCACAAGTTCGCCGTGGACTTCCGCCTGATGCAGCATCTCAAGATGGTGGATGAGCCCTTCGAGGAGAAGCAGGTGGGAAGCTCCGCCATGGCCTACAAGCGAAATCCGATGCGCTGCGAACGGCTCTGCTCTCTGGCCCGCTACGCGATCAGCCAGGTGCAGGCCTGCGACCACACAGCGGCAAATCAGTGGTTCGAGCGGACGCTGGATGATTCGGCGGGCAGACGTTTGTACATGCCCCAGACTTTCCTGGCGGCGGATGCGGTTCTCCTGATCTATGCGAACGTGCTAGCCGGCGCCCGGGTCTATCCTGCCATGATCACCCGACTGCTGGAGCAGGAGCTTCCCTTCATGGCCACGGAAACGATCATCATGCAGGGGGTGATCCGCGGAGGAGACCGCCAGCAGCTGCACGAGGCGGTGCGGGAGAACGCCGTGGCCGCCTCCCGGGAGATCAAGGAACGGGGGTCGCCGAATCACCTGCTGGAGATGCTGGCTCGGGACGACCGCATACCCTTCGATCTGGAACAGCTGAGAGGTTTCGCCCTCGAGACCGACTTTTCCGGCCGGGCTGAGAGCCAGGTGCAGGAGTTCCTGCAGGAGCACGTGAAACCGATCCTGGAACAGCACCGGGACAGCACCGCCGCAGAAGAGGAGCTGCGGGTTTGAAGGCTCCGCAACTCAACACGACCATGAAGCCCGTGCGTGAGCGCGGTGATGCAATTCACGACAACTGCGCCGTTTTCGGCATTTGGGGCGTGGACAGACCCGCCGAGTATGTGTACCTGGGCCTGCACAACCTGCAGCATCGCGGGCAGGAGTCCAGCGGCATCGTGAGCGCCTCTCCTCGGAAGTTTCACAGCCGCCACGGCATGGGGATCGTGAACGAGATCTTCACCGAAAGGATGCTCCACGAGCTGAACGGTCGGGGAGCGATCGGCCACAACCGCTACTCTACCCTCGGTTCCTCCTCCCTGGAGAACGCCCAGCCCCTCATGGCCCAGACGCAGCACGGACCGGTGGCCATTGCCCACAATGGACAGTTCGCCAACTGCAACAGCCTGAAACACAGGCTGCAGCGGGGGGGGTGCATCTTCAAATCGGACAGCGACACCGAGATCATCCTGCACAATTTCGCGCGCTGCGCCGAATCCTCGATCCAGAGGATCGTCGCCTCCTGCTTTCAGCCGGTCAAGCCGGCCTATTCGATCGTCATGCTCACCCTGAATGAGCTGATCGCCGTACGGGACCCGTCCGGAGTCCGGCCGCTGGTGCTCGGCAAGGTTGGCAGGGCCTTCGTGGTGGCCTCGGAGACCGTGGCCTTCGACATCATCCGGGCCGACTACCTCGGGGAGGTTGAGCCCGGGGAGATGCTGATCATCAACGACCAGGGGCTCCAGCGGCACCGGCTCTTCCCGGCCGGGGAGCAGCTGCGCTGCATCTTCGAGCATATCTACTTCGCCCGGCCGGACAGCTTTCTCTACGGCAGCGAGTACACAACCGGGGATGTCCGAAAAGAGTTCGGGCGTCAGCTGTGGCGGGAGCATCCGGTGGAGGCGGAAGTGGTGATACCGGTGCCCGATTCGAGCACCTTCGCCGCCATGGGTTTCAGCGAGGCCTCGGAAATCCCCTTCGACTTCGGGCTGGTGCGGAGCCACTACATCGGTCGGACCTTCATAGAGCCCACCCAGGCCATCCGGGACGCCAAGGTGCGGAAGAAGTACAACCCCAACCGATCGGCGCTGCGGGACAAACGTGTGGTTCTGGTGGAGGACTCGATCGTCCGGGGTACGACCCTGAAGAACATCATCCGCATCATCCGGGATTTCGGAGCCCGGGAGGTGCACGTGCGGGTCAGCTCGCCTCCCTACAAGTACAGCTGCTACCTCGGGATCGACACGGCGGAGACCAAGCGGCTGATCGCCAACAGCAAGTCCGTCGACAAGATCCGCGATTTTCTGGGGGCGGATTCCCTGGGCTACCTCAGCCAGGAGGGGATGCTGGCCAACCGCCTGCTCGAGGGAGGTTTCTGCACCTACTGCTTCAACGGCGACACCCGGATCACCCGGCGGTAGCGGTGCCTGGGCTATCCTGTCGGTTTTGCTGAGCAGCTGGATAATTTTTGAGTCGATCCCAAAACACTGAGAAAACCAGGAAAATTTGAAGTTTCTCTTAACATTTTCCCAACCACTCGTTTTCGCCAATGGGCGAAGACGGAATATTTAAAGCCCCACTTCAAATTTTGCCAGATATCCGAGGGTTTGCGGCACGCTAGATTCTGGAATGGGTCAAATTGCCCATATGATAGAAATCTCGGTCCCGCACTCCCGGCAGCGGCCGGCCTCGATCCCTTTGACGGAAACCGAGTAGCCCCGCCGGCGCACCAGCAGGCTGCCGCAGTTGGGACAGGTTGTGTTTGTCTCCTCGATACCCACGTTGCCCAGGTACACGTAGTGCAGGTGTTTTCGGGCGATCTCCGCCAGTTTATGCAGTGTAGAGGGAGGGGTAGGGGGGATCGTGTACCTGTACTGGGGGTAGTACGCGGACAGGTGGTAGGGGATGTCCGGGCTCAGAGAGGCGAGGAAGCGGGCGATCGATTCGATCTCCTCTTGACTGTCGTTCTTGGTCGGGATGACTAAAGTGGTGACCTCGAGGCTGATCTTATCATGAGCCTGTTCGAGGAAGCGCTCGACCTCTGCGACCTTGCCTCCGATTTCCTTGCGGTAAAACTCGGGATTCCAGCTCTTGAAGTCGATGTTGGCCGCATCCATCAGATCCAGCAGCTGCTCCGCCGGCTCGGGATTTATGTAGCCGTTGGAGACCAGTACGTTTTTCAGGCCGTGTTCGCGCGCCAGGGCCGCGGTATCCAGGACGTACTCCAGGTGCACGATCGGCTCGGAGTAGGTGTAGGCGACGCCGAAGGATCCCCTCTGCAGGCACAACTCGATGAGCTGCTGCGGTCTTACCAGCTCCGTAGGATAGGAGGTGTCGTGAGCGATGTGGTGGTTCTGGCAGAAGGGACAGTGGAAGGAACAGCCCACAAAGCCCACGGAGAGGATCGAGCTGCCGGGGTGGAAGTGGTAGAGGGGTTTCTTCTCGATCGGATCGATGGCCACGGCGGACAACCGCCCGTAGAAGGGCAGCTCCAGGGTTCCTTCGTTGTTGTAACGCACCCGGCACACCCCGAACTTTCCGGGAGCGATCAGGCAGTCGTTGGGACAGAGCCGGCACTGAACCTTCTGCTCATCCGCGGTTTCGAAGAAGCGGGGGGTCATGGCACTAGTGTAACTCCGGCGATCATCGATTGCAATCCAAGTACCTACATAGGCAGCCAGGTGCCCAAACCCTTTTTTACCGCCCGCTTGTACACCAGGGGAGCGGTGGCCAGGTCGTCGATGGCCAGTCCCAGGTTGCAGGCCACGTTCCGTTCCTCCGCGCTTTGCCGGCCGGGTTTCCTGCCCGTGACCAGCTCACCCAGCTCCCCGTAAATGGGAGGGATCTCCTGAAAGTGGCCCAGGGTCTTGTAATGCTCGAGTTGAGGGATATCGTCGGTGGTGAACTTATCGATCTCGGCCAGGGCCGGGCCGCTCCAGTACGAGTCGAAATCGACCATGGAGGCGAAGGCTCCCTCGGATAACCAGCCCGCTTGAATCGTTGCATGAGGCGGGCGAACGATCGGGCCGGCGGTCACGACGATGTCCGCGCTCTCCACCGCCTCTCGGGGCCCGGTTGCCCGCTGTACCTCCAGCTCCGGCCAGCGGCTGCGGATTCGCCGCTGGTAGCGTTCCAGCTGCCCGTCGTCGATGTCGTAGGCCACCACCCGTTCTATGGGAAAAAGCACCTTCAGCGCCTCCAGGTTGCTGAATCCCTGGACTCCGGCACCCAGCACCCCCAGGACCCTGGAATCTTCCCGGGCCAGGCAGCGGGCGGCAACCGCTGTGG
>Ga0315553_10001794_pt1 | contig 17608 bp, 15 predicted proteins | sample SalMarSW160140MG_FD_203099 | JGI IMG/M metagenome (GOLD analysis project Ga0315553, IMG submission 203099) | Salt marsh sediment microbial communities from the Plum Island Ecosystem LTER, Massachusetts, United States - Salt Marsh Sediment SW1601-40 ... | reverse complement strand
CTACGCGATCGAGAGGCCGCGCTAGCGGTCGATGCGCACCGCCACGAAGCGGCGATTGCCCGCCGCGTCCGCGAGCATGAACAACACCGCCTCGCGGCCCGAATCCATCGCCGTGTCGAAGATCGCGGTGGCGTCCTCGGGCACGCCGACCGGATGCTGGTTCACCTCGGCGATCACCAGTCCCTGCCGAATTCCCTTTTCATACGCGTCACTGCCGGGATCGACGCTGACCACGATCACGCCCTTGACGTCCTGCGCGATCGAATACTTCTTCCGCAGCTCGTCGGTCAGCGCCGCCAGCTCCAGCCCCAGCGTCTCGTCGCGCGCCTTTGGCGGCGGCGGCGCCTGCGGATCCGTGCTCAGGTCCGCGGCGCGGATTTCGCCGCGTTCGAGCCGGCCCACCGTCACGTCGACCGCCCGCTCCTCACCGTTGCGGAAGATCACCACCTCGGCACGCTTGCCGATCGCCGTCTCCGCCACGATGCGCGGCAGATCGCGCATTTTGGTCACCGTCCGCCCGTCGAACTCGAAGATCAGGTCGCCCTCGCGCAGCACGCCGTCGGCGGGCCCGTCGGGGGTCACCGACAGAACCATCGCGCCTTTGGTGTCGTTCAGCCCCAGGCTCGCCGCGATGTCCTCGCTCACGTCCTGGATGCCGACCCCGAGCCAGCCCCGCCGCGTCTCGCCGAACTCCATGAGCTGTTCGAGCACCGGCCGCGCCAGGTTGATCGGGATCGCGAAGCCGACCCCCAGGGAGCGGCCGCCATTGGCGATGATGGCGGTGTTGATCCCGACGACCTCGCCGTTCATGTCGAACAGCGGGCCACCGGAATTGCCCTGGTTGATGGCGGCATCGGTCTGCAGAAAGCTGTCGTAGGGGCCCGAATGGATGTCGCGGTTGCGGGCCGAGACGATCCCCAGCGACACCGAGCCGCCGAACCCGAACGGATTGCCGATCGCCATCACCCAGTCCCCGATCTCGGCGGTGTCCGAATCTCCGAACGAAGCCGGCGCCAGGGTGCGCCCCAGATCCACGCTGACGATCGCCAGATCCGTCTTTTCGTCGGCCCCGACCACCTGCGCTTCGGCGGTTTCGCCGTCCGCGAAGACCACGATGATCTCCTCGGCGCCCTCGATGACGTGGTAGTTGGTGGCGATGATCCCGGCCGGGTCGATGACGAAACCCGACCCCAGCGACGTCACTTCCCGCTCCGCGACGGGGTCGTTCGGATCGAGCTGGTCGAAGAACTGTCTGAGCGGCGGTGCCTCGGAGCGATCCGGGAACGGCGTCCGAACCCCCTCCCGCATCCGCCGGATGGAGGAGATGTTGACGACCGTCGGGGTGAGCATCCCCGCGAGCTCCGAGACCGATGCCGGTGCCGCCGGTTGCGGCTGCGCCGACCCCGACGCGGCCCCCGCCAGCACCGCCATCGCGGCCCCCAGCGCCACGCCACGAACTCCGATCACATTGTACAAGCCAACCATTGCCGACCAGCCGGATCCGAAAAGGGGTGCGGGGGAGCGCCGACGGGGCGGCGCGCTCAGCCGCGCACCCAATACAGCACTATAAGTCCGATTCCCGCCGCGACGAGGCCAATCACACGAATTTGGTTATTGGGCGCACCCAGAACCGTCTCGAGCGCCCGCTTCATCTGCTCGGGAAAGGCGGCGTAGGCCAGCCCCTCAAGCGCGATCGCCAGCCCCAGCGCCGCCAGAAAATCCGTCACTGCCCGCCGGTGCCGTCGCCCGTCGTCGAGGCAGCGCCGTCACCGGTCGCGTCGCCGCCCAGCTCGGAGGCCGCCGGCGGCAGCTCCTCGGGCGTGATCGGTTCCTCCATCGGCACGATGGTGGCCGGCGGCAGCGTGGTGCCCGGAAGGGTGTCGGAGCTGAAGTACTGGAAGAACTCCGATTCCGGGCTCAGCACCAGGGTCGTCCCCTGCTCCTGCAGCGCCGTACGGTAGGACTGCATTGTGCGGTAGAACTCGAAGAACTCCGGATCGCGGCCATAGGCCTCCGCGTACACCCTGTTGCGCTCGGCATCGCCCTCGCCGCGCCGGATTTCGGCCTCCCGGCGGGCCGTCGCCTCGATCTCGATGACCTGCCGATCGGCCTGGGCCCTGATTGTCTGCGCCAGCTCGCGGCCACGGGCCCTGAGCCGTGCCGCCTCGGCCAACCGTTCCGCCGACATCCGGTCGTAGGTCTGCTGCGAGACCTCCTCGGTCAGGTCCGTTCTCAGAATCCTGACGTCGACGACGTCGATTCCCAGACTGCCGATCTCGGTGCGCACCAGGTTCTGGGCCTCCTCCATCATATCGCTGCGCGCTTCACTCAGCGCCGCGCCGAACTCGCGCAGGCCGTAGACCTGCCGCAGCGCCGCCTCGAATCGGGCGTTGATCAGTCCCTCGGCGACCTGCAGGCTGCCGCGCGTGAGCTCGCGGAACTTGCGCGGATCGGTGATCCTGTAGGTCAGGAACGCATCGACGACGTAGAACTTGCCGCCCGAAACCTGCACCCGGATATCCTCGAGGTCGTAGCGCAACACCCGGTCCTCGATGATCTGCAGAGACTCCACGAAGTCGGTGGGGACCTTGAAATAGAGCCCCGGCTGGGAGTGCACCCGGGCGATCTCGCCGAACCGGGTGACGATGGCCTGCTGGCGCGGGTTGACCACGAAGATCGAGGAAAACGCCACATAAAGGACAATGACGACGATGACGCCGATGATGAGGGCACGGTTCATGGCTCAGTTCCCCGCGTTCGTTGCGCCCGCGGGCGCCGGTGTCGAACCCGAAGACCGGGCCTGGATTTCGGGCAGCGGCAGATAGGGGATGACCCCCGATCCGGATGCGCCGCTCTCGATGATGATTTTCTCGGAGGAACCCAGGACGCCCTCCAGCGTTTCCAGGAACAACCGCTTGCGGGTCACTTCGGGAGCCTGGATGTACTCGTCATAGACGAGATTGAAGCGCGCCGCGTCGCCCTGTGCCTCCTTGACGACCCGGTCCTTGTAGGCCAGCGCGTCCTGCTGGATCTGCGCCGCCTGTCCACGGGCGTCGCCGAGAATGTTGTTGGCGTACTGGCGGGCCTCCTCCTGGAACCTGTCCTGATCCTGTTCGGCGCGCTGCACCTCGTCGAACGCGTCGGCCACTTCGGCCGGCGGCGCCACGTCTGCAATGGTGATCTCGGAAACCGTGATGCCGGCTCCATAATTGTCGAGCATCGACTGGGTGATGGTCTCGACCTCGATCGCGATGCCGGCGCGGGCGTCACGATAGATATCCTGAGCCGGTCGCCGACCCACCACCTCGCGCATGGCGCTTTCGGCGGCCCGGCGGACCATGGCGTCCGGTTCGCGGACGTTGAACAAATAGGCCGCCGGATCGGAGACACGCCACAGCACCGCAAAGGTCACGTCGACGATGTTCTGATCGCCCGAGAGCATCAGGCCCTCGGCGCGGATGCCGGCGCGGGCCGCCCGCGACGCGGTCGGGGAGACCGAGCCGATGACGATCCGGTTTTCCGTCACCGAGACCTTCTCGACGGTCTCCAGCGGCCACCAGACGAAATGCAGTCCGGGATCGGAGAGCAAATCCTCGGGCTGGCCGAGGAACAATTCAACGCCGACCTCCTGCGGATCGACGGTGTACACGGCCTGGAAGGCCCACAGCACGACGACCACGACGATCACGCCGATCACGCCCCAGCGGCCACCCGGCAATCCGCCGGAAAACCGGTCCCGGCCGCGGCTCAGGATGTCCTCGAGATTCGGGCCGCCCGGCCGTCTGCCGCCGCCGCCACTGCCCGGCGACTGGCCCCACGGCCCGCCGCCATTGCCGCGGCCGCCGCCGCCCCTGTTGTCGTTCCAGGACATGAGGGTCCTTCCGTGAGTTCGGGAATTGACGGCCTATATAGGCAAGCCGCCCGTTTCGATCAATGCGGACGCTGCCCTGCTATCGCCGCTCGTACCGGCGGATCTCGTAAGCGTGGGTGTCTTCTTCCGACGGCGCGACGTCATCGACGCCAAAACCTGCCCACTTTTCCGGATCGATCTCGGGGAATCTCACGTCCCCTTCCGGCGCCGCGTCCACATGGGTGATCAGGAGCCGGTCGGCGTCTTCGATCGCCTGCCCGTAGATCTCCCCGCCCCCGATCACGAAAACCTCTTCGACGCCGTCCGCCGCCGCCATCGCACGCGCCGCCTCGAGCGCTTCGTCGAGAGAGTGCACCACCACCGCTCCCGGCGCCGCGTAGCCGCTTCGGCGGGTCACCACGATGTTGGTGCGTCCGGGCAAGGGCCGGCCGAGGCTTTCGAAGGTCTTGCGCCCCATGATGAGCGGTCTGCCCATCGTCACCCGCTTGAAGAACTGCTGGTCCGAGGGCAGCTTCCAGGGAAGCCCGCCCGCGACGCCGATATCGCCGTTGCGCGCCACGGCCGCGATCAGAACCAGCGCCGGCCTCACCTGCCCGCCCCCAACGCCGCGAGCTTTTCGCCCTCGACGCGGCAGATCCGCCACTGATCCATCAGCTCACCCCCGAGCCCGCGATAGAAGTCGATCGAGGGAACGTTCCAGTCCAGCACCCCCCATTCGAGCCGGCCCAGCCCCTCCTTGGTGCAGCGGGCGGCCAGCGATGCCATCAGCGCGGTGCCGATGCCGTTGCCGCGCCAGGCATCCTCGACGAACAGATCCTCGAGCCAGATGCCGTGCCGGCCCTGAAAGGTCGAATAGGTGTAGTACCAAAGCGCGAATCCCGCCGGCGCTTCGTCCCACTGCGCGATGTCGCAGAAGACGCGCGGTCGGTCCCCGAAGAGGTCGCGGGTGATGTCGGCCTCGGTTGCCGCCACCCGATGATCCAGCCGCTCGTACTCGGCCAGCGCGCCGATATACCGCACGATCAACGCGGCATCGTCCGGTTCGGCGCCCCGGATGGTGCAGGCCACGCGCGCTAGTCCACCCGCTGCAGCAACAAGACCTCGAGATTGCCGCTCGGGTAAATGTCGCGATAGGTCATCTCGAACGTCGTCGGGCCGGTCTTGGTCACCCCGTCCCCGCAAAAGGAGACCAGATTGTCCGGATGCCCCTTGTCGACGGTGATGTGCAGAACCCCGATCGGGCCCGCCCAGTTGGCGCCGGTCTCCAGTATGTAGCTGATCCAGTTCTCGAAGAAGGGCGCCCCCCACGGCTCGTCGGGGGTCGTCGTCCGTTCGACGGCGGCGACGAACGACGCATCCATGCAATAGCGCTCCTCGTAACGCGCGCGCTGCTCGGCCTGGTCGCCCAAGAACGTCACTCCGGTCGTCCCGCCGACGCTCGGCTGATAGGCGTGCTCGACCACCACCGTCTCACCGGCCGGAAAAACCGCCCGCCAGGCAAAGGTCGTCTTCAGCGTCCAGGCCGGCTGGTAGTGGGTCCGCATGCCGGAGCCGTCGTCATAGACCTCCGCCACGACCAGCCCAAGCCCGGCCATTTCCTCGAGCGTTGCCAGGTCCATGGCCGCGAGCGCCTCCCGGTTCGACCCGGCGAACGGCACCAGGGAGAGACCGTGTGCCCTCAGATACTCCGAGCGGTCGATGCCGACGGCGAAGGCGTATTGATAGGCCGTCGCCGGGATCGGCGCGCCGTTGAACCGTGTCGCGAACGGAAAATAGTCGTCGCCCTCGAGCGAGGGGATCGAAACCTCTTCGAAGGGCGTGGACGGAATGTCCGGCAGCGGAAACGCCATCAGAACGTCCCTGTCGTCCGCACCGCGATTGCGAAACTCGTAGCGCACCCGGATCTGAGAGGCCGAAATGCTGAGATCCTCGCGGGTGAGCGCGATGTCCTGGTTCTTCACGAACACCAGCCCGCCGGTGGTCAGCTCAGCCGACGTGTCGTTCGCCCACACGGGAGCGCACGAAGCGATAAAAAGCGCCGCCAGAACCGTCCGCGTCCTCGCTGGCATCACCGAACCTGTCACACCGCGATCGGTGCCTTGATCGTCGGATGCGGGTCGTAGCCGACGACCGTGAAGTCCTCGAAGTCGAAATCGAACAGCGAGGTTTTGTCGGGATTGATCTCGAGCCTCGGCAACGCCCGCGGCGCCCGGCGGAGCTGCTCGCGCGCCTGCTCGAAATGGTTGGCGTACAAATGCGCGTCCCCGAAGGTGTGCACGAAGTCGCCGGGCGCATATCCGGTCGCCCGCGCCATCATTTCGGTAAGCAGCGCATAGGAGGCGATGTTGAACGGCACCCCCAGAAACAAGTCCGCCGAGCGCTGGTAGAGCTGGCAGCTCAGCCGTCCCTCCGCGACGTGAAACTGGAACAGGCAATGGCACGGCGGCAGCGCCATCTTGTCGATTTCGGCCGGGTTCCAGGCGCTCACGATGTGTCGGCGCGAATTCGGGTCGGTCTTGATCGATTCGACGACCCGCGCGATCTGGTCGATCGTGCCCCCGCGGCCGTCCGGCCACGACCGCCACTGCGAGCCGTAGACCGGCCCGAGGTTGCCCGCCTCGTCGGCCCACTCGTCCCAGATCCTGACCCCGTGTTCGTTCAGATACGCGATGTTGGTGTCGCCGCTGAGGAACCACAAAAGCTCGTAGATGATGGATTTCAGATGCAGCTTCTTGGTGGTGACGAGCGGAAACCCCTCGCCGAGGTCGAATCGCATCTGATGCCCGAAGATGCCACGGGTGCCGACCCCGGTGCGGTCGGACCGGTCCACACCGTGTTCGAGGACGTGCCCGAGAAGGTCGAGATAGGCCCGCATATTGTTGCCTTATCGCGATTCTGCCTGCCGCCGACAGGCACCCTGCGCGCGCCCGTGGCAAGCAACCGCCAACCATCTCCGGCCGGACGCTTTGCATGCGGCGCGCAGCCGCATTATATTGGTCTGGCTGGCAACAGCTATGGCGATAAACGCTGGTCGCAATAAACCCATCGGACCCGGGGGCAGTACCCGGCGCCTCCACCAGAACCCGCACGGCGGGCCCTTATGGGGGCGAAACAGGATCGACGAGGGTGTAAAGGGCTGGTTTTCGCCCGGCATGGTTCCACCGTTATCGGGCCGAACATATAGTTGCGAATGACAACTATGCTGAAGGTCAACTTCTCGCTGCGTAATGCGGCGCGAAGCCTTCAATTCAAGCCCTTGCCTCTAGCAGGGTAAGGCGGGGTCCGCAGGCACCTGGCAACAGAAGCCTGCATTTTCATTTCCCTGACTTGCATTCGGCCGCCGATGGGCTTGAAATGCGACCGGAGATTCCCCTACCCGCAAGGCGGTCGCCAACGGGAGCCGATGGCCGAAGACCTGATCCGCTACGACATCCTGGCCCAGGACGCCCTGCGCTCCGTGGTGCGCAAGGTGCTCGCCGAGGTCGCCCGCACCGGCCTGCCCGGCGACCATCACTTCTTCATTTCGTTCGTCACCGCCGCCCCCGGCGTGCGCGTCTCCGAGCGGCTGCTGGCCCAGTACGAGCAGGAGATGACGATCGTCCTGCAGCACCAGTTCCATGACCTCACCGTCTCCGACACCGGCTTCGAGGTGTCGCTGAGCTTCGACGGTCACATGGAGAAGCTCGCCATCCCCTTCGCGGCGATCAAGGGCTTTTTCGATCCGTCGGTGCAGTTCGGCCTGCAGTTCGACGTCAAGGACGCCGCCAGCCCGGCGATGCCCGAGACGGCCACCGGCAACGACGATCAGGCGGACGGCGGCGCGCCGGCGGCGGGCCGGAACAGCGGCGGCAATGCCAGCGGCGAAAATGCCAGCGGCGACAAGATCATCAGCCTCGACTCCTTCCGCAAGAAGACCTGAGTGGCGCCGGGCACCCTCGCCAAGCGGTCGCTGAGTATTGCCGGCCACCGCACGTCCGTGGCGCTCGAGCCCGAATTCTGGGACGCTCTGGACGCCATCGCCGCCGAGCGCCGTATCGCCCTGCCGGCCCTCATCGCCGAAATCGACAGCCGCCGCGGCGACGCCCGCCTCGCCTCGGCCCTCCGCCTGGCGGCGCTGGCGCACTTCCGCAACAAACGCCCGAATATCCGACGCCCCTAGTTGGGAATCAGTCTGATCGGACCCTGATCGCTCGGCGACGGTGAAAGTTCCAGAGGCGGCTCCGGCACGACAATCGGTCCTTCGGGAGGCGCCGGCCCGGTCGGCTCCGACCCGCTCGGCGCCGGCTCGACGGGCTCGCCGGCCGCAGCCTCGGCCGCCGCCTGCCGTTCGAGTTCGCGCCCGATCGCCGCTTCGGCGAGCCGGGTCGCCTGGCGCGCCGCCGCTTCGCGTTCGGCGATCGCCCTCTGGACGTAGAGGATCGCCAGGCGCCGCTGTTCGGCCACCGAGGCCGAGCGGATGCGCGCCTGCTGCTCGGCCCGCAGTCGCTCGAGCCGGGCCACCTCCAGCTCGAAGGCCCGCGCCTTGAGCGCATCGACCATCTGCGCCACGTCGAGCTCGGCCACCGGTCCGGCGAGCGGTCCGCTCACTTTGGCCGTCACCTTGCCGCTCGCCTCAGTGAGAAGGCCGCCCAGCGGCGCGGCCGGGCTCATCGAAAACGAACTGTCGATGCTGAAATCGCTCAGATCCAGCGCCCCGTCCCCCAACAGGCGCACGGTGCCCGTGTCCGCCGCCAGGTTGGTGACCCGCGCCGTCCCCCCGGCGATCGAAAACGGCGCACTCAGGCTCGGCACGCTCAGCGCGCCGGTGCCGAGCGCCTCGGAAACCGCCCCGGCCAACGCTTCGGGCTCGAGATCGATGATATCGTCCATCCCGGCGATGGTCTCGAATGCGTCCGGATTGAACCGCTCGACGGTCAGCCCTTCGACCGTGAAGCGGCCGTCCCCGCCCATCGATTGCACCATGTCGGCATAGCTCACCCCGTTGCCGGCGAATTGCCCGCTCGCCTCGATGGTGCCGCCCAGCCCCTCGGCCAGCGCCGGCGGCAGGAGCGCGTCGAGATCCACCGAATCGACCGAAAAGCGGCCCGATAGCTGTTTGTCGCGCAATTCGGTCGCGCAGCAGATATGCGCGTCGATCCTGACCTCCCCCTCGCCCAGCGCCCCGGTCAGCTCGCGGATGCGCGTCTGGGTGCCGTCCCAGGCGAAATCGAACGCCACGTCGTGCAACAGGTTCGCCTCGTCAAGGGTCAGCCGCGCCGCCTCCACCGCGATCCGGCCGCGCGAGCCCCGTGCCGCCTCCCCCACCGAGATCGGCCCGATCGGCCAGGGCCCGTCGCCCGGCACCAGCGACGCCGCGCCGCCCAGGAACCAGCCGAGCGCGCTCACATCCACCCGGTCGAGATCGAGCGCGCCGCTGTAGGTCAGTCCGCCGGCCGCCCCTTCGAACGAGATCGCGCCGCCCACCCGTTCGCCGGCGATGGTCGCGTCGATTTGCGACAAAGCCACCTCGCCCAATCCGGAAAATTCGAGATCGGCGTTCGCCGACATCGCCGGCAGGTTCAGCCCCGTCAGCCCCAGGATGTCGGCGTAGCCGGCGAAATCGGACAGGTTGAGCTCGATCCGCCCCCCGCCGCTCACCGCCGACGGATCGGCGAGGCTCAGCGTGCCATCGAACCCGATCCGCTCCTCGCCGGCGGTGTAGACGATGCTCGCGTCCAGCGAATCGGAAACCGTGCCGCTTGACTGCCAGCTCAGCGCCGCCGGCTCGCCGCGCACCAGCCCCGCCGCGACCAGGGGCGGCACGCCCAGGGCGCTCGCCAGCGCCGTGCGGTCCGGGGCCTCAAATGAAAAGGCGGCGTCGACCGGCTGCGTCGCGGCCGCGAAGATGCCGCCGGCGAGCTGGGCCTCGCCCGCCGCCCGCACCTGCCCCGAAACCATCGAAGCCGCCAGCCGCTGGCCGCCGCTCGCCTCGTCCTCCAGCTTCAGATCGAGCCGGAGCGGCCGGTTGGCATCCAGGATCGTCGCCAAAAGCGGCGCCAGCCGCGGTGGCGCCAGCGCCGGCGGCGCCGGGCTCGGGGCGGGCAGGAGAGCCCACAGATCGGCGGCGCGCGAGTGCTCGGCGAGGCTCAGTTCGGCGGCGCCGACGATATGCGGGTTGCCGAGGGTGCCGCCCAGCGCCCCGGAAGCCGCCAGCGTCGTCCCCTGGGCATCGCTCACCGCGAACCGGTCGACCTCGATGCCGTCCGCCGACCAGCTTGCCGAGGCCTCGAGGTCATTGAGCTCCTGGCCGCGATAGACCAGCCGCTGCGCGGTCACTTCAAGCGAGCCCTGCGGAAAGCTGGCCGCGAAGCTCGGGTCGCGGAAAGGCGCCGGCAACAGCGCCGCAAGCTGAGCGCCGGCACGCCCGTCTAGCTCCCCGAGCGCCGCGGTGAAGTCGAGCACCGGCACCGGCCATCGCGTCGCCTTCGCAGTGAAACCAAGGCTGTTGCCGTCGAAATCCGCGGCGCCCTGGGAAACCGTGACGCCGCTGCCGTCCATCGTTACCCGCGCCGCCAGAGTGCCGGCGGTGCCGAACAACGGGTTGTCCTCGGTTGCCGGGGTCCACAGGCGGGCCAACGCGTCGAGCCGCTGCGTAGTGATGCTCACCGCCCCCTCGAAAGTCGGCTTGCCCACCACCGCGCTGGCCCTGCCGGCCAGAGACACCGTCGTCTCCCCGGCCAGCCGCCCCGAGAATTCCGCGACCTGCCAGGCTTGCCCGTCGGTGCGCGCATCCACCCGCACGTCCCTCAGCGACAGGCCGCTCAGATTGAGTTCGGTGATGTCGATGCCCACCCGTCCCGGCAGCGTGGTGGCCGGCGGTGCCGGCAGCGCGTCGACGAGCTCCAGCAAGGCGTAGGGCGCCGCCAGCGTCTCTTCGCGGACCTCCCGCGCCCCGAAAAGCCCGATGACGCCCCCCGAAACGACCGCATCGAAATGCGGGTCGGCCCCCAGATCCACCTCTGCGGCGCCGGTGAACCGGGCGCTCGCCAGGGTTTCGTCGGGCAAATAGGTGAACGAGGATAGCAGCAGCCGCTCGGGGTCGGCCTCCACCTTGGCGTCCAGCACCGCCGCTCCCCGCACCGTGCGCACATCGTCGCTCTGGGGCGGCGTGTAGCGCCAGCCCAGCGCGCCGGTGAATTTCGGCTGCCCGCCCCCCGGCGCGAGCATCCCGTCCACCGAAACCGTGAACCGGCCCTCGTCGGGCTTCACGAACAGCGACAGCCGCACCTCTCCGTTCTCGTTGGGATCGGAGCTGTTGACGCGCACCTGATAGGGCGCGCCGTCAAAAAGCCCCGCCGCCTGCGCCGAGAACGGGCCTCTGAGCGCCGTCAGCCGGACGCTCGCCTCGACGTCGGTCGCCGTCCAGCTCTCCCCGGTCCGTCCGTCCGAAAGCGTCATCGTGCCGCCCGAGATTGTTGCGTTTCGGATCGCCACGTTGGTCGTGCTCACCTGCCGCGGCAGATTGACCGGCACCACAAGCCGCCCCGCCTCGTCCACCCGGAAATCGAAGACCGGCTGCTCGATGTTGAGCTCGCTGACCTGATAGCGGTCGCGCAGGAACTCCATCAGCTCGAACTCGGCTTCCACGGTCGCCGCCCGCGCCACCGGCGCCTCCGGGCGGCCGACCACGACGTCGTTCAGCGTCATTCTCGGCTGCGGCAGGATCGTCAGCGTGAGATCGCCGCGAATCTGGATCGGGGTACCCAGCGCTTCGGACGCCATCGCCTCCAGGCGGGCGCGATAGGGGTTCCAGTCGGTGTAGCGCGGCACGATGAAGGCCGCGACCATCAAAACGATGGCCAGACTTCCGATGACGATGAAGAGCCGGTTGAGCACTGTGTTCCGTCCGTCCCGGACGATTTTCCGCCGTCGGCGAGACTAGGCCAATCCGGCCCCCGCCGTCACCCGCCAACGCGCGGGCACACGCTCCGCGCCCGGCCCGGGCTCTTGCCATCGGCGACGAACGCGGCCTATCACCGGCCCCGGTTTTCCCCGTACCCGGACGAAGGGGCCATGGCCGATCCGCCGTTCCGAGCTTCCGACCTGTGGCGCACATGTGCCCGCTGGGTCGGACCGCACTGGGCGGCGTTCCACGCCGCCGAACAGCCGAAGCTGTGGGGCCTCGCGGTGATGGCCGGATTGGGTGGCGGTCTGGTCGCCATCGTGTTCCGCTTCGCCATCGGGGCCGTGCAGTTCCTGTGGCTCGGCACCACGTCGGAAGACCACGCCACCGCCCTTGCCGCCCTGCCCTGGTGGATTGTCCTGGTCGGTCCCATGGTCGGCGGCTTGCTCGTTGCCCTGATTATCCGCTTCTGGCGCCCTTCCGGCCGCGCCGGCGGGGTCGCCGACGTCATCGAGGCGCGGGCCCGGAATACCTCGCACCTGACCCTGAAGGACGCCATCGTCGGCACCGCCATGTCGGTGGTCACCCTCGGTTTTGGCGGCAGCGCCGGCCGCGAGGGACCGGTCGTCTATCTGGCGGCCTCGGTCTCGCGCGGGCTGTTCCGGTACTTCGCCCTGCCGCCCTCCTCGCGCCGGGTCATGCTCGGCTGCGGGGTCGCCGCCGCCATCGCCGCCTCCTTCAACGCTCCCATCGCCGGCGTGCTTTTCGCGCACGAGGTGATTCTGGGCCATTTCGCGCTGTCGGCCCTGGCCCCCATTGTCATCTCCGCGGTCGTCGCCGCGGTCATGTCGCGTCTGTGGTTCGGCGACGCCCCCGCTTTCGTGCTCCCGGACTTCCAGATCACTTCCTATTGGGAAATCCCCGCCTTCGCCCTTCTCGGCGTCACCTGCGCCGCCGTCGCCATTTTGTTCCAGACCGCCCTGATCGGCGCCGACTGGGCCTCGCGTTTCGTGCGCATGCGCGAATGGCTGCGGCCCGTCTTCGGCGGCCTGCTGGTCGGCATCATCGCGTTGGGATTCCCCCAGGTGCTCGGCGTCGGCTACCAGGCCACCGACATGGCGCTGGCCGGCTCGCTCGGGCTCGGCACGATGCTCGCCCTGATCGTCGCCAAGACGGTCGCGACCGCCATCACGCTGGGCTCCCGCTTCGGCGGCGGCGTCGTCTCCCCGGCCCTTTATGTCGGGGCGATGACCGGCGGCGCATTCGGTCTGATCGCCGCGTCGGTGTTTCCCGACATGGCGTCTTCGGAAGGGCTCTACGCCATCATCGGCATGGGCGCCGTCGCCGCCGCCGTGCTCGGCGCGCCCATCTCCACCGCCGTCATGATCTTTGAGTTGACCGGCGGCTTCGCTTTCTCGATCGCGCTGTTGTTTTCGGTCTCCATCGCCACCGGCCTGTCGCAGGCGATCGTGGGCCGCTCCTGGTTCTACTGGCAGCTGTATACCCGCGGCATCATGCTGGCCGAAGGCCCGCACGCCCATGTCGTCCGGTTCATCCGCGTCGACAGCTTCATGACCGCGCTCGCCGAGGACGAAACCCCGCCCCCATTCGACCTGGCGTCCGGCGCCGCCTGGCTGAAACCCACCGATACCCTGGAATCGGCCTTGCGCGCCTTCGATGCCGCCGGCCAGTCGCGCCTGCCGGTTCTCGAACGCACCGACAAGGAGCTCAGGCAAATCGGCTGGGCCGACCAGGTCCGGGCGCTGACTTCGTTCAACCGGGCGCTCGTCGAAACCTCGAAAGAGGAGCACCTTTGAGCCTGCCCCGCGACGCCGACGGTCGGGTGATCGTCGGCACCGATCTGGTCGCCCGCCTCCTGGTCCGACAGTTTCCGCAATGGGCCGACCTGCCGCTGACCCGGCTCGAACCGGGCGGCTGGGACAATTTCACCTTCCGGCTGGGCACCGGGCTCGGCGTCCGCCTGCCCAGCGCCGCGCGCTACGCCCCCCAGATCGACAAGGAACACGCCTGGTTGCCGCGCCTGGCGCCGCACCTGCCGCTCGAGATCCCCGAACCGGTCGCGCGCGGCCGGCCGGGCGAGGGCTATCCCTTCGACTGGTCGATCCTTCGCTGGATCGAGGGAACCCCGGCCAGCGCCGCCCGCATCGAAGACCCGGCCGGTTTCGCCCGCGATGTCGCCGCGTTCCTGACCGCCCTGCAGGCGATCGACGCCACGGGCGGCCCGGCCGCCGGCCCCCACAATTTCCATCGCGGCGGCGCCCTCGCCGTCTACGACGATGAGGTGCGCCAGGCTCTCGCCAGGCTCGAAGGCCGCATCGACACCGCAGGGGCGGCGCGCTGCTGGGACGACGCTTTGGCCTCGAATTGGGAGGGCGGCCCCGTGTGGGTGCATGGCGACGTCGCGCCGGACAATCTGCTCGTCCGTCATGGCCGCCTGGCCGCCGTCATCGACTTCGGCTCGGCCGGCACCGGCGACCCGGCCTGCGATCTGGTGCTCGCATGGACCTTCCTCGACGGCGATGCCCGCGCCGCCTTCCGCGCCGCCCTGCCCTTCGATGCGGGCACCTGGGCCCGGGCCCGCGGCTGGGCCCTGTGGAAAGCGCTGATCTCGCTCTTACCGCTGTCGGACGACCACCCGGCGGCCGCTGAGCACCGCCGCGTCATCGCGGCGGTGGCGGCGGAGCACCGCCTCGGCTGAGACCGGGATTTCCCCGCCGCGCTCAGTGTTGCTGCGCGATCTGGATGAGATTGCCGCACGTGTCGTCGAACACCGCGATCGTGACGTCACCCATCTTCGCCGGCGGCTGCGTAAAGGTCACGCCAAGCCCCTTCAGCCGCTCGTATTCGGCTTCCACATCGTCGACACCGAAGGAGATCAGCGGGATTCCGTCGGCCACCAGCGCCTTCTTGAACGTCTTTGACGCCGGATGTGCGTCCGGTTCGAGCAACAACTCGACCCCCTCCCGATCCTCCGGCGAGACCACCGTCAGCCACCGGTGCTCGCCCATCGGCACGTCGTGTTTGCGCTCAAACCCCAGCTTGCCGGCATAGAAGTCCAGCGCCCGGTCCTGGTCGTCCACCAGAACGCTCGTCACCACGATTCTCATCGTTTGCTCTCCCTGGTTTGTCCTTCGTTCAGATGCAGGTCGATCCAGGCTTTGGCCTCGCCCAGCGCCTCGGGCTCGAGGAAATGCAGTTTGGACCGCCAGCGCCACTCGGTCGTGAGCAGACCGGCGTCCTCGAGCACCTTGAGATGCCGCGTCAGCGCCTGCCGAGTCAGGCTCGCCCCGTGTTTCATCGCCATACGAGCGTGAAGTTCATAAAGGGTTTGCCCGTCCCGTTCGGCCAGCTCATCGAGCAACTGCCGGCGAATTCCGACGCCAATTGCCCTGAAAACGTCCTCCGCCATCGCGCAGGAGTAGCAGCGGTCGCCCCCTCATGCAATGATTATGTTGCATGACTGCCGTGTGCCGCACCCGATGCCGGGCGAGTGCGACCCGCTGGCGACAGCCCACAGCCTTGCGCCCGCATATACATCGGCGCCCGCCGCCCCTATATTGCGCCACGAGAACAAAACCGGATTCGACTACGATCGCTGTCAGAAAAAGTGGGAACCGGTCCGGTTCGACAGCGCGACCACTGGATTTTCGATGGCCTCCGAACCCTTCGACGACAACCCGCCGGCCGCCGGCGCGGTCACCTCGCAATTCGCCGCCCGCGCCACCGGCTATCTCGCCGATCTCAACCCCGAGCAGACCGAGGCGGTCGAGACCACCGATGGCCCGCTGCTGGTCCTGGCCGGCGCCGGCACCGGCAAGACGCGCGTCCTGACCACCCGCATCGCGCACATCCTGGCCACCGGCCGCGCCCGCGAATCGGAAATCCTCGCCGTCACCTTCACCAACAAGGCGGCCCGCGAGATGAAGGACCGCGTCGGCCGCCTGATCGGCCGCACCGTCGAGGGCATGCCGTGGCTGGGCACCTTCCATTCGATCGGCGCCCGCATCCTCAGGCGCCACGCCGAACTCGTCGGGCTCAAGCCCGACTTCACGATCCTCGACACCGACGACCAGATCCGGCTTCTCAAGCAACTCCTGAGCGCCGAGAATATCGACGAGAAGCGCTGGCCGGCCCGCCAGCTCGCCGCGATGATCGACGGCTGGAAGAACCGCGGCCTCGGCCCCGACCAGATCGCCGCCTCCGATGCCGGTCTTTTTGCGAACGGCAAGGCGCAAAAACTCTACGCCGACTACCAGGCGCGCCTGAAAATCCTCAACGCCGCCGATTTCGGCGATCTCCTCCTCGAGGACATTCGCCTGTTCAGGGAAAACCCGGCCGTCCTCGCCGAATACCAGGACCGCTTCCGCTACATCCTCGTCGACGAGTACCAGGACACCAACGTCGCCCAGTATCTGTGGCTCAGGCTGCTCGGCCAGTCGCGTTCTGTTGCGCCGCCCTCGGGCACCGCGACCGGAGCGCCGGCAGGAGAAGTGGAAACTGGTTCTCCGTCCGCCGGCGCGACCACTCAAGAAACCCACCACGCAAATATTTGTGTGGTGGGCGACGACGACCAGTCGATCTATGGCTGGCGCGGCGCCGAGGTCGACAACATCCTGCGCTTCGAAACCGATTTCCCCGGCGCCCGGGTCATTCGCCTCGAACGCAACTACCGCTCGACCTCGAAGATCCTGAAAGCCGCCAGCCACCTGATCGCCCACAACGAGGCCCGCCTCGGCAAGACCCTGCAGACCGACGTCGGCGAGGACGGCGAGCCGATCGCCGTTGTCTCCGTGTGGGATTCCGAGGAAGAGGCCCGCCACGTCGGCGAGGAGATCGAAGGCTTCCAGAACAAGGGCGAAAAGCTCGATTCCATGGCCATCCTCGTCCGCGCCTCCTTCCAGATGCGCGAGTTCGAGGAGCGCTTCATCACCCTGGGGCTCAACTACCGCGTCATCGGCGGCCCGCGCTTTTATGAGCGCCGCGAGATCCGCGATGCGCTGGCCTATCTCCGCGCCACCGTCCAGCCCGCCGACGATCTCGCCTTCGAGCGCATCGTCAACGTTCCCAAGCGCGGCCTCGGCGACACCACGATCAAGGTCCTGCACGCCCACGCCCGCGACTCGAAAATTCCGCTGATGCAGGCCGCCCGCGACCTTTCAGAAACTGAGGAGATCGGGTCCCGCCAGCGCACCACGCTGCGCGAGCTCCTCGCCCAGTTCGACGGCTGGGCGCTGCGCATGCAGTCCCTGCCCCACTACGAGGTCGCCGAGGCGATCCTCGATGAATCCGGCTACACGAAAATGTGGCAGGACGACCGCGCCGCCGACGCCCCCGGCCGCCTCGAAAACCTCAAGGAGCTCATCCGCTCGATGGAGGAGTTCGAGACCATCGGCGCCTTTCTCGAGCACATCTCGCTGGTCATGGAGCGCGACGCCGGCGAGGGCGAGGACGCGGTCTCCCTGATGACCCTGCACGCCGCCAAGGGCCTCGAATTCACGACCGTGTTCCTGCCCGGCTGGGAGGAGGGCCTCTTCCCGCATCAGCGCGCATTGGACGAGGGCGGCCGGGCCGGGCTCGAGGAGGAGCGGCGGCTTTGCTATGTCGGGATCACCCGCGCCAAGCGCCGGGCCCGCATTTCGCTCGCCCAGAACCGCCGCATCCACGGGCTGTGGCAGTCCGCCATTCCCTCTCGTTTCCTCGACGAGTTGCCCGCTGAGGTGGTTGAGGTCACCGACACCGGCTCGTCCTATGGCGGCTACAATTATGGCGGCCGCGCCTCCCGGTTCGACGCCCGCGATCCCTTCGAATCCGTCTACGCCACCCCCGGCTGGCAG
>Ga0315553_10001793_pt1 | contig 17609 bp, 11 predicted proteins | sample SalMarSW160140MG_FD_203099 | JGI IMG/M metagenome (GOLD analysis project Ga0315553, IMG submission 203099) | Salt marsh sediment microbial communities from the Plum Island Ecosystem LTER, Massachusetts, United States - Salt Marsh Sediment SW1601-40 ... | reverse complement strand
CCGCCACCAGGGCGGCGAGCTGTCGGAGAGCTTTTCCTTCATCCGCAGACTCTTCTTCGACCAGATCCGTTTCCTGCGCAGGTTTTTCCCGGACTATCCCGATCTGAATACCGGGGACCGGGCGGACCTGGTGGTCTGGGACTACCGGCCTCCATCCCCCTTCAACGCGGACACCTTCTGGGGTCATCTGATCTACGGCATCCTGGAGGCCCCGGCTTGGAGCGTATGTATGCAGGGAAATGCTCTGCTGGCTGATCGCGAGTTGCTGAGCATGGATCTCGATTCTGTAGCCCGTTGTGCGGCTGTCCAGGGAGCTCGCCTGTTCGAGAAGTTGGGAGTCAATGGCCATGGCTGATCTGAAAACCTCTGTTTGCGGTATCGAGTTCCCCAATCCGGTATGGACCGCGGCGGGGCCCGGAGGGGCGGATGCCCCCATGCTGCTGCGGGCGGCCCGGGGGGGCGCGGGCGGGCTGGTGGCAAAGACCATCAGCGTCAAGGGTGCCCGGGTTCCCACCCCGAACATCGTTTCCCCCTTCTCCGGCAGCCTGCTCAACGCCGAGCTGTGGTCCGAGCATGACTATCGCCGTTTCATCGACCGGGAGCTGCCCCGGCTGCGGAAGACCGGGGTGCCGGTGATCGCCTCCGTCGGCTACAGCGCCGAAGAGCTCGCCCTGCTGGGCAGGGAACTGGAGTCGGCCGGGGCGGCGGACGCCGTCGAGTTCTCGATCCACTATGTGGGCAAGGATCCCGAGAACCTCAAGCGTTTGGCCGGGGCCTTGAAGGAAAACCTGACAGTCCCGGTGCTGGCCAAGCTCAGCCCCGGGATCAGCGACCTGGAGGAGGCGATCCACGTGCTCGAGGATATGGTCGACGGCTTCGTGGCCATAAACAGCGTCGGGCCGGCCCTGGATTTCGATATCGAGACCCGTCGGCCCCGACTCGGAAGCGGGGACGGTCGCGGTTGGCTTTCCGGGGCGGCGATCCTCCCGGTGGCACTGCATTACGTGGAAGCCATCTCCTCCATGACCAACAAACCGGTGATCGGCGTGGGCGGTGTGCGTCGGGTCGAGGACGTGGTGAAGCACCTCATGGCCGGCGCGTCGGCTGTCCAGGTGTGCAGCCTGGCCGTTCTGAAGGGACAGGAGGTGTACGGCAAACTGGCGGCCGAACTTTCGGCGTGGCTGGACGACCACGGTTTCGGCGATGTCGGGCGGATCATCGGCTTGTTCCGCAGGGAGCGGCCGGATCCCGCTCGAGTTCCAGAAACGGGTTTCCCGCAGATCGACTACGATCTGTGCAACCTCTGCCTGCTCTGCGAGCGCTCCTGCATACATCAGGCGATACACTTCGACGACAAGGAGTTTCACCTGGACAAAACCCGCTGCGTGCGCTGCGGCCTGTGCTGCTCTCTATGCCCCAAGGTCGCCTTGAGCCTGGGGTCACTAAGGTCATGATCAGATCTCGAGAGGAGGAGGGACTATGGATCCCAAGCTGCTGAAAAACATTCAGACCCACGTGAATGGGGCACAGGAGGAGCTGGCGAATCTGCTCCAGCGTCTGATCCGCATCCGCAGCTACAGCGGTGAGGAGAAGGAGATAGTCGAGTTCATCCTGGACACGATGCAGTACTACGGATTCGACGATCAGCACCCGGATGGCCTGGGTAACGCGGTCGGACGGCTTGGAGACGGACCGGTCAAGATCCTCTACGATGCCCACATCGATACGGTCCGGGTCACCGATGAGGAGAGCTGGACCTCTCCACCCTTCGAAGGCCGAATCGTCGACGGGACGATCTACGGACGGGGGGCGGTGGACGAGAAATCCGCCATGGCGGGATTCCTCATGGCCGGCAAGATCCTCAAGTCCCTCTACCCGAATGGAGGATTGCCCTTCAGCCTGTGGGTCGTCGGCTCGGTGATGGAGGAGGACTGCGACGGCTACCCCCTGCGGCATCTCATCGAACGGGAGGGCTTCAGCCCCGACTACGTGCTCCTGGGCGAGCCCACGGACCTCAAGGTCTTTCGCGGCCAGCGGGGACGCATGGAGATGGAGATCACCACCGTCGGCAAGTCCGCCCACGGCGCCCACAACCGCCGGGGGATCAACGCCATCTACAAGATGAATCCGATCGTGCGGGCCCTCGAAAAGCTGGACCGATCTCTCCCGCCGGTTCAACCCCTGGGCCGAGGCTCGATTACGGTGTCGGACATCCGCAGCCGGGGTCCTTCCCTCTGCTCGGTGCCGGATCACTGCCGCATTCACATCGACAGGCGCCTCACCGTCGGGGAAACCCGGGAGAGCGCCCTGGCCCAGCTGGAGGAGATCGTTCAGAAAAACGGCGCGGTGGTATCGATACCCGAGTATGCCGGCACCAGCTGGAAGGGCACGGAGTTCACCCAGGAGGCCTACTTCCCCACCTGGATCATGGAGGAGGATCACCCTCTGGTCCAGGCGGGTTTGGAAACCGCCCGCCTGGTGCTGAACAAGAAGAGCAAGAGCGGTTTTTGGAGTTTCTCGACGAACGGCGTAGCCACCGCCGGCCGGCATGAGCTGCCCACCATCGGCTTCGCCCCGGGAAAGGAGGAGCTGGCTCACTCCACCCGGGAGGAGATCGTGCTCCGGGACCTGTTCAAGGCAACCGAATTCTACGCCCTGTTCCCCTTCGTGTTGATGGGGAAGATTTGATCCATCCGGACCGTCTTATGATGACGGCCGAAAATCTGATTTTCGACCGGAAGAAGACATCGTAATTTTCCTTTTCGGTTGTGATTGAAGATTGCGATATAAAAGCAGCTTTGCAATGTGGCTACATGTAGCTATAATATACCTATGGATAATGTGAAAACGGTGGGAATAAGAAAATTAAAAGACAGCCTCAGCGCATATATCCGGGAGGTACGAAATGGTAGTATCATCCTGGTAACAGATCATGGAACTGTTGTCGCCGAAATAAGAACACCGCAAAGGGAATATAATCAAATCAAAAGGAACGCTCTCAGACAGGAATGGATCGACTCAAACAAACTCCGTGTGCCATCAGAAGGCCGGAAAAAGATTATCAAATCTTCTGTCTCACTTCCGGCAGGGACTTCAATTCGATTGCTTGATTTGGAAAGACAGGAATAGAAATGACTGTGTTCTACCTCGAAACATCGGCTCTTCTCATCTGGCTGTTCGATGAACCGGATGCTTCTGGAATAATCGATTCGATAAACGGTGCGGATCTGATTGTAACCTCCGACTTGCTGAGAATAGAAACCATGCGGGCAATAAAAAGAGCACACCACGAAAAGCTGATAACTTTGGAACAGCTCGAATCATTGATCCACACGTTTCGAGATTATCTGAAAAGCTGCTTCAGAATGAGTATGGATGAGTCTGTAGTAACCGGTGCGACAGCGGATTTTCCTGTAGAACCTCTGAGAAGTCTGGATGCAATCCACCTGTCAACCGCATTAGAGTACAAAAAGCTCTATCCAGAACTGAGAATGCTCACCACCGATACCAGACTAAAACAAAACACGGCATCCTTTGATTTGGGATAGCACAGTCTGAACACATCGAAAGTGAGGGAGATCTTGGAAATCCTACCGAATAGTGCAGAACAGGCGCTCGAAAGCCTGGCCAAAACCCTGGTGGATCAACACAGGGCAACAGTTGCCGTCCCGCCGCTGGAAAACGCCCAGGGCTTCTGGTTCGGAGCGGGCAACTTGGTGGAGGGCCCCGAGGGCGGTTTCTACCTCTGCGGCCGCTATCGGAATGCGGGGGACTCCCGCACCGGGCTTGCGGCGGGAGCAAGGGGAGCGGAACTGGCGATCTTTCGTTCGCAGGATCGGGGAAAGAGCTTCCAGAAGATCCTCTCCTTCTTGAAGAGCGACCTGAGCTACGGCGCAAAAGAGGTGCTCTCCATCGAGCGTTGCTGGCTGCTGCCTACGCCTGCGGGAGTGGAGTTATTCGTATCCACGGAAAAAGCCGGATTGTCCTATCCGAAGGGATACGAGGAGTTTCAAAAACCCGGGACCGGTACGTGGAGCATCGATCGTATCGTCGCCCCCTCGATCGAGGAGATCGATCCTTCGACTATCCGACCGCTGCTGGAGGGGAGCGACCCCCGCTACTGTCACTTTAAGGATCCCGTGGCCTATCAGGATGATCGGGGAAATACGGTACTGATGTTCAGCACCCACCCCTTCAACTGGGCCAGTTCCAACACCGCCCTGAGCGTGCGGCCCGCCGGTGCAGAGGAGTTCGGACCGATCGACCACGCCTTCTTCCCCCGCGGTTTTACCTGGGACGTGGCGGTCAGCAGGATCTGCGGGGTCCTGCTGGTGCCGCAGGTCGGGGTCTTCAAAGCGGCTCCGCCGACCTATCTGTACTTCTACGACGGGGCCGAGGGGATGCGCAACCTGGAGGAGCACGGCAAGGCGGTGAAACGTCCGCGGGGCTACTCCTGCGAGGAGCTCGGGGGAGCGGCCTACTGCACGGCGGACAGCTTTCCCCGGATCGAACGGCTCTCCACAACCCTGCCCTTCTTCGTCTCTCCCCACGGAACGGGATGCAGCCGCTACACCACGGCACTGCAGACCGGGGAGGGGGTGTACACAACCTGGCAGCAATCCCAGCCTGACCGCTCCCAACCTCTGGTCATGTGTTTCACAGGTGCGGAGCGGATCGAAAGCGTTCTTTCCCGGTGAGGCATCCCACAGATGCCCGGCCGGGCGGAGATCCACCCGGCCCGTCGAAGAGCCCCTCCAGCTGTTCGAAGGCGCTCTGAGGGACCTGGATTGAAAAGCCACTCGAGGGAGAGAGAAAAATGTCAGTGGAACGAATGCAGAAGATGTACCTGGACGGGAAGACGGGGCGAGGCCCCTTCTATTGTGACGAAGCTGGCTCAAAACCCAACATCCTCCTGATCTCCGTGGATATGGTTCCCCAGGAGTTCCTGCTCAAGGATCGGGCAACCATTCCGGTTCGTACACCGAATCTCGATGCCCTGCGTCAGGAGGGGGTGTTTTTCCGCAATTCCTTCTCCACCGCACCGCTGTGCTCACCCTCCCGGGCTTCCTACCTCACCGGCCGCTACTCCTACATCACGGCCAACGCGGAGAGGGGCCATGACGGCCATGCGGTTCATCTCAGGGATCAGGACATCCTCTTCCCCGAGTATCTCAAGGCATTGGGCTACCGTACCCGGCATTCGGGGAAGTGCCACGTGGGGGCAGGGAAATTCCTCGAGGTGTTCGGGGAAAACGACGCCCCCTGGGACCGCTGGTCCCCGCCGTGGTACGACGACGAACAGTACATCTCGTTTCTCAGAGGCCAAGATCTGGACCCTATAGGGTTCGAGCGGACTATCCACGGCCGCTCGACCGTGCCCGGGCAGCGGGGCAACTTCTACGGGGGCTGGATCGCTCGCCAAAAGGGACGTCCTTTCCCCAGGGAGGCCACCTACCCCGGCTATCTGGTCGATCGGGCGCTCTCCTTTCTGGAAACGGACAGACCCCTTTATATGCAGCTGGATTTCTTCGCTCCCCACCAACCCTTCGCCATTCCCGGTGGTATGGAGCAGAGGGAGGCGGAGCTTCGCCAACGGATGACGCTGCCCGAATCCTACAGAGCGCTCGCCGAACATGGCCTGCGTCCACCCGAGGGCGAGCCGCGGGTCTACGGCCTTTACCGCAAAAACTGGGGACTCCATGAGGAGCAGACCCTGCTGGACTATCGGGTGGCCAACCAGCTTCAGTTCGAGCTGATCGACGAGATGCTGGGACGTCTGTTCAGCGGGCTTCGGGAACGCGGTCTGTACGATTCCTCCTGGATCGTGTTTCTGGCCGACCACGGCGAAATGAACGGGGAGCTGGCCCTGATCGACAAGGGCGCCTATCTGCACCCCAGGGTTTTGCGGGCTCCGCTGATGATAAAACCGCCAAAGGGCGTTTTATTTCCCGGACGGGGTCGGGAGATCGAGGAGGCCTGCTCGCTGCTGGACCTGGCTCCGACCATCCTGGAGATCTGCGGCATCGAAACGCCGGAGCGACTGGACGGCTGGAGCCTGCTGGAAACCGCAGGCGGCGGGAAACGGCCTGAAGACAAACCGCTGATCTTCGAGGTCTGGCACCACGTGGTCCCCAATCCCTGCGTGGGCACGATCTTCTCCGCCTCGGACGGGTATTTGTATAGTTACGTGTACAACGCGGCGGATGATCGGGACGAGATGTATCGCCTGGGCGGTACTCATGAGCAGGACGGTCCGAACTGCATCGCTGATCCTGCCATGGAAAAGATCCGCATCGAAGGGATTCGCAAGCTCACCGCCAGGATGGAGGCTGATCCCCGCTGGTTTGTCTACGCTCAGTACCTGCGCCTGGAATACGCGGAGCTCCTGCCCTCCGGATCCGGGGACCGCCAACTGTTCGTGGGCAGGTGAGGGATCAATTCCACACTTTGGGTTTATTGTACCCCTTTACTTTGGCGTACTCCTTGGCCTGATGGACGAATGCCTGGAGCCGGGTCTCGATCCCGGTATCCTCCTGCCCGTCGAAGGCGATATCCACCCAGGGCATGTCGTCGTGGTCTTTTCGGAACGATGTGGACAGGGATGCGACGATCGTTCCGGGCAAACAGGTGAAGGGCAGGATGGCCGCAACCCCGGAGATACCCGTTTTGGCCAGACCCGCAGCGGTTCCCAGGGCCAGGGGTGGATCCCCCACATAGTCCCTGTGGATGTACGGAGCTCCGAGCTCGAGGATCTCCTCTACCGGCAGAACCCGGTGGGAATCGATGGTGTCGTGCAGTGCGTGTTCGTACTTCGAACCGATTCGATGCTGGAAGTACGCCTGGATCGTGGCTTTGACCACGTTCAGGATCTCTCCTCGCCAGCCGCTCTCCTCCCGGTAACGCACGGAAGAAAGCTCGATCCACTCCCGCATCGGGGCCATGATGGTCTCTGCGCCCAGATTCTCCAAGCGCTGGCGCAGGAAACCGCTGCAGTAGGGGTTGTCCCGCATGAAGATCTCCCCCACCACGGCGATCACCGGTTTTTCCGGAATATCGAGCATCTCGAGCTTCCGGAAGGCCTCCCCCGCTTCTTTCAACACCTCCAGGGTGTCCTTGGCGCCGTTTTCCACCGAATGCACCAGCTTGTCCAGATACTTCCGGTAGGTCTCCTCGGTCTGTCCCGGTACCGCTTCGTAGGGCTTGCGCTCCTGGCGCAGCTTTCCCAGAATTTCCGTCGCCACCAGTCCCTTCCAGGCGAGTAGACGAAACTTCACGCCCTGACCCCGCGAAAAGTCGGCATAGGAGTTCTTGTTCGTCGGGGAGATGATCTCCACGTCTTTGAAACCCAGGTTCTCCATGATGATGCGCTGGAACTTGTTGTACTGCCCGAAGCGGCAGGGGCCGCCGTGAGCAGGCATAAAGAAACTGATCTTTGAAGGATCGGTGTCCGGATCGTGGAGCTTTTTCAAAAAGCTTCCGGTGGTGCAGATCATGGGAAAGCACTCCCGGGAGGAGGTGTATTTCCTGCCCCACTCCATATCCACCTCGTCCTGCATGGGCAGGACATCCGCCTCTATTCCGCAGGCCCGGGAGGCGGCGGCCAGCAGGTAGGCGCTGTCACACATGTAGGGGAAGTAGAGCGTTCGCCCCCTGGAGGGGGAGGCCTTGAACACCGATACCGGGGCGAACTCCTTCTCCAACAATTCGGCCGTTGTTTCACCCTTGAGACTGTCCAGGAAAGCTTCGCAGCGGGTGATCATCCCCGCGTCCGCGCTGTGCTCATCCACCTCCAGCTGGAGATAGGGTTTGCCCCGCATCTCCTCCCGGACGTAGTGGGAGAGAAACGAATCGGGACCGCAGCGGAAGTTGGTGATGTACACCGCGTGCAGCCTCTCATCCCTGGCAACCATCCGCACCCCGGCCAGGATCTTCTGCCCGTTGGGCCAGTACATCATGTCGTAGTCTTTAAAAACCTCATCCATGGCCTCGCGGAGGGGCAGAAAGTCCAACGGGATGGGAAGCACATCCAGATCGATCAGCTTCTCGACCAGGCTCAGGTTCAGCTCCGGGTCCCCTGTGTTGTACGGCCGCCCGAGCATGACCACTGAGATCCTGTTTGGAGGAAGTTTGGACAGGATCCTTTCCCCCTCCTCTATCAGGGTCCGTTCGAACCCCGCCTGAGCCTTCTCCGCCGCTCTCACGGCCCGGTCCACAGCCTTTCGATCGGTACCGAAGGTTGTGCTCATGAACTTTGCCAGGTCGTTCACCAGCTTCTTTCTCGAGTAGCGGAAATGGAGGGTGGGCACAAGAAATTTCTCAGCAGCCGGATCCGCCTTCATCGCACCCCGGATCATGAAGGGATAGGACTGAATCCAGGGACAGTTGTAGTTGATCGTGGGGTTGCGCTCATCGGTGGGATTGTCCACCACGAAGGGCATGAAGATGTAGTCCGGATCCTTCTCCAGCAGATCATCGATATGTCCGTGCATTACCTCCACGGGGAAACAGGTCTCCGCCACCAGCATGCTCAAGCTCTTAGTGACCAGGGGTCGGTCCGAGGGACGGGACAGCACCACTCTGAAACCCAGCTGCTCGAAGAAGGTTCGCCAGTAGGGGAAGCGCTGATAGTAGATCATGAGGCCCCTGGGAATGCCGATCGTGGTTTTCGCCGCCGCTTCCGAGTCTTTCGGCTCCTCGACGTAGTCACTCAGGAGCAACTGCTCCCGCAACTCGAATAGGTTGGGGATCTCCTTCCTCCTCCGCTCCTTCTCGTCCTTCACCCCCTGGGGTTGATACTTGTCACAGCGATCTCCGTAAAACAACGCCCGCTTCTCCCCCTCTATGACGACCTTGTGGACGTCACAGTGATTCTCGCATCCCTGACAGGTGAACCGGCTCATCTTGTAGGGGATCTTGCTGACCTGGAAGCCCTTGAAGCTCGTCTTGTTGCCGTTTTTCCGGACCTCGTCCCGGGCCAGCATGGCCGCACCGATTGCGCCGGTCACGTCGTAATGGGGAGGCACGGTAATCTGCTTGCCTGTCACAGCCTCGAAGGCGGCGACCACGGCGGGATTGTTGGTCACCCCTCCCTGAAAGAGGATATGATCGCCGATCCGCTTGGCCCCCACCACCTTCTGGATGTAGTTCTGCACGATGGAATAGGCAAGGCCTCCGATCAGATCCTCCTTGTCCGCACCCTTCTGCTGGTGGGAGTTCAGGTCGCTCTCCATGAACACGGTGCAGCGGTCCCCGAGACGGGAGGGCTTCTTCGCCCCCAGAGCCAACTCACCAAACTCATCGACGATGTTGATGCCGAGCTTCTCCGCCTGCTCTTCCAGGAAGCTGCCGGTCCCGGCGGCGCAGACCTTGTTCATCTCGAAATCCACGACCACACCGTTGTCGATGCTGATGAACTTCGAATCCTGTCCGCCGATCTCGAACACAGTGTCCACTTCCGGATGGTAGTGGATGGCCGCCGTGGCTTGGGCGGTGATTTCGTTTTTGATCGTGTCGGCGCCGACGAAGTGGCCGGTCAGATAACGGCCCGAACCGGTGGTTCCGGCCGCCCGGACCACTACTTCCTCCCCCACCTCATCGTAGATCTCCGACAGTCCCCGCCGAATCGCCTCCAGGGGCTTTGAGGCCGTAGGAAGGTAGCGCCGGGCCACCACGTTGACCTGATCGTCGATCAAAACCACGTTGGTACTGAGAGAGCCCACATCCAACCCTAGATACACGTCGAGTTTTTCCCCGGGCGGAGGATCGAACACAACCTCCTTGTGTCCCTTGGCCGTGGATCGTTCGAGCTGGGGCCAGTGCGGCAGATCCGCCGTCGGATCCTTGATGTATTTCTCCAGCGCTTCGAGTCCTTTGAAGCCCAGATCCCCCTCCGGAGGGCTGTCCAGAATGTGGAATACCGCCCCGATGGCGCCCATGGAGGCATGGTACTTCGGGATAATCAGCTCGCGGTCCTGGAGTTTAAGCACCTCCCGGAAGGCACGGGCTACGCCGGCGTTCGCCGCAACACCGCCCTGGAACACCAGCGGGGTTTCCAGATCTCGGCCTCTGGCCAGATTGCTCCTGACGTTCCGGGCTACGGCGAAGCACAGACCGGCCACGATATCATGGACAGGGGTGGCGATCTGCTGCAGATGAATCATGTCGCTCTTGGCGAACACGCTGCAACGGCCGGCGATATGGGGCGGGTCCTCGCTCTTGAGGGCCAGCTCGCCGAACTCTTTCTCTATGGAAACCCCGATGCGTTTAGCCTGCTGATCCAGGAAACTGCCCGTCCCGGCGGCGCATACGGTGTTCATGGCAAAATCCGCCAGCTGGGATTTTTTTCCTTCCTCATCCGGATTCATGACGATCAGCTTGGAGTCCTCCCCGCCCATCTCGATGACGGTCCTGGCCTCCGGGTGAAACACTGCCACGGAGCTGGACTGAGCCACGATCTCATTGACAAAGTAGCCTCCTATCAACTCGGCAGCCAGCTTGCCCCCCGTACCGGTGATGGCTACAGTATCGAAAGCCTCGACGGGATTTCGCTTCAGCACGTCTGTAAGGACCTGGTGCAGTGCATGAAACGGACGCCCATGACACAAGGTGTAGTGATTCTCTACTACATTTCTCTCAGGCCCGATAAGCACCGTGTTGACGGATATCGAGCCGATATCCAATCCGAGAGAGTATCGTTGCATTAGTTCATGCCTCCCCTGGTGAATGTGACTATTTTTTTGGATACAACATCGGGCGAGTCAAGATACAAAAAATGCCCGCTTTCTTCTATTATCTCCAGCTGCTCTCTTGCAAGCAGCACACGAAATCTCTCACGATCCTCGGGACTGATCAGTTTATCCTCTGAACCGACCAGGATCAAGACTGGTTGCTCGATCCGCGGCAGGACTTCATCCATCGAGCGCTGTCCAACGATCGTCCGGGTGATCTCCACGATAGCCCTGCGTCCCCCCGGGGTGGCAAGAGGCTGCCAGTACGAATCGACAAGCTCCGGGGTGATCGATTCGTCGTTAAGGATCAATCGCCGCAGCCGCCTCTCCACACCCCTCCTGGTAATCAAAGAGGAGGCCGGCGGCAGAAAAGCGTCCCAGCGTCTGATATTGGCCATCCTTCCGGCTTGATCGTGCAAGCCGAATGGACTCAAGAATATCAATCCCTGAACCTGCTCCGGATGCTCTGCGGCGTAACATGATGCAATGTTCGCACCCATGGATGTTCCCATGAGGTAATACCGATCAAGACCGGCAGCTTGAGTGAAACGGGCCAGAAAATCGAGGTAGTAATCCATCGTACAGCTGCAATCCGGCACCTCGGATGCTCCGAAGGCCGGAAGATCGGGCATCACCACCCGAAGATCCCGGGACAAGAGATCGATCAGATCCAAGAAAGAGACGGTCGAGCCCAGGTAGCCGTGCACGATCAGAAGATCGCGGTCGGAATCAGCACGATCGACGTCGAGGTAATGCACTCGCGTGTTTCCTATAGTGCACCACTTCGACGGGGGGGGTGCTGTTGTCCACCCTTGTTCCACCATTACCGTGTTCCCGGCGCATGTCGACAGGAAAAGGAGAATCCCGGCCAGCGATGCCCATTTTGCGTAACCCTGTATTCGGCTGATGGACTGATGATGCAACACGATTTAACGTCCCAGCAAGACCCGCGAATAAAAACCCCAGTCATGGATCGATAAAATTATCTAGCTGTGATAGTGCAAAACCACGCAGACAGTTTAACAGATCTCATTTATTATTGCAATAATAATATATACACGTCGCACTATACTCTGCCCCACCTTACCGGGACACGCTCCTCTTGGACTTCGTTTTGAAACCCCTGAGCCCGGCAAGACGATCCCGGTACAGCGTCATGAGGACCCGTTCGGGGGTCAGGGGGGCGACCACGGGGAGATCGCTCTCCGGGCTGAAGGCCTGGATCGCCGCCAGCAGGGCATAGTACACGCCGATGCCGTACATCAGCGGTGGCTCGCCGATCGCCTTGGAGTGGAACAGGCCCAGCGGATTCTCCGTGCCCTCGAGGAAATGGATTTCCAGCTCTCCGGGGGTTTGGTGGATATCGGGGACCTTGTAGGTGCTCAAGGTGCCGGTAAGCAGCCTCCCCTCTTCAGAGTACAGCACCTCCTCCAGGGTCAGCCAGCCGATGCCCTGAACGATGCCCCCTTCAGCCTGGCCCAGGTCGACCTGGGGAACCAGGCTCGGCCCCAGATCGTGGACCGCTTTGACCGCATCGACCTGGTAGGTTCCCCGCAGGCAGTCCACCGTCACCTCGCAGAGGGCCGTTCCGTAGGCGTGATAGGAGAAGGGTTCCCCCTTTTCCTTGGCTTTGTCGAAATGGATTCCGGGGGTTGCGTAGTGCGCCTGGGCGGACAGGTTCACCCGCCGTGTGTACACCCGCGGAATGAGGCGGTCCCAGTTCAGATTAGTCTTCTCACCGCGGTAGTAGACCTGCTCCTCCCGGATCTCCACCCCGGCGGGATCCTTCTGTTCCAGTTCTTCGGCCGCCACCCCCTTGATCCGCTCCAGGATCGCCCGGCAGGCGATATCGGTTGCCTTTCCGTTCAGATCCGCACCGGTGGAAGCGGCTGTGGGGGAGGTGTTCGCCACCCGCACGGTGCTGGTGCTCTCCACCCTGACTCTGCCCCTGTCTATGGAGAACATCCGGGCCGCAACTTCGAGGATCTTGTACTTGACCCCCTGGCCCATCTCCACCGCTCCGGTAGAGACGCTGACGCTGCCGTCGGTGTACACGTGGACCAGGGCTCCCCCCTGGTTCAGCACCGTGTTGGTGAAGGATATGCCGAAGCAGACCGGCATGAAGGCCAATCCTTTTTTCTGCAAGCTGTGTGAGCTGTTGAACGCCTCAACCCTCTGCCGGGATTCCTCGTAGTCGTAACGGGATTTTGCCTCCTGCCAGCAGATCGGGGCGCTGCAGCGGCGGGCGGCCATCCCGTAGGGGAAGGTATCCCCCTCCTTGAGCAGGTTCTTCTCCTGCAGTTCCGCCGGGCTTACACCCAGGACGGCGGCTGCCTTGAACAGGGCGGCCTCCATCACGAACATACCCTGGGGGCCGCCGAAACCACGGAAGGCGGTGTTGGGCAACAGGTTGGTCCGGCAGCAGTAGGCCGTGGCCTTGACGTTGGGAATGAAGTAGCTGCCCGTGCAGTGGAACAGGGTCCGCTCCAGAATCGCCGGGGACAGATCCGCCGCCGCCCCGGCGTTCTGATAGAACTCGACCTGGTAGGCCAGGACCTGGCCGCTTGCGCTCACTCCGATGCGATAATCCGAGGCATAGGGGTGGCGTTTGCCGGTATAGACCATGTCTTCCTGTCGGTGCAGGACCAGCTTTACAGGCGCACGACAGCGCACGGCCCCCAGGGCGGCCAAGGCGGCCCAGGCCGTGGCCTGATCCTCCTTACCGCCGAAGGCGCCGCCCAGGCGGGTTACCTCCACCTCCACCCGGTGCATGGCCAGACCCAAGACACGGGCGATCACTCTCTGGACCCCGGTCGGACTCTGGGTCGAAGAAATAACCCTGACGCTTCCCCTCTCTCCCGGCAGGGCGAGGGAACCCTGCGTCTCCAGGTACAGATGCTCCTGGCCTCCGGATTCCACCTGCCCCTCGACAACCACATCGCATTGCTGCCAGGCCGCTTCAACATCGCCGAGGCAGAAGGTGCGGGGGGCGACGATCAGCTCCCCCCGTTCCTGGGCCTTCCGGGGATCGAGAATGGCCGGCAGCTCTTCGATCTCCAGCTCTATGAGCGTAAGGGCGGCCCGGGCCGCCTCCTCCGACTCGGCCAGAACCAGGGCTACGGGCTGGCCCGCAAAATCGACGGTGTCCTCGGCCAGCAGCGGTTCGTCGGCAACCAGGGTTCCTATCTGATTGCTCCCCGGAATATCGGCGGCCCGCAGCACGGCCCGCACACCTCCAGACTGTTTCGCCTTTTCGGTGTCCAGCCTCTCGATCCTGCCGTGAGCGATCGGCGAGGGAAGCACCACGGCGCGAAGCATGCCTTCCGGTTCGGGTAGATCATCGACGAAGCGGGCCTGACCGCGGGAGTGAAGATCCAAATCACCGTGTTTCATACCCACACCTCGGCATGCATCCGTTCGGGCACAAGTTTCTGAAAGTGAGCCAGGAGCAGCTGCCGGAGGAGCAGTCGCTTGTACTGCTCGCCTCCCCGCACATCGCTGATGGGTGCGATCTCCTCCTGGGCCAGATCCAGCGCCTGTTCGATCTGCTCATCGCCGAGCTCCTGCCCCTCCAAACAGGCGGAGGCGCGGGAGAGTAACAGGGGGATGGGAGCAACCCCGCCGGCGGCCAGACGCGCCTTTACAACCCGATCGCCGCGAAGGGTGATCCAGGCAGCGGTGTTGACGCTGGCAATGTCGAGGTGCCTGCGTCTGGACACCTTCTCGAAGCTGAAGCGCCCCTGTTCTCGAGGCAAAACGATCCACTGAAGCCGTTCTCCCGGCTTCAGGTCCAGCCGCTTGTATCCCTGGAAGAAGCGCTCCAGCGGAACCTCGCGGACGGCTTTTCCGTTGTTCAGCCCCAGAACCGCGCCCAGAGCCAGGAGCATCACCGTAAAATCACCGATCGGCGAGGCATTGACGATGTTGCCTCCCAGGGTCGCCCTGTTGCGGATCGGGGCGGAGGCGATCAGCGGAAGCGCTTCGATGAGCTCCGGCAGCCGTTCCCTAAGCTCTGAGATCTCTTTCACCTGCTCCATCGAGATGCCGGCGCCCAGGAGCAATCGCTCCTTCTCCACCCGCACCTCACCCATTTCCGTCGCGCTGGAAAGAAAGCTCAGCTCTTCTTCGAGCAGCTGCTCCGGTTTCTGCACAAATAGATCCGTTCCTCCGGCTACCACGGCAGCGCTCGCAGATCGACTGCGCTTGCGCCCAGGCGCCTGTAGCGATCCGAGGCGCTCGGGAATCGTCAGGAAGTACTCCGGTACGACGCCGCGGTCTATCAGGGCCCTCAGGTTTTCGGGGTTCGCCGCACCCGCCCCACCCTGCAAACGGGAATCCTGCCCGTCCTCCAGCTGTTCCAGGAGATCGGCGATGGCTCTCTTGATCGAGGCATACCCCGTACAGCGGCAGATGTTCCCCGCCACCGCATCCACCGCGCCTTCACAGCTCCATGGCCGAGGGCCGAGCAGATAGCCGGTAAGGGAAACCACGAATCCGGGAGTGCAGAAACCGCATTGAATGGCCCCGTGCTCGACCAGTTGGCTCTGAACCGGGGTCAGGGCAACCGCCTCCGCCGCATTTTCCTCCCGGCGCACGGGATTGATCCCCTCGATGCTCACCAGATGTTTGCCCTCAATATCCCCGAGGGGAAGAAGGCAGGAGTTCACCGCCCTGTACCGGACCGTCGGCTCCCCGTCCCCGGTCAGTTCGCCCAGCAAAACTGTACAGGCGCCGCAGTCACCTTCACGGCAACCCTCCTTGGTGCCCGTCAGCCGCCGATCTGTCCGCAGGAAATCCAAAACCACGGTTCCAGGATGCAAATCGCTTTCAATCGATTCGTCGTTCAGGATAAAACGTATAGGTCGACTCATTTAAATGCTCCCAATGCTCCCAATCAAAAGTGCTCCCGGTGATTTACACCCTGTGATCGGCTCCTACTGGAAGTATACCTATCCGCTCCGGGATCGAGCAAGCTGAAGAACCGCGTCCCAGACCGGATCGGCGGGCGGATCGGCGATGATGCGGAGGGGGGTTTTGCGCACCGGGTGTTCGAAACTCACCTCCCGGGCGTGGAGATGGATTCCCCCCTGCGGATTAGAGCGGGGAAAACCGTACTTGAGATCCCCCTTGACCGGACAACCGATCGCGGCCAGCTGGGCCCGGATCTGATGATGGCGGCCGGTATGAAGTTCGATTTCCAGCAGGTGGTAGCGCTCCACGCTGAGGATCCAACGGTAGCTCAGGCTGGCCTCCTTGGCTCCGGCTGACGGTGCGCTCTGGAGGTAGGATTTGTTCCGGGTCGTGTTGCGGGTCAGATAGTGAGTCAGGGTGCCGGAGCGTTTCGGTGGTGCGTTTTTTACAATTCCCCAGTAAATCTTCCGCACCCGGTCTTCCCGGAACAGGGCGTTCAGCCGCTGGAGCGCCTTGCTGGTGCGGGCAAACAGGACCACGCCGCTGGTAGGCCGATCCAGGCGGTGTACGACCCCGAGGAACACGTTCCCCTGCTTGCCGTACTTCTCTGCGATGTACTGCTTAACCGCGTCAGCCAGACAGGAATCCCCGCTGAAATCACCCTGAACCAGGTCTCCGACCCTCTTGTTCACGGCAACTATGTGATTGTCCTCGTATAGCAGCTGAAGATCCATGGAGCAGGTTTCCCGTTACGGGGAATTATCCTGCAATTCAAGCCGTTCGCCAACCGGCTGTCCTCTACCGGCACTCTTTGACAAGATGAGAAGAATCAAGCAAGGTAACATGATTACGAGTCCAGCCGCCAGTCGTTTCGGTTGTGATTTGCGGCTGGCCGAGGACATCGCAAACTACAATATATAATTACAATCGAGGATTGAGATATGAAAAGCTACCGAAAAGAGTTGTGGTTCAGCACATCAAGGCGGCGGGAACTGATCAATATCACCTCCCAGGTCCAGCAGGTCCTCAAGGACAGCGGCGTGCGGGAGGGGCTGCTGCTCTGCAACGCCATGCACATCACGGCCAGCGTGTTCATCAACGACGATGAATCCGGGCTTCACCAGGATTTCGAGCAGTGGCTGGAAGGCCTGGCACCGGAGAAGCCCTACTCCCGCTACCGCCACAACGGCTTCGAAGACAACGCCGACGCTCACCTCAAGCGAAGTATCATGGGACGAGAGGTGGTCGTGGCGATCAGCGGGGGAAAGCTGGATTTCGGCCCCTGGGAGCAGATCTTCTACGGCGAGTTCGACGGAAAGCGCAGGAAGCGGGTCTTGATAAAGATCATCGGCGAGTAGGTTTCAGAGGTGTCCTGGCCGCCGACGGCCTGGTCGACGACGGAGTGAACACGTTGGCCAGGACCGTCCTCACCGCCTCCAAACCCTCGGGCTTCTTCTCCTCCGCGTGCACGAACACCGGAAGGAAGCGCTCCCGAACGGAGATCCGGGCGGGCGGGGATGGCGCCTTGTCGCCGTCCATCTGCATCTTGATCCGTCCCCGGGAGTGTATGCGGATAACCTTGCCCGAGTAAAAAGACACATCCGGCATCATGCGGTGCCTGTTGGTCAATACGTTCACCAGCAGCCGAAGGGTATCGAGGATTCCGCTCTTCTTGAAGAGGATTACATTGAGGATGCCGTCGTCGATACGGACCTCTTCGGCAAGGGTGTACGGTCCGGCGTAATAGCGCGAGTTGGACACCACAGCCAGGTATCCCCGGTCGGTGATGTTCTGCTCCTCTATGGTGATCCGGATCCGCCGTACCCGATCCGTGAGAGCCGACCAGATCATCCCCAGGACGTAGGACATCTGTCCCAGATAGCGCTTGAAGCGCAAACCCACGGTGTGAACCGCCATGGCGTCCAGGCCGGTGGATACCATGAGCAGGAAGGGTTCTGAGTTCAGGTAGCC
>Ga0315553_10001791_pt1 | contig 17615 bp, 17 predicted proteins | sample SalMarSW160140MG_FD_203099 | JGI IMG/M metagenome (GOLD analysis project Ga0315553, IMG submission 203099) | Salt marsh sediment microbial communities from the Plum Island Ecosystem LTER, Massachusetts, United States - Salt Marsh Sediment SW1601-40 ... | reverse complement strand
CCTACCTTGACTGTTTGCCATGCCTGGTGAGTCAGGCTCTCAAGGCAGCTAGGGCAGCAACCGATGACGAGGAAGTTCAACGACAAGTGGTCGATGCTGTGGCAGCTATGATTCCAGAACTCTCGCTAGGATTGAAGCCGCCGGAGATTGCCCAGCGTGGCTATCGGCTTATAAGCCAGATTACTGGCAATGATGACCCCTTCCGTCAGATGAAGTTTGAGTCAAATCGCATTGCGCTGGCGCTTTGGCTACAAATGAAGCAACTGGTAGAAGAGTCAGCGGATAGGCTATTCACCGCCTGCAGACTTGCTATTCTCGCCAACTCTATTGATTTCGGCCCCAACTTTGAGCATGACGGTATTGAGGCTATCATAGATGAAGCTACAACACACTCCCTCCCGCTGGCGGTCGATAATTATGACCAATTCTGGAGCAGTCTCAACAACAGCCAGAACCTCGTGTACCTTGGTGACAATGCTGGAGAAATCGTTTTCGACCGCCTCCTCATTGAAGAAATTCACCGTGTCAAGGAATTGGAGACCTACTTCGTGGTTCGGGAGAAGCCAGTCATAAACGATGCTACTGTGGATGATGCCCTGGCGGTCGGCATGGACAGGGTAGCCAGGGTTATTTCCAACGGCTCGGACGCTCCGGCTACTATCCTCTCGCAGTGCTCCGCAGAGTTACAGCAGCTTTACCGCTCGGCTGATATCGTCATTGCCAAGGGACAGGGAAACTATGAATCCCTGGAGGGAGAGCCGGGAAATATCTTCTTCCTGCTGAGGGCCAAATGCCCACTGGTGGCAGGAACCCTTGGGGTCAGCGTGGGCGACTGTGTTCTCAAACGAAAAGCATAAGGTTGATTATGAAATAACACATGGGCAGAAAGTTTATTGTGACAGGGGAATGCTATGGGACGCTATGACGTAATCATTATTGGAGGCGGCCCTGCCGGGCTTACCGCTGGGCTCTACACCTTAAGAGCAGGGCTCAAAAGCTTGCTGCTGGAGCGTGGGGCATTGGGGGGTCAGATGGCAAATGCCACGCTGGTAGAGAATTATCCCGGTTTTCCTGAGGGTATAGCTGGCTCCGAGCTGGGTTCGCTCATGCATCAACAGGCAGTCAAATACGGTCTGGAGGTAGTAACCACCGAGGTCACAGGTATTTCTCAAGTGCAGCCTCATTATAGTATTTCAACCACTGAAGGTAGCCTTGAAGCTTCGGCCGTAATCATCGCTGCTGGTTCAGAGTATCGTAAGCTGGAAGTTGCAGGTGAGGAAAGGCTGTCTGGTCATGGTGTTTCCTACTGCGCTACCTGTGACGGCTTCTTCTTCCGCAACCGTGAGGTAGCGGTGGTAGGAGGAGGTGATACCGCTATTACCGATGCTCTGGAGCTAAGCCAGCATGCCAGTAAAGTCTACGTAATACATCGGCGAGACCAGCTCCGGGCAGGAAAGGCTCTTCAAGAGCGGGCATTTGCTCACCCCAAACTGGAGTTTATCTGGGACACGGTGGTGGAAGAGGTCTCGGGGGATAAAGTACTGGAGGAGCTTAAACTACGCCATGCGAAAACAGCTCAAAAATCTGGCTTGAAAGTTAGCGGCGTCTTCGTTGCCGTGGGGCTCATGCCCAACAGCCGGGGCTTCTTCAACATTCTTGAGCTGGACGATGCCGGCTACATCGTTACTGATGAAACGATGGCTACCTCGGCTCCTGGTATTTTCGCTGCTGGCGACATCCGCAGGAACTCACCTCGCCAGATCGCCGCTGCGGTCGGAGACGGTGTCACCGCTGCTATGTCCGCCTTTAAATATGTTCAAGAGCAGGGGAATGGAACTAGAATCACGAGTCCTTGAGGTTTCGCAACAAATAGGGATCAGGAAAGGTCAGACTAGCCAAACCTAGCGGAGCCTGAGACTGAAGATGAGATAAAAAATGCTAAATTTCGTCTGGAAAAGGAGGTCTGCGAGACGATTACTAATGATAGCAAGGATATCGAAACGCGCAAAATTCTGAACTTCGGGAAAGGGTGATATGCCCTTAACATAGTTGTAGGTTAATAATTAATCAATAAGGAGGCAATATGAGCAAGATAGTGGAAATAACGGACGAAAATTTTGAGGAGGAAGTCCTGAACTCAGACATTCCTACAGAGGTCGATTTCTGGGCGCCGTGGTGTGGTCCCTGCCAGATGGTTATACCGATATACGAAAAACTCTCCGAGGAGTATGATGGCAGGTTCAAGTTCTGCATGATTAATGTGGATGAAAACCAGCGCACAGCGGTGAAATATCAGATTATGAGCATACCCATGCAGAAGTATTTCGCTAATGGTGAGCATGTCGATGAAATCCTCGGCGCAGTTCCTGAGCAAACCATTCGAGCGATGGTTGAAGATATTCTCAAGAAGTTCCCGTCTGATGAGACTGGGAGACTCAAAGTGCTTTTAACCTCTTGGGTTGAGCATAACCAAAAGCATACTGAGAAATTCAACAAGTGGGCCGGAAAGACCGAAAATGCTGAGAGCGAACCTATCATTTTCAATAAAGCGCTACAGGCAGCAAAAGAGTTGAAAAAGGCCAACGAACAGCTGTCCCAGGTGTTGATGGAATTACAAGGAAATAAATAGACATGAAAGTATGCATTATTGGTGCCGGTGCTGCCGGTAGGAGTGCCTCGGGTCGGATTCGACAGTTGGACAAACAAGCCCAGATAGACATTTTTAGCACCCAGGGCGAGATTGGTTATGCACCCTGTGAACCACCCTTTGTACTTAGAGGAATTGCTTGCTGGGATGATATCTTTTATCCCGGCAATTTCTTTGAGAAGAGAAACATAAGTGTCCATTTGAGCACTGAAGTCACTGATATTCTCAGGGATGAAAAGCGCATTATCGCCGGGGGTAAGGGTTATCCCTACGATAAGCTAATCTTAAGCCCGGGAGCTATTCCCTCCATTCCTCCTATTCCCGGACTGGATGGTAAAAATGAGTTTACTCTCAGCACGAATATTGCCGACGGCAGAGCCCTGGAGAAAATCATCCCTAAATACACCAGCGCTGCCGTTATTGGGGCAGGGGCAATCGGGGTAGAGATAACTTTGGCTCTTATCGCCGCAGGCTACCACAAGGTCTACCTCCTGGATATGATGGAGAATATTTTACCGGCCGGCCTGGACAAGGATATGGCCAGCAAAGTTGAGCAGGTGATGCAGGAGAAGGGAATCGAGCTAGTACTATCTGCCAGCATCAGCAGCGTAAAAAACGAGTCGGGAAGGAAACGTATCATTCTTCCTGACAGAGAACTGGAAGTAGACCTTATCTTCCTGACCACCGGAGCCAGACCTAACGTCGAGTTGGCACAGAAAGCGGGAATTGAAATAGGAGGGACCGGAGGAATACTGGTGAACCAGTATTTACAGACCAGCGACCCTGATATCTATGCCGCCGGTGATTGCTTGGAGAACTGGGATAGTATCACTGGCTCAAAGACACGCCGTCTGATGGTTACCACCGCTGGTAGGACAGGCGGTGTGGCTGGTGACAACCTGGTTAAAGGCAATTCCATTCCCTATGAAGGCACCCTCATGACCTTTGTCATCGAAATCTTCGGTAATCAGATAGGTGCTGCGGGTTTTACCGAGAAACTTGCCCGTGAGAAGGGTTTGGATGTCGTCTCCGCTATGGTTAGTAGTCCTACCTCACGACCCCATTTAGGAGACAAGATTTTACACCACAAGCTTATCGCTGACCGCCGGACCGGGACATTAGTCGGGGCGCAGCTTATCTCGGATGAAATAATAAGGGGTACCCTCAATGAGTTATCTCTGGCTATAGCTGAGAAAATACCGTTGCACAGGCTGGCCTTGCTCGAAACCCCTTATTCGCCTGCGGTTGGAAGAGACCCGATAGAGGACGGAGTAAGGAAATTAATACATAGGCTCGACTAGATGAGGAGGTGTAGTGGCTATGTCGCCCTCGGAATGGAAAGCCAATCTGGAGAGAGCACGCGAAGAGAAGGATGCTTTCTTTGCCCAACATGGGCAATCACCAGTAGCACCTCAAGATAGGCCTTGGTTTAAAGGCCTGGAATACTACCCTCCTGACCCAAGCTACAGATTCGAGCTTGAGCTTTTTGAACATCCTGAAAAGGGGATGGTGAAAATGGCTTACACCAAGGGCAATGAACAAGACTTCGTCCATTGGGGCGAATTCCGCTTCAAGATGGGTGAAAAGGAGCAAGCCCTTCAGGTTTACAAGCGCAGCCGTGAAGAAGAGATGCTGTTTGTTCCTTTTAAGGATGCAACGTCCGGCAAAGAGACTTACGGGGCAGGTCGCTACCTAGACCTTGAGCCAGATAGAGACCGCACTCAAGAAGGAAAGTGGATTCTGGATTTTAACCAGGCTTATAACCCCTGGTGTGCCTACAGTGAGGCTTATACCTGCCCCTTTGTACCCGTGGAGAACTGTCTTGAGGTGCCGATATATGCCGGGGAAAAAGACTATAATGTGCCAGAGACAGGCTAACGACAGGAGGTAAAAATGAAAATTTGTATTATCGGAGCTGGCGACGGCGGGTCAACGGCAGCCAATCAGGTTCGGCGCCTCGCCAGCGATGCGCAAATTGATGTCTTTAGTCGAAGAGCCGAGCTTGGTATCCCACCCTGCGAGATGCCCCTGGTAATCGGGGGATCAATAGCCACCTGGGACGAGCTTGCTCGCGGCTTCCGGCAGAACTCGTTCTGGGAGAAGAGAAATATAGGCCTGCATTTGAACACCGAGGTCACTGACATTCTTAAACAGGAAAAGTATCTTACTGCCAATGGCAAAAAGTACCGCTACGACAAGCTGATTTTAGCCCTGGGCGCTACCCCGTCTATTCCCTCTTTCCCGGGATTGGATGGCAAAAACGAATTTGCCCTGAGCACCGATACGGCTGACGGCATAGCCCTGAGCAGCGCTATTGCCCAGGCTACCGAAGCAGCCGTTGTCGGCGGTGGTTTCATCGGATTGGAAATAGCCGCCGCCATAAAAGCAAGGGGCTGCGGCAAGGTCTACCTGCTGGTGAGACGTGGAATCATGAGGTCATATCTGGATGAGGATATGTCGGAAAAAGTCAAAGATGTACTGACACAGAATGGAGTAGAATTGATACTGCCCGCCAAGATAGAGAACATAACCAGCGACAAAGGCAAAAAGCATGTGACCCTCTCTGACCGGGAAGTGGACGTGGATTTCGTCTTCTTCGCCACTGGCACCAAACCTAACGTGGAGCTGGCTAAAAGAGCCGGCCTGGAGATTGGCGAAACAGGGGCTATAGCGGTAAATCAATTCCTACAGACCAGCGACCCCGACATCTATGCCATCGGGGATTGCGTAGAAAATTGGGACACTGTTACTGGCTATAAGAGGCGACATCAACTGGCGGCCAATGCCATCCGTACTGGTTATATAGCGGGCAGAAATACGGCCCTGGACAATCACCTCACCTATGAAGGTACGGTCATGCCGTTCGTCACCAAGGTATTTGGCCACCAGATAGGAGCGGTTGGGTTTACGGAGAGGGAAGCAAGAGAGAAAGGGCTGGAAGCAGACTCCGTTGTCGTGGATACCCCTCGGCTCAGGGATAGGTTTAATGGCAGGCCGGCGCACTATAAGCTTACCGCCGATGCGAAGACGAAGACTCTTATCGGGGCGCAAATAATTTCCGAAGAGATAGTATCGGGTACGGTAGATAAGCTGGCGGTGGCGATAGCCTGTCGCCTGCCCCTGGCGAAGCTGGTACAGATTGATAGCTGCTACTCGCCACATGTGCAGGAAGACCAGATTGCTGCTCCCTTACACCGGCTGATTGATAAACTTGGCTCAGGAGGTGGCTGATGGAATATTTGAAACGTGTCTCGTTTCAGGACTATGCCATTGTTGCCTGCGGCACACTCAATATGGAGCTGAGCTATCTTAAAAACAGCGGTTTTCTGAATGCTAGCAAAATTCTTTATACCAAGCCCGGCCGCCATGAAATACCCCGGGAACTTGAAAGCCAGCTTATCAAGCAGATAGGAACAGCCAAGAAATACGCTTCGAATATCATCGTGGTCTACGGTGGCAAGTTCTGCTATGTTAATACTGATGACCTGTACCGCAAGATTGACACCATAATTCAGGAGCAGATAGAACCCGGAATCAGGATTTCCAGAATTAAAGCCTCTCACTGTATTGACATGCTAGCCAGTAAGGAGGAGAGGGGGAAAATAAGCCAGGGTAAAGACATTTATTGGCTTACGCCGGGGTGGATGAAATACCGCCACTACGTATATCAGGGTTGGGATAAGGGTCTGGCCAATGAAAACTTTCCCAAGCACACCGGCGGAGCAATCATGCTGGATGCGATAGGCTATTATGACGAGGTTATGGAAAATGAGCCTGAGAAGATTCTTGAATTTTCTGACTGGATGGGCATCCCGATAGAACCATATAGGATTACTCCAAACCGATTGAGGAATTTGCTTTTGGATGAAGTCAAGCTTTAAGGCCGTTTTTGGGTATAACCAGGTATTGCATCAATGGGGCAAACCTGCTGGACATGTTGCAGAAATATACTGTTAGCGAGGAGGTGGTGAGGCAAAAGCCATGGCTAATTTCACGGAAATAGATGAGGCGCGAAAGGTACTTAGCTTGAGTGAGTCAGCCACACTGAATGAGATAAAAAGAGCCTACAGAACGCTGGCCCATCGCCATCACCCTGACAAGCACAGCGAAACTACAAGTGAGGAAACTAATGAAACAATGAAGGTTTTAAATTTGGCATACAAACTGCTCATTGATTATTGTGGTAACTACAAATATAGCTTCAGGGAAGAGGATGTGGCCAGAACTTATCCCCATGACGAGTACCTCAGAAGGTACCACTATGGCTGGTTTGATGGTATCTAATAATTATTATAATGCAATCTTTTGAAGGAGGTATTAGAATGGATATTCTACAAGCAATTAAGGATAGGCGAAGCATTAGGAAATACACGCCGGAGCCCGTATCCGAGGAGCAAGTAACTCAGATATTGGAAGCTGGCAGATGGGCACCGTCAAGGGGTAACAGCCAGCCTTGGAAGTTCATAGTTATCAATGATGAACAGATACGGAAGGAACTGGCTGATGTAATTCCTACTGGGAAGTTCCTCGCTCAAGCACCACAAGGGATTGCGGTTGTGGTCAGTCCAAAATTATCAAAACATCCGGAGCAGGAAGGGGCAGCCGCCATCCAGAATATGTTGCTGGCGGCACATGCCTTAGGTCTAGGAACGTGTTGGATTAGTGTATGTGGTACTGAGTGGGCGGAAACAGCCTCACAGGTATTGGGGATCCCTGACGAGGAATGGCTGATATCCGTGGTTTCAATCGGCCACCTTGCGGAAACACCTGAGAAGGGAAGGAAAGGGCTCGACGAAATTACTTTTACCAATAAATATGGTCTTCACTAGGCTATTTGAAGAAGCCAAGAATGGCAATTATACGGACGAGTATCTAGCAATTGCCCAGTAAAAGGGTATTGTCCTCGTTAGGGTGGATTCTAGAGGTATCCCGGCTGGGGCGGAAATCAGGCACAGAAATAACTGGCAGCGGCTGGATTTGACCCCACGACCAAAGGCTTATGAGGCAGATTGAACACAACAGAATTCTGCTGGATAATCCAGCTGTAGGTTAGAATGTAAGTATTTTAAGAAGAATTTTTGGGGCAAACCACGTCAGCCAAGCTGTTGGTTGAATATTCCTGGATAGCTCTCTTGGGTAACAATCCTGTACAACTCAATTCGGCTCTTAACGCCTAGTTTTCTATAGATATTCTTGATATGTGTGTGTACCGTCTGCCGGCTAATATAAAGCTTTTCGCCAATTTCATTATCAGATAGCCCTCTAATTAGATAGTGAATAACATCCAGCTCTCTTCTACTTAGCTGGAATCTAGCTTGTAAGGTGTTCTCCAGTTTCTTTTCGTCAGTGAGGTCAGACAAGGTAACCATAAAGTTAGGCGTAGAACTTATTTGGTCCCCTTTCCATATCAGTGAGCATTCAATTCGGAATCTCTGACCACTTTCGGTAGATACTATCCTCTCTTTTGGCAATAAAATAGGCTGCTTCTCTACCTTAACTAGATCCAAGAGGTCGGAGCAATCTTTAATAACACAGGATGGTACAGGAAACTCACCCTTTTCAAAATTAGATGTATTATGTAGCGTTCTGCTGGATAGCTGCAGACAGATATCTCTTGCCTCCGCGTTGAAGAAGGAAAGAGTAAATTTATTATCTAAGCAAAGGAAACCTTTCTTATTAGCCTCATCGGCAGACAGGTAAAGACCTCCTCCTTTGGCAACCTGTGAAATTAAGCAAATATTGTGTATGGCGACCCCAAGATGAGAGGCGAGCCTCGTTGCCTTTAAGACTTCCCTGTCTTCATAATCCGGCTGGTTCTTAGAACGCCACAACGTAATCATGCCCTCTAAATTGTTTTTCCAGCGTAGGGTCAGGAATAACTCCCAGTATAGGTTCTGTGGCAGCATAAAATTATTATAGAAATCTGACCTCTCCCAGTCTCTAAAGGAAATAGATTCTCCAAATTTTAAGACAGTTTTTGATGAAGAAATTGCTTCTTTTAACAGAGGAGAATGCTGATAGAAAGAGTTTTTATATAGGGTGGGGTAATACTTGTCTTCATACAGAATATGGCTATCTGAATTATGAAGAATATGGCTATCTGAATTGGGGCTATCTGATCTGAAAGACCGTGACTCGACTATATTTATGTGCCCTGGATATCCTTTGATAAGCTGAAAGGTGGCACATTCTGTATTGAAAGCCTGCATTATTGAGGGAAACAATGCATCAATGAAGCTTTCTACGTCTTCACATCGGTTGGCGAGATAAACCAAGTTTAGAACTTCACTGTAATCTTTGCCGGTCAGCCTAGCCATTTGCCACAGTTATAGCATCTTTTGTTTTGGCTGTCAAAATACCCTATTTAGGGTATTGTTTTTATCGACATATATATTAGGATAAAAGACACATGAGATATATATATTAGAAAGATATATTTTCATTAACTTTTTAACTTTTCCAACGTACCAGAATTAGTTATTAATTGAGGAGGCCGCCTAGTGACGGAGGGGGAGCTGACGGCTAAAACCATTTATTGTGATGCTGTGGATGACGACGTGACGATAATGGTATACAAAGACTGGCGTACAAAGTGTACCGGTTATGAGAAATATGGCGAGGGTCTTAATAAAGAAACAGCGAAGATGCTCGAAAAGAAAGCCGGACGGCTGGGTAGGAATCTGGGATGCGAGGGTCCGCTGGACCATAGAGTAACTGACTACAGAGATAGGCTCGTGGCAGAGGACAGGGTTACCCCGGCCCCGACGAAACCAACTAAAAAGAAGCGAGCGTGACACTAACCAGGAGACCATGATATATGACAACTGAGGAGCAAGTTAAATTACGCATTGACAGCCTCTCCCTTAGTTTCGGTGGCGTCAGAGCTCTTAGCGATTTAAGTCTTGACATCAGGGACAATGAGATACTAGCTATTATCGGACCTAATGGCGCCGGCAAGACTGCCCTCCTCAACTGCATAAGCGGCTTCTACAAACCTCAAAAGGGTGAAATATACTACGACGGTCAGAGAATCACCCGAATGCGCCCGGATAAGGTAGCCGCATTAGGACTGGCCAGAACCTTTCAGAATATCGAGCTGTATACTGGGCTAAGCACTCAAGATAACATTATGGCCGCCCGCCACGTACTGATGAAGCAGAATTTTCTGGCTGGCGCCCTGTACTTTGGCTGGGCTCACAAGGAGGAAATCGAGCACCGCCGGACGGTGGAGGATATCATTGATTTCCTGGAAATAGAGCCGCTCAGAAAGAGGGTGGTTGCGGTTCTGCCCTACGGGATGCGAAAGAGAGTTGAACTGGGGAGAGCCTTAGCCCTGGAACCGAAAATCCTGCTTCTTGATGAGCCAATGGCCGGGATGAACCTGGAGGAAAAGGAGGACATCGCCCGGTTCATAATTGATGTATTCGAAGGCCAGGGAGCCACTTATCCCAATACCCCTGTCTTGCGGGATGGGGTTAAATGCATCATCCTTGTTGAGCACGATATGGGAGTAGTTATGGACCTCGCCGACAGGATTATCGTCCTCGATTTCGGGCGTAAAATTGCCGAGGGCACCCCGGCCGAAATTAAGTCCAATCCTGAGGTTATCAAGGCTTACCTCGGAGAGGAAACATAAGCCAGAGAAGAGAGAAAAATGCTGCAGGTCAACAATATTGAAGTCACCTACATGAATATTATTCAGGTACTGCGGGGCGTATCGCTGGAGGTAGGTGATGGGAAAATCGTGGCCCTGCTCGGGGCTAATGGCGCGGGCAAGACCTCCACGCTGAAGGCAATATCCGGCCTGCTGAAGACAGAGGAGGGGGAGGTGACCGACGGCAGCATCTATTTTGATGGCAAGAGAATAGACAGGTTGAGTACTGCCGATATTGCGGTTCTGGGCATAAGCCAGGTCATGGAAGGACGAAGGGTTCTGGGACATCTCAGCGTTGAGGAGAACCTGCTTGTGTTCACCCATAATCGCAAAGACCGGAAGAAGGTCAAAAGCGACATGGAGATGGTCTTTGAGTACTTCCCCAGGGTCAAAGACATGCGCCGGCAGACGAGTGGCTATCTATCCGGTGGCGAACAACAGATGTTAGTGATAGGACGGGCTCTCATGGCCAGCCCTAAGCTCATGCTTTTGGATGAACCCTCACTCGGCCTGGCTCCTCTGCTGGTGCAAGAAATCTATGAAATTATCAAAAGAATCGGTGCCGAGCAAAAGATGGCTATACTCCTGGTGGAACAGAATGCCAGGGCTGCCCTCGGTATCGCTGATTATGGTTACGTTATGGAGAACGGCAGGGTGGTCTTAAGCGGTCCGGCGGAGATGCTAAGAGATAATGAGGATGTTAAGGAATTCTATATGGGGCTATCGGCGGTGGGCTCTCGGAAGAGCTATCGTGAAGTTAAGCACTACCGGCGAAGGAAGAGATGGCTGGCTTAAAGGAACAGGTAGGGGCAATGACTGCTGAGATAGAGCAGGTCTATAAAGAAAAGGGTGATACCTGGCCCAAGATACTGAAATATAACTACGAAAACTATGGCGATAACCGTATCGCCATGCGCCATAAGAACCACGGCATCTGGCAGCGTTATAGCTGGAAGGACTACTACCTCAATGTTAGCTATCTGGCACTTGGTTTAATGTCCATTGGCTTTAAGGTTGGAGATAAGGTGCTTATTATTGGGGATAATGCCCCCCAGTGGTATTATGCGGAGCTGGCGGCCCAGGCTAACCATGGGGTTGCGGTGGGAGTGTATCCCGAACTGCCCCCATCCGAGATTAAATACATCGCCGAAAATTCCGAGGCCAGATTTGCTGTAGTTCAGGACCAGGAGCAGGTTGATAAGCTACTCCAGATTAAGGACGAGCTTCCCCGTCTCAAAAAGGTTATCTACTGGAACTATAAGGGATTAGCTCACTACGATGACCCCATCCTGATGGGATACGAGCAGGTGCTGGAGTTAGGAAGAGAATATGAGGCGGAACACTCCGGGCTCTTTGAACAGAATATAGAAAGCGGTAAGGCTGACGATGTCTGCGCCATCGTTTACACGTCGGGAACCACCGGGGAGGCACCCAAGGGAGCCGTCCATAGCTACCGGACGATGAGGTCCGGGGCTGACCATTACTTGCATCTCGACCCCTGGTATGAGAATGATAATATTGTCCCCTACCTGCCGCCAGCCGGCATGACCGAGCAGTGGCCCGGGATTGGCTGTCACCTCTTGTCAGCTAGTATCCTGAACTTCGCTGAAGAGCCAGAAACCCAGCAAGAGGATTTCAGGGAAATAGGACCAAGCGTGATAATCTATGGAGCCCGCGTATGGGAGTCCCAGGCGGGTAGGGTTCAGGCCCGCATCCGGCAGGCTGACGCCTTAAAGAGGTTCGTTTTCCGCCTGCTGATGCCCATCGGCTATAAAATAGCCGAGCTAAGGTATAGAAAGCGAAAGCCGAACCTGTTCTGGAAAATAATCTATGCCTTTGCCGACATAGCCCTGTTTAGACCCATCAGAGATAGCCTTGGCCTGTCAAACGCCAGGATCTGCTATGCCACCGAGGCTATGCTCAGCCCCGACGCCTTCAGGTTCTACCATGCCCTAAATCTCCCCATCAAAAGCCTATATGGCTCAACGGAGGGAGGAGCTCTAACTGGCGCTAAGAACGATGACATCCGTTTAGAGACCGTAGGTCCCGTTCACCAAGGAGCCGAGGTGAGAATAACCGATGATGGTGAGATTATTTATCGGCAGCCTGGCGTTTTCCTTGGTTACTATAATGACCCAGATAAGACTGCCTGGGTGCTTAAAGACGGTTGGTTTTATAGCGGGGACAGTGGTTTCATTACTGAGGACGGACACCTTGTCTTTCTGGATAGGGTAGAGGACCTGGTTGAACTGGCCAGTGGTGATAAACTGGCTCCCCAGCTTATCGAGAGCCGGCTGAGGTTCAGTCCTTATATCAGGGACGCCTGGGTTCTAGGCGGCCCGGATGGAGCCTATGCCTCGGCAATCCTAATAATTGACTACGAGAGCGTCGGTAGGTGGGCTGGGGAGAAGAAGGTGGCTTATACCACCTTCACCGAGCTTTCTCAGAGGCCAGAGGTTTACCAGCTGATGAAGCAGGATATAGACAGAGTGAATCAGGCTTTACCACCGGGCACTAAGATCAGGAAGTACGTCAATCTGCACAAGGAATTCGACCCTGACGAGGCTGAATTAACCAGAAACAGGAAGCTGAGGAAGGTATTTATGCAAGAGCGCTACCGCGAGCTTATCAATGCTATCTATAGTAACAAGACTGAGGTGCCCGTAGAAGCCCAGGTCAGATATCGGGATGGGCGGACGGGAACAATAAAGACGACTCTTAGCATCCAGTCTGTTAAAGGAGCTGGCCGGTGACCTTCTTTCTACAGTTAGCGATAAGCGGTTTTGCCCTGGGGATGGTATATGCCCTGATCGCTATAGGCTTTGTCATCATCCTCAAGTGCTCCAAGGCATTCAACATTGCCCAGGGACACTTTGTCATGATTGGCGGTTACCTGGGCTTTACCTTCCTGGTAACCTTCCATCTGCCGATATGGGTCAGCCTGCTGGCGGCGATAGGATCGGCCATTGTACTGGGCTTAATAATAGAGCGCTTTACCCTGCGCCCCTTAATAGGTCAACCGGTACTGGCGGTCATCATGATGACCATAGCCCTGTCCGTTGTAATTGAAGGGCTGGCCACCCTAATCTGGGGTGGTGAATATAAAGCCTACCACGGAGTATTACCGGCCATAACCCTAGAAATTGGTGAGATATCCATACCCCCAGAGATGTTAATTGGAATAATGGTCTCCGTTGTTGCCGTAGTTATACTCATGCTTTTCTTCCGCTACACCAAAAGCGGGCTGGCAATGAGAGCCACTGCCGAGGATGAGCAGGTGGTGCAGAGTGCTGGCATCAGGGTAACCACTGTTTATGCCCTTTCCTGGGTGATTGCCTGTGTTGTTGGTGTCATTGGTGGCATTATTTTAGGCGGTGTATCCGGTGTTATGATAGGAATGTCCAATGTTGGACTGAAAGCATTCGCTGTAGTGCTGTTGGGAGGGATAAACTCAATCGGTGGGGCTATTGTCGCCGGAATAATGATTGGCATCCTGGAGAATGTAGCTGCCGGCTACCTGGACCCACTCTTACCGGCTGGCGGTGGGCTGGCTAATGTCTTCCCGTTTATCGTTATTATAATCGTGCTAGTTTTCAGGCCACACGGTCTGTTTGGTCTGGCTGAGATAGAAAGGATTTGATAGATGGCTTTACCCAGCGGAACCTTTAACCAAAGCTATGATCAGGACATGGCTATCTTCCGCACCAAAACGCAGTGGCTAATTCTGCTTGCCTTCCTTGCCTTTCTTTTCTCTAGTCCGCTCTATTTCAGCGACAGAATCCTGACCATACTGACCATAATCGGCATCACCGTTATCAGTGTTCACGGCCTTAATATTCTAACCGGATACTGTAATCAAATTTCTATTGGTCATGCCGGCTTTATGGCGGTAGGTGCCTATACCTCTGGTATGCTCACTGCCCATTTGGGCTGGTCATTCTGGGCCGCTTTGCCCTGTGCGGCCCTGGCGGCGGGACTGGTGGGCATCTTATTCGGCTTACCGTCATTAAAGGTCAAGGGCTTCTACCTGATTATGGCGACCATAGCCGCCCAATTTATTATTATCTGGTTTATACTTCAATTCCGTAACATCACCGGTGGTGGCGATGGCTTAGCTGTGCCCAGGCCTGAGATAGGGGGCTTTGTGTTACAGTCCAAAGCCAGCTACTTCTACCTGGTGATGATTATTGCCTGTCTGGCGACATTCGCGGCTGCAAACATAGTCAGGACCAGGGCAGGCAGAGCCTTCATCGCCATCAGGGATAACGAGCTGGCGGCTGAGGTCATGGGGGTCAATCTTTTTGCTTATAAGCTGCTGGCATTCTTTATCGGCTGCGTTTTTGCCGGTGTGGCTGGCGCGCTTCTGGTTCACTACGTTGCATTTGCCACCGTCGACCAGTTTCCCTTCATGAATTCGGTGTGGTACCTGGGCATGCTGATTGTCGGTGGCATGGGCAGCACCGCCGGGGTTATATTTGGTGTCGTATCCCTCAAGCTGCTGGATGAGCTGGTTGTCATTGTTGGTCCAATGCTGGCGGTCGCCGTTGCCCCCCAGGCAGCTGCCTCACTCGGGCTTATCATGCGCGGCTTGATAATCATCATCTTCCTCATCTTTGAGCCCAGGGGGCTGGCTCACCGGTGGCAGATGGTCAAGGCATATTACCGGCTATGGCCTTTCTCGCATTAAGAAAGCAAAACTAAATTAAAAAAGGGGGTGGTTAAATTCGAGATAACGGATGATTTATGGGTTGGATTCAATCAAAGATCGGAAAGGAGGAGAAATGTCTAAGTTTAAGTGGCTGTTAATAGCTTCCCTGGTTATTACGCTGTTAGCAGTGCCAATGTTTGGTGCCTGTGAAGCGGAAGAGGAAGAACCACCGCCATCAGATGGGGAACAACCACCAGTTGAGTACACCGTGTATGTCGGTGGTTGTTTTGCTCTGACTGGTGCCTATGCTGAGGATATGGCGGCGGACCTGGCTGGCTATGAGGACTATATTGATTGGGTAAATGAAAACAAGATATTGGCTCCCTGGTACCCAGAGAAGACAATCCCCGATAACGTAACCTTTGAGGTGCTATGGCGAGATGATGAGCTCAATGTAGAAAAGGTGCTGTCCATCTATGAGGAGCTCAAGGACCGAGGACTCCTGGTCGAGAGGATATCGGGGTCACCGCAGGCGCTGGCGCTAATGGACCTGATGAATGAGGACCGCATCGCTGCCACCAGTGCGGCTGCTGGAGCCTATCTCCTGTCGCCGCCAAAAACCATCTTCACCAATTACCCTATTTATACCGATGACTGTGCCGCCTTCGCCGACTGGTTCCTGGAGAACTGGACAGAAGACAGGGCACCGAGGTTTGCCTTCCTCACCGCCGATAATGCCATGGGTAGGTCGGTTCCGACAGATGAGATGAAAGAGTATCTGGAGAGCATCGGATACGAGATAGTCGGCGAGCAGTATGTGCCTTTGGTACCCACCGCGCCACCAACCACCCAGCTTCTATGGCTGAAGGACAACGGGGTTGACGCTTGCTTCGGTGCCATGATTAACCCCGGTTCCCAGCCAACGGTAAAGGAAATGAACAACCTGAATATGGGACCTGGCATGGACTACGAGATAACCTTCGGCTGTGCCACACCGAGCCACCTTCAGGTGTTCGTTCCGGCTATGGGTGAAGAGGGTAACGGTTTTGTCATCGCCGGTGGCTATGCCTCCTGGGATGACACTGGTGAGGGGATGACCTTCGCCAACGAGCTAATAGCGGCTAACCGCCCCGACAAGGTCGGAGCCATGCACATCATGTATGCCGGTGGCATAGTTGAGTGCATGACCCAGGTTGAGTCGATAAGGCTGGCTATCCTAGCGGTAGGAGCTGAGAATCTAACCTCGGTTGATGTTCTGGAGTATGGTTTCTATCAGATCTCGGACCTCTCAACCGGCGGCATAACCGGCTCACCGCTGACCTATGGTCCGGCTGATGTTGAGGGTAGTGATGAGGTACGTATCCAGCAGGTACAGAATGGTGTGATTGTAGACCTGGGTGCCTATCCGTGCCACCACATCTACAAGCAAGAATAACTTAATAGCTATTATTCTGGGAGCTCTATGGCCATAGAACTCCCAGAAGCTCCCGCTCTCTTTAAGGCTAGAGAGTAAATGGGGAAAGGCGGGCTGGCCAGGGTGTGCCACTCGGGGCTTTTCACCGTCGTTAGTTTCTCACACCCTCCCTGCAGTAGTGGCTTAAACAGGGCGAGTGGCCGCCCGCCTCTCCAAATATTACATTATACGTTTCTCATCAGCATTGGGCAAGAGTCTGTTCCGTGCCATGTAGAGGTTGAAAAAGGAGGTCGAAGATGGGCTCATTACAAGAGGACTTATCTATTTTTAATAAGTTTAAGTTTGACAGGCCGCCTGTAGGTGTCAAGTTTCTGCCCAATAAACCGGCTGGCCTGAAGAAGCTGGACAAGATTCTGGACCTTTGTGAGATGCTTCCCGAAGCACAAGAAGGGAATGCTTTCTACGTTACCAAAGAGAACTTCACCTGCGTCGGACCGCTGATACTGGGCATGATAGAGCATGAGCCTATTTTCGAGAGCGGGCAAGTAGGACCGAGGCTGGAAGTTCTCAAGGACGTACGTGCTAACCAGAGAATCTACCACGTGATTCCCAAACTACAGAAGGGTGCTGTAAACTATGTCGCCTTCGCGCCTCTGGACAAATTAACCTTTGAGCCAGACGTATTAATTGTTACCGCTGATGTAAGTCAGGCCGAAACTTTACTGAGAGCCTTAAGCTACAGCAGCGGTAGGATGTGGTCGGCGAAGGGGACAACGGTTATCGGCTGCGCCTGGCTCTTCATTTATCCATACCTAAGCGGCGAGTTGAATTTTACCATCACCGGTTTTGGTCACGGCATGAAAGCAAGAAGGCAATTACCCGAAGGCCTGATACTCATGGCCATCCCTTATGACCTGCTCCCCGGCATGGTAAAAAATTTGCAGGATATGAAATGGGTTCCTCTCTCCTATACCCTGGGCAGAGAGGGGCATAAGAAGAGGGTGAAGCGAATAGTCGAGGAGCTGAAGCAGGAATCTCAGGCCGACTAAAATAAGAGCATAATTAGAGGATGTTAATTGAGCGTCATGGCAGAAGAGACTTGGCGAAATTACAAAGAAACTAAGCACGATAAGCCATCCCCGTTAAAAGGCTTAAGGGTACTTGAGGTCTGCACCCTGCTCCTGGGTCCGGCCGGGCCGGGTTTTCTGGGAGAGATGGGTGCCGAGGTAATAAAGTGCGAGTTTCCCCCTAT
>Ga0315553_10001789_pt1 | contig 17626 bp, 18 predicted proteins | sample SalMarSW160140MG_FD_203099 | JGI IMG/M metagenome (GOLD analysis project Ga0315553, IMG submission 203099) | Salt marsh sediment microbial communities from the Plum Island Ecosystem LTER, Massachusetts, United States - Salt Marsh Sediment SW1601-40 ... | reverse complement strand
TGCGGCTATGGCCGAGATTCGCCGTCCACAGACCGGCCATGCCGTCGAGAATGCAGTTGCCTTCGCTGTCCCAAACGTAGGGCCCGTCGCCGCGGACGATGACACGCGCGCCACCGGACCGCAGCGACGTGTGACTGGTGAAGGGGTGGAGATGATGGAGAGCGTCGAGCTCTTGATAATGTTCAGTCTGATATTGATTCGTCACCCTAAGAACCTCCAGCAGAGCATGACCCGAGGGCCGGCCGATTAGTGCTGGAAGCTCCCGGGCGTGTAGCCGATGCGGGCGCAGAGCAGGAGCAGCAGCGCCTTCGGATTCGGTCCGTGCAAGGTCATGGTTGTTGGAGAAGGAAACATATCGGTGCGCTCCCGGCGCATCCCGGCAGGCCCTCTCGTTCGTTCGGCGATCGGTCCGAAGCCGGTCACACTACACCTCCACCGCCGCCTAGCCGTGCCGAAGACCGCCTTGACAGGGGCTCACGAGCGGGTATGGCTACGGCGAAGAGTTTATTGGCTACGGTGTAGAATTGTCAACGCAGCCAGCGCGCAAAAACGTCACTTCCAGGCCCCGGGGCCGGCGTGGGCTCGACCGCAACGACATTCTCGATGCGGCCTTCGACATGCTGTCGCGCCACGGCGAGGTGGGCTTTTCGGTGCGGAAGCTCGGGCAGCGCATCGGCGCCGATCCCATGACCGTGCTGCATCATTTCGGCTCCAAGGACGAGCTGATGCGACGGATCGCCGACCGGGCGCTGGCCACGGTCGAACTCCCCCTCCCCAGCGGCGATTGGCGCAGCGACCTCCGCCACGTCGCGGCGGGCTACCGAGATCTTGCCCATCGCCACCCGCGGCTGTTCCACTTGCATTTCCGTTTTCATGCCACGGGGCCGGCCGACCATGCCTCGAGCGAAGTTGTGTACCGGGCGTTGCGAAGCACCGGTTTGCCGGACGCCGAGGCCGCGGGGCTCGGGCTCGCTTTCTACGCCTTCATCCTTGGCTACGCGCTCGCGGAAGCCGAGGGTCTGTTGCAGCCGATCAGTGACGAGGACGAGGCCGAACTCAAGGAGCTCGATCCCCTCGCCTGCCCGGCGACTCTGGCTTTGATCCCGGCCTTCAAAGCGCTCGATCCCGACGCGGCATTCGACGCCTCGGTCGCGGCGTTCATCGAGGGGATCGCCTGCCGATGCACGCCTGGCCCAAGGTCCCGGCCGAGCGCTGATGGCCTCTCACACCGACAGCTTGGCGCCGCAGGAGCGGAGCAGCAGCGATCGTGACTGAGCGAGCCAGAGCGGGCAGCACTTTCCCCGACTGCAACTCAGGGTAATGGCACCCCCGCGCGTCGGTTGAATTGACGTTGATCTGCGTCAAGCAAATCAATCGGTCCAGGTGAGATAAAACTCGAAGTGACTTTACTTCGGACTTTCAATAACCGAATATTTGACCTCGATAGCACGGCCTAAAGAAGCCGGCTCAGGAAGCGCCCCGCAGGTCTCCGACCGGGTCATCAGGTTGCTTTTTTTGCCTGGTCCGATTGAGGAAGCGGCGCTTCTTGCGTCTCGAAGGAGACAGCAACGGTGCCGACGAACTTCCTCCTTGTCGACGATCATCCCCTGTTCCTCGAAGCTATGCGCCTCGTGGTGCAGAGCGCCTTTCCTGGCGCCGTCGTTCACGAGGCTGTGTCGATCGAATCGGCGCGCGCGGCGATCGAACGGGAGGGCGGCAAGCTAGACCTCGTGCTGCTCGATCTCTCGATGCCGGGGACCCAGGGCCTCGACGGACTGCTCGAACTCAGGACCTCTTATCCCAAGCTGCCGATCGTCATTGTCTCGGCGCTCGAGGATTCCCGCATTGTCCACGAAGTGCTCACTTACGGGGCGGCCGGATTCATTTCCAAGTCAGCCCGGGGCTCGGAGCTTGCCAACGCCATTCGCGAGGTGATGGCTGGGTCCGTCGTGTTGCCTGCCGGTTACCAGCTGCCGCAAGCAGGCGCGCGCGGCGCCCCCGTTTGCGACTTGAGCGCGAAGCTTGCGACCCTCACCCCGCAACAGGTGCGCGTACTGCAGATGTTGCGCCAGGGCAAGCTCAACAAACAGATCGCCTATGAGCTCGGCGTCGGCGAGACGACCGTGAAAGCGCATGTCTCAGAGATCTTGCGCAAGCTCAAGGTCTCGTCGCGGACGCAGGCGGTGATCGAGGTGGCAAGGATCGATTTCGACGCCATCCTGGCGCAAAGCCACGCGACCGAAGCGTCCTGACGGGTGCTGCAAGGCCCTCGGGCCAATCTCCCTCCGGGGGATCTCAGGCCAACAGATGCGCCATCAAGGCGCGCAGCTCCGCCGGCTTCACCGGCTTGAGCAGAAGCTCGCATCGATTCTTCTGCGCCTTAACGGCGATATCCGAAGAGTGGTCGGCGGTCACGATCACCACCGGCAGCTCCGGGTTGGTGAGGCTGCGCAGCCGCTCCACCGCGGTTAGGCCGGACTCGCCGTGGTCGAGGTGATAGTCGGCGAGCACGATGTCCGGCCGCAGCTCCGAGGCGATGACGGCGTCAAGCTGGGCCAGGCTGCGCACCGTGTAAGCCTCGCACGACCATCGCTCGAGCAGCGCCTGCATGGCCTCGAGGACCGCAGCATCGTTGTCGATGACGAGAACCTTGGCGCCTTCCAGGCCGAAGGCCCGGTTGACGCTCGGGACCACCGGGGGCTTAACACGCCTCTCGACCGCCGCCGTGAACGGCGCCGTGATCGAAAACCGCGTCCCATGGCCGACCTCGGAACACAGGTCGAGAGGATGGCCGAGCGCATCGGCCATGCGCTGCACGATGGAAAGCCCGAGACCGAAGCCGCCGATGTCGGGCTGGTCGGTCAAGGGTCCGCGCTGAAATTCCTCAAAGATCATCTTGCGCTCCGCCGGTGGAATGCCGGGTCCGGTGTCGCTCACTTCGATCACCACATTGCTGCCGCGGCGGGTCGCGAGCAGCTTGATCTCGCCGCGCTGGGTGTATTGCACGGCATTGGCAAGCAGGTTCTGGAGAATCCGGCGCAACATCAGCGGATCGGAGGTCACCGAGAGAAGATTGGACTGGCAGGTGAGGTCGAGCTTTTTGGCTTGCGCGAACGGCTCCATGTCGACCGCCAAGGAGACAAACAGCTCCTCGAGCGAGACCGGCTGTAGCGTCGGGGTAATGGCACCGGCCTCGAGCTTGGAGATGTCGAGAATGGATTTCAACAGATCCTCGATGGTCGACAGCGCGTGGCCGATGGCGTCGGCGAGGCGGCGCTGATAGGGCGTAGCTTGCGGATCGTGAAGCGCGCTGACCGACAGCCGCGCGGCGTGAAGAGGCTGCAGCAGATCGTGCCCCACCGCGGTGAAGAAACGCGTTTTGAAGCGATTGGCGCGTTCGGAAGCGTCGCGCGCCGCGGAGAGTTCATCATTGGTGCGCTCGAGACGGAATAGCGCGTTCTTCAAGTCCTCGGTGCGGCCGCGCACCTCGCCCTCGAGAGCGAGGGCGGTCTGGAACAGGGAGTAGGCGCTAGCGTGCGAATCCGTCGACATCTCGACGCGCTGTATCAGCGCCGAATTGATCTTGGTGAGCTTGGCGATCTCCCGCTTGAGCTGATCGGTTTCCGATACCGCCGGCGCCGACGTCAGGTCTTGAGACATGTCGTCCTCATCTTCTTTGGCGCGCAGGTGGCCTCCTGCTGGCGCCCCAGCAATCTCATCCTAAGAGCGCAAGCAAGGCAAGGAGATCCCTTGGCCGGCACGGCCGAGTGCCGACAAGGCGCTGTCACACAATCGATATTCTCGTGTCCTCAAGGACGTCACCCCGTGCCTCGCCTTGCTTCAGGCGGGCCGCGCCTCTCCGCAGCCGCCTCGGCATCGTTAAGGAACGTACGCAAGACCGCCGTAGTCTCGTGCGGCAACTGATCCACGAAGAAGTGCCCGCCGGGCAACGCCGTCGCGGTCAACCGCTCGCAGCGCCCACGCCATTCCTCGGCCAGATCGAACAGCTGCGCCATCACGCCCCCTCCGCCGTAGAGCACCAGGGTCGGACAGATCACCTTGCGGTCCAAGTCGGCGGCGTCATGATCGAGGTCGATGCTCGCCGCGGCCCGATAGTCCGAGCATGAGCCATGGATCATTTCGGGGTCACGCCAAGCGTGGCGATAAGCGGCGATTATCTCAGAATCGAAATCCGAGATCTTGGTGGCGCCCCAGCCGACAAGACAGGTTTCATAGAAGAAGTCCGGATCGCTGCCGATCAGCCGCTCTGGAAACGGCTCCGGTTGCGACAGGAAAAACCAGTGCCAATAGACGCTGGCCAAGCTGCTGTTGGTCTTGGCGAACATCGTGTAGGTCGGCACGATGTCGAGTAGAGCGAGGCTCAGCACGGCTTCCGGGTGGTCGAGGGCTAGGCGATGGGCGGTGCGACCGCCGCGGTCATGACCGACCAAGTGAAAGCGCTCGAAGCCGAGTTGCCGCATCAAGCCGCGCTGATCGCCCGCAAGGGCGCGGAAGGAATAATTCGACTTGTCCGGCGCGCATCTTGGCTTGGCGGAATCGCCATAGCCGCGGAGATCGGCGCAGACCACGGTGAATGAGCTGGCAAGCTCCGGCGCGACCTTGGCCCACATCGCCAGGTTCTGGGGGAACCCGTGCAGGAGCAGCACGGGAGGGCCCCTCCCGCCGACGACACAGGCAATGTCGGTGCCGTTGACCGTCACTTTGCTGCGTTCAAACCCATCGAACAGGGTCACGCCGGTATGTTCCTCGTTTGCCTTGGGGCTGCTCCTAGCCCGGATTCGCTGGGAACTTCTGGGTCTCGGTACAGAGCGTGACCCAAGGCTGCGCCGAATCCGTCCAAATCTCGAGGTTGGGCTTCAATCCGGAAACGTCGTCGAGAGTCCCGGCCTTGAGAAACAACACGCCAGGAAAGGCCTTGGCATCGGTGGCGATCGCGGAGCCGCACTTGCCGCAAAACATGCGCAGCACCGGCTGTCCCGAGGTGCCGACATCCTCGTAGACCGTCGGCTGCCCAGTCATGTGCACGCTATCGCCGGCCACGCCAAGATTCATCGAGAAGGCGGAGCCGGTCGCCTTCTGGCAATGGGAGCAATGGCAGATCGCGAGCATTTGTGGTTCGGCGTCGGTCTCGTATCTGACGCTGCCACACAGGCAGCTTCCCGAGAGTTTCGACATGTCGTTCTCCTAACACTCAAATGTTGCGCCAATTCGTCAAACGTGCGTGGCCGGTCAATCACCGTCGTGATGATGGTGCTCTTCGTCGGCGTCGTGATCATGGTCCATGTCGTGGTGCTCGTGGCCCATGTGCTCGTGGTCCATGTGCTCGTGGTCCATGTCCTGCATCTCAGCATTGGCCTTAGGCTTGAGCGGCATGAATTCGGCTCCCCAGGCTTCCTGGTCGGGCATCTTCACGAAGACGACGACGGTGCTGTCTTGGTCCAGCGTGAACTCCCCCTTCCCTTTCAGGACATTCTTCCCGGCCGGGGTCAGGGCGATGGTCGTTTTCTTGCCGCCGGTGTCCACCACGACTTTTCCTTCGCCTCCAGCCGTCGGAATGTCCTGTTCGGCATGGGTGGTCAAATAGACCGTGACCTCGCCGGGCTTCGCCACGAGCTCAATGTGGTAGGGTCCGGCCATGCGTTTCTGGCCCCCATGCGGCGAGGGATGGCTGTCGAAATAAGCGGCGGTGTGTGCCCAAGCCGGGGCCGGTACGGCGGCGACGAGCGCTATCCCCATCAGGAATACGATCCACTGCATCTTCATAATATCTGTGTCCTTTCTCTTGCCTGTGTTGGTCGGTCTCCCGGAACTCAGTGCACATGATCCGCCGCGGGCGGCAGAATCTGAGGTTCGTGCTGTAGCTGTTGGAGTTGCGCCGAGAGGAGCCCGTCGTCGCTCCAGCCGGTATTGTCCTGCTGCGGGATCCAGCGACCCCGCAGGTAGCCGAACCTGTCGACCAGCAGCTCCATGTGCGATGGGATCTCGCCGCTGCCGAAAAGATCGGGGTTAGCGATGGTCCGCCGGAACTCTTCGTAGGTGCGTCCGATCTCACTGCTGCCTTCGACCACCGGAAACGGCATCTCCCGCGCCCACTGTGGGTCCGGCGTCGACCCTCCCCAGGGAATGGCGATGACCTCGGTGTCGCTCCTCTTTATCGCCTCGTACTCGGAACGAATGGCGTCGAGCCGCGCCTTGTCCTCGGGCCAGGTAAAGAACACGAGAAGCACGGTCTGCTTGTTCCGGAAATCCTTGAGAGTGCGGGTCTCACCGCGCTGATCGATGAAGGTAAAGTCGGGAGCGCCCAAATCTTTCGACGGCCGCTCCGGCACCACACGCGGCGTCAGCGTCCGGCTTTGGTACCCTCGCGATATCACGTGAATGTAGTTGACGAGGTCCCAGCGATCGTCCTCGGTCAGCCGGCCGGCGAAGGGCGGCATGCCGGCAGCTGGAAAGCCGGTGCCGATCCAGTTGTAGAAATCCCCAACCTGGTGCTGCGCCGTGTGGGGCTCGGTGAGCAGGTCGATCGGCTTCTTGGGGAGACTGGCGGCGAGCGGTCCATCGCCCTTGCCCTGGAGACCGTGGCAGGGGGTGCAGTTCTGCGCAAACAAGCTCGCGCCGCGGGCAATAGAAATGGCGTCGAACGGAACCACCGTGTTTCGGTAAGAATCGACGCTTGCTCTGGTCGAAATGGCGTACAGCGACAGCGCGATGCCGGAGAGAGCCAGCACCATGATCGCGCTCAGCGCGGAACGACGCCAATGAAACCTGGAGCGTCTCCAAGCAAGGCCGAGGGAGACCGCGGCAGCGAAGAGCCCCGCGCCGATGAGAAGATCGGTGGCTGTGCCGGGCGTGCCGAGGTCCCAGGTGCCCGCAATCGAGAAGCGGAATGGGTAGGGCCAATAGGCGATGGTGGCGTGCTTGGCCGGAATTGCGCTGGCGCACAAGGTGGCCGCCAATATCAGCAGCACGGCGAGCGTGAACTCCACGGTCACGCCACGGCGCAGCGGGCGCCACGCCGCCGCTTTCGGCGTGTTGCTGACCTCGAGCTGTGGCACCCAGACAAAGCGGGCGTAAGCAGCGATCACCAGGATCGCGCAAAGCAGCCCCAGCTTGGTCAGCAGGTACGCCCCGTAGTCCGTCGACACCAGCGCGGCATAGCGGCCGTCAACTTGCAGATTGCCGACGAGGACACCGGTGATGAGGATCACGATCATGACCGGCAGGGCCATTACCGAGAAGCTGTGAATGGCCTTTAGACCCGAGGGTCCGGGGGCACCGTCGGAACGCCTCAAGGTGCCATAGACCACCGCCAGAAAGGCTGGCAGCCCTCCGAACCAGATGCCGGCCATGAGCACGTGGACCGCATAGAAAGAGACCGGGAGCAGCGGCGATGGCTCCGCGACCGCGTGGCTTGAGAGCGATGCCGCCGTCAGCGCCGCCCCCGCGACGACGGCGCAGAGCACATAACGCCACCGGGCGCTTGGCGCCTTACGGACGTAGATCGTGATCGGCAACAGCAGGAACACCACGCCCATGCGCGCCGCCCACACCTTTCCCAGCCAAGTGTGCTTGATGACCCCAAGCCAAGCCCCGGGCTTCCATGCGTTTGCTGCGACATCCGTGATCTCGGCTGTCTTGGAGGCGAGCTCGAGAAGCATGAATACGGCAAGCGCGGCCACCAGCCACGGCAACGCCCGCTCGAGCCGGTCGAGCAACGGATCGTGAAAGGTGGCCTTGTCGTAGCTGGCGATAACAAAAAAAACGCAGGTCCCCAGCACGACCATGTTGGCGACGAGCTGCAGCCACTTTGCGACAACGCCAACCACTTCGATCATTTCTATTTCTCCGGTGCGTTCCCTTGCACCGTGAAATCATAGATGTCGTTGACGACGTGACCATCGACGGACAATACGCGGTACTTGACGGTGTACTTGCCGGGCGCGAGAGCGGGCAGCGCCAGCACGAGCAATTTTGGATCATCGGTCGCAATCGCCGGCTTGGCCTCCGTCACCGGCTTGCCCGAGTCATCAAGAACAGCGAGTGACGCATAGTCCCCCTCGATTTCCTCGTCGAACCAGAGCGCTACCCGAGTCGGTGCATTGGCAATGCTGGCGCGCTGCGCAGGCTCGGCTTTAATGAGCTGGGCATGCGCGTAGGCGTGCGATGCCAGCGCCATATAAAGCACCAATGCGACGCTCCCAGAGATCATGCCTGCGATCCGCTTCATAGTCTTCATTGTTTCAACTCCAATCTTCCGAGAGCTTCACTCGACAGCCTACCGCCTTCAGTGCTGCATTCGGCGTGTGCTGTCCTTGCTTGGGAGGTCTCAAACGTTATCGACTGACTGTTCTTTTTTCTCCACTGCGCTGCCCCGATGACCAGCGCATCGCAGCGCGGGACTCATCGCCTGTCAGGCCTTCGGTCGCAGAGGGGGAGACGCTACCATCGGACTCGAAGAAGCGGACGATTTCCGCCTCTAAGCCTGGCCACTCCCCGTGCCAACCGGAGCCTTCGCAATAGCGTGTCGCACCTCCCGTCGCGCAGGACTGATAGGCAACACATTTCTCGCCCGCCGGCAGAGGCGGCTTCGCCATATCGCAACCGTTGCACGCCGCCCACCACTTCACGGCCTGAGCTCCCCAGCCTGGGAAGAGCATGTCCCAGCTGCTGTGCATGACCATCACAGGAAACGGAGCGGAGGGGCATTTGAAGGTCTCAAAGTCTGTCGCCGAGAAGCCGGCAGCGCTCGGCGCTATGCCGGCTAGGTGTCCCCTGGTGTCGTCCAGGAGGGCGAGGGCCGTCGACACCGTGCCGCCATCAGAATGGCCTGTCGCGTATACGCGGTTGATGTCGATGCACCACTTGTCCGCGATCTCGTTCGGCAGCATCGCAAGCTTCTTTACCGTCTCGACCGACATCGGCTGGTGCGTGGTATAGACCACGACGAATCCGTTCATGGTTCCGAGATGGGTGATGTGGGTGAACGCCTCGTTTCCTTCGGCACTCCTGCCGGCCGGCGCGAAGACCATCAGCAAGGGATGGGCGAAGGTCGAATCGTAGTTGCTCGGCGTCCTGACGTTGTAGACGATGCCGCTGCCGGATTTCAGTTCGTCCGTCGCCCCCGCCTCGCCCGACTTGCTGCCTGGTGCGCAACTGCCATGACTGCCCGCGGACGCATAGTCGAACGCCGCGAGGCCAGTGCCTTCGACAGGGTCGGAAGCGGGCCAGCAGCCTGCTACAGCCACCCCGGCGAGCGCGACGAGTGCAGAAGAGGGCAGCCGCTTACACGCCCAACTCCATTCGCGAACCCGCAGCATCGCTCGTCATCAGGCCTTCCCCGGCCGGCGCGCCGATGTTCGCTGCGAAAAGTTGAGCGAGTACCAGTAGAGAGCACCCCCGGCGAGAACCACCAGCAATCCCATGAGATAGGGCGTGTACACCTTCCAGCTTCGCGCGACACTGAACGGAAATCTCGACACGTATTTGCCGTTTGCGTCGCTGATCGTCACCAAGCCGACGAACTTACCGGGCTTCTTGAAATCGTGCTGAATGGTCACGCTGCCGTTCGGATAGACCTTTGGCTGCATGTGCAACACGGTGATCGCCTCGAGGTCATGCTCATCGCCGGTGTCACGGATAATGCGCACCTCGACGGGGTGCTCGCGGAGCTGCGGGTCGATAGCGTCGAGCGCCACGATGGTATCGCCCAGCTGCGGAATGTCCTCGCAGAATTCCTTAGTCCCCGTTGCTTCGGGCTGATAGCCGGTGAAGTGCATGGCGTAGGGACCGATGCGCAGCTTGCACATGTCCTGCTCCATGCTGACCCCGCCATGGGCGTCGGCAACACTGGGGGCCGCCACGAGCAACCCTGCCAGCACAATTCCAAACCGCACTACACGGTTCCAGCCAATAGCGTTCATTCAAAACTCCAAGGAAGGAGGACCCGCGTGAAGCGGGCCCTCCCTGAATCTAATTCTCTGCATGCTTGGTGAAATAAGGCACGATCGGCCCATAAAGGTTGGCAATGATGCGCTTTCCGTCCGGCTGGAAGAAGAACAGCAACCCGCCAACGCGGTTGTCAGGATCATTTAGCAGAGCGGTAAGGCGTTCCACCTCCCAGGCAGCGTCAGTTGCGTCGAGAGTCATCTTGCGGGTTTCACCAGGTTGGATCGGTGCATCGTCGCTGAGTTTCAATCCTCCAGGCGGCACCAGCTCTTTCGGGTAGGACGGATCGACCCCTGCCATCGCGGCCGGAACCGAATGGTTCACGAAACGGATGCCGGCGGTCTCGAATTCCCCAACTTGGACCGGTTCGGTCCCCGTGTTGGTGATCTCCGCCTCGATCTTCATCGACCGGCCCGGCACGTCGTAGGTGGCTTTGTCTACCTTTACCGAAACGGTGCGAGGTTCCACAGGCTGCGGATCGAGCTTGAACACGCCGCTCTGTAGTGGAACCATGTTGGGGTAGTTCGCATCCACCCACTGCACTCCGGCAATCACAATGATGATCGTGCCGATGAGGAAGGCGACGCCCCAAAGCCGGTCCCCGCGGGTGATGAGCACATCCTCGTTACCTTCCTCGATGACCAGGTAGCGGGGGATGAGCATTGGCTTGCGGAGAAACCAAAGCATATAGGCGAGCGCGATGACGAACCACAGCGCGTGCCATTTCACCACGGTGCCCACGCCCCAGGAGGTGAGGTCCGCAATTTTGGTGCCGTCGAGCGTGGTCACCGGCAGCCTGAAATCCGATTCATTGCCAGTGACGTCGATCCAGGCGCCTGGCCCAAGGATTGCGCCGGCGCCATCAACATTCAGCATGGCATGTACATGATGCAAGCCGGGCTGCCGCGCCTTGTACACGACCTTAAAGGTGTAGTCCTTGTCCAGCTCGAGCTTTCCGGACTGGATTGCCGGCTTGCCGTTGATGTAGCTCTCGACGCGGGCGAACACCGGGCCCGCCGTGCCGCTACCCAGAAATACTTTTTCCGGCGTTGGCAGATTGTTCGGCCAGTCCGTGAACAGCCTGAACTTACCGGTAATGGTGAGGAAATCATTTACGGCAAGCTTATAGGTGCTCCACTTGACGTCATAGAAATGCGCCGTGCGCATGCGCAGGAAGGGCTCCTGGTTGCGCTCGCCATGGGCATTCGCCTCAGTGGCGAGGAGGCACCCCGCGAGCGACACCAGCACCACCAGCCATCGTGCCCAGCGTAGTTGCGCCAATCGGCCTACGAAGATCCCGACCATAGAGATTTCCTTCCTCCCACTCATCTTGCTCTTTTCGCCCCGTCTGGTTTTGGCTTTTGGCGCGCCGGACGGTGCCGGCGCGCCGTTAGCGTTGCGAGCGGCTAGACTGCCACGGCTTCGGAAGCCGACGGACGGTCCTTCTTGTAACCCATCGCAGTCTTGAGCTTGTTCGGGACCCAAACAACGCGGGCCAGGAACTTTCCGATGTACCACCACAGGAGGTACATCAGCGTGCTCGCGAAGCCGGCGAAGAACGAGGCGATGACCGCCGAATGGCCGCCAAACGTGCGTAGCGTGCCGCGTTCAATGAGCCTCACATATTCGGGCGTCGCCGTTCTGGTGAAGGCGTAGCCGATATAGTCCCCGACCGAGACCATGGTGTTCATGACTTCCATCGGCAGACGGTAGGCTGCCAGCATCGGCAAGTTACCAGCGTAGAACAGCAGGCCGAACCCCATGCCTCCGAAAATCGCCGTCAGCAGGAAATTTCCGGTAAGAAGCAAAATGGTGTCTAGAACGATCGCGCCAGGGATCAGTGTGGCCGGCCAGATCAAGCTGAACGGAAAATCAGACCATAGATAGAAGCCGCCAGCCCTCGCCAACCACTCCCCGATGAGCAAGCAGACGATGCCGAAGGTGGCACCGATCGGCAGCCTGAACTTCTCCCAGAATACGTATTGGAGGGCGGCGGGAAAGGTAATGGCCACGATCGGCGTCAGGGTTGGCCACCACTGCCGATCCTTCCAGTCGATCCAGAAGTCCCAATCGCCGGCGAGCAGCATGAAGTGCAGATGGAAGGCGGAAAGGACCGCCAGAAAAAGCACGATCGCGACGATGATGTCGAACCGTCGCGACAGTGTCGCGGCCCATTTCGACCATTTTACCCCGTAGATGTCGACAACCTCTGGGTCAGCCATCTTCTGCATCTGCCCTATCCTCCCGGAGGCTCCGCCGGACAGAAACTGCCCGGCGGAGTGACTTTGGTTCTTTGTTTTAGTTTAGACGGCGACGCCGGGTGTCTCGGCATCAGCCCTCTGGAAGCACTCGATCAAGCCCTGCACGACCTGCACCAGCAGACCGCCAAGAGCGAGCACGCTCCAGCCGAGCACCACGAACCCCCAGTGCACGGGCGCGGAGAAGACCTCCTCGATCTGCCAGAAGGCATGAGCCCATTCGTTGTAGCCAAGGTTCGGCAGGATCAAGAAGGGACCGACCACGGCCAGCACGAACGGCACCGAGATGTTCTCGGCGAATTTCGGCAGGCGCGTCATCGCATAAAGGAAGGAGCCGACGCCGAACAGCACGTAGAGCGGCATCGCACCATAGAACAGCACGATATGGCTCGGCGTGAAGCTCGTGTCGCGGACCACGGTCTGATGCCAGGAGGCATCCTGCTCGGCGAAGAAGCTGCCGCCAAAATACACGGCGAAGGCGTAGACCATGATGAACAGCACCAGGGTGAAGTAGCGCCTGATCTCCTCACGCACCGGGAGCTTGTCGAGGTGCTTGTCGCGGGTGAACCAAATATAGGACCAGAGCGCGACGTAGCTCGCCAGGATTACCGCCAGTTCGATCTTCATCAGGTTCATCCAGTAGGTGTCGAACTCCGGCAGCGTGGAATCGAGACCGGCACTGAATGCGAACATCTGCTGATAGGTCCGGTAACACACCATCACGACCAAGATCCCAAGTATGGCCATGACGGCCCCCCGGACCGAAATGAATCGTGCCGGAGAGCGATCGACGATCTCGCTCCGCCCGTGTACTGCTTCCATAGTGTTCATGCTCTAGCCCTCCATTTCGCGTTTTCGACTGGCCAAATCTCTCGCGCGACCGGCCTCCTGCGAGGCGCGTCGCTCACTTCAGTCGCCGCGTGGTCCGGGTCTCGACCAGACTCTCCGCAGCTCAAACTCCTTTGAACCTAGAGTACAGGTTGCGTTGCCAGCCGCCATTGAACTTACGTAGGAGGGCGGGACCTTTGACTACCCAACTCTGCACTCAGTCTTGTAAAGAGAAGACAGACGGCGGCATTGATCTAAGACAAGGTCCTCGTGTGATCTCGCTTTGGCAGTTCCCATGCTGCATCGCAGCATTGGAACTGTGCGCTGCAACTTGAACGGAGCGCTCTAGATCTGCTTCGGGTGGCTGAAGGCAGGACTCCGGGGCCGATCAAGCCGATCCCTGTCTTCGAGGACGCGGGATGGAACGAGGCGTTTCGGGTGTGGGTTCGGGCGTGGCATGCTGGACCACGCCGTGTGGTGACCCGCCGAGCCAGATGCTCCCCCAGTCAGAGGGCAGGCCCGCGGTCGCGCCAGTGCTTGGATAACCTGCGCCGCGACGTTGCCGCAGCTAAAGCCGGCTGGGCAACGCGATCGCGGCGATCGACGGAGTGAGGAGACGGCGTCCTACCGCCGCGGCTGAACCTCAGAATTTGTAGCCAATACCGGCGCTGAGGATCCACGGATCGAGTTTCAGATTATCCACGACCAGCGAGCGTCCGGCCAAGATGCCCTTCCCTCTCCAGGACACGTCCGGCTCCAGGAACATGTACTTGGCGTCAACGTTCAGTTGCCAGTTCCCGCCAATAGCGATATCGGCGCCAAACTGTCCGGTGACGCCCCAGCTGTCGTCAATCTTGACGGACTTGGCAACCGGCGCCAGGCCGGAGCCGACTTGCGAATCGACGAAGATCGCGTAGGTCGGGCCCGCGCCGACATACGGCTTGAACGCGCCCATCGGGATATGGAACTGGAACAAAATCGTGGCCGGGATCGCCCAGGTGCTGGCCACTTCCCGACCGGTCCCGGTCACGGCATTGATGGTGTCGCCGAGCGCCCCAGTGGCGTCGACCGTATGCTTGGTCGCACAGCAGATCGCTTCGACGGCGAAGTTATTCGTCAGAAAGTAGGAGAAGTCGAGTTCCGGGATCCACTGGTTCGTTACCGATGCGTCGTGGCCAGGCAAGACGCCGCCACTTAGCGGGAAAAATGGGCCCGCCGGGTTGATGTAGGCTTTGTCGACATCGCCTTCCATGATCAGATAAGTGGCACGCGCCCGGACCAGAAAGTGGCCCGCCCAGTCATCGCTCGAAGCCATCGGCGGCGGCGCCTGCAGCGAATCTCCTGCCATCGCAGGTGAGCCCGCACTCGAGATGACGCCCAGTCCCAAGGCGAACCCAATGGCCAGCGCCGATTGAGACAACTTTTGGCGACGTGTCATGATTTCAGATCCCCCGTCTCTCTCTTATTTTTTCATCCCCCAGGAATCCCACGAAAATGGGAATCGAGATTCCTTAAGATACCCAAGGCGCGCTGTCCTTTCGACCAAAGTCCAGTGTCGAGCAGGCGGATACGTTTCGATATTGAAGCGAGTGGGCCTGCAACCAGACCTCTCTCGACCCACATTCTCTATGTCATTGAAATACCATGACTTTCTGAAACCCTGGGCGGGGAAAAATATTCCCCGGGATCGCCATTTTGGCTGTGGCAGAACAGTCACAGAGCTCACCGAAATTGATCTTGCTCGCCGAAATTGATTCTAATTGTCGGCTCGCGATCGGGAGACGTGACGCACTCACGCCAACACGCGCCGCCGTGAAGCTGCAACTCATGGCCCTGACTTCGGATTAGGTGTTTCCGAGGGGGCCAAACCGAGCCGCCACTCAAGGTGGCACAAAGGCCAATAGCCCGCGCCTGAGACTTCGACCTAAGCTCGCACGCGAAGGAGAGATGATCCGACCTGGGCAACGGACGGAAAATGCTTTCCTTCGCTGGACGCCAAGCCGCGATTGGCCTCGGCAGGCCAAAAACAAGCGGTGCGGCCATAATGAGAAAGAGGAAACGATGAACGAGGATAGACGCAAGCTATTGATCACCGGGGGTCTGACGGCGGGAGCGCTGGTGGCGGGTGCGCTGCCTGTGACAAAGGCGGCTGCCGAGGACGCGATGCACGACCACGCCGGTGTTTCAGCCAATGGTGACGCGCTCGATGCGACGGCACAAAACCGATGTGGGACATGCCAATTCTGGGGCGGGATGCGCAAGATCACGGCGGACCACAACTCGGTGCTCGCCCAGAGCCTCGGGTGGTGCAACAACCCAAAGAGCCCCAACTACAACAAAATGACGAACGCCGATCACGAAATGACTGATCCCGGCGTGTGGACGAAGTGGCCGGCGCTGGCGTGACGCGCAAACCTTCCCTAGCATAAGCGGGGCAATGCAGACGCCTCGCTTGTTCCGGCCGGCGCCCGAAGGTGAAACTTTCGGGCGCCGGCGGGAGTGAAGCTGCGAGCGGCTCCGCTTTCTGCCGCGTCCGCGATGGTTGGCTTTGGCACAAAGGCTAATATCCGCCTCCGGTGCTTCGACTTAGGCTGACAGTGCCCAAGGGAGGACAACACATGGCTCAAGCGTATCAAGGCAAGGCCGTCACCATTTTCTATGATGAGAAGATCTGCCAGCACGCCGGCAATTGCGTCAAAACCCTGCCGAGCGTGTTCGACGTGTCGCGGACGCCCTGGATCGACCCCGATCGGGCCTCGCCGCAAGAGATCGTTGACGCCATCGCGAAATGCCCGACCGGCGCCCTCACCTTCAAACTAACCGGCGACAACTGACCGCGCGGCGCCAGGGCCCTGCCGACCGCGTAGGGCTGATCGCGCTAAGGCGTTTTGCGGCCGAAGGCGATGCCGGTCAATGTCTGGTTGAGGTGCAGCCCGTTGAACTGCTCGCCATAGGTATGGAAGCCGATGACCTTGTGCTTCTTGTAGAGCCGCTCGAGCAGATGGCGCGATTGGCTGATCTCGGCATCAAGGCGCCGGAATAGGCAATCGAAGCCGAGAATGACATCGACATCGTCGAGCTCATCTTCGAGAAACACAAGTTCCTTCGCGGTCGACTCGACGATGTTGTGCGGGTAGGCCGCGGTGAACACCAGCCCCTCATCGACGGCGCAGCAGAACAGCAGGCTCCCATCCGGGTTCACTTTGCGGATCGAGCGGCAATAGTATTTGTCGCCGACCTTCACCGCCAAAGGATAGGAGGCGAAGCTGAGAGGACCAAGCTGATCGGGGTCGATGCCGATGGCGTTGGCATATTCGCTCGCCGCGGGCTCGGCGTTGAGCTCGGCGACGATGCGGTTTTCCGGGTCCGCTCGCGTTACCACCAGCTTGACGGGCTTCGGTCTCAGATTGTGAACGCTGAAGGTGCGGAACGGGAAGTCGGTCTTGCCGATGATCAGGATGGCGACCTTCTCGCCCTTGCTGCCACTGTGAATCAAGTGGGTGGATTCGAACACCTCGTCGTCACCGGCGGAGCCGCCGACCAAAGGAATGCTGTTCAGCTCCCAAGAGATATAGCCAACGACGAACTCCTCACGATTCGAAACGCCATCCGACAGCAGAATCGCGAACAGACCATCATTCGTTTCTCTCGAGTTGGTCACACCGGCGCGCGCCAGCAGTCTCTTGGTCACTTCCGTCGCGTTCTCGATGGTCGGATTTTCGATAACTTCGGAATACAAACGAAAGCCCGTGACCGGGAAGGCGAAGGCGACGACACCCCCTTGCGTCATCCCCTTGGGCGTGATCTCGCCGGCGGTCGAGCAGCCGCTGATCACCACGCTGGGGAAGGCCTCCATCAATTCAGCGAGGAGAGCGTCGGCGTCGTGGCGGCGCTTGGAAAAGAACACGAGCAGATACTGGATCGGCGTGGGGCCGAGCAGGCGCCTCAATTCGGCGACGGCTTTTTTGGTCGAGCTTTCGCCACTCGCCGCGACGCGAATTCCGGTGTTCTGCATCACATTGTCCACGTTCGACTTCCTAGCTCGAGAAGAAGCGACCGTCGCGCCGAGACTGGCATAGCCCCAGATCGCAGGCAATAGTGGCGCCAGGCTTGGCCTCTTCCTCGTCAGAGGGCGGTGTCGAGCGCGGGGTCATTGAATCTCCACCACCACCCTGCCGCGGACATCACCAGCCATGATGGCCTTCGCCGTATCGGCAACGTCGGCAAGGCCGATGGTCGTACGCATGGCGTTAAGCTTGTCGCGATCGAGGTCGCGCGCCAAGCGCTGCCACGCCACGAGGCGGCGCGGCCGCGGGCACATGACGCTGTCGATTCCGTACAAGGTGATGCCACGCAAGATGAAGGGCGCGACCGAGGTCGGGAGATCCATGCCCTGCGCCAGACCGCAAGCAGCGACGGCGCCGCCATAGCTCGTCATGCTGAGCACGTTTGCGAGCGTATGCGAGCCGACCGCGTCAACGCCGGCGATCCAGCGTTCCTTGCCGAGCGGGCGCCCGGGTCCGGACAGTTCGCTCCGATCGATGATCTCGGCGGCTCCAAGATTCTCGAGATAG
>Ga0315553_10001788_pt1 | contig 17634 bp, 12 predicted proteins | sample SalMarSW160140MG_FD_203099 | JGI IMG/M metagenome (GOLD analysis project Ga0315553, IMG submission 203099) | Salt marsh sediment microbial communities from the Plum Island Ecosystem LTER, Massachusetts, United States - Salt Marsh Sediment SW1601-40 ... | reverse complement strand
TGAAGCTGGCGGAAGGTCTGGCTCAGTGGGCGATGGTCCCAGATGCGGATGTTGTCGATGGTCGACTTGTTCTCCTGCATCTGCGCTTCGTTGAGTTTCTTTTCGGCGGTGTGAAAGCGCACATCGACCTTGTCCAAGCCATAAGCCGCACGGGTCAGCGCGATATTGTGGCGCAGAAACGGTGTCTCCAGTTCGAGTTCGTTTGGCTCGACGACCAGCCGCTGAAAACTCGCTGGAATCACCTCCAAGGCAGCCAGGACGATGACCAGGTAGCCTCCAATTCCAAATATGGCGAAGCGCGGCGTGTCAGTCGCGGCGGCCCAGACCAAGATGCAGATCAAGCCAAGGGTCGCCCATATGGCGACCCACAAGCCGACCAGGAGGACGTGGACGTCCGTGTACCCGGCGCCAAAGACCGCACCTGCGGATCGCGTCAGCAGATCGAAGCGGTCGAGGTAATAGCCCCAGGCCAATGCGGCCAGCAGCAGGACGGCGTTGGCAATGAGATGGCGCAAAACTCTTGGCTCGGCCGCCAAATATCTCCTGGCATCGAATCGGAGGGCCCCGAGGCGCAGATAGGCGAGGCCAAGTATCACCGTGCCGCTCAAGGTGAGCAGGACGAGGCTAAGCTGAACGAGATTGAGGAACGGCAAGGCAAACAGGTAGAAGCCGATGTCGCGCGAGAAGATGGGATCGGACGACCCGAAATTCTGGGCCCAGACCAAGCGCAGGAATCGATCCCACTCGTTAGCGAAGTTAAAGCCGAAAATGGCGGCCGTCGCAGCCGACCCAAGAATGAGAAGTACGGTGAGTTGGTGCCTATGGACCTGCGCCATCCCAGTCGTTGGCCAGATCTGGGGTGCGCCGGCGGCAAGATGCCGGCCGCGCAGCAGGTTCTGCAGGTCGGCAAGCTTGGCCAGAACCAGGAGGTTCACGAGCACATAGGCGAATACAGGGACGAAGCCGGCGGCGAACATGGCGATTTCGGCGAAGAGGAGCCGCCAGAAAACGACGCCGTAGCCGAGCGCTCGGAACCACAGCAGTTCTGCTACCCAGTCGACGAGACTGAAGAAGACAACAAGAAGGAGTCCCCCAAGCAGCGCCAAGCCCACGGGCGAGAGGAATAAGCGACGCGAGGCGCTCGTTGAAGGGGCGCCGCCGGCCCAGGGGAGTTTCAGCCTGTCAGTCACGTGCCACGCTGCTCATCTGCCTCTTCCGATGCGGCGAACGTCGGTACAGCTCAAAGCCACATCGACGTCGCGGCAAGCTCGAGCGGATTGGGGGCTTCCCGAGTATAGACCTTGTGAGGGGACGGTGCTGACAGACTCAGGCGCGGATTGCCAGACCGGCCAGTCTCGCGTGCGCCAACTATTCGAGCACCTGGTTCGCATCCCGCAACACGACATAGATCGCCGGAATCACCAGGACGGTCAGCAAGGTCGATGAGGCGAGGCCAAACAGGAGCGAGATCGCCAGCCCCTGGAAAATCGGGTCAAGCAGGATTGTCGCCGCTCCGATCATGGCGGCAAGCGCGGTCAAGAGAATGGGCTTGAAGCGAACAGCGCCTGCTTCGAGCAGAACCTCGCGCAAGGTCTTACCTTGGCCCGCGCCGTGGCGGATGAAATCGACCAGCAGGATCGAGTTGCGCACGATGATGCCGGCAAGCGCGATGAATCCGATCATCGACGTCGCCGTGAACGGCGCCTTGAACAGCCAATGGCCGATCACGATGCCGATCAGGGTGAGGGGAATCGGTGTGAGGATCACGAGCGGCAGCTTGAAGCTGCCGAATTGGGCCACCACCAAGATGTAGATGCCGACGATCGCCACCATGAAGGCGGCGCCCATGTCGCGGAAGGTCACATAGGTGATCTCCCATTCGCCGTCCCAGAGCGCGGTCGGTTTGGCTTCATCCTCGGGCTGACCGGCGAAGCGGATGGTCGGCTTGGGGAGCGCACCCCAATCATGCGCCTCGACTCTGCTGTCGACGTCGAGGATGCCGTAGATCGGGGCTTCATAGGCGCCGGCGAGCTCCGCCATCACCATGTCGGTGAAGCGGCCGTCGCGGCGGAAGATCGTGGGTGAGCCCAATTCCTTGCTCACGCGCACGACGTCGCCAAGCTCGACCACGGTCTTGTTGCCGGGCACGGTATTGGCGGGTACCGGCGTCGAGGCCAGCTGCTCGCTCCAGGAGAGATCGCGTTTCGGCAAGCGGACGACGATCTCGATCGGATTGCGTCCTTCGCCGCGATGGGAATAGCCGACCGTGGTGCCGCCGAACAGCGCCTGGATGGTGTCGTAGACATCCTTTTGCTCGACACCGAAGAATTCGAGGCGGTCCTGGTCGATGGAGATGCGCAAACGCGGCCGTGGCTCGCCGATCGAATCGTCGATGTCGACGATGTAGGGCACGGAGGCGAAGATCTTTTTCAATTCGGCGGCCACGGCGCGGCGCGTCTTGGAATCAGGGCCGTAAACTTCGGCGAGCAGCGTCGCCAGAACCGGTGGCCCAGGCGGCACTTCGACGACGCGGGCGACCGTGCCTTCCGGCAGGCTCACGTCCTTAAGACGGGCGCGCAGATCAAGGGCGATGGCGTGGCTCGAGCGGTCGCGCTCGCTCCGCGGCGCGAGATTGAGGTGGAGCTCGCCGAGCTCGGGCGCCTCGCGCACATAATAATGACGGACGAGCCCGTTGAAATTGAATGGCGCCGGCGTGCCGGCATAGGTCTCAATCGAGCGAATTTCCGGCAATTGCCGCGCCACGTCGGCGATCGAGAACAAGGTGCGCTCGGTGTCTTCGAGCGTCGCGCCCTCGGGGAGATCGACAACGACGGAGAGTTCCGACTTGTTGTCGAAGGGCAGCAGCTTCACCGTGACCCCTTTGGTTACGAACAGCGTGCAGGCAGCCACGGTCGCCAAACCGACCGTGATCAAGAAGGCCCAAGCAGTCCAACGTGAATGCACGACCGGGGCCGCGAAGCGGCGATAGAGCTTGCCAAGAAAGCCCTCGCCATGCGCCGCCTCGTGCTCGTGAACCGGACGCCCCTCCGGGCTCAAGCGCAGCATCAGCCACGGCGCGATCACCACGGCGACAAAGAAGGAGAACAGCATCGCCGCCGATGCATTGGCCGGGATCGGCGCCATGTAGGGCCCCATGAGGCCGGAGACGAACAGCATCGGCAGCAGCGCCGCCACCACGGTGAGCGTGGCGACGATGGTCGGATTGCCAACTTCCGCCACGGCCTCGATGGCCGCTTGCATGCGGCTGTGGCCGTCCTTCATGGCCCAATGCCGCGCGATGTTCTCGACCACGACGATAGCGTCGTCGACGAGGATACCGATGGCGAAGATGAGGGCGAACAGGCTGACGCGATTGATGGTGTAGCCCATCAGCTTGGAGGCGAACAGCGTGAGCAGAATGGTGGTCGGGATGACGACAAGGGTGACCAAGGCTTCGCGCCAGCCAATGGCGATGGCAATCAGCACCACGATCGATATCGTCGCCAGGCCGAGATGAAACAGGAGCTCGTTCGCCTTGTCGTTCGCGGTCTCCCCGTAATCGCGCGTCACCGTGACGTTGATGTCAGGCGGGATCAGCCGTCCCTCGACGCTTTTGAGGCGCGCCAGGAGATCCTCGGCGACCACCACGGCATTGGCGCCCGCACGCTTGGCGAAGGCGATGCTGACCGCCGGAACGCGCTGCCAATGTCCCTCTGCCCCAGGCGTGTCCATCCACACGCGGTGTTCCTCGGGACTCGGTCCGATCACCACCGAGGCCACGTCGCGCACGTAGACGGGGCGGTTGTCACGCGTGGTGACGAGCAGCAACCCGACATCGGGCTTGCCCGCGAGCGTCTGTCCCGCCGCGACGTCGCGCATGGTGTCGTTGTCGCGCACGGCGCCTGCCTGGAATGAGCGGTTGGCATCGCGCACCTTGGCGACGAGCTGCTGCAAGGTGACGCCGAACAGGGCTAGCTTCTCCGGGTCGGGCTCGATGCGGATTTGCTGCGGATTGCCGCCGGAGATGTAGGTCAGGCCGACATTGTCGGTCTTTACCAGTTCGGCGCCGAGTTCGTCGGCGAGCTGATAGAGGTCCTTGTCGGTCCACCGCGAGGCCGCATCCGGCTTTGGCGACAGCGTCAGCACCACCACGGCGACGTCGTTGATGCCGCGGCCGACGATCAGCGGCTCGGGGATGCCGACAGGGATGCGATCGAGATTGGCGCGGATCTTCTCATGCACGCGCAGAATAGCGTCGTCGGCGTCGGTGCCGACCAGAAACCGCGCCGTCACCATGACGCGATCATCAACAGTCTGGCTGTAGACGTGCTCGACGCCGTCGATGCCCTTGATGATGGTTTCCAGCGGCTTGGTCACCAGCTCGACCGCGTCGGGCGCCTTGAGGCCGTCGGCGTTGACGCGGATGTCGACCATGGGCACGCTGATTTGCGGCTCCTCCTCTCGCGGGATGGTGAGGAGCGCGATGAGCCCGACCGCCAAAGCCGCGAGCAGGAACAGCGGCGTCAGCGGCGACTTGATCGTCGCCTGGGTAAGACGCCCCGACAGCCCGAGCTTCACGGCCGCACCAGGACGTCGCCGGCGTTGAGCCCGGACAGGATTTCGAGAGCGTCAGGCATATCGGGGCGCGGCAGCTCCCGTCCCCGCTGCACCGGCACGTCGATCACAGTGCCATCGTCGCGACGGACGTGGGCGTAGTCGATACCAAAGCGCGTGGTGATGAATGACGCCGGCACGATAATGCTGGTGCGGTCACCGGCCGACACCCAGACGCGGATGCGTTCGCCGACGAAATAATCGCCGAGACCGGTAACGTCGGCATCGGCAACCACGCGGCCATCATCGATGCGTGGATAGACGAGGCGGATGGTGCCGAATTTCGCGCCGTTCTGGCCGAGCGCTTCGCCATCAATCCGCACTGGGTCGCCGGCTTTGAGAAAGCGGGCGTGCCGCTCAGGCACCCGCAGGCGCAGGATGAAATTCTGTTCCGCCACTGTGGCGATGGTTTCGCCCGGCAACACCACGGTGCCGGTCGTCACCGGGACGGTCAACACGCGGCCTGTGGTCGGCGCCAGCACGTTGCCTTCGGTGACTTGCTGTTGCAGCACCGAGCGTTCGGCGGTCCGCGCTTTCAGCAAGTTTGAGGCCACATTAAAAGCGGTCTGTGCCTCGTCGAGCCGTGTTTTCGGGGCGATGGCCCGGGCCACGAGCTCCTGGGCCCGGGAGAGATCGATCTTTGCTTGCGCGAACTGAGCCTCGAGGCCTGCGATCTGGGCATCGAGCGACTTGATCTGCAGCGCCATCTTTTCATCGACGATGGTGGCGACGACCTGCCCCTCTCTGACGGCATCGCCTTCCTTGACGGAGAGTTCCGTCACGGTGCCGTTGATCCGAGCACGCGCCGGGACGATATCCGCGCTTTCGACCGTCGCGAACACGGCCTTTTCGTCGGCAACCGTCTTCGGCCCGACGACGAGCGTCTCCTCGGCGAGTGCATGCTGCCCAAAGAGGGCAACGAGAGCAAAACTCAGCGCAGCAGCGCGCATTTTTGATGATCCCCTATTTGCTTCGGTCTCGAGTTGGACCTGAGCAGCTTGATGTCGTGTGTGCGACGGTCCTCGTCATTGATCTGGCGCAACACCCTGGCGACGAGGACGACGCGCCGTCTTGCCGCGCGTCTTTCGCGCGCAAGCCTTGGCCGGGGCGCAATACACTTGATAGAGCGTGCCTACGAGCTCGCGCGCGGGCGCGCTGCCGATCGAATACCAGATGGTCTGCCCGTCCCGCCTTGCCGTCACCAGCCCGTCCTTGCGGAGCAGGGCGAGATGCTGCGACACGGTCGAGTCCCGGAGGTTCAACAGACCCGCGAGCTCTCCGACCGAGCGCTCCTTCTCGATCAGCTGACAAACAATAAGAAGGCGGTGCCGGTTGGAGAGCGCCTTCAACAGCTCGCTCGCCTGGTCGGCAGCAGCGAGCATGTCATTGCCTTGTATTTTCATACTTGCGTATATACGAACAATCGCATATATAGTCAATGCCGCCGTGACTGAATGAACCGGCGCGCAGAACCCCCGGGGCCCGGCCTTCCCCATTCGAAGTTGGCCTCAGAATTCAGGAGATTCGCTGTGAACGTCGATCGCGCAGTGCTTACGTTCGCCGGCATCATGGTGCTCATCAGTCTCGCGCTTGGCTGGCTGGTCAGCCCTTATTGGCTGCTGCTCACCGCCTTTGTCGGAGTGAACATGATCCAGGCGGCTTTTACCGGCTTCTGCCCCGCGGCAATCGTCTTCCGCAAGCTCGGTCTGAAGGCCGGTCCCGCATTCCAGTGCACGTCGGCCGGAAGCTGACGCCAATAGTTGGGAGGAACAAATGGCTCACATCGTCGTACTCGGCGGCGGCATCGGTGGCGTGTCCTGCGCCTACGAGCTGAAGAACACCGTCCGCAAGGAAGACAATATCACGCTCGTATCGGACAAGCCGTTCTTCCAATTCACCCCATCCAATCCGTGGGTAGCCGTGAAGTGGCGCAGGAAGGAAAACATCACCATCGATCTGACCAAGACCTTGCCGAAGCATGGCATTGCCTTCAACGCCGCCGGCGCCACCCGCATCCATCCGGAGGAGAACCGAGCCGAGCTCGGTGATGGCTCGTCGCTCGCCTATGACTATCTGGTGATCGCCACCGGGCCTGAGCTTGCCTTCGATGAGATCGAGGGGCTTGGTCCGGCGCACAACACCCAGTCGGTCTGCGACGTCGATCATGCCATGGTCGCCAATGAGCAGTGGGAATCGTTCTGCAAGGATCCGGGCCCGATCGTCGTGGGCGCCGTCCAAGGTGCTTCCTGTTACGGACCGGCCTACGAATTTGCCATGATCATGGATGCCGACCTGCGCCGCCGGCGCATCCGCGACAAGGTGCCGATGACCTTCGTGACGCCCGAGCCCTATGTCGGCCATCTCGGTGTCGGCGGCGTCGGCGACACCAAGGGCCTGCTCGAATCCGAGATGCGTCAGCGCCACATCAAGTGGATCACCAACGCCAAGGTCGACAAGATTGAACCCAACACCTTGCATGCGACCGAGGTCGACGAGGACGGCAAGCCCAAGAAGACCCACGAGGTGCCGTTCAAGTTCTCGATGATGCTCCCGGCATTTCGCGGCATTCCGGCGCTGCGCGGCATCGACGGGCTAACCAACCCGCGCGGCTTCGTCATCGTCGACAAGTACCAAGCCAATCCGAAGTTCCCCAACATCTTCGGCGTCGGGGTCTGCATCGCCATTGCTCCGCTCGAGCAAACGCCGGTGCCCGTGGGCGTGCCCAAGACCGGATACATGATCGAATCCATGGTCACGGCCACGGCGCTGAATATCGGGCAGCTTCTCCGCGGCGTGCAGCCGAGCCACGAAGCGACCTGGAACGCGATTTGTCTCGCCGATTTCGGCGATTCCGGCGTGGCCTTCATCGCCATCCCGCAAAATCCGCCGCGCAACGTCAACTGGGCGTCGAGCGGACGTTGGGTCCACGCCGCCAAGGTCGCGTTCGAGAAGTACTTCCTACACAAGATCAGGGTCGGCACCACCGAGCCTTATTTCGAGAGGGCGGTGCTGAAGCTCCTGGATATCGCCAAGGTCAAAGGTCCGGCCTAGGAGCGCATATCGTTTTAGGCTTTCACTGTAGCAAAGAAGATACACCTACAGGAAACAAGTCGGGTTACGCTTCCGATCTGGCACCGATAGCCAGCTGCAACATCTGAACTCCAGATCAACTCCAAGGCCCCGCGCGCACCCCGCTGCCGGGGCTTTCTTCTCGTTACCTCTCCATCCTGAACGAGTGCCGGTGCTGGTGGCAGCAATTCACACTGTCTACGTCGAGGTCGTGCGGGCGAGCCAAGCGCGCCAGCCGCCGAAGGCGGTGATGTCTTCCGCGTCGCGGGTGGCGTGGGCCTCGCAAAGAAAGCTCTTTACCTTGCGCCCATCGGCAAGCGTCACGGTGCCGATGCCGAGTGGTGGCGGGATCAGGGCGACGAACGAGCCGAGGGCCGCGGCGTCCATCTCCCAGATTTCGACCTCGATGCCGCCGTCACCGGCGCCGTCGAACAATAGCCCAGGCTTTGGCGGCGAGGTGCCGGTAAGTGCATAGAGCGAGTACCCTGGCGCGGTGCGCGTCGCCTCCACGAACCTCGCCTCGCGTTCGACGAGCTGGCTATTGAGCGGCTGGCCGCTGAGATGGGCGCCGACCACGGCGATGCTAAGGGTCTCGTCCGCGCGCGCTCCAGTGGCCACCGGCGGCGTTGACGCCAGGTCGACCATCGCGGCGCCAAGCCGTGCATCGGCAACCGACCGATGTAAGGCGTCGCCGACCGAGGCGAGCATACCGTCCGAAAGCGCCGGACCGATCAGCGTCACGCCAAAGGGGATGCCGTCAGGTCTGAAGCCGGCCGGGATGGCAAGCGCGGTAAGATCCATCAGATTGACGAAATTGGTGTATGCGCCGAGGCGGGTATTGAGGGTGATGGGGTCGGCGAGCATCTCGGCAATCTTGAAGGTGGTGCCAGCGGTCGGCAGCAGCAGCACGTCCATCTTCGCCCATTCGCGCCGGGCGTCAGCGACCAGCTCGGCAAGAGCATGGAAGGCCTCGAAGGTCTCGACCGCGGTCTTCGCGCGGGCGCCGAGCACGATGCCGCGGACGGCTTCATGGATTGCATCAGGGTTGCGATCAGCGAGGTCGCCGATGGCCGCGAGGCGCTCGGCCACCCAGGGTCCGGCGTAAAGCATCGCCGCCGTCTTTTCGAAGGCGGCGTAGTCGATGGCGACGATCTCGGCGCCGAGCGCTTTCATCCTCTCGATCGCGGCGTGGTAGAGCGCCTCGTAGTCGCCGTCACCGAAGAACGGAATCGGCCCATCGGGGATCCCGACCCTAAGTGGCTCTGGCGCCCGATCGATGGCAAAGGGCGGAGCATCGCTGCGAGCGTAAGCATCTTCCGCGTCGAAGGCGATCGCCGTTTCGGCGACTTTGGCGGCGTCGGCGACCGTCAGCGCCAGGATGGACACCGCGTCCTGGGTCTTGCAGGCGGGGACCACGCCGTGGGCGCTGATGAGGCCCTTGGTCGGCTTCAACCCGACGATATTGTTGAAGGCGGCCGGAACGCGGCCCGACCCCGCAGTGTCGGTTCCGAGCGCGAAGGAGACGAGGCCCGCCGCGACAGCGACCGCAGAGCCCGAGCTCGAGCCGCCCGAAATATAGTCGGCATTGAAGGTGCTGGCCGGAATGCCGTAGGGCGAGCGGGTGCCATTCAGGCCTGTCGCGAACTGATCGAGATTGGTCTTGCCGATCAGGACCGCGCCGGCTTGTTGCAAGCGCTTGACCGCCGTCGCCGACCGCTCCGGGACGTAGGCGAAAGCGGGACAGGCGCAGGTGGTCGGCAGCCCGGCGACGTCGATATTGTCCTTCACCGCGAAGGGGATGCCGTGGAGCGGACCCCGCGGCGCCGCATGCGCCATGACGAGAGCGGTGTCCTCCTCAACCAGCGTGATCCAGTCCGGCTCGACGCCGCGCGCCCAGATGCGAGCGTAGATCTCCCGTACCACGTCCACGGGCGTCGCTTCGCCAGACGCATAGAGGCGCTCGAGCGCAGCGATGTCGAGTGAGAACGTCATGTGGCTCGCTCCGCCATGATCACCAGCGCCTGGCCGAGTTGGACGGACCGCCCTTCGGCGCAACGGACCTCGCGCACCAGCCCGCTCGAAGGTGCGGTGACGGCGATCTCCATCTTCATGGATTCGACGATGATCAACGTCTCGCCGGCGCTCACCTCGCTACCCGGCGCGACCAGCACCTTCCAGACGCTCCCCGGTACGGGGCTTTCCACCGCGGTGGCGCCGAAGGGCAGGGCGCCGTCAGCTTCGAACATTGGCGCCTGCTCAATTTCCGCGAGGCTCGTGTCGTCAGCGATTTCTTGCCAGCGTCCCCGCTCGGCATCGAACGCCGCCTGCTGCCGTGCTTTGAAGGCGGCGATGCTCTCGGCGTTCTCGGCGACGAAGGCGAGATAGTCCTTGAGCTTGAACCTGCCCGGAACGATCTCGATGTCCCGCTTGCCTTCGAGGAAGCCGTCGCGGAAGTCGCGCAGCTCAGCGCTCGACACCGGATAGAATTTGATTCTGTCGAAGAAGCGGAGCAGCCAAGGCTTGCCATCGTGAAACGCCTCGGTGGTGCGATACGTGTTCCACATCTGGCAGGTGCGCCCGAACAACTGATAGCCGCCGGGGCCCTCCATGCCGTAGATGCAGAGATAGGCGCCGCCGATGCCGACGACATTGTCCGGTGTCCAGGTGCGCGCGGGATTGTACTTGGTCGTGACCAGCCGATGGCGCGGGTCGATTGGGGTCGCCACCGGCGCGCCGAGATAGACATCGCCGAGGCCGAGCACGAGATAAGTCGCATCGAAGACGATGCGCTTCACGTCTTCGATCGCCTCGAGGCCGTTGATGCGGCGGATGAATTCGATGTTGGACGGGCACCACGGCGCGTCGGCGCGCACGCCGCGCATATATTTGTCGATGGTGGCCTGGACGGCATCGTCGTTCCACGACAGCGGCAGATGCACGAGGCGCGACTCGACCTCGATGTCCGACAGGTCGCCGAGTTCGTCTTCGATCTCCTGGAGCGCGGCAATCAGGTCCTCGAGCGGCAACGCCTGCGGGTCGTAATGGATTTGCAGCGAACGGATGCCCGGCGTCAGGTCGATGATGCCGGGGAGGCCGCCGCGCTCCATGGCGCGGGCCACCGACTGCATCAGCGCGTGCGCACGGAAGCGCAAGCCGAAGTCAAGAACGATGGGGCCGTATTCAATGAGGAGGTAGGCGTCGCCGGCGCGGCGATAAGCGACGCTCGGCGTGTTCGCCGTGGCGTCGCGGCCGCCGACGATGCAGCCGTCGCGGCCCCATTTGCGGTGGGGTACCCTCGGCGCAGCGGCGCGTTTGAGCGTTCCGATATCCGCATCCTGCTGTGCGAGGCGCTTTGCCGCCTCCGCGGGGCTGAGGCGCGTGAACCGGACTTTGTCACCCGGATGCAGTTGGCCCACCTTCCACAGCTCGGCCTGGGCGATGGTCACGGGGCAGACGAAGCCGCCGAGGGACGGGCCGTCGGGGCCGAGGATTACCGGCAGATCGCCGGTGAAATCGATGGTGCCGACCGCGTAGGCGTTGTCGTGGATGTTGCTTGGATGGAGCCCGGCTTCCCCGCCGTCGGCGCGGGCCCAGATCGGCTTCGGGCCGATCAGGCGGATACCGGTCGGGTTCGAGTTGTAGTGAACCTCCCACACCGCGGCGAAGAAGGCGTCGATGGAGTCCGGGGTGAAGAAGTCCGGCGCGCCATGGGGGCCGTAGAGGACGCCGATGTCCCAGTTGCGGGTGAGGCGGGGCTTCAACTCCGCGGCAAGCGCTGCGGGCTCAGCGGCGCGGTCGGGGGAGGGGCCGACGTGGAGGATGTCGCCGGTCCGCAAGCTTCGGCCGCCATGGCCGCCGAACTTGCCGAGGGTGAAGGTCGAGCGGCTGCCGAGATAGAGCGGCACGTCGATGCCGCCGCGCACGGCGATATAGGCGCGGACGCCGGGGCCTTTGACGCCGCCGAGCTTCAGCACCTGTCCTGCTTTGATGGGGATAGCCTGCCAGTATGAGAGCGGAGCACTGTCGAGCGTCGCAGTGAGCTCGGCGCCCCCGAGGCAGACGACGGTATCGCTGTTGAATTTGAGCGTCGGCCCTGAGAGCGTGATCTCGATCCCGGCAGCGCCTTCGTCGTTGCCGACGAGGCGGTTGGCAAGGCGGAACGAGAGCGAATCCATCGGCCCCGAGGGCGGCACGCCGACGGCCCAATAGCCAACACGCCCCGGCCAATCCTGGATCGTGGTCTGGGTTCCTGGCGCCAGCACCTCGATGGTGTTGCCGCGATAAGGGACGTTCTCCAGGGTCCGCGTCAGGATCTCGCCGCGCTTGAGAACGTCGAGGCGCGCGAGCTGGCGAAGATAATCGAGATTGGTCTCAAGGCCGCCGATCTCGATCTTGTCGAGCGCGGCCTGTAGCGTCTCGAGCGCCTCGACTCGCGTCGCGCTGGTGACGATAATTTTCGCCAGCATTGGATCGTAGAACGGCGATACCTCGGTGCCCCTCTCCACCCAGGTCTCGATGCGTGCGCGCTTTGGCCAGGCGATATGGGTGAGGAGGCCAGCGCTTGGGCGGAAGTCGCGACCCGGATCCTCGGCATAAAGGCGCACTTGGATCGAGGCGCCCTTCGGTTTGATGCTGGCCTGGTCGAGCGGCGGCATGTCGCCAGCCGCCTGGCGCACCATCCATTCGACGAGGTCGATGCCGTTGACCTCTTCGGTAACGCCATGCTCGACCTGGAGGCGGGTGTTGACTTCAAGGAAATAGAAGTCGTCGCTTGCAGTGTCGTAGAGATATTCGACGGTGCCCGCGCTCTCGTAATTGACAGACTGCCCGAGCCGGCGCGCGGTCTCCCACAACGAAGCGCGTGTTGCCTCGGTTAGGTTCGGCGCGGGCGTCTCCTCGACGACCTTCTGGTTCCGGCGCTGCGCCGAGCAGTCGCGTTCGCCGAGCGAAACGACGTTGCCCTGGCCATCCCCGAAGATCTGCACCTCGATGTGGCGCCCGCGCGCCACATATTTCTCGATGAAGATTCCGGCGTTCTTGAAGTTGTTGCGGGCGAGCCGCTCGACGCGCTCATAGGTCGGCGCGATGTCGTCGGGGTTGGAGACCCATTGCAGGCCGATGCCGCCGCCGCCCGCCGTGCTTTTGATCATCACTGGATAGCCGATGCGGGCCGCCTCGCTCTTGGCATGGTCGACGTCGCGGATGATGACCGAGCCTGGCGCCACCGGCACCTCGGATTGAAGCGCAAGCTCACGCGCTCTGTGCTTCAAGCCGAAGGCGCGCATATGCAGGGGTTTTGGACCGATGAAGACGATCCCGGCCTCCTCGCAGGCCTCGGCAAACTCCGGGTTCTCCGAGAGAAATCCGTAGCCTGGATGGATGGCCTCGGCGCCGGTTTCCCGTGCGGCGTCGAGAATGGCCTCGATGTTGAGATAGCTCTCGGCCGCGGGCGACGGACCGATGGCGATGGCCTCGTCCGCCATGCTCACATGCATCGCGTGGCGGTCCGCTTGCGAATAGACCGCGACGCTGCCGATCTCCATGCGCTCGAGCGTGCGCAATATACGGCAGGCGATGGCTCCGCGATTGGCGATGAGGACCTTGCGGAACATCTCAGGGTCGGGCGCCCCAGATCAGAACCTCGATCGGCGTTGGGTTGTAGGCGTTGCAGGGATTGTTCAGTTGCGGACAGTTCGAGATCAGCGCGATCACATTCATCGCGGCGACCATCTCGACATATTTACCTGGCGCCGAGAGGCCGTCGGCGAACTCGAGCTTGCCGTCCGGCGTCACCGGCACGTTCATGAAGAAATTGATGTTGTGGGCAATGTCCCGCTTGGTGAGTCCGTATTCCTCGTTTTCGATCACCGCGAGCAGGAAGCTGTCGCGGCAGGCGTGCATCGACTTCTTGTCGAGGGCGTAGCGGACGGTGTTGCTCTCGGTGGAGCAAGCGCCGCCAAGGGTGTCGTGGCGCCCGACGGTATCGGCGGTGATCGTGAGCAGCGGCCGGCACAGATCGGACATGAGCGCCGAGCCGGTGGTGAGATAGATGTTGCCTTGCTCGCGAATGGTATCCGACGCCGAATAGTGTTCAGCCGGGTCGTCGGCGTTGAAAAACAGCGTGTCGACCGCTTGGTTGCCTTCGAGGTCGAGGAGGCGGAGCGTCTCGCCCTCACGCACGATGTGGATCCAGTGCTCACCGGCGGGAACGACCTTGCGGTATTGCGCGTCGGCGGGATCGAGGGGGCTTTCGGTGAGCATCAGTGCATCCCCTCGCAGCAGCCGAACTGATAGAGCCGGTTGTTCTCGAAGCCGCGCCCATTCTCCGCAGCCGACAAGCGATTGGGATCGTCCATGGAAGCGGGCGGTCCGTCGAAGATTTCGTAGCGCACCGGCTTCCGCGGGAAGCTCGGGCTCGCGTCAAGCGGATGCGGGCAGGTGTGAAGCAGGACGAGCGTATCCATCTCGAAGCGGAGCTCGACGGAGGCTCCGGCCTTCGCCGCACCGACATCGAGGGCGAGAGCGCCGTCATTAGCGACGGTGACCTTGCTGAACCAATTGACATTGGCGGGAAGGTCGCGGCGCCCGAGACCGTATTTCGCCGCCTCGATGAGGAAGCTGTCGCGCCCGTTCTGGTAGCGGTCGTTGCGATCGGCCTGGTAGCTCGACGCACCCCATCTCGCCGCGACCGAGCCCTTGGTCGAGTTCCCGCACACCGTGTCGTGCCAGCCGAAGTCGTCGGCGACGATGGAGCAGAAGATCCGCCCCATGTCGGAGTAGAGGCAGTGCCCTTGGGTGAGCTTGAAGGTGTGCTGGCATTTCAGCGTGTCGGGCGTGTTGTAGCGTTCGAGCAGATTGATGGGGTTGAAGAACAACATGCCGACATTGGCGCCGCCCTCGAGGTCGGTCAGCTTGAGGCGGCTGTTTCGCGCGAGCGTCATCGACCAATGCTTCGCGCCGGGAAGTGTGTCCGCAGCAGCGATCAGTGTCATGTCTCTAGCCCTCTCTCCGCCCGCGACCACCGGCGCCGGCGGCATGCCCGGGTCGTCCCGGAAGCAAGAGCAACCGCGAGAGGTCGTCCTCCCGCGGGACCAAGCCCGTCAGGCTTGCGGGCCAGATGGGCCGTGGCGGGTCCATATCGCGGCGCTGCCCGCGATCTTCTTCGGCCACAGCTCGATGTCCTTGCTGAGCCGCGCACCGTAGCGCTCGCGTTCCTCGGGCCGGTCTCGGGGCCGTTCGAAAGCGATCACGCGCGTGCCGAGTTCGAAAGCCTCACGCAGGTCGTGAGTGACCATCACCACGGTCAGATCGGTGTCGTTCCAGATGCGCTTCATCAGCACGTGGATCTCGGCGCGAATGCCGGGATCGAGCGCGCCGAACGGCTCGTCGAGCAACAGCACCTTGGGTTTGCGCATCAACGCTTGCGCCAGAGCGAGCCGCTGCTGCATGCCGCCCGAGAGCGCTGACGGATATTTGTCCTCATGACCAGTGAGGCCGACGGCAGCGAGCAGCTCGAGCGCGTCCGCGCGCGCAGCGCGGCGCTTCGTCCCGAACAGCCTGCCGCACGCGCCGGACAGTTCGAACTCCCGGCCGATGGTGACGTTCTGGAGAGCCGTGAGATGCGGAAACACCGAGTAGCGCTGAAACACAACGCCGCGGTCGAAATCCGGCTCCGGCTTCAGCGGCTTGTCTTCCAGAAGGATGGCGCCGCGCGAGGGCTGCTCTTCGCCGAGAAGCATGCGCAGGAACGTCGTCTTGCCGCATCCCGAAGCCCCGACCAGGACCAAGAACGCCCGCGGCTCGATCTCGAGATCGATCTGCTCGAGCACGATGTGGTCGCCGTATTCCTTCCACACCTTGTCGAAGACGATCGCGCTCATGCGGCTCTCGCTTTCTCGAACCAGGGATAGGCTTTGCGCTGGAGGAGGCGGAGGCCCAAATCCATGAGGAAGGCGAGCAGGGTGATCCAGGCGACGTAGGGCAGGATCACGTCCATCGACAGATAGCGCCGCACCAGGAAGATGCGGTAACCGAGGCCGGAGTCGGCGGCGATGGCTTCCGCCGCGATCAGGAACAGCCAGGCAGGGCCAATTTCGAGGCGAACGGAATCGATCAGCCGAGGCATGATCTGCGGCAGCACGACGCGCGAGCCGATCTGCGCCGTGGAGGCGCCGAGCGTTTGGGCTTTGATGAGTTGCTCGCGCGGAATCTCGCCGACCCTGAGCGCGACGTCGCGTATGAGCTTCAAGGTGGTGCCGATCACGATCAGCGTGATCTTCGACGCCTCGCCGAGCCCCATGACGATGAACAGGATCGGCAACAGCGCGAGCGGCGGCACCATCGACAGCACGGCGACGAACGGCCCGAACATCGCGCCCATGATCGGCAACAGACCGATCAAGACGCCGACGACAAGCGCGAACCCGGCGGAGATGGCGAGGCCGATCAGCAGGCGCTTGAGGCTCGCCGCCGTGTCCGACCACAACAGGTAATCGCCGGTGCGCGGATCGGGCTGCAAGGCATAGTGGTACATGGCATCGCCCATTGCGGCGAAGCTCGGCAACAGCTTGTCGTTCGGATTCTCGGCGAGCCGGATGTGCGAGCCGATGGCGTAAGCGATCAGCAGCACCACGAATGGCAGCAGAGCGAGGCCCAAGCGCCAGCTTCCGCTTGGACGCAGATTGATCGCGCGCATGGAACTCCGCCCGGCCGCCGCTTCGCCGTACCCTTGCTACTCCGCCGAGGCCTGCAGTTTTCCGTCCGCGGCCTCCTTCATGAAGGTCGCGTTGTAGCGGAACTTGACGTTGTCCTTGTCGCCGAACACGGTCTTGTCCGGGAACTCGACCCCGATCGCGCCCTCGCTCTTGGCGTCCTTGCCGAGCAGCGACTTCTCGAACAGAAACTTGGAGACGCGCTCGGTCGTGGTCTTGAGGTCGTCGCTGGTGGTGAAGGTGACGGCGTCCTTGGGATCCGAAAACAGCTCGGTCGTGGCGAGCTGCTCCTCGAAGCCCTTGAGGTCGGTGCCTGAGGCCTTGGCCATCGAGTCCTTCGCCGCGGTCCCAGACTTCATCGCCGTCATGGTGTCGTACCAGATGCCGGCGAGCGCCTTGGCGAATTTCGGATTGTCCTTCAGCACCTCGGTGTTGACGACCATGAGGTCGATGATCTCGCCGGGAATCTGCGAGGAGTCGAACACCTTATGGGCGTCGGGCGACTCGAGGATGGTCGAGACGATCGGCTTCCAGGTCACGACCGCGGTCACGTCGGGCGTCTTGAAGGCGGCGGCCATGTCGGCATCGGAGGTGTTGACTACTTTCAGGTCCTTTTCCTGGGCGTCGATGCTCTCGAGCGCCCGAGCCAGCAGATAATGCGAGACCGAGAACTCGACGAGGTTGACCTTCTGGCCGAGGATGTCCTTGAGCTTGTCCTTGTCCTTCAGGATCACCGCATCGTTGCCATTGGAGAAGTCGCCGACGATGACCGCGGTGGTGTCGACGCCGCCGGCGGACGGGATCGACAGCGCATCCATATTGGTGATGGTCACGGCGTCGAAGGCGCCGGCGGTATATTGATTGATCGACTCGACGTAGTCATTGAACTGCTTGACGTCGATGGTGATGCCGTATTTGTCGGCCCACTTCTTCACGATGCCGGATTCGGTGGCGTAGCCCCACGGCATCCAGCCGACATAGATCGACCACGCGACCTTGAAGTCTTTCTTCTCGGCCGCGAGCGCCGGGGAGAATGCGAGGCCGGCGAGGACCGTCGCAGCGATCAGACCTTGGAAAACTTGTTTGAAAGAACGGCGCATCGACACCCCCTTCGGGCTTGCATTGACCACATTCGCGGCCGCGACGGGTTTCGATACGGGAGCGGAAAGACCTCGAAGGAGCAGACAGGAGGCCTTTCCGTTCGAGTGCCGAAGCACCTCGCGGTATAGGTCTCCCGGGC
>Ga0315553_10001786_pt1 | contig 17638 bp, 11 predicted proteins | sample SalMarSW160140MG_FD_203099 | JGI IMG/M metagenome (GOLD analysis project Ga0315553, IMG submission 203099) | Salt marsh sediment microbial communities from the Plum Island Ecosystem LTER, Massachusetts, United States - Salt Marsh Sediment SW1601-40 ... | reverse complement strand
TCAACCCCGGTGCGCTGCTGGCGAATGAGCGACTGCACGTCGAAGCCCATTGCGTCCAGGTCTTTGAGGCAAGCGTTGATGGTGCGGACCTCGTGCAGCTCGGTGATCCGCACGCGCGAAGGTGGCTCACCATTGCCGGCTGACTCGCCGCCAGCGCCGGGTTCGCCGCTCGATTTGCCCGTCGGCTCGTCGTCCACGGACAACTCGCCGCCCGTGGCGGCTTCCTGGGCTTTGAGGAACTCGTCCAGCTCGGCGCGGTTGACGAACCAGTGCTCCTGCCGGCCGACGAACACGTGGAACACCGGCAGCCGCCCGGTCGCCGGATCCATCCGCTCGGCGTGCAGCTTGAGTCCGATGCCGCGGCGCTCCAGGGCGATGATGGCGTCCTCGACGGCGGCCAGGATGCGGCAGATTCGTGCCATTGCTTCGCCGGAGATCAGCCGTCCGTCGCCCGGGTCGAACACCGCGTCGGCCAGCCCCTTTTCCAGAAGCTGGGCCTTCATCTCGTCGTCGGTCTGAACGTAGTAGGTTTCCTTGCGAGTGCGGACGCGGAACAGCGGCGGCTGGGCAACGTAGATGTGGCCCCCCAACACAAGCTGGTTCATCTGCCGGTAGAAGAACGTGAGCACGAGCGTGCGAATGTGCGAGCCGTCGACGTCGGCGTCGGTCATGATGATGATCTTGTTGTACCGGCGCTTGCTGAGGTCCTGCTCGGCGCCGATGCCGCTGCCGATGGCGGCGATCATGCTTTGCACTTCTTCGTTGGCCAGAACCTTGTCGTCGCGCGACTTGTAGGCGTTGATGATTTTGCCGCGCAAGGGAAGGATGGCCTGGAAGTCGCGGAGCCGCCCCCCTTCGGCGGTGCCTCCGGCCGAATCGCCCTCGACCAGGTAGAGCTCGCACCGCTCCACCTCGCGGCTGATGCAGTCACGCAGCTTGCCGGGCAGGCTGCCGCCGCCCAGGGCGCCCTTGCGCTTTTGCACCAATTCCTTGGCCTTGCGGGCGGCTTCGCGGGCTTCAGCGGCGAGCATGCCCTTGCGGACAACGATCTTCGCAGTCTTGGGGTTTTCTTCCAGATAGCGGCTCAAGAATTCGCCCACGGCCGAATTGACGATCCCCTCCACCTCGCCGTTGCCCAGCTTGGTTTTGGTCTGGCCCTCGAATTGCGGATGGGGCACGCGCATCGAAATGACCACGGTGAGCCCCTCGCGGAAGTCGTCGCCCGTGGGAATGAGGTCCTTGAAGATGCCCGACTTCTTGCCGTAGTTATTGAGCGTTCGAGTGAGCGCGGTGCGGAAACCGGAGACGTGCGTGCCCCCTTCGGTGGTGGGAATGTTGTTGACGTAGGAGTGCAGGTTCTCGGTGTATTCGGCCGAGTACTGGATGGCCACTTCGTAGCCGACGCCCTGGTCCTCGCCCGAGAGGTAAATGACTTCCGGGTGTTCGGGCTCGCTGGCGCGGTTGAGGTGCTCGACGAACTCGATAATGCCGCGCTCGTAGCAGAACTCGGCTCCTTCGCCGGCGCGCTCGTCCTTGTAGATGATGCGCACGCCGCGATTGAGAAAGGCCAATTCCTGCAACCGCTTGTACAGCACGTCGTAGCTGAACCGCGCGGTGGTGAAAACCTGCGGATCGGGCTTGAAGGTGGTGCGGGTGCCGATCTTGTTCGTGGCCCCGACGCGGCGGACCGGTCCCTGGGGAACGCCCCTTTCGTACTCCTGCTGATAGACGTGGCCGTTGCGGAACACTTCCACTTCGCACCACTCGGAGAGAAAGTTGACCACGGTTACGCCGACGCCGTGCAGACCACCCGACGTCTGGTAGGCCCCTTTCTGAAACTTGCCACCGAATTTGAGGACGCACATCACGCCTTCGAGGGTGGACACCTCGCGGCCCAACTCCTCGCTGAGCTGCTCGTGCGGTTCGACGGGAATACCGCGGCCATCGTCCTCGACCGTTACCGAGCCGTCGTTGTTGATGGTGACCCAGACACTTTTGGCGAAGCCGGCCATGGCTTCGTCAATGGAGTTATCGACCACCTCGAACACGAGGTGATGTTGCCCGCGCGCGCCCGTGTCGCCGATGTACATGCTGGGGCGCTCGCGGACGTGCTCCAGATCGGAAAGGTGCTGCAGGTCCTCGGCGCCGTACTCGGCGTCGCCCCGCTGGAAATCCTGCGGGCCGATGGCCGGACGCTGGAGCGGCGGCTCGACCGGCGGCTCCGGCTGCTTCTGGTCTTGTGGCGTTTGGCTCGGTGTCATGAATGAATCCCACCTGGCCCGGGGGCCCCGGCGGGGCAATGCTCTAGGGGATGGCGCCCACCTTGAATCGCAGGCCGCGAAGATGCAATTCGGGGAGCAGGACTGTCAGTTTCTCAGTTACCTGTCGTTTCTGAAAGGTCAGTTCCTGCAGCACGATGGAATTGCGGACGAACACTTCCAGGATGCCACCTCGCAGGTTCCCCACGCGGCTGTCGGCGGCAAGTTTCGCGCCCACTGCTTCCTGCCATGCGCCGGCGCACTGCTCGTGGGCGGCGGCGTGCGCGTAGCCGTTTCGCGCCAACAGGCCGCTGACCACATCGCCGATGCGCTGCGGCTGACGGATACGCACGCGGCGACCGTCCATCTCGCGAGCCAGTGCTTCGAGCTCCGGGTCTTTTTTCTTCGCCACGGCGCAATTTGTCTCCACGGTAGGCGGCTTCGACCGCACAACGAACTCCGCCCGCCCGCAGGTGTCGGGCCGTCACTGACAATCGACTACTCTCGCGCCAGCGGCATGATGACGTAGCCATACCCGTCGTCGGTGGTGAAGAGCGCCGCCGCCTCGGCATCCGCGACCTCCATGGTGAACGACTTCTCGGGGTCGAGCACGCGAAGAAAATCGGCCAGGAAACGGTGGTCGAGCTTGATCGCCACGCTGCTCCCTTCGTAGGCGACCGGCAATTCGACGCGCGACTGGCCGACCTCGGGCGTCGACGCCGTGAGCACCAGCAGGCCGTCTTCGAACGAACAATCGATTCCACGGCTCTCGTCCGACGCTACGATCGACGCCTGCCGCAGTGCGGCGTACGTGGGCGCAACCGTCAACTCGATCCGCCGCGCCTCGCGTCGGCTGGGGAACACGTCCCGCCACTTGGGGAATCGCCCTTCGACAAGCTGCGAATACAGCGTCGCGCGGGTGCTGGCCAGCACGATGTCGTTGCCCCGCGCGGCCAACCGCACTTCGGCGTCGCTGTCGCCCACCATGCGGCCGATCAACTGCACGGCTCGCGTGCGGACGATGGTCGTGGTGTCGCCGGTCTGATGGCCGCCAACCGATTGCGCGGGCCCTTCCATCTTCGCCAGCCGCCGGCCATCGGTCGCCACGGCGGTGATTTTGTCGGCCCCCATTTCCAACAGCACGCCCCCCAGCGCGTAGCGGCTGCTCTCATTGTCGGTGGCGAACTCGGTCCGCCGCACCAGCTCGCGCAGCAGCCGCTCGGAGAGCGTGTGATACTTTTCTTCGCGAAAGGCCGGCACCGCCGGAAACTCGGTAGGATCCTCGGACGAGAGCGAGATTTTGCTATGCTCGCCACGGATGTCGGCCCCGCGCGAGGTCGACTCGATCAACAGCTTCTCGTCGCTGCTCTCGCGAAGGATGTTGGCGAAACGGCTGGCGGGCACCAGGATGCTGCCGGCCGACTCGACTTCCGTTCCCGGCACATCGACGCGAATGCGCAAATCGCCGTCGGTTGCCGACAGCACCACGCCCTGGTTCGTGGCCTCGACCTTGACGTTGTTGAACAGCGGCTTGGGGCTGCGAGCCGGCGCCACCATGGCCGCGAGTTGGAACGCCGAATCGAGGGCCTCGCGATGTGCAACGATTTTCATTGTTTCTTTTCCTGTTCTTTTTCAGCCTGTGCCTGTTGGTAAAGCTGGTCGTAAAAAGTGATCCGCCAGAGGACGCTGATTCATGGTTGGCACTCTCGGCTCTCTTACTGGTATCTTTTCAAGTTGTAGTAAAAGAGAGAAACGGATCGGTTACCATCCGGTGTCGATCTGCCGGGTCTAAGCGTCGACAACGACTCGCGTTACGGGTCGTGTCGCGAGTCGTTGTTGTGTTGGATAATCTGTTGGTGCATGGTCGCTTGGCTGGCGCCGCACGGTTCTTGTCTGACGGTTCTGGGCGGTGGCTCGATTCCTCTGTCGATAACTGCCTCGGTTAGCAACATTCGCCGACGCTGGCGCGACACCTTATCAACATTCGCTTTTCGTGTGATTGTCCTCCGTGGTTCAACTCCATGCCGGCAAAGGAACCTGCAACTTCGCGTCGATACGGTTAGTTATCTCGCTCACAGCCAGTCGGAATTCGCGGTCCTCGGCCAGCATTGCCTCGGCCTTGCGGCATGCGTGCAGAATGGTCGAATGGTCGCGCCCGCCGAAGTACTGTCCGACCGCTTGCAGGCTGTGCCCAGTCAGGTGCCGACTCAGGTAAATCGCCGTGCAACGCGCCGTAGCGACCGTACGGTGCCGCGAACGCCCGGTCAAATCGGCCGTCCGCAGACCATAATGCTTCGCAACGTGCGACGTGATCGAGCGGAGCGACGGGCCCGACTGGGCCGCGCTATCGCCCAGGAACGCCTCGGCGGTTTCCGCATCGACCCTCTTTTTACTGCTGCATCGATCGGCGAGGGCCTGGGCGCAAGCTTCCAGTTCGGCCGCCGAGAGATTCAGCCCACCGGCCAGGCGGGTGAGCGCTTCGTCCGACGCGATTAAACCGAGCCGGGCAAACGATCGAGTCAGCAGTTCGCGGCGGCATTCCTTTCCGGGCAGTGCAAGCGGTACGGTGAGGCCGGCGCTCAGCCGGCTGGCAAGCGGTGCCTCCAGTTCCCCGAGATTGGCCGGTGCGGCACACGATGTGACCAGCACTGGTCGTCGCTGTTGCACCAGCGAGTCGACGATGCCGGCAAGCTCCTGCTGCGCGCGTCGCCGGGATGCGAGCTCCTGCAATTCATCGACTACGAGAAAATGGGAGTCGTGGTATCTCGTGCGGAGGTCGTCGACACCATTGGTCTCGACGGCCGTCGCCACACTGCGAGCAAAATCGGCCCCCCGCACCAATAGCACCTTGCGACCGGGATGCTCGTCCTTCCAGCGGTGAGCCAGGCCTCGCGCCAGCAGCGACTTGCCGCTTCCCGCCGGGCCAAAGAAAATGAGAGGATTGTACGCCGCCTCGCCACTCAGAAGCGCTCTGGCGGCTTCGCGGGCCAGCGCGTTTTCGGGGCCGCCGACGAATTCGCGCGGCGGGATCGCAGGGCCATCCGTGCCGTGAATCGCCGACGGCGGGGCCAAATCCTGCATCCGCAGTGGAAACGAAAAAACGCCGCTTACCACCCACACTCCGTTGCCAAAAGAAATGGCGTTTACGGTCGAGGAAAACCCTATTGGTACAGAACCAAAATTATACAACTTGGCGACCCGACTGACGAGCCGGCAGCGCCATTTCCTGGCCCGATTGTGCGCTCCGCAAGTCCCTGGCCACCTTGGCGATGCGTCGAGCCGCTTCGTCGATCTCCTCCGGCGTCGTGAGCGCCCCGAGGCTGATGCGTAGAGCGCCGTTAACAACGTCTCCCGGGCACCCCATCGCCAGCAGCACCGGCGACCGCTCCGACGAGCCGCTGGCGCACGCTGAACCGGTCGAACAGGCCACTCCGGCAAGGTCCAACGACATTACCAACGCTTGTCGATCGAGGCCCGGGAATGCGACGCTAGTGGTGTGTGGCGCGCGCTGGGCGTCGGCGCCGTTGATGACCAGGTCGGGCATTGCCTGACGAAGAAGCGACTCCAGGCGGTCGCGGAGTGCGGCCATTCGCGCGGCTCGCACGTCCGCTTCGTCGTGCCACAGCTCTAGCGCTTTGTGCAGACCGACGGCCAGGGCGACGTTTTCGGTGCCTCCCCGCAGCCCGCCCTGCTGCGCTCCGCCGAACAGTATCGGTTCCAGCTTAACGCCGTGTCGCACGAACAAGGCCCCGATTGCCGGCGGACCGTGAAACTTGTGCCCGCTGATGGTCAGCGCGTCGACCTGGAGCGCGGCGAAATCGACCGGCAGCTTTCCGACCGCCTGCACCGCATCGGTGTGCATCGGCACGCCGGCGGCCTTGCAGATGTCCGCGATTTCGGCAACCGGCTGCACGACTCCGGTCTCGTGATTGACGAGCATGACGCTCACCAGCCGCGTCTGACTGTCGATCAATCCGCCGAGTTGTTCGCAGTCGACGACACCCGAGCGAATGGCGCCTACGCGGCGAATCTCCCATCCCTGTCGGGCCAGATGCTCTGCCGCCTGCAGGACGCTGGGGTGTTCGATTGCCGAGACGATCACGTTGCCGGGCGTCTTGCCGGCAAGTCCACGTATGGCGAGATTATTCGCTTCGGTCGCGCCACTGGTAAACACAACGCGATCGGGTTTGGTACCGGAAGCCTCGGCTCCCAAGAGTGCCGCGATCTGCTCGCGCGTGTCCTCCAGGAGCCGTCGGGCGCGTCGGCCGGCGGCGTGCGCGCTGGCTGGATTGCCATATCCCTCGCGCAGACAGTCGAATACGCACTCGGCCACATCCGGGTCGACGCGGGTGGTGGCGTTGTTGTCGAGATAGATCGTTTCCATGAGCGCGGGGATGCCGTCGAGGGCCGGAACTTCCAAGTGGGTCGACCGTACGGCCGGTGGCCATGGCGGGCCGAAAACGCGTCCCGTCGCCTTACTGGGGCCGTCCGTCCCGATCAGACGCCGGCGATGGCAACGACGGCCTAAACTGCGATTGTCGCACCTCAAATTGCGACACGTAAGGGGCCCGTTTTCTGCCTTTCTTCGTTCTGCCCGATTGGCTAATATCCCGCCATTCTGCGGCGGCCGCCCCAATGGCCGCCACGCGAGGTCGCGGCCGAAATGGTCGCGGGTTTGGCTGCTATCTTCGTTCGCTGGCCAAGTCGCATACGAGCGGCTTCGGCGGGGACGGTAAGAGGGACGCAATGTATCACTCGTTCATCGTTTTCTTTCGTTTGCTGTTACCGCTGGTCGTCGTCGTTGGGCTGCCCGTGGCGGTGGTCGAAACGAGGGACTCCGCACCGGTGCCAGTGGTCGACAAGGTGACGGGCCTGTGGAGCCGCGCGGTCGCGCTGAGCGAATCTCGCCGTATCGATTCTCACGGGCAGGACGATCGGGGCGGACAGGCCGCTACGATGCCGGCGTCGCCCGCGTCTCATTCGAGCGCCGGAGGTACCAGCGCGGGCGCTGCAGGCCAGGTCGCGTTGCCTGTCGCAAGCGACAAGCGGGTCGATGACCAGGTGCAGCTACGGCTTGCCGACACGCAGTCGAGGTTGGAAGAGCTGGGTGCCCAACACATGCTGCTCGAGGCGGTCGAGGGGGAAACGCCGCGATTTCGCTTTCAGTGTTTGATGCCCCTGCCGGGTAGCGTGTTCAGCCGTCCTTTCGAGAGGATCGACGTCGATCCGGCCCGGGCGATCGAGCGCGTACTTCTCGAAGTCATTGAGTGGCGACAGGCATGGCCCGAAGCCGCCGACGAGCACGCGGTCGGGGAGCCCGATTCGGCCTGACGGCTTGAGCCTGGGCTTGCCATATGTTGTGACTTGGGCATACTTTGGACCCTTCCGTCGGCCTGTGGATGGGGTCGACGGCGTGGTTGTTTTTGCGCGCACAACAATTCCCGGTCTTCCCGAAGCTGGCATGCACTACTCGCCAACGCTCGCCGAGCAACTCCGACGCGTTGCCCGTGGCTGCCGTTGCGCGGTGGCGCGGCAGCGAACGGCCCTTTCGCGTGCGATGCGAAGCGCACGAGCCCCTTTGAGTCGGACAACAACCGGCCTCGGCCGGGAGCGTCGGGCGGGGGCGGATTCCGCTATCGACAGGCCGATGCGGCACGTCGAGGCGCTTTTGTTCTTGTCGCGCGAACCCCTTACCAGCCGGCGGCTTGCGCAACTGGGCCAGTTGGCCGACGGCACTCAGGCGCGTACGCTGGTCCGCCGCTTGAACCAGCATTACGATGGTTGCGGACGTGCGTTTCGTGTCGAGGAGGTGGCGGGGGGCTATCAGTTGCTAACGCGCCCGCACTTGGCAGACTGGATCAGGCGTCTGGAGCACTTGGCCGCGCCGAGGCGGTTATCCGCGCCGGCCATGGAAACATTGGCAGTCGTTGCCTACCGCCAGCCTGTCATGAGGGCCGAGGTCGAATCCATCCGGGGCGTGGACTGCGGGGAGATTCTGCGGCAGCTCCTGGATCGCGACCTGATGCGTGTCAGCGGCCGCAGCGACGAACTAGGGCGTCCCTATCTCTATGCGACAACGCGGCGCTTTTTACAATGGTTCGGATTGCGAAATCTTGACGATCTTCCGCGGGCGAAACTCCGGCGGTGCCATGCAGCAACCGCCGACAGCGGAGCGTCATCCGGTGAGCCGATACAAGCTGCCGCCGACATCACTGACTCGGAAAGTCTTCGGCACGACGATAAGGAGTCTCCCGTGAGCGTCTCGGTATCTAGATTGACCCGTCCCAACGATGAGGTCGAACCGGCGTTGCACCGCGCCGGTGTCACGCAAAGTCCGCGACTTGATGATGACGATTTCGAGCAAGAAGAGGACGCAGAGCTCGAGGAAGAATTCGACGACGAAGAGGACGAGGATGAGGACGACGAGGACGAGGACCTCGACGAGGATGAGTGGGAAGAAGTCGAGGACGACGAAGAAGAAGAGGAGGAGCTGGACGAAGAGGAGGAGGACTGGGACGACGAGGACATGGACGACTGGGACGACGAGGACGAGGACGAAGACGACGAGGACGAGGACTGGGAATAGTCGTTTCGTACCGTCTCGGAGTGCCCGATTGTTAGCGAATGACCAATGACCAAATCCAAATGACCAATTGGTGATGGTCCTCTCCAACATCGGTCATTGAGGCTTGGTGATTGGTCATTTCCCCCGTTAGTCTTTTAGCTGGAACAGCCGCTTCAGTGCTTCCAAGAGACCGTGCGGTGTACCCCCCTCCGCTTCGTCGCGTAGCGATTCCAACGGAGGATGCAGGAGTTTGTTGACCAACCGCTCGAAGCCGTGTTCGATCTCCATGCGGCTGCGCGCGTCGAGCCCGGGAAGCTTGTTCAGCAAACGGGCCAGCTCATCGGTCTTCAATTCCTCGGCACGAGCTTTCAGCCTTTTGATCGTGGGGCCGGTGGCACGGTGGTGCAGCTCGGCCATGAAACGCCGCGTTTCTTCCTCGATGATCCGCTCCGCCTTGGGCCACTCGCGCTCGCGGGCCCGGCGGTTGCGCTGGCAGGCGGCGGTTAAGTCGTCGAGGCAGTAGAGATACACGCCGATACACTCTCCGATGGCGGCGTCAAAGTCGCGAGGAACGCCCAGGTCGAGCACAAATAGCGGCCGTTGATACCGGTCATGTTCGACGCCGCGATAGTCTTCAAGCGACACCACAGGCTGCTGGGCGCCCGTGGCGCTAACGATCAGGTCCGCCTGTTTCATGAGGGCCGGCAACTCGTCCCAAGGTGCCGACCGACCCTGAAATTGGTCGGCAAGCTGTTGGGAACGCTCGAAGCTGCGGTTGACGATCGTGATGTGTTGGGCACCCGCGTCGACCAGGTAGGTGAGCGTTTCCTCGGCCATTTCGCCCGCCCCCACGACGAGGATCTGCTTGTCGTCAAACCGTTCGAACACGCTTTTGGCGAAGTCCGTCACCGCCACGCTGGGAATGCTCACGCGCTTCTGGGCGATCTCGGTTTCGCGCGAAACGCGCTTGGCCACGCGGATGGCCGCCTGGAACACGGCATGGGTCAGCGGCCCGGTGCTGTTGTGGGAGGTGGCCAGCTCGTATGCCTGCTTCACCTGGGCGACGATTTGCGCTTCCCCGACCACCATGCTGTCGAGGCTGGCGGCTACCATGAACAAGTGCCTGACGACATCTTCGCCCGTGCGTTCGAGGAGCTCGTCGAAGATGTCAACCGGCGGCACGCCGTGAAAGCCGGCGAAGAACTCGACCAGGTCGTGGTGCGAGGGGCAGGCGGCGGCGTTCTCGGCCGCCGTGTACAACTCGACGCGATTGCACGTGGAAAGCAGCACGGCCTCGCTCGCGGGAAACCGCGTGCGCAGGCGAGCCAGCGCGTCGCGGGCTTGCTCGGAGTTAAATGCCAGCCGCTCGCGGACCTCAATCGACGAGCGGTGATGCGTGCAGCCGACCATCTGGAGTTTCATCGGCCGCCCTCCGCTGCCTGGCCGATGAGCGCTTCGCCGGGACGCACGTGGCCGAGACTCCCGGGTCGCGGCACGCTGCCCGTCTGTTCGGCGCGTTGCTGGCCACCGCCTGACGTCTCATGAGGACTGGCGTGTGCAGAGGGCACGAAGAGCACGATTCCCAGCACGAGGCTGAGAAAAAGGAAGCTGGCTATCATCAGGTACGCCACTTTGCGCCCCTCTCGGGCCGGCCGGTAGAAGTGCTCGAAGGCAATCGCCCCCAATAGCCACGCCAAGAGCAGCCCCGAGGTCCATACCACTGCATCAGTCCAGGGCAGCGCGGCCTCGTCGCTAAGCGAGTTGATCAGGTTCAGCACGATGCCCGATACCAGTCCCCCGGCCACCAGCGCGGTCGAGACATAGAGTGCCCACCGATTCGCGGACCGCAGCATCTCGAGACTGGGCAGAACAAATCCCTGCCGCGGGGGGAGCTTGTGCTTGAGTCGGTACGACTGCACGAGATACATCACTCCGGCCGCAAAGCCCAGGGCCACCGACGCCGTGCCCAAGAGCAGCGCCAGCCCGTGGACCATGCTCCATCGCAAGTGCGCCTCTTGCGGAGCAAAGGGTTCCGCATTTCGAAACAGCCACGCCACCCCCAACGACCCAAGCAGCAAAGGAAGGACGAACAAACCGAACGCGGCTTGAGGCCGCCGAATCAGCACAACCAGGTATGCCACCGCTAGCACCCACGCCGCCATCAGGCACCAGTGGTACCAGCTCGAAAGGGGAGCCACGCCGCCGTGCAGGGCATCCGTTGCCTGCGCCACGAGGTACAGCGTGTGCGCCACCAGGCCCGCCCCGGTGATGCCGAGCATGATGACGTGCCGCACCGGCGCGCGGAACAACAGCCGCGACGCCTCGAGAACGAGCGTCAGCGCGTAACTTGCGGCGAAACAGGTGATCGAGATACCCGAGAGCATGGTGGCGAATCAGACCGATGGAAGGCGAATGACCAATGAGCAATGGGCCCGCAGGCGCGGGCAAGCTCCAAATCGCAAATCTCAAACAATTTCCAAATCCAAAACTCCCAATGATCAAACACGAAGAGTGCGTTCGGCCCATTGGTCATTTGGATTTGGTCATTGGTCATTACCCACCGGTCATTTCCTGCGAGTCACTCCTCCAAATTGTATTGCTTCAACTTCTTGTGCAGCGTGTTGCGGTTGATACCGAGTCGGACGGCGGCCTTGGTTTGCACGTTGTTACACGACTGCATCACCTGAGCGATCAATTCGCGCTCAACGCGGTTGACGATCTTATGGTGCAGGCCGTCTTCATCGGGCTCGGCGGTTACCAGCCCGTGCTGCACGACCTCGTAGGTCAGCGAGTCGAGGTCGGTTCCGCGGCTTCGGCCGCCGCGCTGCGCCGCCCGATTCTGCACGACGTCGGGCAGCAGATCCAAGGTCAATTCGTCCCCCGGGGCCATCACGGCGGCCCGCTCGGCGTAGTTTTGTAGCTCCCGGACGTTGCCGGGCCAGTGGTATTCCTCAAGAGCGCTAATCGCCTCGCGCTGGATGTGGACCACGTAGCGGTCGTTAGCCTCGTTGTACGTGTCGAGAAAGTGGGCCACCAGGTCGAGGATATCCTCGCGGCGCCGGCGCAGCGGGGGCAGGGTGATGGGAACGACGTTGAGCCGCCAGTACAGGTCTTCGCGAAATCGGCCCGCCTCGACTTCCTCCAGTAGGTCGCGGTTGCTGGCGGCGATCACGCGGACATCGACCCGCACCGTGTGCGTGTCGCCGACGCGCTCGAACTCGCGTTCCTGAAGCACCCGGAGCAGCTTCACCTGCAAGTGGTGCGAGGTGGAATTGATCTCGTCGAGAAAGATCGTGCCGGTGTGCGCGGCCTCGAATCGACCGGTGCGGTTGCTCACGGCGCCGGTAAAGGCGCCCCGCACGTGCCCGAACAGCTCGCTTTCCAGCAGGCTCTCGCTCAAGGCACCGCAGTTGACGCGCACGAACGGGCCGGTGGCGCGTTTGCTAAGGTGGTGGATGGCGGTGGCAACCAGTTCCTTTCCCGTGCCGGTTTCACCCAATAACAACACCGAGGCATTCGACGGCGCCACCTTGCGGATGGTGCGATACACCTCTTCCATGGCGGGCCCCGAACCGATCAGCCCGGGAATGGGAGGGCCGGATTCCGGAACGGGCGTGGAGTGAAAAGCGGACATCGTCGCCTAGCGCGCTGCAAGTTGAGCCAATCCGACAAACCGCGAAAACTGGCTCATTGGGGCTCGTCGCTCTGTTGGCCGTTCTTCTCCATCGAGTTGAGCAGAGAGCCCAGCACGACTTGCGTTTCACGGTCCATCGTTTCGCTTTCGTTGTACCGATCGTACTGCCGTAGAATCTCCGGCGCGGTCAGCAAGATGCCGTATCGTTCGACCGATTCGGCGAACGCGCGGGCCGCCGCCTGGCGCTCGTTGAGCGGTCGACCGATTTCGCTCGCCGCGTTCACCAGAGCGACCTGCGCCTGGGAGGAGCCCAGTCGCCCGAGTACGAGCGTCGCCTTTTCCGTCAGGGCGGGCGTGCTGAAAGCGCGCATTACGGACGACTGGTGCCGCGAGAAATCGTAGGCACGGTATCGGTCGGGCTGTTCGAGCAGTCGGGCCATCCAATCGAGTGCGGCGGCGGCGTGCGCGAGCCGCTCGTGCTGGGTCACGTGGTTGCGACCGGCAAGTTCCAGCAACCGGGCAACCTCGTACGCCAGGGAATCCGTGTCGTGCGGTCGCGGAAATGCTTCGACCAGCGGGTCGGTTTCCGCAAGCCGCTGCGCCCAGGCCAGCCTTTCCTCGCGGGCCAACAGCCCAATGGGCAACGCTGCCGTGCGGGGATCGTTTCGCAGCGCCTGGATCAGCTCGCTCGCGCGGGGGAAATCGAGTGCGTCGCTCAGCAGTATGAGCTCGTAGTCGGAGCCGTCGACGGCCATTTGGAACGTATCGCGGCCGGTTTGGGCGGAGTCGCCATCGAAGCCAATCTCGCGCAGCATGCCCAACAGCGATTGCGAATGTTCGGGGCGGGGATGGCCGATCAACACCCGCCTTTCGCCCACCGAGCCGGCGAAGAAACCGAGCGCTTCGGCCAGACGGCTGGCCCCGGGATAGGCCACCGTCGGATCGATGCGGAGAATCGCTTCGGCGGCAACGAACCGAAGCCGCCGGTCGCCGTGACGCAGTGCTTGTACGAGCGGGCGCTGGCGCCCGTCGTCGGAGGTCAGCAGCGTTTCGTCGCCAATATCGCCGAGCACCTCCGCCGCGCCCAGGGCTGCGCCGATGTGCCCTTCTTTCATGGCCTGCTTCAGAATGACCTCCAACTCCTCAACACCCGCCGTAGTCGCGGCAGCGTGCGGGGTGCCAGGTCCGCGCTCCAGTGGTTGTCCGTAGCCACCGACCGACTTGGCCGTCTCCAACAGCGTCGCGAAATAGAGCCGGCGGAATGCGGGGGCGTCGGGCGCTAGGGCGTACAGATCGCTTGCCGCTTGCGTGGCCACCACCAGGGCGGCGTCACTCGCGGGATAACGCCGTGGCAACGGTGCGCCGGCCGACTCGTCCCAGTGCCATAACACGATCGATTCGTCCAGATCGGGCTTGCGCGGGGGCGAGCCGGCGAAGTATTGCTTCGCGCGGCGGAAAAGGTATTGCTGCGCGTCGTAGGTGGCGGGCGTTTCACCGATGATCCGCAGCAGGGCCCGGCCCGCCGCCTCCCGCAGCTCGGCGCTGCTCGCCGGATCGGCGTACGGGCGGATAAGATACATCACGGCGCGGGAATGGTTCAGGCGGCCCAGCACCTCGATCACTCGCGCTCGCAGTTGCTCATCAGGCGCCTCGAGCGCCCCGATGAGCGGTTCGACTGCTTCGCCGCCCAAGGCAATGAGCGCGCCTTGTATCGCGGCGCGCTCGTCAGCACGGCTTTCGTCGGCCAATACGCCGAGAAGCGGGGCGACCGCATCGGCCCCGATGGACCGAAGGTCGACCACTGCCGCCCGACGTACTTCGGGCGCCGGGTCGCTCAAGCGGGTGACGAGGTCGCGCAGTACGGCGGGATCGCGGGCCGCCTTGTAAGCTGCGTCCATTACGGCCCGCGAAAACGGTTGCGCTTGCGGTGCCAGTTCACCGATGCGCGACAGGCGCATGAAGAACGCCGAATCGAAGTCTGCGTGCAGCGCGGCCAGCGTCTGCTCGTCGGGATTCGTGGCGAGCAACGCGTCGAAGTACCGCTTGGCTTCATCCGTCCGGCCCCGATTGAGCATCACCTCGACCGCGTGCAACAGATCGCTGGCCGTCGTGGGATTCGACTCGCGCACGGCGAGCACCACCGGGTCTTGTTCTTCCGCCGGGGGAGTCGGGATTCCCCCGGGCCCCGGAACGACCGGCGGCGTAGCCGGCCCTTCAAACGGGTTGTCCTGCGCCCCTAGCCAATCCGCCGCCGAAGCCGACAGCAGCACCAGCGCGATCACGGGCAGTCGAAAAACGAGGCGTGTGACGGATCGATTCATGATGTGCATCTTGTTATTCAAGTTGCCAGTGTTTCAGCATCCAGGCGAAAAAGTCGTACACCCACACTCCGTCATTGGTCATTGGGAATTGGAAGTTGTTTGTGATTTGTCATTTGGGATTTGGAGCTTCAACCGGCACTCGCCCCTTCGACTCCTCCCGTTCGCCACCTCTAGTTGCTCTCCAGCTTCTTCTTCCACCGCTCAATCTGCCCCCGCACTTCCTTGGGAGCGGTCGATCCATAGCTCGCAAACGATTCGACCGCCTTACGGGCCCCCAGCACCTGGTACACGCCTTCGTCCAGGTCCGGGTCGACCTCGCGGAAGTCGCCTATCGATAACTTGTCGAGCGGCACGTCCCGATCGAGCGCCTTGCGCACAAGCTGCCCCACGCGATGATGGGCGGTTCGTTGCGGCATGCCCCGGCCGATTAAGTATTCCATAAACGTGGTGGCATCGAGGTAGCCCGTTTCCAAATGCCGGGCAATCGCCTCGCGGTGGAGCTGCGCGCCCGCTACGATCGGCGCCGCCAGCCGCAGGCAGCCCTCTACCGTGTCGACCGAGTCGAACAGCGGCGGCTTGTCTTCCTGCAGGTCGCGGTTGTAGGCCAGCGGCAGACCCTTCACGATCACCATCAGGTTCACCAGGTTGCCCACCAAGCGTCCCGAGCGCCCGCGAATCAGCTCCAGCACGTCGGGGTTGATCTTCTGCGGCATGATCGACGAGCCGGTGCAAAACTCGATCGGCAGCGAGAGGAAGCCGAACTCGTCGGTCGACCACAGGATCCACTCCTCGGCCCAGCCCGACAGGTGCAGGGAAATGAGCGCGAGTGCGAACGTCGTCTCCAATACAAAATCGCGGTCCGATGCCACATCGAGGCTGTTGGCGGCGACGCCATCGAAACCCAGTCGACCGGCCACGTCCTCGCGATTCACAGCCAGCGAAGTGCCCGCCAATGCCGCGGTTCCCAGGCCGCTTACGTTCACGCGACGCCGCGCGTCGACCAGCCGCGCCCGGTCGCGATCGAGCTTTTCGCAGTATGCCAGCCAGTAGTGAGGAGCCAGCACGGGCTGGGCATGCCGCAGGTGCGTGTAGCCGGGCAGGATCACATCGAAGTCGGCGTCGCACCGCCCCACGAAAGCACGCTGCAATTCGCGCAGCAGGCTGTCGATTCGGTCGATGTGATTCCTCACCCACAGCCGTAGGTCGGTGGCTACTTGATCGTTGCGGCTGCGCCCCGTGTGCAGCTTGCGGCCTACGTCGCCCAGACGGTCGATGAGCGCCCGTTCGACGTGCATGTGCACGTCTTCCAGGTCAGCCCGCAGCTCGAGCCGCTGCTCCTCGAACTCGGCGCGGATTTGCAGCAGGGCCTCTTCGATTTGCCCGCACTCCTCGGCCGTGAGCAGCCCCACTTCGGCCAGCATCTGCGCATGAGCGATCGAGCCGGCGATGTCGTGCGCGTACAGCCGGTGGTCGACGCTAATGCTTTCGGTGAATTTCTCAACGCGGCGGTCGGTCCCCTTGTCGAAGACCCCGCCTTTCGATGGAGTGGCCAAAGTTGCGCCTCGGGCGCTAAAGCGTGAAATTCCCGTCGTCTCTCGCTCCGCGAGAGAACGTCCCCCGCGCGGATCGAAAGTCAACTGCCGCCGCTGCGTCCTCTCGCGGAGCGAGAGGCGACTGAAAGCAACCGCTGTCGCCGCGATGCGCAGCAGCGCGAATCGAGCGAACCTTTTCATACTAAATGGCTTGCGCGCGACTGTCAACGAACCGGCGGCAGCGGCCGCTTAAATAGTAAGCAGCGGTCGATGGGAGGTTCGCGCTACGCGGCCGAGTGCAGTTTAGGCGGTGCCCGGCGAGGGCCTTCGCACTTATTAACCGGCCGCCACACAATCGATTGCGGTGCGTGCTTGCGAGGGTACGGCAGGGCGACAGAATGGCCTAGGTCTACGCGGGTACCCAGCGCCCCGTGCCCAATTGCTAAGCACGGGCCGACGCCTCGTCTGCCATCTGGGCCCGTCGAGAGAGCCAGCCCGCGATTCCACCATTGTCGCATGTACCGATTGTGGCGGCTCGCTACATGGACTTATCATAAGAACATCCTTTCGCTGGCAGACCTTGTTTGCGCTGGGTGTCCGCCGTGTCCGGCTTCGACCCCTATAACCAATGGCTCGGCATCCCGCCCGAGGAGCAGCCGCCCAATCATTACGGGCTGCTGGGAGTGCCGCTGTTCACCGACGACACCGAAAGAATCGCCCAAGCGACCCAGCAGCGGATGTCGCATCTTCGGTCGCTACACACCGGACCGCACGCGGCATTTTGCCAAAAGCTGCTGAATGAAATTGCTCGGGCCAGCGCGTGTCTGCGCAACGCGGAATCGAAAACCCTCTACGACAAATCGCTGTGCGAGAAGCAAGAGCCCAAACGGTCACGATTGCTACGGGCCAAGCCGCTGCATTCCCAAGCGCACCCCGCTGCGGCCGATAAGCAGCCTGCGCCGGCGGCGTACGCATCCTCGGCGGACAATTCGTCGCGGCCCGGCGAGGACGAATCGGCTTCGGCCGTGGAGCCGGTCGTGGTGGTTGACACGGCCGCGGTCGCCCCGCAGACCCAACCGGCACATCGTCGTCGTCGCAGAATTCCGACATGGATCATCGTGGGCTTGCCCGCCGCGTCGGTGGCCGCCGCGATCGTTGGCTACGTGCTCCTCTGCCTTGTCGTGCCCGGCCTCGACTTCCTCGACCTGTTCGGAAAGCGCGCCAACAATTCCGTCGCGTCGGCGAAGTCGGGGGGCGGTTCTTCGAACTCCGAATCCGGCGGTGGGCGCCTGGCGGCGAGCGCGAAGCGATTCAGTTCGGCGGACGAC
>Ga0315553_10001785_pt1 | contig 17649 bp, 10 predicted proteins | sample SalMarSW160140MG_FD_203099 | JGI IMG/M metagenome (GOLD analysis project Ga0315553, IMG submission 203099) | Salt marsh sediment microbial communities from the Plum Island Ecosystem LTER, Massachusetts, United States - Salt Marsh Sediment SW1601-40 ... | reverse complement strand
TACACGATCAAGAATTCGGGCAGCAAGGCGAAGAAGGTGCTCGTCGAGTACCCGGTCGACGCCAACTGGACGCTGGTCGAGCCCAAGGAGCCGTCGGAAAAGACCCGCGACCTGTACCGCTTCGCGGTGTCGGCCGAGCCCGGCAAGCCCGCCAAGGTCGAAGTGACCGAAGAGCAAACGGTGAACAACTCGGTCGCCGTGACCAACATGGACGACAACTCGATCCGCATCTATCTCAACTCGCAGGTCGTGAGCGACGAGGTCAAGGCCGCGCTACAGGAAGTGGTCAAGCGCAAGCTGGCCATCGAGCTGGTCGTCCGCCAGCGGCAAGAGTTCGAGCGGCAGATTTCCATCATCGGGCAGGAGCAGGAGCGGATTCGCAACAACATGAAGGAGCTGCCCCGGGACTCGGAGCTATACCGCCGCTACGTGGCCAAGTTCACCGAGCAGGAGGACAGCATCGAGAACCTGCGTACCCAGGTGACCAGCAGCATCGAGAACGAAACGAAGCTCCGCAAGGGCCTCGACGATTACCTGATCGCGCTCGACTTGAGTTGACGACCGGTTCCCACTCCGTTCGGCGCGGGTCTCCCGACCCCGCCGAATCTGCGACCGAAGGTCTCCGCCGTTGAGACCCTTCGGTCGGCGGAAGTGGCTCGGTCGGGAGACCGGCCACAAGCATCATAGACCACAACCATCGTGGGTCCTGCTTGCCGAGCAGGACCTTTTCTTTTGCCGCTTCGACGCTCCCGCAGGTCCCGCCCGGCAGGCGGGACCTACTTCATTTGGCGGCGGGCATTGCTGTATGTCATGGCGCAGGCCGCATGATTTCGTGCACCGCGGCGATTCAAGGCGTACCGGCCGAAGGGAGGAGTTCTGCCGATTGTGTGATATACTGAGTTGGTTCGCCGCCTGCCGTGGATGATGCCGGCCTGCCGAAAAGTGCGGCGCGACCCTTGGGGGAAATCCGATGCTCCGCCTGGCCACAACTCTGCTCTTGGCAATACCGGGCCTTGTGCTGGCAGCACAGCCGTCGGTCGAAGCGGGCGAGTTCGAGCTCCAGTTGCAAGTGAACGCCGGCGACCGCCAGATCCGCACCGAAGAAACGGCAGAATCACCCACGACGAAAACGCCCCCGCCGCGGCACGTAGCGGAACTAACCCACGACCAGGAGGTGCGCGTGTCGTGGCATGCCGAGAATACCGGCGAGGCCAAAGAGTTCGAGGACGTGCTCGTGCACTTCTTCGTGGTCAAAGAAGAAAAGACCGGGCAAATTGAAGTCCCGAAACTCACTGAGAACGTAATGTACGAAGGCGCGCTCACCATGGACTTCAAGCCGCATGAGAAAGCGGACTGGCAGTTCGCGCTCACCATCCCCGAACCGGGAAGCTATCTATTGCGCGTGGAGACCATCGGCATGCTCGACAAGCATGGACACGAGCATTACGCCGCCATGGACCTGATCGTCAAGTAATTTCGACGTTCGCAGCGAGAAGAAAGTAATGTACCACTCGCACGCACCGCCTCGACGTGCCTCAATCGAACGGATCACAGCACGGTCGGCGAGCGATTTACGCTGCGCTCTTATGGCGTTGAATCGTGCCTATGTGCCTCTTCTCCCGCTCCGCTTTTCGCTTTGGCTCTTGCCGCTGTTTTTGCTGTTCGCCGGCTTGGCGACGTCGACGGCCTATGGCGAACACGCGGCCATCAATCTGAAGGTGATCGGACCCGACGGCACGCATCAGGCCTCCGCCGATCAGGAGCCGCCACCGGGCGGAGTGAATCCGCGCCCACGAATGACCGTCCACGCGGGCGATCCCCTCGTACTGCACTTCATCCTGACGAACGTTTACCCGCACGGAGTTCTGAAAGACGTCACCGTGCGGTATTTCGTCGCTCGCACCAAGGAGTTCGGCGCCAAGGAGGTGCCCGACCCCAGCGACGGCGTGGTGACGCAAGGGGCGGCCACGCTCAACTTGAAGCCCAAGTGCCGCGTCGGCGCCCGGCTGCAATTCCGAATCAACGAGCCGGGCATCTACGTGGTGCGGGTCGATACCCAGAACACGCAGAGCGACCACGAGCATTTTTCCGCCATCGATCTGGAAGTGAAATGAACCCGCGGCTGTTGGGCACGATGGCGGTCTCGTTGTCGCTGGCGCTGCTTGTCGCGTGCGCTCGGGCGGCCGATCGCCCTGACGGCTCGGACGACTTCGTTGCAAAACCGGCGGCTCACACGTCCGCCACGGATACAATCGTCGCGAATTCCGACTCCGCCGAAACTCGCGCTGCCGTCGCCACTCCCGCTTTATCCCCATTCCTGCAGGAATTTCTGGCGCAGCATCAGGTGACCGTCGTCACCGAACCCGTCCGCTGGGTCAGTGCGATCGGCCCCCACGATGGCTTGCTTACCCGCGACGATACCGGCGAGCGCCTGCCGGCGCTTTTGTGGATCGAAAGCGGATCGTCGGGCGACTTTGCCAAGCGCTCGGCGCTCGAATTGGCACAAATCGGCTACGTGGTGCTGATCGTCGAGATCGATCCGGAGCACGAGGACCAGCGCGGCACGGGCGAAAATCAGAATCAGGACGAAAACAAGAGCAGCCACGAGGCGCGTCGCGAGCGGGTAATCGCCCAAACGTCGGCCGCCGTGCGCTGGCTCCGTCGACGCGACGACGTGTTCCCCGACCGGATCGGGACGCTTTGCTCCAGCGCCGCCGCACGCTGGGCTCTGGAGACGGCAGCAGCCGGAGGTTTGCAGGCTGCCGTGCTCATCGACCCACAGTTGCCCATCGCCGTCGATGCCGATCTGACGACCCCTCTAAGACACACGGCCGTGCTCGTAGTGCGAGGCGCGGCCGGTACATCGCTTTTGGACGACGAGTATCTCGCCCGGCTAGAGCGCCAGTGGGAAGAGGCCGGCGTGCAGCATCGCGTTCTCCCGTTCGACCGGGCGAAGACGGGCTTTCTGAACGCCCACGATCAAAACGCGCACGATCGGGAACTGGCCGACCGGGCATGGTTTGAGATTTACGAATTCCTGGGCAAACACGTCGAAGACGTACCGCTGAAGAAGCTGCTGGCCGACCAGGACAACGCCACCGACGGAGCGCCGCTGCGGCAATTCGCCTCGATTGCCGATCTGATGCGGGCCGCTAACGCGCCCGCGGGTGTCCGTGGATCGCTCGCGCTGTCGCTGACCGAGGAGCCGACGTCGGAGAACGAATGGAAAGACGCACGAGCCCGTGCGGCCCTCCTGGCCGATGCGGGCGAGCTGTTGATGGGGCTGAAGCCGCCTAAAGGCGACTCGGCCTTGTGGCAGCGGCACGTGGCCTCGTATCGCGATGCGGCCCAGGCCATCGCCGCCGCTTCCGATCGCCGCGACTATTCCGCCGCGCGGCAGGCTCTCGAACGACTCACCACGACCTGCGGCAAGTGCCATCTCGACCATCGGTAGCTTGCGCCCAGTTAGGAATGTCTCGGCATGTCAAAGAAGCGGCGCCCAAAGCGCGACCAGCAACCCGCCCCCCCGTCGCAGCCGAAGACAGAAGGCGGTCGGCCCATGGCACTGGTGCGCGTACTGCCGGCTCTTTTCGTTGTCGTCGTCGGCCTGTCACTGTTGGCTGTCGTTGTGCTTGGCTGGTGGAACCGCTCGCACTCGGATCGAACCGCCACGCAGCGGGACGAGGTTTCTTCGTCGAAGGGAAACGCGGACGAACCCTCGGCGAAGGAGCGCGAGCGCCCCGCCGCCCACGACGAGAAAGTCGATCCCCGCGACACGAACACCAATGCCGCCAATTCCCTCGACCAAGCATCCGCCGCCCACGACAACAACGCGACCGCCAATCCGACCACCAGCCCGGACGAGCCCGGCAGTTTTCTGGAAGACTTTACCGCGCCTGCGCAGGGCGAAAGCGCCAGCACCGCGGCCCCGAGCGATGAGGCTCTGGAACAATCGTTCCGCGACATGCTTGCCTCCATGCAACAGCGCGACGATCTGCAAGCTCGCCTGCCTGCGGCGATCATCGCCAACGACGAGGCCCAGTTGCGGCAGTTGCGAGCGGAAGGACAGGCCCTCGGCGATCGGCTCAACAAGCAGCTCGGCGAGTTTCAGGGCCAATTGAGGCAGGCCCGCCAGAACCGTCCCGACGACTCGGTCGTGCAGTGGCTCACCGCCGAGCTGCTGCTGCATGTCGGCGGCGAACCGGTCGACGTGCTGGCCTACTTGCAACGGGCGGTCGACGGCGGGCTGGAGCGACCCCGCCTCTTCGCCAGTCTGGCCCGGGTTCAATTTGAGGCAAACCAGTTCGCCGCCTCCTACGATTCTGCTCTCAAGGCTCTCGACTCGCCGCAGCCGACGCAGTACGCCTGGGAATCGTACGAACGCGTCGCGCGGGGTAACGAACGCTTCGATGAGCTGCTGGCGCGGCTCGACGCGGCATTTCCCGAACTGCCCAAACGCCCGAACTGGGTGGCCAAGATGCGCGAGCGTGCGGAGCGGTTTGCCACCCTATCGCGACGCGAATCGAGTCTTCGCCAGGAAGACCAGGCGAAGGACGACCTTCCCCGCGTCAGGCTCACCATCGAGCATCGCCGCTTCGCCCATGACGCCGACGGCAACAGCACGTCGCAGATCGAATCGACCGGCCGGGGCGAAGTGGAGCTCGAGCTGTTCGAGGATCAGGCGCCGCAAACGGTGGCCAACTTCGTCAGCCTTTGCGAGCAGGGTTTCTACGACGGCACCCTGTTCCCGGAGGCCGCATCGGCTCGCTACGTCCGCGGCGGCGACCCCAACACGCGCAACGACGACCCCAACGACGACGGCGTCGGCGGGCCCGGCTATGTGATCGCCGACGAATACGAACGGCCCGACGCTCGCAATCACTTCCGCGGCTCGCTCAGCATGGTCAACACCGGCCCGCAAACCGCCGGCAGCCAGTTCTTTATCACGCTGGCCCCCAACGATTCGTTCAACGGCCACTTCACGGTGTTTGGCCGCGTGATCCAGGGAGAAGAAGTCGTCGACGCGATCACGCCGGGTCGCACCACGACCAACATCGGGCACTTCGGCAAGCTGGTGCCCGGCGACGTGCTGGTGAAAGCGGAAGTCATCCGCAAACGGCCGCACGAGTACGTGGTTACGAAGAAGTAAGGGGGCGTTCGGTGCGGCATCCTGGATTCCGACCGCGTTGCGGTTGACATGCCGCGACGTCCACCTCACTCGTCCTTCTCGAACAACTCCGGCGGCAGTTCGGCGTATTGGAGGTCGTTGTCGCCGGGTTCAACCGTGACGGTGAGCCGCCCCTTGGCGTCGGCCTTGTGCATGCCGATCTGCACGTCCTTCAGCCAGCCGACGCGCTCGTGCCATACGCGGAACACGCGCTCGCCCACGGGAAGGTTTTTGATCGCGAACTCGCCGTTCTCGTCCGACACGGCCATGTAGGGATTGGCCCGCACGACGATGTAGCCGCGCTCCCAGGGATGAATCGGGCAGGTGGCGATGCTCGGCAGCGAGTCTTCTTTCGTCAAATTCCGCTCCTTGAGGGAGACGCGTGGTATCAATAGGGTGAAGTCCGGGTTGTTCTGAAAGGGGGCCCTGACTGCGTGCGCTACCATGTCCTTGTTCCGCATGGCCAGCGTCTGGGACGTCCGGAGCAACAATACGCGGGGCGCGAACCGGCTGCCTTCGATCGCCAACTCGACCTTCGCTTTGGCCGCATCGTCGTACGACGGATGAACGGGCAGTTCCGCCTCCGCGTCGGGCATGAGATACACGATCACATTAGCGACGCCCTTATTCTCTTCGTTGACGACGAGCGATTCGTCGGCGATCTCGTCGCCGAGCGCGGCCCGATCCTTGGTGATCGGAAACACTTTCACTTCCGGCAACGGCCCGTCGTATACGAATCGACCCCGCACGTTTCCCCACTCGCCGTCGTCGTCGGCCATTGCGGTTCGCGGCGCGAAGCCCACGACGCACAACGCAATCAACAGAAGTCGGTTCATAACTCGCAGGCTCTCTTTTGGGGTTAGCCGCTTAGGGATCAAGCTCGCGGGTGGCCGCGCCACAATTCATCAACGTACCATTGGTTGTTCATGTATGCGATCGGCTTTTCGACAAACCAGCCACACCGACAGACCGAAGCAGGCTACCACGATGACGCCGCCACCCACGATAGCGGCGACGGGCGGCGTCTCGGGAAATCCCCACAGGCGATTGCCGACTTGCCACACGTTCCAAGCGCCGTTGACGAAGGCGTGACAAGCGATTGACGGAATAATCGAACCCGTTCGCCAAGCCAGCACTCCCAACCACAGCCCCAGCACAAACGCGAACACGATGGCGTGCGGAGTGACGTGAAAGATGCCGAAGATCGTCGACGTGACCAGGATCGCCACCCAGGCCGGCCACCGCTGTAGCAGCCGAGTTTGCACGTAGCCGCGAAACAGCATTTCTTCGACAAAGCCTGGCGCCAGCGCAATGAACAGGATGAAGGGAACGGCCATCGGCGAAGTCATGTTCTCGTACAGCGCCGCGACCGACGGATCGGGCGGAATGGCCAGCGCGATCAGCTCCGCCAGCGCAACGCCGATGGCCAGCGGAAACAAGGCGCCGATCATGATTACCGGCAATGCCACCAGCGGCACGCGCGGCCGCACGAGCCCAAGCCGCGATAACGTCGGCTGCGGCGACCACCGAGCCGCAAAGTAGGCCGTCATGCCGAAGACAATCTGCCCGGTGGCCGCCAGCATGATGAACCCCATCGGAGTTACCACGAAGCCCTGCATCTGCTGTGGCAGATCCTGTGGGTTCGTGCCACCGGCGATGAGCAACGCGGCGATGATTATTGTGATGGCGACTTGCGCTACGAACGTAGCGAGGAGTGCCGCCACGAGCGCGACGAAGACGGTCCATACGCGCGGGCGCTTGGTCGAAGGCTCGGCCAGGTCGGCGGCCTCGATCGCCTCGTCCGCGCGGATTGTCGATTGGTAAGGATTCTCGGTCATGGCAAGCGTGAGAGACTACGGGTAAGCGGCGACTGATTCCGGCGAACACGTACTATTTCGCGACGGGCCCATCCACGATGGTATCCCAGCGAAATCAGGCTTGCCACCACGAGCAGCGGCTACGGGGGGCTTTCGTCCAGCCGGCCGCCCCGCCACTCAGCCACAAATAGCTGTACCGCGCCGTCGGGCATGGTAGACTGGCACGCACTGAGGCCCGCAGGTCACTGCGCTCGACCCCGGGCAGCCGCAAACAACGTCCCCCAACCCGCGGACACCAGCCACACCGAGGAGCTTGCCCATGAGTGCTCGCATCCTTCCCATGCTTCATCGAATCGTTCCCCTTATCGCGGTCGTTGCCGTGCTTCTTCTCGGCTCGCCGCGGCCGGGCATCGCCGACGAGAAGGCCGACGACGCGGCCGCCAAGTCGGCCGACAGCGGCGTGCTGGTGCTTCACGCCCGAAGCCGCGTGCAAAGCGCGCCTGATGCCCCCTGGGAAGCGCGGGAAGAAACGCTTCGCTGGGACGCCGGCAAAACGGCGGTCGTCGTGTGCGATATGTGGGATCAGCACTGGTGCCGCGGCGCATCGCGGCGCGTGGCCGAGATGGCGCCCCACATGAACCGCGTCATCGCCGAAGCGCGCCACCGCGGCGTGCTGATCATCCACTGCCCCAGCAGTTGCATGGAGCCGTATCGCGATTCTCCCATGCGCCGACTCGCCCAACAGGCGCCGGCGGTGGAAACCAAGATACCACTGCAATCGTGGTGCGGGCTCAACGACGATCGCGAAGGCAAGCTCCCCATCGACGACAGCGACGGCGGATGCGACTGCTGGCCACGGTGCCCGCAAGGCTCTCCCTGGCGGCGCGAGATCGAAACGATCGAGATTCACGACGAAGATGCGGTCACGGATAGCGCCGAAGCGTACTACCTGATGAAGCAGCGCGGCATCGAAAACGTGATCGTCATGGGCGTGCATACCAATATGTGCGTGCTGGGGCGGCCGTTCTCGATTCGGCAGATGGTGTACCAGGGTCAGAACGTGGTGCTGATGCGCGACATGACCGACACCATGTACAACCCCCGCAGCGCGCCGTTTGTCAAGCACACCGAAGGTACGCGGCTGGTGATCGAGCATATCGAAGAGCATTGGTGCCCGACCGTCGCCAGCACCGACCTGACGGACGAAGCTCCGTTCCAGTTCGCCCAAGCCGAGCAGCCGCACGTGGTGTTTGTGATCGGCGAGGGGGAGTACAAGACGGCGGAGACGCTGCCCGTGTTCGCCAAGAAGTACCTGGAGCCGCTGGGTCTGCGCGTGACGATCGTCAGCGCCGACGCCAGCGACGGCAACAACTTCCCCGGTTTGGAAATCCTCAAGTCGGCCGACCTGTTGTTCTTGAGCGTTCGCCGCCGCTCGCCCCCCCAGGAGCAGCTCGACCTGGTGCGCGAGTACATCGCCAGTGGCCGGCCGGTGGTGGGAATTCGCACCGCCTGCCACGCTTTTCACACCCGCGGCGAACATCCCGACGGCCACGACGAGTGGCAGGAGTTCGATCCCGAGATACTTGGTGGGCACTACACGGGCCATCACGGCGACGGGCCGAAGACCGCGCTCCGCGTGGCCGATGGAGCAGAGCAGCACGCGATTCTTCGCGGCATCGACGTGAGCGGGTTTGTCGGCAATGGGTCGCTGTACCAGGTGAGTCCGTTGGCCGACGACACCGTGCCGCTCTTGTTTGGCTCCATTCCCGATACGCCGGCCGAGCCGGTGGCCTGGACGCGCATGGTGGGCAAGAGCCGCGTGTTTTTTACCTCGTTGGGGCATCCCGACGATTTTGCCAGCGAAGAGTTCAACCACCTGCTTGCCAACGGCGTGCTGTGGGCGCTGGGACGAGAGACAACGTCGAAATAGTGATAGAAGGATTCGAGTGAAGAGTGCAGATTGCAGAGTGCAGAATATCGGAGTTTTCAGTGTTCAGTTTTCAGTTTTCAGTTAAGAACCCCGCTTTCGCGTTCTGCGCGCGGCGCACGATTCATCCGCTGTGCATGCTCGCGCTGCTCGTGTTGATCGTCGCTGTGTTGGCTGATGTGTCGGACAGTGGCGTGCAGTCCGACGCCGGAGAGCAATCCGAACCGGCGGCCGCCAAGGATGACGAATCGCCTTGGACCGAGCTGATCGTCCCCGGCACTTGGGATGGTCAGGCCGACGGCCGGTTCGACTCGTACGACGGCGTGGCCTGGTACCGCACGAAGGCAAAAATCCCCGAAAGCTGGAAAGACCGCGAGATCACGCTTTGGGTCGGCGAGGTCGACAACGCGCACGAGGCGTTTGTGGGGGGCGCGAAGGTCGGCGGCGCCGGTTCGTTTCCGCCCGAGTATCAAAACGGCCTGGGACCCGGGCACGAATACGCGATACCACCAGAGCACGTCGAGTTCGGTGGCGAGACAACGATCGCCGTGCGCGTGTTCGACCACGAAGGACGCGGTGGCTTCAAGGGAGCCGCGCCCACGCTCTTCGCCGGCGATTCTGGCATGTCGCTGGCCGGCACGTGGCAGTTTCGCACCGGCGACGATGCGGCCTGGGCCACCGAAAAACTCTCGCCTCCCGTGGTGTTCGACTATGTCGTAAACGCCGCGGGACTGCGGGCCAACCTGGCCGCGGGAGGCGGGGCGAGGGCGCTTCCGCCCGAAGTTTCGGCCCACTTGTTTCGCGTGACGGGCGACGTCGAGTGGGAACAGGTGCTGGCCGAGCCGGACATCGTGCAGCCGGTGTTCCTCAACTTCGATGAGCGCGGGCGGATGTGGGTGGTCGAGTACCGGCAGTACCCGCATCCCGCTGGTCTCGTGCTCACCAGCCGCGACCAGTACTGGCGGGCCGTTTACGACCGCGTGCCGCAGCCGCCGCCGCACGATGTCCGCGGTGCCGACCGCATCACCATTCACGAAGACACCGACGGCGACGGCCGCTTCGACAAGCACACCACCTTCGTCGACGGGTTGAACATTGCCACAGCCGTGTGCCGCGGACGCGGTGGCGTATGGGTGCTCAACCCGCCTTACCTCCTTTTCTATCCCGACGCAAACAACGACGACGTGCCCGACGGCGATCCGGTCGTGCATCTGGCCGGCTTCGGGCTCCAAGACACGCACTCGGTCGTCAACAGCTTGCGCTGGGGACCCGACGGCTGGCTCTATGCGGCGCAGGGGAGCACGGTGACGGGCAACGTCACGCGCCCCGGGCTCGACGACAAGCCGGTGTTCTCGATGGGCCAACTCATCTGGCGGTACCAGCCCGAAACGCGCACGTACGAGATCTTCGCCGAAGGGGGCGGTAACGCGTTCGGCGTCGAAATCGACTCCAAGGGACGCATCTTCTCGGGATTTAACGGGGGCGACACGCGCGGCTTTCATTATGTGCAAGGCGGCTACCTGCAAAAGGGCTTTTCGAAGCACGGCCCGCTGTCGAACCCGTACGCCTTCGGCTATTTCCCCCCCATGCCGCACAACACCGTGCCGCGGTTCACGCACAACTTTCTCATTTACGAAGGCAATGCACTGCCGGAGGCGTACCGCGGAAAGCTGCTGGGCGTCGAGCCGCTGCAAGGGCAGATTGTGCGGAGCGATTTCGTCCCGCGTGGCTCTTCGTTCGCCACGCACGACATCGACCGGCCCGTGGCCAGCGACGATCCCTGGTTTCGCCCGGTCGACATCAAACTGGGTCCCGATGGCGCAGTGTACGTGGCCGACTGGTACGACTCGCAGGTGAATCACTACCGCAACCACGAAGGACAGATCGACAAAACCAACGGCCGTATCTATCGCATCAAACCCAAGAGGAGCGAGCCGCTCGCCGCGTTCGACCTGGCGAAGCTCGACGGGAAGCAACTCATCGCGCTCTTGTCGCACGAGAACCGCTGGTATCGCGAGACGGCGCTGCGCATTCTGGGCGATCGCAAGGACGCCTCGCTCGTGCCGGAGCTGCGCGATCTGCTGCGTCAACAAAACGGCCAGCTTGCGCTCGAAGCACTGTGGGCCGTGAATCTGTGTGGCGGGCTCGACGATGCATTCACGCTCGAAGCGCTGGGGCACGTCGATCCGTATGTGCGGGCCTGGGCGGCGCGGCTGGCGTGTGACGATCACTCCGTTTCGCCCGCGATCGGGAAAAAGATGGCGGCTTTGGCAGCGGTCGAGCCAAACGTCGAAGTGCGGAGCCAGTTGGCCTGCTCGGCGCGACGATTGCCCGCGGGCGATTGCCTGCCGATTATAGCGGCATTGCTCGCGCGCGACGAAGACGCAGCCGATCCCTACGTGCCGTTGCTGTTGTGGTGGGCTACCGAGGCGCACTGCCAGAGCGAGAGCGCGGCAGTGCTCGACATGTTCGGCGACGCATCGCTGTGGAAACGGCCGCTGGTGGCCCAGCACATTGCCGGTCGGCTCATGCGCCGCTTCGCACAGGCCGGTACGCGGGCCGATCTGGTCACGTGTGCCAAGCTGTTGGAGCTCGCGCCCGACGATGCGAGCCGTCGCTTGTTGCTGGCCGGATTCGAGGAAGCGTTTCAAGGCAGGGCGCTCGCCGATCTCCCACCGGAGCTGGTGACCGCGCTGGCCAAAGCGGGTGGTGGCTCACTCGCACTGCGGGTACGGCAGGGGCAAAGCGAAGCAATCGGCGAAGCGCTGGCCACCTTGGGTGACGCCAGCGCCGACATGACCCGCCGCGCCGAAATGGCGCAGCTCTTCGGCCAGATCGACCATGCCGAGTGCGTCGGCGTATTGCTGGGTGTGCTAAAGGAATCGGGCGACGACCGCCTGCGTTTGGCCGTGCTCACCGCACTGCAGCGCTATGGCGATGCGGAGATCGGCCGCACCGTGGTTTCCCTGTACGGCGGATTCTCGCCCGACGCGCAGGCGGCCGCGCAAACGCTATTGGCCAGTCGCCGTGAGTGGGCGAAGTTGCTGCTGTCGGCCGTCGACGCGGGAACCATTGCCAACGAGCAAGTCGCACCTGCCACCGTCCGCACGATGCTCTTGCACGCCGACGACGAGATCGCCGCACTGGCCCAAAAGCACTTCGCCTCGCTCGAGGGAGCGCCGACCGAGGCCATGCGAGCGCAGGTCGACCGGCTGTCGGGCGTATTGTCGCAGAGCACGGGCGACCCCTACCGCGGCAAGCCGCTGTTTACCGAGCACTGCGGCAAATGCCACGTGCTGTTCGGCGAGGGGAACCGCGTGGGGCCCGAGCTGACCGCCTACCGCCGCGACGATCTGGCGACGATGCTGCAAAGCGTCGTGAACCCCAGCGCCGAAATCCGCGAGGGCTTCGAGGACACGATCGTGCTCACCGACGACGGCCGCCGCTTCTCCGGATTTCTGGCCGACCAGGACAACCAGGTGGTCGTATTGCGCGGCGCCGACGGGCAGAACATCGTGCTGACTCGCGACGCAATCGAAGATCTGCGTGCCTCGCCGCGGTCGCTCATGCCCGAGGGTTTGCTCGATAAGCTCAACGATCAGGACGTGCGCGATCTATTCGCGTATCTGCGGAGCTCGCAACCGCTGAATAATTGATCGCGACGTAGCGGAAGCATGGCGAGCGCGCTGAATTCTTGCGAATTCAGCTACGGCGTTTTGGCAGGCTGGAAAGCCTGCCCCACGACTATGCTCCCTGCGGGCGCAAGTCCTGCATGGGCGGCCGGCGGAGGTGATGGCCCGTCGCCTGTTGGTAGGCGTGCGCGAGCGCCAATAGATCGCTCTCGCCGAACAGCCGTCCGGTGAACGTGATCGAAGTCGGCACCAGCGCGTCGTCGCGCTCGACAAGGCCGTTGGGGAGCACGACCGTGGGGTGGCCTGTCAGGTTGGTGATTACCAGGTCGTCGCCGTCCAAATACGCGTCGACCCCCTCCATCATCTCTTCCATTTTCCGCATGAGCAGCGTGCGCACACGATTGGCCCGCAGGTATTCGACCGCCGGCGTGAATTGCGCTTGGGGAAAAACGTCGGCCCAGCGGCCGATGCCGTCGCTGATTCCCTGTCGCGTGAGCTCGTCGAACGACGCGGCCGCCTCGACGTTTAAGATGGTCGTCAGCGCCGAGGCGGGAATCTCATCCGGCAGGCTGATCGGCACCAACTTCACGCCCAAGTCGGACAGGACGAGAATCTCAGGGCGGCTCTCGGGGCGCACGTCCTCGTCGAAGTAGCCCACTTTGAGCGTGCGGATGTCGCGCTTCGGCGGCCAGTGGAAGGGGCGATCGATGGCCGTGGCGTCGAGCCCATCGGCGCCGTGCATCGCGGCAAACACCAGCGCACAGTCTTCGACGCTTCGCGCGATGGGCCCGATCTTGTCCATGCTCCAGGCCAGCGGCATGCAGCCGTATCGACTGACGCGGCCGAACGTGGGTCGCAGCCCGGTGGCACCGCACCGCGTGCAGGGGGATACGATGCTCCCCAGCGTTTCGCTCCCCAGCGCAAAGCCGACCAGCCCGGCCGCCACCGCCGATGCCGAACCGGCCGAGGAGCCGCTCGACCCCTCGCGCACGTTCCAGGGGTTGCGCGTCATGCCGCCGAACCACTCGTCGCCCCAGGCCAGCGCACCCAGCGCGAGCTTGGCGACTAGCACGGCCCCCGCTTCCTCTAGACGCCGCGCAACGGTGGCTTTCTCGTCGAGCGTTTGCTCGCAGTACGGCCCGGCTCCCCACGTCGTCTTGTAGCCAGGCCAGGAGATGAGGTCCTTGGCGCCCCAGGGAATACCGTGCAGCGGACCGCGATACCGACCGGCGGCGATCTCGCGGTCGGCGCGGTGCGCCTGTTCGAGGGCCAATTCCTCGGTCAGCGTGACCACACACTTGAGCGCGGGATCGTACTGCCGGAGCCGCTTGAGGTAGAGATTCGTCAGCTCGACCGACGATATCGCGCCGTCGCGTACGAGCGCCGCCAACTCGGTCAGCGGGAGGAATGCCAGATCGTCATCCGACTCCGGCCGCTTACCGGCCACCCATTCAATTGGCTCGACGGCCGCCGGACCGCGCTCTCGACCGCCGCTTGCATCGGCATCGCTCGTCCGGCCCGGTGCCGCGCTGAATCGCAAGGCCGGATCGACCGTGTAATCGAGCGCGACACCACGCACCGCCTCGAACTTGCGGCAGGTGGCTTGCAGCGCTTCGGCGGCCGTCTGCCGCTCCTTGTCGCTGAGCGAGAGGCCGGCGATCCACTCGGCCTGCTCGACCATTTCGGCGGTGATGCTTCCCGACGCCTCGACCTGCGCGGCCAAAGCGCGCTGGAAGGCCACCGTGCCGATGCCAAGTCCGGCGAGGACCTTGAGAACGCGGCGGCGATTCACGCGCCGATCGCTGTTCGGTTCGTTCTGCCGATCGGCAAGTGTTGGCGCGGACAGCTTCTCGCGCCTGCGGTCCTTGGGCGGTTGCGGATCGCAGGGCGGATCGGGAGACGTTGGCTGGTTCATTACGTGTCGTAAGTAAGATCGAACGTGCAGCCTGACTGCCCGCCGGATCGCAATAGGATGTCGTGCCCCTGCGTACACCAAGGCGGGGCGCAGCTCGAGTAGTGCGTTGCGCTATGGCGTGCCACCTCGGGGAATCGGCGTTCCACCCCCTCCAACGCCCCCGCCTCCGACTCCACCTCCTCCGAAGGCACCGCCTCCCGCACCGCCAAAGTTGCTGCCTGGGGAGCCACCGCTGTTGGGAATCGGCACAGGTGTACCTTGAATCGGTGTGCGGCCGTTGCCGCTTCCGCCAATCTCGTAGAAGTAGGCGGCCCAGCGAAGTCGCGGAAACACCGGCGGCAACCGGTACGATGCGTCGTAAGCGGCGCCGTCTTGCACGGCGCGGCACACGTCGATCGCCTCGGCCGGCGTCCAGTATTGCGCCACCTGGTTGCCCAGCATCACGTCGATTCTCACGTCTTTCGATGAGTCGCTCCCCCTCGAATTGAACTCTTGGAGCCAGGAGTCGAAGTTGCCGCGGTACGAGGTGGCAACCATCTTGTCTTTTTTGGCCTTCTTGACCGCACCATTGTAGATTTCGCGATGCGGTTGTGGTCCGAGGACGACCCCGCTCTTGGCATGCTCGGCCATCCAGGCGAGGTAATCGTCGCGATAATACCGCATGCCGATGACCATGACCGGATCGACTCCCAACAGCTTTTGCTCGGCCGCTTTGGGGTCGGTATAGCTGATAGGCTTCTGATCCGGCTCGGTGATGGTGATCTTGAAGGCCGGCTTCTCGTCGGTGGCTGCCGGAGGCTGCGTATTTACGCCGGTGCTTGCCGCAGGCCCGGACCCCGAAGTCGCCGAACGAGGCGTCGTACCGCTGGCAGGACTGTTGGGCGGACTAGCCGATTGCGTGAACGGCGGCGTGACCGATCCGTCGTTCGCGGTTGTCGTCGCGGGGGGAAGTGTCAACGTACCGCCGGACGAGCCGGAGCCGCCGCCGGACGAACCTCCTCCTCCAATCGTTCCTCCTCCAAAGCCTCTTCCGCCCGCGGCTGTGCCGTTGGAAGGTGGCGTACCGGGTGACGGATCGTCGTTCGACGTGGTGACATTATCGGATGAGGAAGCGTCGCGGCCGTCGACGTCGATCGCTTCGGCCGAAGCGACCGACGAATTCGTCGCGTCCGATCCGCGGTCGGCTACGGTCTGTTCGTTCCTGCCGAATCCGAATACAAAGTAGCCCACTGCCACCGCGACCGTTACCAACAGCGCCGCGACGACGGCGCCTCCGGCAATCGCTCCCAGCACAATCGGCGATACGCCGCGCCGCCCCGCCGAATGGCGTGATCCCTTCGTCGTTTCGATTGCCACAGGGGGCATGGCCACCGTGTCGATCTTCGACGGCAACCTATCTTGCAGGGTGGCTGCGGGATTCGATTCGCCGAGGAGCGCGTTCGTTTGGCTGACCAGTGGACTTGCCTGACTGACGGGCGGCCGCGCTGGGGGCAGTGCTACGGGCGATACGACGCCCCCGGCAGCTTGCCCGGTGTTCGATGGCAGGCACGACTCCAGGTCGGCGATCACGTCGGCCATCGACTGCTGACGCTCCTCCGGCTTCTTGGCCACCATGCGGGCGAATGCGCCATCGAGCTGCGCCGGCACGTTGTCGCGCACTTCACATAACGAAGGGATGGTGTCCTGGTTGTGGGCCAGAATCGTCTTGACGAACGTATCGCGCTTGAATGGTGCGCGACCCGTAAGCAGGAAGTACAGCGTGCAACCCAGGCTATAGATATCGGCGCGGCGGTCGGCTTGCCGCGTATCCATCGCTTGCTCAGGCGCAATGTAATCGATGGTCCCCATGATCTGGCCCGACTGCGTCAGGCCCTGCTCGTCGCCATCGAGGGCCAACAGCCCGCCGTCAAGCCGCGCCAGGCCCATGTCGAGAATCTTCAAGGTGCCCTGCTCGTCGAGCAACATATTGGCGGGTTTGATGTCGCGGTGCACGATCCCCTGGCTGTGCGCCACTTGCAGGCCGCGGGCCGCTTGCAGCGCCAGGTCCACAGCCTGGGCAACGGGAAGCGGGCCGCTTTGCTGCACAAGGTCGGACAGATTCAATCCGCTAACGTATTCCATGACGAGAAAGTGCCGTCCGCTGGACTCCCCCGCGTCGTAGGCCGTGACCACGTTCGGGTGGTTAAGTTTGGCGGCTGCCTCCACCTCGCGCTCGAATCGCTTGATTGCGTCCCGCGAGCGAGTGTGCGCCGCGGGGAGCAGCTTCAGGGCTACCGTACGCTTCATGCGGTGGTGACGTGCCATGAATACCTGTCCCATGCCACCTTCGCCGATTTTGTCGAGAATCAGGTATTCGCCCAGCCAGAGAGATTGCCCTTTGTCTTTCGCCAGGACCTCGGCCTGATAGGCCGTAATCGTTCCTCGGCCGATCAGCTTCTTGACCAGCGACTTGGTGTCGGTCGTCTTAGGCAGCTTGCGGGCGAATGCGGCGGCTTCCTTGCGGGTCATGAGCCGGGCGTCGATAACGCGGCCAAGGTACTCCAAGGGAGCGATCCCGCCAAAGTCGGTTTCGCGCGAAGCCGCTTCACGAGGCGCTGGGGTTGCCGTCACCATCGCGGGCGAAGTCGCGCCCGACGTGAATGTGGCAGTCGCGCCGGCCGACAGGTCGCGGTCGTACTCGGCCTTGCTGGCCGGGTCGAGCAAACAGTCGCGGGCTTCACCGAGCTGGCGGAGAAGTTGCTCTTTCGCCGCGTGGCTCTGCGTTTTGTGCGCGGCGACCAACTCGATGCGACGACAGGCTGCCGCGATCAGCACTTCGCGGTCGCTTTCAAACAGTTGCACCGCAAGCAGGCGGTAGTGATTGACGGGCTGTTCGTGGGGGGAAATGCCCAGGCAATCATGGCAGATAGCCGCTAGTGCTGTTCCATTCTCGTCGAACCGTGTGGGCGGATTGCGCGGTGCGGCGTTCATCGCTTGCTCACTCCGACGTGGACACGCGGCAGTTGACTGCCGGCCCGGCGATGGCACCTGCACGACCGACGACGACCAAGGCCGCCCCCGCTGGTGGTCCCATTATGACGTAAGGCCCTGCCCGGGGGAACAACTAACTGCCGCAAGGGGCGTCGCGCCCAAAGCACCCTGGGCCGGAGTCGTTTAGTAGCAGAAACGTGCAATTCTACCGCAGGAACGGC
>Ga0315553_10001782_pt1 | contig 17671 bp, 14 predicted proteins | sample SalMarSW160140MG_FD_203099 | JGI IMG/M metagenome (GOLD analysis project Ga0315553, IMG submission 203099) | Salt marsh sediment microbial communities from the Plum Island Ecosystem LTER, Massachusetts, United States - Salt Marsh Sediment SW1601-40 ... | reverse complement strand
CCTCCCCCGTGTACACGTCGTGTACACGGGGGAGGGACCATGCGCAGCATGGTGGAGGAGGCAGCAGGATCAGTAGAGACTTGCGCGTGAATGGCGAAAAAGTGCAGACCTCCGCTCATTCATCTGAACGGGTTTTGCTATCCCCCACCCTTCACCTTGGCCCAGGTGTCGCGCAGCCCGATGGTGCGGTTGAACGCGAGGCGGTCGGGCCGCGAGTCGGGGTCGGGACAGAAGTAACCCTGGCGCTCGAACTGAACCGCCTGCCCGACCGGAACCGTCGCAAGCGACGGCTCGAGCTTGCAGTCCGCGAGCACCTCAAGCGACTGCGGGTTGATCTCGGAGGCGAAGTCCGCGACGTTCGGCGCAGCATTCAGGAAGAGATGATTGTAAAGCCGGACCTTGGCCGGCACGGCTGCTGCGGCCGACACCCAGTGGATCGTCCCCTGCACCTTGCGGCCGTCGGGCGCGTTGCCGCCTTTGGTCGTCGGATCGTAGGTGCAGCGCAGCTCGATCACCTCGCCGGCCGCGTCCTTGACGACCTCACGGCAGGTGATGAAGTAGGCGTAGCGCAATCGCACCTCGCGGCCGACCGCTAAGCGGAAGAACTTCTTCGGCGGATTCTCCATGAAGTCGTCGCGCTCGACATAGAGTTCGCGGCCGAACGTGACCTTGCGTGTATTCGCCGGATCGTCCGGATGGTTGAGCGCATCGAGCTCCTCGGTCTTCCCTTCCGGATAGTTCTCGATCACGACCTTCAGCGGCTTCAGCACCGCCATCCGGCGCGCGGCCGTCCGGTTGAGAACCTCGCGCACCGAGAAGTCGAGCATCGCAACGTCGACCATGCTGTTCGCCTTGGCGACGCCGATCCGCTTCGCAAAATCGCGCAGCGCTTCCGGCGGTACCCCGCGTCGGCGCAAACCGGCAAGCGTCGGCATGCGCGGGTCGTCCCAGCCCGAGACCAATTCATCGCGCACCAGCAGCGTCAGGACGCGCTTGGAAAGCACCGTGTAGGTCAGGTTCAGGCGCGCGAACTCGTACTGATGCGGTCGCGACGGTACCGGGAGATTGTCGATGAACCAGTCATAAAGCGGGCGATGGTCCTCGAACTCGAGCGTGCAGATCGAATGCGTGATGCCTTCGATCGCGTCCGACTGGCCGTGCGCGAAATCGTAGCTCGGATAGATGCACCACGCGTCGCCGGTGCGCGAATGGCTCGCATGCAGAATGCGATAAAGCACCGGGTCACGCAGATTGATGTTGCCGGCGGCCATGTCGATTTTGGCGCGCAGGACGCGGGCGCCGTTGGGAAACTCGCCGGCCCGCATGCGGCGGAACAGATCGAGGTTCTCCTCGATCGAGCGCTCGCGGAACGGGCTGTTCTGGCCCGGCTCGGTGAGCGTGCCGCGGGTGGCGCGAATTTCGTCCTGCGTCTGATCGTCCACATAGGCCTTGCCGGCCAGGATCAGATGCTCGGCCCAGGCATAGAGCTGCTCGAAATAGTCGGATGCGTAATAAAGGTGCCGGCCCCAATCGAAGCCAAGCCAGCGGACGTCGCGCTCGATCGCGTCGATATATTCTTGTTCCTCCTTGACCGGGTTGGTGTCGTCGAAGCGCAGATGGCAGCGCCCGCCGAACTCCGCCGCGACCCCGAAGTTCAGGCAGATCGACTTGGCGTGGCCGATATGCAGGTAGCCGTTCGGCTCCGGCGGAAAGCGCGTAATTACGTCCTTGTGGCGACCGGCGTCGATATCCGCCTGGATGATATCGCGGATGAAATCGCGCCCCGCTTCATTGGTTATCGCTTCGGCTGCCGTCATGCTTCGTGGTCCGGGTGGTTCTTTACCGCGGCGTACGTGCCCCGGGTGAGGGTTTGTGCCAAATTCACGACAATGCGCCAAGCGGCAATCCGCCCCCCTAACAGCGCCGTATCGCCTCCCCACATGATCGGCTGTTGAACCGCGCGGGGACGCCGCCCAATTGCTCTCGATCCTACCTGTGCTACGAGGAGCGTCCGCCGCCCTCGGGCTCTCCATCAAGGCGCCATGACCAAGATCGTCATCGCTCGCTTCGCTCCCTCGCCGACCGGATTCCTGCATATCGGCGGGGCGCGGACCGCGCTGTTCAACTGGCTGTACGCCCGCGGAAGGGGCGGCAAGATGCTATTGCGGATCGAGGACACCGACCGCGAGCGCTCGACGCAGGCGGCGATCGACGCGATCCTCGACGGACTGAGCTGGCTCGGAATCGACTGGGACGATGACGCCATCTACCAGTTTTCGCGCGCGGCGCGGCACCGGGAAGTCGCCGAGGGGCTACTCGCCTCCGGCGGCGCCTATCTCTGCTACGCCTCCCAAGCCGAACTCGACGAGATGCGCGAGAAGGCACGCCAGGAGGGCCGGACGCGGCTTTATGACGGCGGCTGGCGTGATCGCGCCCGGTCCGAGGCCCCCGAGGGCGTCGCCCCGGTCGTTCGCCTCAAGGCCCCGTTGACGGGCGAGACCGTGATCGATGATCAGGTCCAGGGCCGTGTCGCCTGGCAGAACGAGCACCTCGATGACCTCGTGCTCCTGCGCTCCGACGGCACACCGACCTATATGCTTGCCGTCGTGGTCGATGATCACGACATGGGCGTCACTCACATCATCCGCGGCGATGATCACCTCACCAACGCGGCGCGGCAAAAGCAGATCTATGACGCGCTCGGCTGGGAGACGCCGGTCATGGCGCATATCCCGCTGATCCACGGACCCGACGGCTCGAAACTATCCAAGCGGCACGGCGCGCTCGGCGTCGACGCCTACCGGGCAATGGGCTTTTTACCGGCGGCGGTGCGGAACTACCTCGTTCGGCTCGGCTGGAGCCATGGCGACCAGGAAATCTTTTCCACCGAGGAGATGATCGCCGCCTTCGATCTTCCGCAGATCGGCCGCTCTCCCGCCCGCTTCGACTTCGCCAAGCTGGAGAGCCTTAACAGCCATTATCTGCGCGCCGCGAGCGACCGCGAATTGCTCGCCGCCATCGAAGGGTTGCTTCCCCATATCGCCAACGGAGCCGAGCTTGCGGCAAAGCTCGATGCGGCACTGAAGGAAAAGCTGATCGCGGCGATGCCGGGACTGAAGGAGCGCGCCAAGACCTTGATCGAATTAATCGATCAGGCGCGGTATCTATATGCCGAGCGGCCGCTTTCGCTCGAAGACAAGGCGCAGGCGCTGCTCACCCCGGAGGCGCGGCTGATGTTGCGCGAGCTCGGGCATGCGTTGAGCGGGGTCGATCCATGGACGGCGGCGACGACGGAAGCGGCAATCAGGAGCTTTTCCGAACGCCGCGCCTTGAAGCTCGGCGCCGTCGCCCAACCGCTTCGAGCGGCGCTCACGGGCCGGACGACCTCGCCCGGCATTTTCGACGTGCTGGCGGTGCTCGGAAAGAGCGAGTGCCTCGCGCGGATCGCCGATCAGGCGGACGAGACCGGTGCGAAGAAGGCCCCCTCCCGCTCGGCATCGGCCGACACCATATCGGAGCGGTGACGCCTCGGTCCAGGGCGGGCCGACCTAGACCAAACGCCGTCTTGTGACCCGCGAGGAGATGCGCTAGGCGAGGCGGCAAACCTCGTCGATCGACACCTTAGAGAGCCGGCGAGCAGCGGCGGACTCGTTTGACCACTACCAATCGAGGATTCCATGGACGCGAAGACGGGTGCGAAGGCGAGCGCGAAGACCGGAACCCTGACCGTCGGCAACAAGAACTACGATCTGCCGATGTACGAAGGAACGACGGGTCCTGACGTCATCGACATCAGCAGGCTATACGACGACGTTGGCATCTTCACCTACGATCCCGGCTACACCTCGACGGCAAGCTGCGAGTCGAAGATCACGTTTATCGACGGCGACGAAGGCATCCTGCTCTATCGCGGCTATCCGATCGAACAGCTCGCCGAGCACGGCGACTTCCTCGAGACGTGCTATCTCCTGCTCTATGGCGAGCTGCCAACCGCGGCGCAAAAGGCGGAATTCGACCGCACGGTGACCCGCCACACCATGATCCACGAGCAGATGGCGCGGTTCTACCAGGGCTTCCGCCGGGACGGGCATCCGATGGCGGTCATGGTCGGCTGCGTCGGCGCGATGTCGGCGTTCTATCACGACTCGACCGACATCTCCGATCCGCACCAGCGGATGGTCGCCTCCTTCCGCCTGATCGCGAAAATGCCGACCATGGCGGCGATGGCCTACAAATACACGATCGGCCAGCCATTCATTTATCCGAAAAACGACCTCGACTATGCGTCGAACTTCCTGCGCATGTGCTTTGCGGTGCCGTGCGAGGAATATGAGGTCAACCCGCTGCTCGCACGCGCGATGGATCGCATCTTCATCCTGCACGCGGACCACGAACAGAACGCCTCGACTTCGACGGTCCGGCTCGCCGGGTCGTCAGCGGCCAATCCGTTCGCCTGCATTGCAGCCGGCATCGCCTGCCTGTGGGGACCCGCGCATGGCGGCGCCAACGAGGCGGCGCTGAACATGTTGACCGAAATCGGCAGGCCCGAGCGCATCCCGGAATACATTCGGCGCGCGAAGGACAAGAACGATCCCTTCCGCCTGATGGGCTTTGGCCATCGTATCTACAAGAGCTACGATCCGCGCGCCAAGATCATGCAGACGACCTGCCACAAGGTGCTGGCCGAAACCGGCGTGAAGGACGATCTCTTCGAAGTGGCGAGGGAGCTCGAGCGGATCGCGCTGCACGATGAGTACTTCATCGAGAAGAAGCTCTATCCCAATATCGACTTCTACTCGGGCATCACGCTCAAGGCGATGGGCTTCCCGACCACCATGTTCACCGCGTTGTTCGCGCTCGCGCGCACGGTCGGCTGGATCGCCCAGTGGAAAGAGATGATCGAGGATCCGAGCCAAAAAATCGGCCGCCCGCGCCAGCTTTACACCGGAGCGACGCGCCGGGATTACGTGCCGCTCGGAAAACGCAAGTAAGCGAGCCGGTGGAGCGCGCCGCGTTCACCCGCGGCGGCGTCTGCCAGCATGATCAAGCACGATCTCGGCGGCGGCCTCGCTCGGGTTTGCGGCGCCGATCTTCATCACTTGGTCAAGGCGCGCGAACGCGTCGAGTTGGCGCCGTCGTTCCGGCGTATCGGCGAGCAACGGCGCAAGCGCGGCGACGAGCGGCTCGGGAGCGACCTGCCGCTGCAGCAATTCCGGCATGACGTTCCCTCCGAGCACCAGATTGGCGAGCACGATGCTCGGCACCTTGATCAGCAATCGCCCGACCACCTCTTCGATCAGCGGGACGCGATAGGCGACGACCGTCGGCACGCCAGCCAATGCAAGTTCGAGCGTCACTGTCCCGGACGCCGCAAGCGCTGCGCGCGCTTGCCGGAACGCCGCCCATTTGTTCTCCGCTTCGACCACCACGCGCGGGGGAATGGGCCAATCGGCGGTGGCCGCGCGCACGCGCTCTTCGAGGTGCGGAGTGGTCGGCAATACGGCCTCGATCGGGCCGCAGCGCTGGGGCAGCAGCGCCGTCGCCTCACCGAATAGCGAAAGATGGCGCCTGATCTCCCCCGTGCGGCTGCCCGGCAGAACCAGGACCAGCGGCGGGTTTGCGGCCCGCCGCTCCGCTTCGCGGGCGCTCGGGCGCAGGCGTTCGACCTCGCTCGCCAGCGGGTGGCCGACGAAGTCGCAGGGCGGCCCGCCGAGCTTGGCGTGCGCGGCCGGCTCGAAGGGAAGCAGCGCGAGCACATGGTCGATATAGGCGCGCATCGCCCGCGCCCGGCCCGGCCGCCAGGCCCAGACCGATGGCGACACGTAATCGATGATCGGAATGTCGGACGAAGCGGCGCGCACGCGGCGCGCGATGCGATGGGTGAATTCGGGGCTGTCGATAATCACGAGCACATCCGGCTGCGCGGCGATCACGGCGTCGGCCGCAGCGCGGATATGGCGAAAGATCGAGGGCAAGCGCGAGAGAATGGCGACGAAGCCAATGATCGCGAGTTCGTCGATCGGAAACAGGCTGACGAGACCGTGCGCGGCCATGTCGGGACCGCCGACGCCGACGAAACGCGCGCCGGGGACGCGGCTTGCGATCGCCTGCATGAGCGCGCCGCCCAGCCGATCGCCGGAAGCTTCGGTCGCGACCAGCGCGATGGTCAGATCGGCGGCGCGTCCGGCCGTTTGATCGTTATCGGTCATTACGGTTGCGGGGATCGCACGCCCACAGCGAACACGCCCGCCGCATTCGCCTTCCGAACGATCTCCTGCGGCTCGGCCATGATGGTCGCTCCCGCGACCACCGCCAGCCCGGCAAGCTCGGCGCGCGCCACGCCTTCCACGGTCTTAGGGCCGATGGTCGGAAGGTCGAAACGATGGTCTTGGCCGACCTTGGCGGCCTTCACCAGAACGCCGACGCCAGGCTTGGTCCGAATGCGCCCTTGCTGCCGCAGGTCAGCAACGCGGTCGAGCATTCGGTCCGTACCTTCCGCCGCTTCGAGCGCGAGCACGTGGCGATCGGCAACCACGGTCCCCTGTCCGACATCGTACGGGCTGGTCGCCCGCAATAGCTCGAGCGCCAACGTAATGTCGGCCATGTCGCGCGGGGACGGGGCGAGCCGGCCGAGCGGCCCTTCCGGCACCAGAATATCGGGCGCGACTTCGTGCGCGCCGATTAGCCGGTAGCCGTGCCCGCCCAGTACGCGGCCGACGCCGGACAGCAAATGATTGTCGCCGCCATGAAAGGCGCGCCAAACATCCGGCAGCACCCTGATCGTCTCCCAATCCAGTCGAATATGCGAGACCGACGGGCGCAAGACCGAGCCGATGAACACGACGTCGCGGCATCCTTCCGCCTGCATCAGACGTCGGAAGCGGCCGTATCGCCCAAGATCGATCCAATGATGCGGAAAAGCCGCCACGGCGGCCGGCTCGGCCCAGCCGCGGATCGCGAACAGCACACATCGCCGTCCGGTTCGGTCAACCGCCTCGGCGACGGCCCGCGGTAAGCTCCCGCCCCCGCAAATAATCGCGAGCGGCGAGGCGGCCGTGGGCGGCGCGTCGAGCGTCATGGTTCCGCATTGGCCGGAGCGCGGCGCGCGCCCATGGTGAGCGGGCGGTCGCCGCTCGCATGGATGAACTCGATCACGTCGGCGACCGGGGGCTCGCCTTTGTCCGCCGCCATCGCTTCGACTCGCGACCGAAATGTTCCCGGGCCGAAGAACAGATGCTGATAGGTTTGCCGCAATCGTTGGATGTCCGCCTTGCTGAATCCGCGCCGGCGCAGCCCGACGATGTTCAGACCGGCCAAGTGGCCGATGCGGCCCTCGACCATGCTCCACGGGATGATGTCGGCCCGAATTCCGGTCAAGCCCGCAACCATCACGCCTGCCCCAATCCGCACGAACTGGCGAACCGCGGCCTGCCCGCCGAACACGACGTAATCGCCCACGCTGACATGGCCGGCGAGCACCGCATTGTTGGCGAAGGTGACGTGATTGCCAACCTCGCAGTCGTGACCAATATGCGAACCGACCATTATAAAGCATCCGTCGCCGATCCGGGTAATGCCCCGGCCATCCTCGGTTCCTATATTGGCCGTGCAACCTTCGCGGATTTGACAATCGGCGCCGATGACGAGACGCGTGTCGCCGCCGCGATAATGGACCGACTGCGGCGGCGTTCCGAGCGAGGCGAACGGATAGACGACGGTGCGCGCGCCAATGCTGGTGTGGCCGGTCACGTTAACATGCGCCAAGAGCCGTACGCCCGGGCCAAGTTCGACATGCGGTCCGACGATGCAATAAGGGCCGATCTCGACATCCTCGGCGATCGTCGCGCCGTCGGCCACCCTGGCCGTCGCATCGATTTTGCCCATCGGTTTAGGCCCAGGACAGCATGGCGCCAACTTCGGCTTCGGCGACCATCTGCCCTGCGACCAAAGCCTCGCCGCGGAACCACCACATGTTCCGGCGCTGCGCGATCTTGTTCATGTGGTATTCGACCGTGTCGCCCGGCACCACCGGCTTGCGAAACTTCGCCTTGTCGATCGTCATGAAATAGACTTCGCCCGCCCGTTTGCCGGTGGCCGCGAGAACGCACAAGACGCCCGCGGTCTGCGCCATGCCCTCGATCATCAGCACGCCGGGGAACACCGGACGATTGGGGAAGTGGCCGAGAAACTGCGGCTCGTTGGCCGTCACGTTCTTTATTCCGATCCCATGGTCGTCGCCTCTGATGTCGATCACGCGATCGACCATGAGGAACGGATAGCGATGCGGCAGCGAATTCAGGATCATTGAAATGTCGGCTGCCTCGATGCTGGTGCGAGCCTCCATAGCCCTTTCCCTGTCAATCGTTCTCCAAATCCCCGTCGGCCGTCTTGCCCCCGCCCGATCGCGTCGCGAGGCGTTCGATCAGTTTCATTTCGCGGAACCAGATCCGCGCAGGCTTGGCCGGAGTGCCTCCCCATCGCGCGCCAGGGGGAACGTCGCCGTGGACGACGCTGACGGCGGCGATCTGAGCGCCCTCCCCGATCGTAAGGTGATTGTTGACGCCGACACGGGCGCCGAGCACGACGAAATCCTGCAGCGTCACGCTGCCGGATATTCCCGTTTGCGCCACGATCACGCAATGGCGGCCGATCGACACGTTGTGGCCGATTTGAACCAAATTGTCGATCTTGGTGCCTTCGCCGATGACGGTGTCGCGGGTGCCGCCCCGGTCGATTGTCGTGCCGGCCCCGATTTCCACATCGTCCTGGATGATGACGCGACGGAGCTGCGGCACTTTCTGGTGCCCTTCCGCACCCATCACGAAGCCGAACCCGTCTTGTCCGATCCGGCACCCGGGGTGAATGATCACGCGATCGCCCACCAAAGCGTAGATGAGCGAGACGCCGGCGCCGATGGCGCAATCGCGCCCGATCCGCACATTCGGGCCGACGACCGCCGTCGGGCCAATCACCGTGCCGGCGCCGATTTCCGCGCCGGGGCCGACCACGGCCGCCGGGTCGATGGAGGCCCCGCTCTCGATGCGAGCCGACGGATGGACGAACGCGCTGGGCGATACGCCGTCCGTCGCGAACAGCGACGAAGGTCGTAGCGCGGCGGGAAAAAGCGTGCGGGCGACTTTGACAAAGGCGCGGTACGGCTCGCGTGAGCGCAGAAGCGCGAGCCCGGCCGGGGCGCGCGCCTCAAAGCGCGGGGCGATCAGGCACGCTCCCGCCCGCGTGGTCGCGAGCGCGGGCGCATAATTCGCATTGTCGAGAAAAGCGAGATCGCTTGGACCCGCCCCGTCAAGCGTCGCAACGTCGCGAATGAGCCGGTCGACGGGGGTCCCGGCCAAAGGCTCGGCCCCCGTCAGCTCAGCAATTTGGCCGATAGTCAGGGCTTTGGTGCGTTCGAAAAAGAACGGCTCGGTCATCGGATATGCGCCGACAGTCGTGAGGTTGGCGCATAGTGCGGCAAACGCGCCGCAACGCAACCCCAACCGCGCGTCTTCAGACGCCGCCTTGGAGTGAATTCCGTTCCGGTAGAATCGGAATTCGCTCTAATTGTTCTTGAGTGGTCGCATTTTCTGCGGCGAACCGGTTTCCACTTCGCCGGAAAATGCCCTAGAACTGCCTCCCGCCGCCGAACCGGAAAATCTGCGTCTTGTCGTAGGGCGCCTTGCTGAGCGGATAGGCCACGTCGAACCGTAGCGGCCCGAACGGCGAATCCCAGATCAGGCCGACGCCGACTGACGAGCGAATGATATCGGAGTCAGCGATACAGGGCACAGTCTGGGGTTGGTCGGGGCAAGTCATGATGAGGCCGAGCTCAGGCCAAGTCCGCGCCCCCCGATAATCCAACAATTGACCGGCATCCGCATAGGCCGCGAGTCGCATGCCGAAGTCCTTGGGGGCGAAGAACAGCGGGGTCTGCACCTCGAAGCTCGTCGCCCAGAACATCGTTCCGCCGAGGGCGTCTAGATTGGAACCAGGCGTGATATCGCGTGGACCGAACCCGGCCGGCTGGAAGCCGCGCACCATATTCGGTCCGCCCTGGAAATGATCGAGCATGCGCAGTTCGCGACCGCCCCATCCCGTGACATAACCGCCCTGCAGCCTGAGCACGCTGACGATGTCGGGGAGGAGTTCGTTGTAAAGGCGGGAATCGGCCGTGGTCTTGAAGAAGTTCACGTCGCCGCCGACGCCTGCGAAGTCCTGGTTGAGCGAAATCAGCAGGCCGTTGCTCGGGTTTTTGTTGTTGTCGAGCGTGTTGTAGCTCGTCGTAAAGCCGAGCAATGAAACGATAACCGGCCCCTGCGCGAGCTCGCGCTTGACCGCCAGCGACGCCTCGCCGTCGTAGTAGCAGGTCGCGGTGAACGGCGCGCCGGTCGTCGGATCAATGAAGGGCGCGCCGTTGGGTGCGGTGAACGAAGTCGGATAGAACCACGGGCTCCCCGGGTTGAGATTGTTACAGTTCTCCAATTGTTGCGGCAGTTTGAGCGTTTGCTGATAGGCCGTGTAGCGAAGTTGCCCGACGACTGCATCGGTGATCGGGAAACCGAGCTTGGCGTTGCCGCCAATCGTAGTCGATGTGTACGACGTATATTGCGATGATGTCTGCTGCTTAGCAAACCCATCGAGACCGAACGCGAGCCGCTGCCCTAACAGATATGGTTCGACGAACGACAACTCGAAACCGCGCGCCCGCGAACCGTATTGCACCGCTGCGCGCACGACGTGACCGCGGCCGAGCAGATTGCGCTCGCCTACGCTTGCCTCGCCGATGAACCCATCGGCGGTGGAATAACCGCCCGACACCGAGAACTCGCCGGTGGGCTTCTCCTCGACATCGACGTTGATAATGATCCGGTCCGGCGCCGAGCCCGGCTCGGTGGTGATTCGCACGATCTTGAAGTAGTTGAGATTCTTAATGCGCCGCTCGGCCCGATCGACAAGGGCGCGGTTGTAGGCGTCGCCCTCGACAATGTCGAACTCGCGCCGGATGACATAGTCGCGCGTGCGCGTGTTGCCGCGGATATTGATGCGCTCGATATAGGCGCGCGGTCCTTGCTCCAATGTGTAGACGAGATTGACGGTCCTTGTCGCATAGTCGCGTTCGCCGCGCGGCCTTATCGAGGCAAACGGATAACCGAGCTTGGCGACCTCGACCGTCAGATCTTCAACCGTCTTTTCCACCGCGTCGGCGTTGTAGACGGCCCCCGGCTTGGTGCGCAGCCGCGAGCGCAGCCAGTTCGGATCGAGCCCGCTCACCGTCGTTATGATATCGACGGTGCCGAACGTGTAGCGCGGGCCCTCGTCGATGACGAAGGTGATGACAAAACCGCGGCGCAACGGATCGTACTCGGCTGTGGCCGAGACGATGCGCACGTCGGCAAACCCGCTTTTGAGATAGAAGCGGCGCAGGAGGTCGCGGTCGACCTCCATCCGGTCGGGGTCGAAAATGTCGTTCGACTTGAGGAAACTCAGGATGCTGGTCTCGCCGGTCTTGATCACGTCTTTCAAGCGCCAATCGGAATAGGCGCGATTACCGACAAAGTTGATCTTGGCGACGCCGGTCTTGCGACCCTCGCTGATTTCGAAAACGAGATCGACGCGGCCGTTCGGCAATTCGATGATCTTCGGCTCGACGCTGACGTCGTAGCGGCCGCTGTGCTGATAAATTTCAATGATGCGTTGTACGTCCGCCTGCACGATCGCCCGCGAGAACGTGCCGCGCGCACGCGACTGAATCTCCGCCAGGAGCTGTTCGTCCTTTATTCTGCGATTGCCTTCGAGGGCGACGCGATTGATCACCGCATTTTCAACCACGACAACGACGATCCGCCCGCCAGAAGGCGTGATCCGCACATCCTGGAATAGGCCGGTCGCGTAAAGCGCCTTCAGCGCGGCATCAATCTTCGCCGCGTCCAGGCGCTCTCCGGGAGCAAGCGCGAAGTACGACCGGATCGTCTCGGCCTCGACCCTGCGATTGCCTTGAACCACGATCTGAGACGCGGACTGAGCAGTCGCCACGCCGGTGCCGCCGACGAACACCATCGCTGCGCATATCTGCGCAACGATAAGGCCGACGACGCTGCACTTATGAAAAACCCTTACCCCCCAAACCATGCGCATGGGCCCCCAAAATTCCCCCACACCCTACGCCCGTCGCTTCCGTTTCCGCCTCCGCATTTATCGACTTCGATCGTTGCTTTGCAAACCTAGAGCGCCGACTTATTCCGTTTTATCGTCAGCGAGTTGCGATACTGACACACTCTATGGCGGACCTGTGGGCACATTATGACGAAGCGAGGTGCAAGATATCGTTAAAGGTGGCGAAGATCATCAGCATCACTACTATCGCGAATCCGATCCGGAACCCGACCTCCTGCGCACGCTCCGACAACGGCTTCCCTCGCACCGCCTCGATCCCATAGAACAAGAGGTGTCCGCCATCGAGCAGCGGCACCGGAAACAGGTTGAGAAGTCCGATCGACACCGAGAGCACAGCCGCAAGGTGCATCAGCGCGACAAAGCCCGCGCTCGCCACCTGTCCCGATACTTGCGCAATTCGAATCGGACCGCCGAGCTGATCGGTCGCTTCGCGTCCGACAATCACCCCGCCGATATAGGACAAGGTTCGTTCGATCACAAACCAAGTCTCCTCGACGCCCATCCGCAGCGCCGTGATCGGCCCGACCTTCTCGTATCGGACATTACCCGGCGCCATCGATCGCGTAATTCCGAGCACGCCGATGCGATGGACGTTGCCGAAATTGTCCTTGATATCCTTTAGCGCAGGCGTCGCCGTCAGCGTGACCACCCGACCGCCGCGATCAACCGCGACCTGCAACGCCTCGCCCGCGCTCGTGCTAACGATCCGCTGCATGTCGGCGAAGCTGTCGATCCGCCGGCCATCGATCGAAAGCACGAGGTCGCCCGGAACAAAACCCGCCGCCTCAGCGGCGCTTCCAGGCTGGACCGCGTCGACGCGAGCACTCGTCGACTGCTTGCCATATAACATGAAAATGCCGGCAAAAATCATTATAGCCAAAAGGAAATTGGCAAGTGGGCCCGCGACGACAACGGCCGCGCGCGCCGCCACCGGCTGGGCCGGAAAGGTCTGCCGGCGCTCCTCCTCCGATATCTGCGAGAGGGCGTCCTGGTCGGGCACGCTCGCTGCATTGTCGTCGCCGAAGAACTTGACATAGCCGCCGAGCGGAATCGCCGAGAGCTTCCAGCGCGTGCCGGTTCGATCGTTATAGCCCAACAGCTCCGGACCGAAGCCCAGCGAAAACACCAGAACCCGGATGCGATGCAGCCGCGCAACCAGGAAATGGCCGAGCTCATGGAAGAACACGACGATCGTCAACACGAACAAGAAGGGAATGAGATAACCCAAGAAACCAAAGCCCCAGTCGTTAATGGTTGAAGCGATGCTCGAACCCATTACAACCTCGTTTCTCGGCCCAGCCCGCCCCGACGCGCTGAAATAGCGCATGATTTGGTTAAATTGTCTTTGCGGCTATTTCTGGCAAGAGGTCACGGGCAAGACGTCGCGCATCGTGATCGATCGCGAGCGCCTCCTCCATGTCCGCCGGCTCGTGCAGCAGGCCGCGGGATGCGCTCGATTCCAGAGTTGCTTCGACCAACGCGGCGATGCCGCAGAAGCGGAGCCGACCGCCGATAAATTCCGCGACCGCCACTTCGTTCGCCGCGTTGAGGACCGTTGGCGCGCCCGCGCCGGCGCGAAGCGCCTCGCAAGCAAGCCGCAGCGCGGGAAACCGGGCGAGATCAGGCTCCGCAAAAGTGAGGCTCGTCATCTGGTCGAGCCGCAACCGGTTTGCGCCCATGATCCGGGCCGGCCAGGCAAGACAATGGGCGATCGGCACGCGCATGTCCGGAGGTCCGAGCTGAGCGACCACCGAGCCGTCCATGAATTCAACCATGCCATGCACGATCGACTGCGGGTGCACGAGCACATCGATCTGATCCGCTGCGAGATCGAAGAGGTGGTGGGCTTCGATGATCTCGAGTCCCTTATTCATCATCGTCGCCGAGTCGATGGTGATCTTGGGACCCATCGACCAGTTGGGGTGCTTGAGCGCTTCCTCGAGGGTCGCGTTGCGGATCGCCTCGAGCGGCCAATCACGGAATGGACCGCCGGACGCGGTGAGGATGATGCGCAGCACGGCCTCGCGCGGACCCGCGCCGAGCGCCTGGAATATGGCGTTGTGTTCGGAATCAACCGGCAACACGGTCGCGCCCGCCGCTGCCGCCCGTCGCATGAACGCGGTTCCGGCGCAAACCAGGCATTCCTTGTTTGCCAGCGCGACGATGGTGCCGCGCTCGGCGGCGGCGAGCGTCGGCTTGAGCCCGGCCGCTCCCGTGATGGCGGCGATCACCCAATCGGCCGGCCGCCGCGCAGCCTCGATCACCGCGGCTTCGCCTGCCCCGATCTCGATGCCGGAGCCGGCGAGCGCTTCCTTGAGCGCGGCGTAGCAGGTCGGATCGGCGACCGCAGCAAATCGCGCGCCAAGCTCGCGCGCCAGCTTCGCGAGCGCCTCGGCATTGCGGCCAGCCGTGACTGCCTCGATGCGGTAGCGTTCGGGCTGCCGCTTGAGGAGGTCGATTGCGCTCGCGCCGATCGAGCCGGTCGCTCCGAGCAGCGTCACGCGGCGCTCAGAGTGATCGGTGATCTCGGCCGTCCGCTGGAGAGGAACCGCGCTCATCATCACCACGCGAGCAGTCCGCTGCCCGCGCCATTAAACCCGCCGCGCGCCACCCCCAAAAGGGCGGCGGCGCCTGCCGCTGCGAGAAATCCGTCGAGACGATCCATCAGTCCCCCATGCCCCGGAATGATCCGGCTTGAATCCTTGACGCCGAAGCGACGCTTGACGGCCGACTCGATAAGATCGCCGGCCTGCGCGACGATCGACAGTAGCAAGGCAAGTCCGATCGCGGCGAGCAGATTTGTCTGAGGCAATTGTAGCAGGCGCGAACCGATCGCGGCGAAGGCCGCGCCGGTGGCGATGGCGCCGAGCGTTCCCGCGACAGCGCCGGACCAGGTCTTTTTCGGGCTGATCGCCGGCGCGAGTTTTGGTCCTCCGATCAACCGGCCGGCGCATAGGGCGAAAACATCGGTCGCCCATACTACCGCAAATAGGTAAAGCATCGCGAGCACGCCGAAGTTCGCATCGACATCGCGGCGCAGCAGCATCGGCCCGACGAGGACGAGCCCGGCATAGAGCACGCCTGCCCCGCACCACAGCTTGCTGCTCTGGGCAAACGCAGCGAGCACGGCCGCCCCCGCTGCGATCACGAGAAGCGCTACGCCCGGGAATCCGGCCGCCCCGAGCACGCCGGCGATTGCCAGCGCGCCAACGCCGACGATTTCGGCTGAGAGCGGCGCCTTTACAATTTCCACAGTCCACTCCCAATAAACGCCAATCGCGGCAAGGCACCAGAACAGCACGAAGGGCCAGCCGCCGACGAAAACGACGAGGATTGCGAGCGGGGCGAGGACAAGCGCGGAAGCGATGCGAGCGAATGGGCCGCCGGCTCGTTCCTTTTCCGCCGGCGGCGAAGCGGAAGGCGGATGCTCGCTCGCCGAGATCAGGACCCGGTCCCCGTGCGTACGGCAAGACCGCCGAAGCGCCGCTCGCGGCGGCGATATTCGGCGATCGCGCCTTCGAGCGCCGCCCGGTCGAAGTCGGGCCAGTAGGTGGGAACGAACACGAGTTCGGAATAGGCCGCCTGCCACAGCAGGAAGTTTGACAGGCGCTGCTCGCCGCTGGTGCGGATAATGAGGTCGGGATCGGGAAGGTCCGGCGCGTCGAGATGCGCAGCGATCGACTCGGCGGTAATCGCCTCGGGCGCGAGGCGGCCCGCGGCGACTTCGGAGGCGAGCCTACGCGCCGCACGGGCGACCTCCTGCCGCGCGCCGTAATTGAAAGCGACGACGAGGATCAGGCCAGTATTGCCGCGGGTCAAATCCTCGGCTTCCTGCAGGAGACGTCCGATCTCGGGGTCGAGATGGCCCCGCTCGCCGATGATGCGCACTCGCACGTTACTGTGATGAAGCTCGACAAGATCGTTGCGGACGAACCGGCGCAGTAGTCCCATCAGGTCGCGGATCTCGGCCAAGGGACGCGACCAGTTTTCCGAGCTGAATGAGAAGATGGTCAGAATTCCGATGCCGAGATCGCCGGCCGCGCGGACGGTGCGGCGAAGCGCCTCGACGCCGCGCCGATGGCCCTCGCCACGCGGCAGTCCGCGTTGGGCCGCCCAGCGGCCATTGCCGTCCATGATGATGGCGACGTGACGGGGCGGAGCGAAGCTTTCGCCGCAAACGTTGCGCACCGCCTCGATCTGAGACATCGCGGATCTCCAACCGCCCGGGTTCAGACGGTCATGATCTCTTTTTCCTTGGTCGCAAGCGCCTGATCGATGTCGGCGATGGTGTGATCCGTCGCCTTTTGCACTTCGTCGCTCATCCGGTCATGATCATCGCGGCTCATTTTCCCGTCCTTTTCCATCTTCTTGAGCGCTTCCATGCCGTCGCGCCGGACATGGCGCACGGCGACGCGCGCGGCTTCCGCGTATTTATGCGCGACCTTCACCAATTCCTTGCGCCGCTCCTGATTGAGTTCCGGCACGCGCAGCCGGATGAGCTGGCCCTCGGTGTTGGGGGTGAGCCCGATATTGGCGGCGACAATCGCTTTCTCCACGGCATGAAGCGCTGCCTTGTCCCATACTTGAACCGTGAGCAGGCGCGGTTCGGGCACGCTGATCGAGGCAAGTTGATTGAGCGGCATATGAGCGCCGTAGACTTCGGCCTGAATATGGTCAAGCAGCCCCGTTGAGGCGCGCCCGGTGCGCAATCCGCCCAATTCTTGCTTGAGCGCCTGCAAGGCGCCCTGCATGCGGCGCTTGAGTTCGTTGAGATCATAGGTTGCGGCTGGCATGAACGTTTCTCCCGGAACGGCAAACGAGCCCAGGTCCGGCTGAAAGGACGATCGGCTCGTCGACAACACGAGCTGTCACGCCGTGGTTCGCCTGTCAGCCGCCGACGATCGTCGCCCGCGCGTTTCCGCGCAAGACGGATTCGACCGCCCCCGGCTCTCGGATCGAAAAAACGATGATAGGTATACGGTGTTCGCGGGCAAGCGCAAAGGCCGTCAGATCCATCACGCCGAGCTGGCGGTCGATCGCCTCGGCGTGGGTGAGCCGGTCGTAACGCACCGCATTGGGATCGCGCTTGGGATCGGCGCTGTAGACGCCATCGACATTGGTCGCCTTCAACACCGCGTCGCAGCCCATTTCTGCGGCGCGCAGGACCGCCGTGGTGTCGGTTGTAAAGAACGGGTTACCGGTGCCGCCGGCGAGCACGAGAATGCGGTTCTCGGCGAGATGCCGGCACGCCTGCCGCCGCTCATAGGGCTCGCAGACCTGGGGCATCACCAGCGCCGACATGGTCCGCGCCGGCGCGCCGCGACGTTCGATCGCCGTTTCGATCGCGAGCGCGTTGATGACGGTCGCGAGCATGCCCATGACGTCCGCGGTTGTGCGGTCGACCCCTTCGGCAGCCGCCGTCGCCCCGCGCAAAATGTTGCCGCCCCCGACCACGACGCCGATTGTCGCGCCGAGCGCCCGGGCGGCGACCAAGTCAGCG
>Ga0315553_10001775_pt1 | contig 17697 bp, 11 predicted proteins | sample SalMarSW160140MG_FD_203099 | JGI IMG/M metagenome (GOLD analysis project Ga0315553, IMG submission 203099) | Salt marsh sediment microbial communities from the Plum Island Ecosystem LTER, Massachusetts, United States - Salt Marsh Sediment SW1601-40 ... | reverse complement strand
GTGGTCCGCAACCGACAGGTCAAGAACTTTTTGATGACCCTGTTACTCTCTTTGGGGACGCCGATGATGCTGGGCGGCGATGAGCTGCGGCGCACCCAGAGGGGCAACAACAACGCCTATTGCCAGAACAATGAGATCTCATGGTATGACTGGGCCTTGCGGGAAACCCATCGGGATATCCTGCGCTTCTGCCGGCTGCTGATCGCCTTTCGCCGGAACCACCCCGCCTTCCACCGCCCCGAGTTCTACAGCGGCGAGGATCGGAGCCGCAACAGCATCCCCGACATCACCTGGTTCGACGAAAAGGGGCAGGACATGCAGTGGGGCAAAGCCGACAGGATTCTGGCCTACCGGCTGGACGGGAGCAAGGCGGAGATCGACGCTGATCGGGATGACAACGACTTCTTTCTGATGTTCAGCGCCCTGGAGCAGGATAAAAAGTTAGTCGTCTGTGCGCCCCCCAACGGCAAGAGCTGGTATCTGGCCATAGACACGGGCCTGAGCTCTCCGGAGGATTTCCTGATAGCCGGCGGCGAAAGGCTGCTGCCGGTGCAGGACCGTTACACGGTGAAGGGGCGATCCGCTGTGGTGTTGATTTCGAAGTAGACTCCTGAGCTTTTCCTTGTCGCCGCCGACGGCCAGTGATTAGATTAGAGGAAGAAAATCCCGGAAAAAGAGAAGCGAGAACATTCGTGTCAGACTCTCACATACGGATCGAAGGCGCCCGTCAGAATAATCTCAAGTCCCTGAACCTGCGCCTTCCCCTCAACAAGCTGATCGTCGTAACCGGCGTAAGCGGTTCGGGGAAATCCTCCCTGGCCTTCGATACCCTCTACTCGGAGGGCCAGCGGCGCTATGTGGAAACCTTCTCTCCTTACACCAGGCAGTTCCTCGACAGGATGGACAAGCCCCGGGTGGATCGTATCGAAGGTATCCCCCCGGCCATCGCCATCGACCAGATCAATCCCGTACGCACGTCCCGCTCAACGGTGGGCACGATGACCGAGCTGAACGATCATCTCAAGCTGCTCTTTGCCCGCAGCGCCAGACTGTACTGCAGCAGCTGCGGCAAAGAGGTTCACCGGGATACCCCGGAGAGCATATGGAAGCGGCTGCTGCAGTGGGGAAGGCGGCAGGGGGGCGGCAGGAACAGCGAAGCCGGTCCCCGCGCTCAGGCACTCCGCCTGATGATCGTGTTTCCGGTTGACATCCCCCACAATTTCAGCGAGGAGGAGGTGCGGGAGCTGCTTCTCCGTCAGGGCTACACCCGCATCCACAGGCGGGAGGGCTCCAGACTGGAGGTGATCCAGGACCGGGTCCGGCTCGAGTCGGGCAACAGATCCCGGATCATCGAGGATCTGGAGGCGGGCATCAGGTTCGGGCAGGGCCGGGTGTGGATTTATCCCCTCAGCGAGAAGAGGCAGCCTGGGCAGCCACTGCGCTTCTCGACCGACCTCCACTGCGCCGACTGCGACATACACTACCGGGATCCACTGCCCAACCTCTTCTCCTTCAACTCGCCGGTGGGCGCCTGCGAAACCTGCCGAGGTTTCGGCCGGGTGATCGGCATCGATCCCGACCTCGTAATACCGGATCCGGGGAAAACCCTGGATGAGGGGGCGATCCGGCCGTGGCGCAGCCCCAGCTTCAGGGGCTGCCAGCGGGACCTGGCCCGCTTCGCCGGCAGACGAGGCGTCCCCCTGGACATTCCCTGGCGGGAGATGAGTCGGCTGCAGCGCGACTGGGTGATGGAGGGGCAGTGGCAGGGGGAGGGAACCTGGTACGGCATCAAGGGTTTCTTCGGCTGGCTGGAGACCAAAGCATACAAGATGCACATCCGGGTGCTCCTGTCCAAGTACCGGGCCTACCACCTCTGCCCCGACTGCGGCGGAGCCCGGCTCAAGCCGGAGGCGCTGCTCTGGCGCGTTGGAGCGGGGCAGGGGTTGAACATCCGGGAGCTGACGCTCCTGCCGATCCAGGACTGTTACGCCTTCTTTCAGGACATGAAGGGCACCGGCGGCGGTGCCGCTGCGGCGGCTACGGAGATGCTTCTGGAGGAGATCCGCTCACGGCTGCGCTACCTGGTGGAGGTCGGGCTGGGCTATCTGACCCTGGACCGGCAGTCCCGCACCCTGAGCGGTGGAGAGGTGCAGCGCATCAACCTGACCACCGCCCTGGGAACCTCCCTGGTCAACTCCCTTTTCGTGCTGGACGAGCCGAGCATAGGGCTGCACTCCCGGGACATCCGCCGGCTGATCGCGGTGCTGCACCGCCTGCGGGACGCGGGCAACACCCTGCTGGTCGTGGAACACGACCCAGAGGTGATCCGGGCGGCGGATCTGGTCCTGGACCTTGGGCCCGGAGCCGGGCAGCGGGGCGGGGAGATAATGTTCTTCGGATCTCAGAAGCAGCTGCTGCGGGACAAGCGTTCCCTGACGGCCCAATACCTGAGCGGCAGGCGCAGTGTCCTGGAACAGGGGCGGCGGCTTGAGGATTCCCCGGCGTCCCCGCAGGGAGGCGAAGGAACTCTGGATATTCTGGGCGCCGCAGAGCACAACCTCAAGACAATCGACGTAGCGATTCCCCTGAACCGACTGGTGTGCATCACGGGAGTCAGCGGTTCGGGAAAATCCACCCTGATCCAGGATGTGCTGTACCGGGGGCTGTACAGGCTGCAGGGCAGACCGGTGGAGCAGCCGGGGCGGCACCTGGAGATCCGCGGATTCCGAGAGAACTTTTCCGAGGTGGTGCTGGTTGATCAGTCCCCGATAGGCAAGACCACCCGCTCCAACCCGGCCAGCTACGTGGGCGCCCTGGACCCGATACGAAAGGCTTTCGCCGCCGAACCGCTTGCACGACAGCGCGGCTATACAGCCGGTACCTTCAGCTTCAATTCGGGAAAGGGACGCTGTCCCACCTGCGGCGGTAACGGTTTTCAGCACATCGAGATGCAGTTCCTCAGCGACGTCTATCTCCGCTGCCCTGACTGCGACGGTACCCGCTACCGTCCGGAAGTCCTCGATGTGAAGATTGCACCGTCTGGCGATCGGCCGAAGGTCCCCGGTATCCCCGAGAAGTCGATAGCTGAAATCCTGGAGCTGACCGTGGAGGAAGCCTGCGACTTTTTCGCATCGGGCAGGGGGGTGCTCCGCCTGCTCGACCCGCTGCGCGCTGTGGGCCTGGGCTATCTGAGGCTGGGGCAGCCGGTGCCTACCCTGAGCGGTGGGGAAGCCCAGCGGTTGAAGCTGGCCGGCCATCTGGGCAAGGTCAAATCCGGGGGTAGAGGCGCCGGAGCCCAGGCGCGGTCCAAACCGACACTCTTCCTCTTCGATGAGCCGACCACGGGCCTGCACTTCCAGGACATCGCCACCCTGCTTCAGGCCTTCAGGAGGCTGCTGGAAGCGGGACACAGCCTGGTGGTGATCGAACACAATCTCGATGTGATCGCGGCGGCGGATTGGATCGTGGATCTGGGACCCGAAGGGGGTGAGCAGGGAGGCCGGGTAGTAGCCTGCGGTTCGCCCCGGGATATTCTGCAGAGCCGGGACAGCCATACGGCTGCAGCTCTCAAACGGTACTGGGAATCCGCCGGGGCCGCGGAGCGCAGCGAACCGGCTCCGGAGCCGGCAGGATCACGGCAGCCGACATCGGGGGATCACAGCATCAGCATTCGGCATGCCCGGGAGCACAACCTGCAGGGGATCGACGTAACCATTCCGCGGGATCGCTTCACCGTGGTGACCGGGGTCAGCGGAAGCGGCAAGAGCACCCTGGCCTTCGACATCCTGTTCGCCGAGGGGCAGCGACGCTACCTGGAGTCCCTTAACGCCTATGCTCGCCAGTTCGTACAACCGGCCAGCCGGCCCGACGTGGACGGCCTGGCCGGCGTCCCCCCGACCGTGGCCATCGAACAGCGGACCAGCCGGGGAGGACGCAAGAGTACGGTAGCGACCCTGACGGAGATCTATCATTTTCTGCGTCTGCTGTTCGCCAAGCTGGGAACACAGTACTGTCCGGACTGCGGCGTGCCGATCGAGCCCCAGACCCCCGAGCAGATCGCCGGCCGTATCCTGAAGGATTTCCGGGGTCGGGTCGTGCGGATCCTGGCCCCGCTGGTGGTTGCCCGGAAGGGCTACTACACGGATCTGGCTAAATGGGCGGCGGGCAAAGGGTACCGCCATCTGCGCGTGGACGGGCAGATGCTGCCTACCGACGCCTGGCCGCGGCTGGATCGCTTTCGGGAGCACGACATCGACCTGCCTGTAGGCACATTGAAGATAGCCAACGCCAATGCCTCCAGGCTCCGGGAGGTGTTGGAGCGGGCATTGAGTTACGGCAAGGGAGTGGTCTCCGTGGCTTCAGGGCCCTCCGGGCAGATCGTGTTTTCGACGACCCGGGCCTGTCCGCAGTGCGGCCGCAGCTTCGAGGAGCTCGATCCCCGCCTGTTCTCCTTCAACTCCAAGCACGGCTGGTGCCCCGGGTGCTACGGCACCGGAGTGCAGCTGTCCGGGTTCGACGAGGAGCAGACCGGAGAGGAGATATGGTGGAACGAGTGGTGGGAGGCTCCGCAGCGGGCCTGTCCATCCTGCGCCGGGGCGCGGCTCAGGCCGGAAGCTTTGGCCGTGCGCTTCCGCGGCCGCAGCATCTCGGAGATCACGGCGATGTCGGTCAGGGCCGCGGCCAAACACTTCACTGCCCTCAAGCTGCGCAGCCGGGAAGCGGAGATCGCCCGGGATATCCTGGCGGAGCTGCAATCCCGCCTCGATTTTCTCTGCCAGGTCGGGCTGCCCTATCTGTCGCTGGACAGGTCCGCTCCCACCTTGAGCGGCGGGGAGGCGCAGCGCATCCGCCTGGCTTCCCAGCTGGGATCCAATCTTCGGGGGGTGTGCTACATCCTGGACGAGCCCACCATCGGGCTGCACGCGCGGGACAACCAGCTGCTCCTCGATACACTGGGCCGGCTGAAGCAGAAGGGGAACACCGTGGTGGTGGTCGAGCACGACGAGCAGACGATCCGCCGGGCCGAGCATGTGATCGATCTGGGACCCGGGGGAGGGGTCGACGGCGGTCGGCTGGTCCACGCCGGCACCGTGAAGCAGCTGCTGCGCAAGCGATCCTCCCTCACGGGCCGCTACCTAACCAATCCCCTGGAGCATCCCCTCTCGGCCAGGAGGGGCGATGCGGGCGCAGGGGGCAGAATCGGCCGGGGGGAGCCCCGGATCGAGATCGTTGGAGCCCGGCTGCACAACCTGAAGAATCTTCGTGTCCCTCTCCCCCTGGGCCGGCTGATCTGCGTGACCGGGGTCAGCGGCAGCGGCAAGAGCACCCTGGTTCGGGACGTGCTTTACGAGAATCTTCACGCCCTGGTGTCATCCCGACGAAAAGGCCGAAGGTCTGCGGCCGCCTCCTCCCTGCAGCTGGTCGGCTGTGAGCAGATCCTGGACTGGGATCGGATAGGGCGGGTCCTCGAGGTGGATCAGGCCCCGATCGGGAAAACCCCCCGTTCCTGTCCGGCTACCTATGTCGGCTTCTGGGATGAGATCCGCAAGCTCTACGCCCGCACGGCGGAAGCGCGGATGCGGGGCTACACCCCCAGCCGCTTCTCATTCAATGTGGCCGGCGGCCGCTGCGAGCAGTGCGCGGGTCAGGGGGTGCAGAAGATCGAGATGAGCTTCCTGCCCAACGTGAAGGTGCTCTGCGATGTGTGCGGCGGCCGGCGGTTCAACTCGCAGACCTTGTCGGTGCTCTACAGGGACAAGAGCATCGCCGATGTCCTGGCCATGAGCGTGGATGAAGCCGTGGAGTTTTTTTCGGCCCATCCGAAAGTGCACAGGGCCCTGGAACTGCTGCAGGACGTAGGCCTGGGCTACATCACCCTGGGACAGCCCAGTCCGTCTTTGAGCGGCGGCGAAGCTCAGCGCATCAAGCTGGTCACGGAGCTGGCCAAGACCAGGCTTCCTCCCCTTGACGCTTCGGGCAGACCGATCCGACCCACCGAGACCGCCCGGCGCGGTTCGGGGCGCGGGGGTGTACGGCAGCCGGCGCATACCCTGTATGTGCTGGATGAACCTACGATCGGACTGCACATGGCGGACGTGGAAAAACTGATCCGGGTCCTGCAGCGCCTGGTGGATGCCGGAAACACCGTGGTCGTCATCGAGCACAATCTCGATATAATCGCCGAGGCGGATTGGATCATCGATCTGGGTCCGGAGGGAGGCGCCAAAGGCGGCCGGATCGTGGCCAGGGGAACCCCTGAAGCGGTGGCTGCCGGAACCAACGGATCCTATACGGGCCGGTTCCTGGCCGAATTCCTGAAGGAGCGCAGCGGACTGGACAGGGGCAAACAGCAGGCGGGCAGACAGCCGCGGCGCAGGAAAGAGCGGGGCAGGGCGGTTTGCTCGAAACAATAGGACGGCGCGCGGTACAGAGCTCCCGGTCAGGCGGCTTGTTCGCGGATCTTGTGGGCCCTGCGCGGATGTTTCAAGGCCGCGGCCTCCCGGTTCTCCCGTTCCAGCGCCCGATACATTCCGCTGATGCTGCGCTCCAGGTACTCCTTGATCCGCATCCGCTCCGCTCCGAAGGGAGCTTGGGGATCGAAATGGATCGGCTCGCCTACACGAATCCCGCGAACCTTCTTGTTGATCGCCATCGGATAGAAGGTGAGAACCCTGTGGTTGTTTTCGTACAGCCACCGGGCCATGCGGATGAATCCCGTGTTGAGCATGCACAGGTCGTCCCGCTTCTTGCTGTCGTCGTCTTCCGGAAAGATCAGCAGGGCTCGTTTAGACTTCAGATAGGTCAAACTGATCTCGAAGGTTCTGTAGATCTCCCGGCTTTCGCGGTACACGGGGATCGCTTTCAGGTACCTCATGAGCTGTACGCAGATGCGGCCGATCAGACGGGAAAGCTCCCAGCCCATGAAGGACCTCAGCTTCAGCTCCTTCTCCACGAAATCCCTGCGCACGTAGGCGGCGCACTGCTTGAGATTCGTGACTTCCTGCACGACCCAGGGATACAGCTTGTGGGTGAGGGAGCTCATCAGGGCCAGGGGACCGAAGGAGCCCAGGTGGTTGGCCACAACCACCGCGTTCGTGCTCTTTAGAATTTTCTGCACACCCTCGATATGAGCCTTGACGTAAAAGACCTTGATGATTTTGGCCACCAGCTTCCATATCAAACTGCGCATCCGGGTCCTCCCTCGGATTATTATACCTCGCCTAACTATATACTAATTTGCTTTTTTCAGGTTGGCAACCGTGTTTTCTTCACCGTCTTTTTTTCACCTTGACACTGCGCCGCACTTCGGCCCTCAATAGAGGCATGAAGGACAAACAAGACACGTCGGGCCGTGGCGGGTTCAGCAGCCCGCGACTCGGCCGTCCGCGACGCTACACACTGCAGCCTCCGGCGGGATTCGCCAATACCGAACTGGCCCACAGCGTAGCCCAGCTCCAGGAACTGGCCGAGAGGGTCTACGACCAGATCGCGGACCTTCCTGAGGATGCCCTGGACTTCACGGCCCAGGATACCCCCTTGAGCATTTCCATGCTGGTACTGCACATGGCCTGGGCCGAAGCCTGGTGGGTGCGGCGCATCACCGGAGCTGAGATCCCGGATACTCTGAACGGGGAGATCCAGAAGGGCAGTCTCGGCAAGATCGGGGAGCCTCCCCCCACCGGATACTCCGCCTCGGCCCTGATCGAGATCTGCCGGCGGGTGCAGAGGGAGTACACGCTGCCCGGGCTGGCGGAGACTCAGGATATCGACGCGATCCTGGAAAAAGAGGGGGTCACATTTTCCGTCCGCGGCGTGATGGGTCAGCTCGCCTGGCACTGGAGTTATCACTCCGGACAGATCGGCCTGCTCCGGCTGCTCTGGGGCTCGGATTACCGGTGGGACAGCGAAGATATCGTGGCTCTGCCGCCACGTCTGAAGGATTGATGCCATGGTGGATGTGAAACAAGCGGTCGGCAAGGCGATGGATTACCTCAAGGATATGTACCAGATCGACTCCACGACGGGGGATCTGCGCCCGATGAGGAGCAGAAAAGGGGAGTAGTGGAGCGCTCGAGCCGGGACTGCTACCCTTTGTCCAGGATCTTGTCGACCGTGAGTGCCCGGATGCGGTGGGAGGTCGGAAAGCCGGACCCCAACAGCGGCCGGGCGTAGTTGTAAAATGATACGGTGGTATCGTTCCCCGCGGCGTTCAGGTACTCGGTGGGCATGATCTTGGTCTTGGCCGCGATCTGTTCCAGCTCGACGATGCGGTAATCCACCGAGTAGTTGCCGGTGCGCTGGATCGTGATCGAGCCGTCGATGTCGTTCCAGATGGCAAACTGAGCGGCCTTCTCGCCGACCTCCCGGGCTTCGTGAGCGTCCACGTCGGAGACAACTCCCAGGAAGGAGCGCTGCATATATCCCAGCGTATCGGCCCGTACCCGTTTGACCTTCAGCCGGGTCTTGACCAGCTGGCTAAGCATCGTGCCCAGCTCGCCGGTTCCAGACAGCTGCACGTTGCCGTGGGCGTCCGTTTCGCTACGGCCGGTCAGTCCGACGACAACTGGCTGCTTGTTCTCGTCCACGATGCCCTCGCTTACCGCCACCACGCAGCGCCCGTGGGCGTCCAGGGAGTTCTTTACGTCCTCTATGAACTGATCGGCTGAGAAGGCTCGCTCCGGAACGTAGACACAGTGAGGCCCGTCGTCCGGGTATTTCCTGCCCAGAGTGGAGGCTGCAGTGAGGAAGCCCGCGTGGCGCCCCATCACCACCCCGATGAACACCCCGGGAAGGGCCCGGTTGTCGAGATTGAAGCCCATGAAGGCCTGGGCCGCGAAGCGGGCTGCGGAGCCGTAGCCCGGTGTGTGATCGTTCACCACCAGGTCGTTGTCGATCGTCTTCGGTATGTGGATGCAGCGCATGTCGTAACCGGCCCGGTTGGCGTTCCGGTTGACGATGCGCACCGTGTCGGCGCTGTCGTTGCCCCCGATATAGAAGAAATAGCGTACCTCATGCGCCTGGCACACCTTGAAGATCTCGGAGCAGTAGGCCTCGTCGGGCTTGTCCCTGGTTGACAGCAGGCTGCTGGAAGGGGTCAGAGCCACCTGCTCGAGGTTGTGGGTGGTCTCCTGGCTGAGGTCCAGGAAATCCTCGTTCACGATTCCCCGTACGCCGTACAGAGCTCCGTAGACCCGGGTGACCTCCGGGAACTTCCGCGATTCCAGGACCGCTCCCACCATGGACTGATTGATGACGGCGGTGGGCCCTCCGCCCTGGGCGATGAGTACCTTGCCGGTGAGCTTGCTCATGGGTGTTTCCTCCTTGGCCGTTATTACACCAATCCCGGGAGCTTCGTCAAGCCGCTTGAGGGGGGGGCAGCGGCCGCCCGTGCGGCTCGGTGCCGCCTGCACCGGCTCCATCAGCCCCCCGGTTTGCCGAACTCCTCGATGCCCAGTTCCTCCAGTTTTTCAGCCTTCGGTACCCCGTTTCGATCCCAGCCCATCAGATCGTAGTAGTACAGCCTGGCTGCCTCCATCTCCTCGATATCCAGGGCCTTGTCCCCGAGGGCGCCGTCGGCAGTGGGCTGGAAGAAGCGCTCGGGAAGTCTGTCATCCTTCGCCGTGAGACCCGCCCTCAGGTTGAACAGCCGGCAGAGTGTCAGTACCCGTTCGGCAACCCTGATCTGCTCCATCACGGTTGTTTCCCATCCGGTCACCGCCTCTACCAGCTGAACGATATGGGCAAATGAGTAGGGTAGGAAGTGGCACAGCAGCAGACAGTCGCAGATGATCCTCTTGCAGTGGTGAACCTTGAAATAGGCGATCTTTTTGGGGCCTGCATCCTCCAGTGTGGTGGGCTCCAGCCCCAACGGCAGAGCGTCCTCCAGGCTCATGGCCAGTTTCGTCCCGTAGCCGCTCATCAGGATATCCATCATGTTGTCCATGTGATCCGCCCCGTGGGGGTTCACCATGTATCCCAGCCCCAGGCCTTTGCTGAGTCGCGGTTCATGCATCGGAATCTCCAGACCCTTGACCTGCATGGCCAGCTTCTGCGCTCCCCCGCCGATCCGCTCAGCCGCCCGGGCCGAGCCTTCGGCCAGGAGATCACCGATCCCTTCCCGCCTTACGATCAGCTCGATCACCCTCAGCATGGCCCGGGCGTCGCCGAAGCGCAGCTCGATTCCGCCGGTGTCTTCCTTTCCCAGCAGTCCCTTCTCGAAGCATTCCATGGCGAAGGCGATGGTCACACCTGTGGAGATCGTATCCAGGGAATAGGCATTGCAGAGGGCGTTTGCCCTGGCCACCGCGCGTACATCATCGATGCCGCAGCAGGAACCGAAGGCGCCGATCGTTTCGTACTCCGGTCCGCCGTAAGCCCTGTCCACGATGTAGGGCTTCTTCACCTCCACGACTTTCTTGCACCTGACCGGGCAGGCGAAGCAGGCCTCCATGCCCACCCGGATAGTTTCCCTGATCCGGGTCGGTGAGATGCTGCCCACGGTGGGGAATCGGCCTTCCCGGAAGTTGTAGGCCGGCAGATTTCCCGCCTGCTCGAACAGCTCCATGGCCCCGCCGGTACCCAGCTCCCGGTAGGATTTGACCAGGTCCATGTTTTCCTTCAGCCAGGTGCTGACCTGCCGGACGCCGTCACGGTTCGCGATCGGGGGCGGAGTGTTGCCCCTCACCGCCACGGCTTTCAGGTTCTTGGAGCCCATGACCGCGCCCAGGCCGCCCCTTCCGGCCGCGTCGTGGGTCCCGTGCATGATGCAGGCAAAGCTGACGAGATTCTCTGCGGCCGGTCCGATCAGCGCAATCCTGGCGTTTTCATCCCCCACCTCGCAGCGGATTGCCTCCTGGGTTTCTTTGGTGCTCTGGCCCCAGAGATGGGCGGCGTCCTTGATTTCAACCTCCCCGCTGTGGATCCACAGATATACCGGTTTTTCCGCTTTACCTTCGATGATCAGCGCATCGAATCCGCTTCGCTTGAGCTGTGCCCCCCACCACTCGCCGGCTTCAGACTTCGCGATGCCGCCGGTTAACGGGGATTTGGCCCCAACGGCATGACGGGCGGCTCCGCCCAAGGCGATCCCGGTCAACGGACCGGCGGCGAAGATCAGCTTGTTCTCCGGGCTCAACGGATCGATCTGCGGATCGACTTCCTTGAGCAGGTAGTGGATGATGAAGCCCGTTCCGCCGATGTATCTCCGGCAGAACGTCTGCTCGAGAGGCTCCGTCCTGGTTGTTCCTCTGCTCAGATCGACCCGCAGGAGTTTGAAGTTGTAACCGCCGGGAAGCTGCTGGTCCATGAGAACACTCCTTACAGTACATGCTCGAGATCGCGGGAAGTTTAGCACATCGGTATGGTTCTTTGTAGGTGGATGGCCGTTTCGCGGGCAGCGCGCTTTCGGCGGGGCTTGGAAAACCCGGCTGAACTGCAAACCGCGGCCTTGGCCGCGGATCCACTGGCTACAACCGGCCGTTTCTGCTATCAATGATAGAGAAAAGGGAAAACGTTTCGTGTCGTGGATCCGGGGCTCAGACCCCGGTCCTGCAGGGGCGTCGGTTCGTCTTTGCAAAGCGCGGCGAAAGGAGAGTGAGAGATGGCTGTGAAAGAGCTGCGCAGCGGCGGTGCAGCGGTCGGAACCATGGTTCGGCTGGTCCGCAATCCCGGGATCGCCTGGATCGCTAAACAGGCGGGATTGGATTTCATCATGCTCGACCTGGAGCACGGCTCCGGCTCCCTGGAAACCCTGTCCGACGTGGCGGCTTGCGGCCGGGGGGCGGGGATAGAGGTCTTCGTGCGTGTGCCGGAGCTTGCCAAAGGCTACGTGTCCCGGGCTCTGGACTGCGGCTGCACCGGCGTGATGGTTCCCATGGTGGGATCCGGGCGGCAGGCGGAGCTGCTGGCCGGCTGGAGCAAGTACGCGCCGGCAGGCAAGAGAGGGCTGGGCAGCAGCGGCACCTATACCGATTTTGCCGCGGTGAACAGCAGCGAGGCCTCCGCTTTCATGTCCGCGGCCAACGATAAGGTGCTGGCCATCGCTCAAATCGAAACAGCCGAGGCGATCGAGGAGATCGAGAGGATCGCCTCGGTGCCGGGGATCGATGCCCTGCTGATCGGACCCAACGACCTGGCCATATCCCTCGGGCATACCGGGGACTTGGAGAACCCCAGCGTGCTGGCCGCGATCGACACGGTCGCCGAAGCGGCCGGCCGTCACGGCAAGATCTTCGGGATGCACGGGCCCGATGCCCTGATGGAGCGCTATCTGCCCGCGGGCCTGCGCCTGATCATGAGCAAGCTGGATATCAGCATGCTGCTGGGCGCCATGGGGGAGATCGCAGCCAGGTGGAGCAGCGGATGAGCCGCCGAGGATGAAAAGAGCCATGAAGACCCATCGTTTCCATCCGGCCGAATATCACCTGACCCTGGGTTCCCACGCCCCTGTCCTGGAGATCGCCGACGGGGACAGGGTGATCACCACTACCGTCGACAATGCCGGGCGGGATGCTTCGGACCGGGAGATCACCCCCCGGGGCAATCCCCAGACCGGTCCCTTCTATCTTCACGGAGCCGAACCGGGGGACACCCTGGCCGTCCGCTTCGAACGGATCACCCCCAACCGCGCGGTCGGCCGCACCCGTGTTGGCATAGCTGCCAACGTGCTGGATCCCGGGCACCCGGCAGCCCGCGGGGAAAGCGAGGAGGAGGAACTGCTGGAATGGCGAATCGATAATCAAAGCGGGACCGCTACCCTCCTGGATCCGGTTTTCCCCGCCGGTGAGCTGGTCCTTGCCCTGGATCCCATGGTCGGCTGCTTCGGCACCGCGCCCCCCAAGGGGCAGTTCATCGCGGCGAACACCGCCGGGCGCTACGGCGGCAATATGGACTACAGGGGCTTCAGAGCCGGAACTACCGTCTACCTGCCCGTGTTCGTTGCCGGCGGGCTGTTCCATCTGGGGGATGTTCACGCCCTGCAGGGGGACGGGGAGATCGTGGGTACCGGGATCGAGGTGTCCGCTGAAGTGGAGTTCACCCTCCGGTTGATCCGGGGCAGGAGAGTCGGCTGGCCCCGGGGCGAGGACGGGGACAGCCTCCTGACCGCGGGAAACGCCCGCCCCCTTGATCAGGCCCTCCAGGAGGCTACCACCGAGATGGTGCGCTGGCTGGTCGAGCTCGGCCTGGAGGAGAAGCAGGCCCATATCCTTCTGGGGCAGTGCGTGCGCTACCAGGTGGGCAATGTCTTCGATCCCGCTTATACCATGATCTGCAGGATCAGCAAGAGCCTGCTGGCCGGCGCCTTGCCCCGCTGACGGCCTCGAGGGATCAGAAATACTCTAAAAACCCCGGTCTCCGCCGGTCAGGCCGCCCAGACCCTGGAGGAAACCGCCGCGCCGGCTCTCGCCGCGGTTGGCGCCGGAGGCGGCAATCACCCGGTCGGCCAGACGGGAGAAGGGCAGGGTCTGCATGTACACGGCGCCGGGACCGGTGAGAGTGGCGAAGAACAGGCCCTCTCCGCCGAACAGGGCGGTCTTGAAATCCCCGACGAACTTGATGTCATATTCGACCTGCTCCTCGAAAGCCACCAGGCAGCCGGTATCCACCCGCAGGCTCTCCCGGCTCTGCAGGGTCTTTTTCAAAAGGGTGCCTCCGGCGTGGATAAAGGCCAGCCCGTCTCCGCTGAGGCGCTGGAGAATGAAGCCCTCCCCGCCGAAGAAGCCGGCCCCCAACCGCTTGGTAAAGGCTACGGAGATGTCGATGCCGTAGGCCGAGCAGAGGTAGGCATCCCTCTGGCAGAGCAACGGGCCGGTTTCGTGCAGGGCAGCGACCAGGACCTTGCCGGGGTACGGTGCGGAAAAGGCGAGTTTCCGCTTCCCCCTGCTCTCGTTGTAGAAAGTGGTGATGAAGAAAGATTCCCCCGCCAGCGCCCGTTTCAGCCCCTTCATGACACCGCCGCCGGTTCCGGTGTTGACCCGGATCTCCTCTTCAAGGAACATCATGGCCCCGGCCTCGGCCTGAACCGCCTCCTGAGGATCCAGGGTGATGATCACCGCCTGCATATCGTCTCCCACCAGCTGGTAGTCGAGTTGATGCGCTTTTGCCATGCAGTCTCCTCCTGTATTGATCTACTGTAGCCGGTTCTTTGTCGGTTTTCTATACCCGGCAGCCTGCTGTCATCGAAGAGATCCAGTTCCCGGCCTCGCTGCTGTAGAAGAAAACGGGTGTTTTGAGCTAACCTGTGGACTGGGGGAGGAGTTTATGCAGAAGATCGACTTCAAGAAGAGGCTCGGGGCACTGTACAGCGCACCGGCCAAGGCGCCGGTCATCGTCGAGGTGCCGCAGATGAACTTCATCATGGTCGACGGCGCCGGGGATCCCAACACCTCCGAGGAATTCCAGCAGGCCGTGGAGGCGTTGTTCTCCGTATCCTACACCCTCAAATTTCTCATCAAGAAGGGGCCTTTGGCCATCGATTACGGGGTGCTTCCCCTGGAGGGGGTCTGGTGGGCCGAGGATATGTCCGTTTTCACGGCCGGAGACAAGTCATCCTGGAAGTGGACTCTGATGATCATGCAGCCCGAGTACGTCACCGAGGAGCTGTATGAACAGGCCCTCCGGCAGGTGAGGCGCAAGAAGGGTCTGCCCGGGGTGGACCGGCTGCCTCTGGAGTCTTTCCACGAGGGCCGGAGTGCCCAGGTGCTGCACGTCGGCCCGTTCTCCGAGGAAGGGCCGACCATAGAGCGGCTTCACCGCTTCATAGAGGAAAACGGCTACCGCCGAAGGGGCAGACACAGGGAGATCTACCTGAGTGATCTGCGGCGGGCGGCCCCGGAAAAACTCAAGACGATCATCCGCCAGCCTATCGAGTAAGTTCCAGCGCGCTCAGGCAAACAGCAGGCCCTGCAGCTCCCGGGCATTCTGGATCGCCCGGCCCCGGCTGTGGTTGTTGAAGATCACCAGCAGCAGACGGGCCTTGGCCAGCATCCGTTCGATCATGGGAAGCCATTCGGACAGCTCATCGCTGCTGTACAGGTAGTCGTAGCGGCTGACGTTGTCCCCCTTCCACCAGTTGGCGGCGTTCCGACCGTGAAAGCGCAGGTAGGCCAGCTCCGAGCTCACCATCTCGGTGGGCTCGGGAAGTTTGGGCAGCCGCGGTTCATCCACGTTGACCACCGCGGTGTTCAACGCTCTCAGCCCCTCGTACACCGAGCTGCGCTGCCACTCGTTGGAGCGAAACTCCACAGCCGTGGGCAGATCGGCCAGGGACTGGCAGAGCCGCTGCAGATGCCTGCGGCACCCGGGGGTGTAGTGAAAGCTGTAGGGGAACTGGAGCAGGACCGCGGCCAGCCGGCCGGCATCTGCCAGGGGCCGTATGCCCTGTTTGTAGCGCTCGACCTCCGCTGGGAAATCTTCTCCTATGTTGTGGGTCAGGCTCTGATGCGCCTTGATGGCAAAACGAAAATCCTCGGGCGTTTTCTCGATCATCCGCGCCAGGGTGGAGGCACTAGGCTGGGTGTAGTAGGAGAAGTTGAGCTCCACAACGGGAAACTCGGCGGCGTAGAAGCTCAAGTACTCCCGCTTGTGCAGGCCTTCAGGATAGAACGGTCCCACCCAGTCTTTGTAGGAGTAACCGCTGGTGCCAATCAGTACTCGCTGTCTATCTATTGGCTTCCTGGCCATAGTTAATTACATTGAATTATTACAACTTTCGCAATACCTTTAGTCTATATGAAGAAAGTTCTCCTGACCGTTTGGGTATTGTTATTGCTATCCGTCAGCTCGGTTTTCTCCGCCACCGAATCGGAGCTTTTCTCCGAGGCGGAAGGCTACTACCGGGCCGGCAACTTCCTTCTTGCCCTGGACACCTACGCGGAGTTTATCCGCAGCTACCCCCTTTCCGACCGGGTTGCCGACGCCCAGTACCGGCGGGGGGTCAGCCTGTTCCGGCTGGGGCGTTTTCGCGAAGCCCTGAGCACCTTCGATGAGATCGAGCGCCGCTATCGCGCCACCCGCTATTTCGACTACATCTACTTCTGGCGGGGCGTGGCTCATTTCCGATTGGAGAACTATCCCCAGGCCGATCAGTCCCTCGGGGTATTCCTGCAAAACCTGGAGGACCCGGAACTGTCCCCCCAGGCCCGCCTGTACAAGGCTCAGGCGGAAATCGCGTTTCAGGATTACCGCGGGGCGGCGACCGACCTCGAGGCGCTGGTCGGCGAATATCCGGGCAGCGAATCCGCTCAGTACGGCCTGGTCCTGCTGATGTACGCCTATCTCAGGCAGGGGCGTTATCAGGAGATAGAGGAGCTGGCCGCTTCCTCCAAAAGGGAAACCCTCTCCGAGCGCAGGCAGGATCTGTTCGATCTTTATACCGCGGAAGCGCTGTGGAGCGATGGCCGGGGCGAGGAGGCGGAGAAAATCTTCGATCGGCTTCGATCTGCGGCGGATCCGGTTGCTACGGTCGCCTATCGACGGCTGTTCGTGGCTGCCGCAGACCGGGGAGAGCTGACGAATATGGAGGCGCTGGTGCGCCAGGCGGAGAGCCAGTTTGCCGGAGCTCCCGAAGTGCTGGAGGATCTCTGGGTGCAGGTCGGGGTAGAGAGCTACCAGCAGGGCAAGAGCGATCTTGCAGAGTACTTCCTGAACAAAGTGTGGAGCCTGCCTGACAAAGGCGGAATCAGCGAAAGCGTCCCCCTCTACCTGGCGGAGCTCTCGATAGAGGCGGGCAACCCCACCCGGGCCGGTGATGTGCTGGAGCGGTACCTGTCGGAAAACCCGAAAAGCGCCGATCTGACCGAGCTCAAGTTGGGGGATGTGCGGCTCCTTCAGGGCGACTACGAAGGAGCCGAACGGATCTACTCCAAGTACCTGGAAGACCATCCGGATTCGAGCATCTACGACGAAGCCCTGTACCTGCTGGCTTACGCTCAGCTGCGCAAGGGAGATCTGGCCTCCGCCCTTGCCCTGGCGGAAGATCAGCTCGAGCGGCTGACCGATCCCACCCTGCGGGATCTGCGCTCGGATTGGTACAAGCTCGCCGTCGTGGTGTACCGTCGGCAGGGAAACACGGAGGCGGCGGTCAGCGCCTTGAGGGAATACGCGGGACTGTACCCGGAGGATCTGACCGCGCGCATCGAGCTGACCAAACTGCTGTTCACCCGCAAAGATTTTCAGTCGATTGTGAGCGAGACCAATCGCCTTCGCCAGGAGTTCCCGAATCTGGCCGACCGCGATCCCTACGTGTACCTGTTGTCCAACTACCTGCGAGGTTTGGCCGAGATCAGCCTCAAGAGATACTCCAGCGCCCTGGAGGCGCTGAACAGGATCGACAAGGAGGGGGCCGAGCAGGAGGGCCTGGCCGCGATCTGGCCCTACACGCTGTACTACCAGGGCTGGGCCCACTATCGCAGCGGGGATTATGAAGCGGCCCGGGATCGGATGACTCTGTTGCTGGAGACCGCGCCCTCCCATCCGCTGCTGCCGCAAGGATTGTTTTTAGCCGGATGGGCCTCCTTCAGCATGGCCGATTACCGCGCCTCCTCTCAATACTTCGCCCGATTGGCCAAGATGAACACCCCGGAATCGGACAAGTCGGCCTTCCTCCAGGCTCGCAGCCTGATCAATCTGCGGGATCTGGACACCGCTTCGGTGCTCCTCAAGACCCATTACACCACCAGACCGAGCTCCGCCTTCGCC
>Ga0315553_10001774_pt1 | contig 17698 bp, 14 predicted proteins | sample SalMarSW160140MG_FD_203099 | JGI IMG/M metagenome (GOLD analysis project Ga0315553, IMG submission 203099) | Salt marsh sediment microbial communities from the Plum Island Ecosystem LTER, Massachusetts, United States - Salt Marsh Sediment SW1601-40 ... | reverse complement strand
GCGGTTGCCCGCCCTCGCCTCTTCGACGATCAGCGCGTTGATCTCGGCCTGCGTCACGGCGTGGGCGCTTTTGGCCTTACCGACGCAGACGCGGCGGGCGTCGCGGCGGCCCTGGGCGACGATCGCCGCGGGCACGAGCCGGTCGTAGGCGATGACGTCGGCCTCCTGGAGGGCGCGCTGGGCGCGGAGCGTCAGAAGGTCCTCGGCACCGGGTCCCGCACCGACGAGAGAGACGTGGCCAGCAGCTGCTTCGCCGGCCTCAAGGGCGCGCAACGCCTCGCCAGCGGCTTCGTCCAGGCGGCCGGCAAAGACTTTCTCGGCGACAGGGCCGGTAAAGAAGCGCGCCCAGAAGCGGCGGCGATCGCCGGAGGCGCGCAAAGACGCCGTCACGCGCTCGCGCAAACGCTCGGCGAGAGCGGCGAGATCGCCAAAAGCCGGGGCGAGCAGCGCCTCAATGCGCGCACGCACGTGGCGCGACAGGACGGGCGCGATGCCTTCACTGCCGACGGCGACAGCAAGCGGTGCGCGATTGACGATCGCCGGCGTATAGAAATCGCAGAGCTCGGGACGGTCGACGACATTGACCGGAACGCCGGCGGCGCGGGCGAGCTTCCAGACCTCGCGGTCGCTCTCCTCAGAGTCGGCGGCGGCGAACACCAGCGCCGCACCAGCGATGTCGGCCGCGTCCGGTTCCCTCGCCCGCCATTCGGCATGGGCGGCAATCAAATCGACACCGGTCCGCCGATCGAGCGACCGGGCGAACACGACGATCTCGGCCTCAGTCTCGGACAGCAAACGGATCTTGGCGGCTGCGTGCTCGCCGCCGCCGACAACCACCACACGGCGACCGGCGACCTTGTGGAACGCCGGAAAGACGGAGAGCTTGCGGATCTTTGGCATGTGCGCTCCGCGCGGGAGCCCCGCGGGTTGGCCGGGGCGCGGGGCTCCAGCTTCTGCCAAAGACTTAGAGAATCCGCCATCGGGCGACGAAGCCGGCGATTCCAATCTGGGGAGCAGCGGCGAAAAAACATTCCGGCGGGTCGGCCGGCCGGGGCAAGGTCGCGTTTCGGTCGCACACCGCCGAGGCATCGCCTCAGGCGATGGCGCCGCGATGGCCCAGTCACCAGCGCCGGATGCGCCTTGCAGGAATCAACCGGCTTACCGCGACCCGGTTCAGGCGTTGCCGTGCGCGAAGGCGATGCCCTTGTCGTCGAACACGTGAATAAGGTCGGTCTGGGCGGTCAGCCCCACATGTTCGTGGCGCTTGACCGGGACGTTGCCCTCGAGCTTGGCGATGATCGGCTCATCGTAGCCGCAATCGACGTAGAGCAAGGTCAGCTCGCCCAAACGCTCGGCGACATCGATGCTGCCGCGGAATATGGCGTCGTTGCCGGTGGTGACGCTCAGGTGCTCCGGGCGCACGCCGAAGGTGCCGTTCATGCCGACGGCGCTTGCCGGGATCCTCGCATCGACCTTTGTGGTTGCGTGCTTCTGCGGCGTGACCTTGGCCTCGCCGTTGGCAGCGTCGATGCTGCAAGGGACCGTATTCATTGCCGGTGAACCGATGAAGCGGGCAACAAACAAATTCTGCGGTCGATCGTAGAGCTCGATCGGCGTGCCGACCTGCTCGACCAGGCCAGCGTGCAGGACGACGATGCGGTCGGCGAGGGTCATCGCCTCAACCTGATCGTGGGTGACGTAAATCATGGTCACGTTCGACAGGCGCTCGTGGAGCTTGTTGATCTCGATGCGCATGGAAACGCGGAGCGCTGCGTCGAGGTTGGAGAGGGGTTCGTCGAACAGGAACACCCGGGGATTGCGAACGATGGCCCGGCCGATGGCGACGCGCTGGCGCTGGCCGCCCGACAGCTGTTTGGGCAGGCGGTCGAGGTACTCGGTCAGCTGAAGGATTTCAGCGGCCCCGCGCACGGCCTTCTCGATCTCCGCCTTCGGGGCCTTTGCGAGCTTCATACCGAAGGCCATGTTCCCGTACACGGTCATGTGCGGGTAAAGCGCATAGGACTGGAACACCATGGCGATGCCACGCAGCGCTGGCGGTATCTCGTTGACCACCTCTCCGTCGAACTCGACGTCACCGGACGTGATGTCCTCGAGGCCGGCAATAAGGCGCAGAAGCGTGGACTTGCCGCAGCCGGACGGTCCAACGAAGACAACGAACTCGCCGGCATTGATCTCGAGATCGACGCCTTTGATGACCTCAACGGAGCCAAAGGACTTGTGAATGTCCCTCAAGCGAAGCTCGGCCATTTGATCTCCCCTCCTCCGGCAGCGGTCAGCCGCCCTTGACCGACCCCGCGAGCAGCCCGCGGACCAGGTACCTCTGCAGGGCAAAGAACACGGCCAGCGGGATGACGATCGACACGAAAGCGGATGCGGTCAGAATCTCCCAATCGCCACCGCGAGAACCGAGGAGTTCTCGTAATCGTCCGGTTAGGACGAGCTGTTGCTCGTTGTTGCCCAGGAAGACGATCGCGACGAGCAGATCGTTCCATACCCATAGGAACTGGAAGATCGCGAACGAGGCCAACGCCGGTACCGATAGGGGCAGGACAATGCGGATGAATATCTCAAAGTCGGTGGCGCCGTCGACGCGGGCCGACTCCATGATCTCGTTTGGCAAGCCGGCGATGTAGTTGCGCAACAAATAGATGGCGAGCGGCAGTCCGAAGCCGGTATGCGCCAGCCAAATGCCGAGGTAGGTCTTGGCCGGCACGCCGAAGAAGGCGCCGACGCCGTTGTAGAGCCTGAGAAGCGGGATCAGCGACATCTGTAGCGGCACGACCAGGAGCCCGACAATGACCGCCAGCAGCAGGGCGCGGCCGGGAAACTTCATCCAGGCGAGGGCATAAGCGGCGTAGGCGGCGATCAGGATCGGAATAACCGTCGACGGGATGGTCACGGTCAGCGAATTGATGAACGACTGGCCGATGCCCTCGGAGGTCAGAACCTTTTCATAGTTCTCAAGCGTGAACGCCGGCGGCAGGGCAGCGGTGTAGTAGATCCGCCGGCCGCTGCTCCCCTCGAACGGGTCGTTGGAGACCAGCCGGTATGATCCATCGCTGTCAATGGAGAGGGTGCCGGCGCCGCCCGGCAGCTCGGCGGTTTCGCCGGCGGCGTATTGGGTCGGGTTCAGGATGCGCGTGCCGAAGGCCGTGACATAGCCGCTGCCGTCAAGGACGTTGCCGGAAACGACGTACTTGCCCGCTTCCTCCACCTGATCGGACGGCGGCGCCGCGCGGCCGATCAGATTCTGTTCACTGGTGGTCAAGGCCGTCCACCAGCCGGATACGGCTAGTTGATCCTTGTCGCGGAACGACGAGACAAGGATGCCGACGGTCGGGGCCAACCATATCGCGACGATGACCAACACCGAAATGTGCTGAGCAATCCGACCCCAGCGACGGCGCTTGCGGCGGCGAGCAGCGGCCATGTCAGGGCTGCCTCGCCTCGGCGGTGAGACGCCGGATGTTCCAAGCCATGATCGGCACAACCGCCAGCATGATGACGACCGCGATCGTGGCACCGCGGCCGAAATCGCCGCCACCCCGGAACATCCAGTCGTACATCAAGTTGGCAAGCACTTGCGTATCCCACTCACCGTTGGTCATGGCCAGGACGATGTCGAACACCTTGAGAACCACGATGGTGATGGTGGTCCACACCACAGCAATGGTCGCCCAGATCTGCGGTACCATGATGTAGAAGAAGATGTGCCATCCTTTGGCGCCATCGATGATGGCGGCTTCGATGGTTTCCTCGGGAACGCCGCGCAGCGCGGCGGCGAGGATGACCATGGCGAAGCCGGTCTGAATCCAGATCAGGATCACCATCAGCAGGAAGTTGTTCCAAAACGAAATGGTGATCCACGGCAGCGGCGAGCCGCCGAACAACTCGACGATGGCGTTGAGCACACCGATTTGGGTCGACCCCTCACCGCGGTAGTCGTAGACGAACTTCCAGATCACGCTGGCGCCGACAAAGGATATGGCCATGGGCATGAAGATTATGCTCTTGGCGATGTTGCCCCACCAAATACGGTCCGTGAGAAAGGCGATCACGAGGCCGAAGGCCGTGCTGGCGGCCGGGACGACGACCAGCCACAGAACGTTGTTGCGAATCGACTCCTGGAACCGGGTATCGTTGATCGCCCACTTGTAGTTGGCGAGCCCGACGAACTCTTCGCCGGAACGGCCGAAAAAGCTGAGGCGCACAGAATCGAAAACCGGGTAGACCAGGTACAAGCCGAGAAAGAACAGAGCCGGACCGAGGAACAGCCACGGGCGGATGGCGGCGGCGATCTGCTGATTGCGTGCGGCGGTGGCGGCCGGTCCACGCGGCGGCCAGATCAGATCAAGGGCAAGGTTGACGGCATAGAAATAGAGGATCGCAGCACCGACACCAATGACGACGGTGACCGCCGCGCCTGCCAAATGCCCCATTCGTTTCCCCCACGGGTGCCAACGTTGCCTAGCGCCCCCGCCGCGAGACCCGGTTAGCGCCCTTTGTTATCATTGAGAGGTCCCGGCCACCGGCCGGGACCCCGGGTTCGTACGCTACGCTACAGCGTCACTTGATGGCGTCCCACGACGCCTGGATTTCGCCCGTGACAGTCTCGGCGTCCTTGCCGCCGACATAGTCGACGATGCCCGTCCAGAAGGAGCCGGCGCCCACCGGTCCTGGCATGAGGTCCGACCCATCAAAGCGGAACGTGGTGGCGTTGAGCATGATCTCGTTCTCGCCCTTCAGCGTGTCGGTCGGATACACATCCGTGTTGACGGCCTTGAATGGCGTGAAGAAGTTCCATGCCGCCATGGCGACTTCGGACGCGATCGGCGTCTTAAGGAACTCGATAAATGCGCGAGCGCCAGGCGAGTCATTCGTGATGGCGAACAAGGTACCGCCGCCGAGAACCGGATTGCCGAGGTCCTTGGTGGCGAAGGGCGGGAAGTAGAAGAACGTGGCATCGGTTCCGAGTTCCGTCCCCTCGGGGAAGAACGCCGGAATGAACGAGGCCTGACGGTGCATGTAGCACTTCGGGGGCGAAGTGAAGAGCCCCTTCGGGCTGTCGCGGAAGTCGGTTGCCGCGACCGCCGCGGCGCCGCCATCGACAAAGTCGTCGTTCTTGGCGAACCAACCGAATTCATCGATCGCGGCGACAACGCGCGGATCGTTGAACGGAATCTCGTTAGTAACCCACTGGTCGTAGACCTCCGGCGGCTGGGTGCGGAGCATGAGATCCTCAACCCAGTCGGTGCCCGGCCAACCGGTGGCAGCACCTGAGCCGAGACCGATACACCACGGCGTTCCACCGTCGGCCACGATCTGTTCGGTCAGCGCTTTCAGGTCCTCCATTGTCTTGGGTATTTCGTATCCGGCCTCCGCGAAGTTGTCCGGCACGTACCAGACCAGACTCTTGAGATCGGCCTTCCAGGGATAGGCGAACAACTGCACCTGGCCGTCTGGTCCGGGGTAGCTCGACAGATCAACCCACGACTGACCGGCGGCGTAGTTGTCGATCAGCCACTGCTCGGTCTCTGCGCCCAGCGGCGTGAGGTGCCCCTTGGCGGCGACGTTGGCGGCGAGGCCGGGCTGCGGGAAGATTGCGATATTAGGCGGGCTTCCCGCCTCGGTGTCGATGATGATCTGCTGCTCAAACGAGTCAGAGCCAGCGTGCTCGACCGTCGCGCCCGTTGCCTCGGCGAAGTAGGCGAGCACCTTCTCAAAGCCTTCCTTGTCGGCGGTGAGCCAGGGCCCAAAGATGCTGACGGTCTCACCAGTCAAGTCGTAGGCGTCGGCAAAGTCGTGATAGCTCTGCCAGTTGAAGCGAGAATCCTCGTCAATGGCGTACTCCAAATCCTGCGCCGTGGCTGGTCCAGCCATGAAAGCCAGGCCGGCGGCAGCGATAAAGGCGTGGCGAATTCTCATGGAACAATACCTCCCTTTGATCGAACGACGAGTGAAGGAGCAACGCCGACGCACGTCAAGTGCGAGCGGACCTGCCCTTCAGACTGCGAGTTCCCCAACAAAATAGCGTCGAGATTCCCTGGTCGTTTGAGACAGATCATGTGTGAGGGGTAGCGCGTGAGTCAAGCTGCAAGGTTGCATCAACGATTTGCCTCGCGACCCACTGCCGCGGCGGGGGCCCGCGGACCCGTTGGTCGGCTAGGGGCATGGCGTAGCGATCCACCCTCACACGGTCAGGTGGCGGCGGACCCGGTCCGGGTCCATGTCCTCGCGGGTGCCTGAATGGACGATTTCGCCGCGGTCCATGACGGCGAAGGTGTCGGCGAGCTCGTGGACGAAGTCGAAATACTGCTCGACCAGCAGGATCGCCATGCCTCCTCTGGCGCGCAGCCATTCGATGGCGCGGCCGATGTCCTTGATGATGGAGGGCTGGATGCCCTCGGTGGGCTCGTCGAGGACGAGGAGTTTCGGCCGAGTGACCATGGCGCGGGCAATCGCGAGCTGCTGTTGCTGGCCGCCGGACAGGTCGCCGCCGCGCCGGCGCAACATGTCGCGAAGCGCCGGAAACAGGTCAAAGACGTCGGAGGGGATTGAGCGATGCTTGCGCGGCAGCGGTGCGTATCCGGTCTCCAGGTTCTCCTTGACCGTGAGCAGCGGAAAGATCTCGCGGCCCTGCGGAACGTAGCCGATGCCGAGGCGGGCGCGATCGTGCGGGGCCATGCGGCCGAGGGTGGTGCCCTCAAACGTCACTGAGCCGCCCGATATTGGGTGTTCGCCGACGATGGCCCGCAGAAACGACGTCTTGCCAACGCCGTTGCGGCCCATGAGCGCGGTGACCTTGCCGGCCTCGGCGGTGAGCGAGACGTTCCGCAGCGCCTGGGCGGCGCCGTAGTGAAGGTCAACGTTTGCGGCTACCAGCATCGGTGTCATCGTCCGAGATACACCTCGATCACCCGGGGGTCCTCCGACACGTGGTCGATCGAGCCTTCCGATATCACCGCGCCTTCGTGAAGGACGGTGACCTTTACGTCGAGGGCGCGGACGAAGGCCATGTCGTGCTCGACGACGACCACCGACTTCTCGCGCGCGATGCGCCTGAGGAGCGCTGCGGTGGCCTCCGTTTCGGCGTCGGTCATTCCGGCGGCGGGCTCGTCGACCAACAGGAGCTTCGGTTCCTGGGCAAGCAGCATGCCGATCTCCAGCCACTGTTTCTGACCATGGCTCAGATAGGCAGCGCGGACGTGGCGGCGGTCGGAGAGATGGATGACCTCAAGGATCTCCTCGACGCGCGCCGCCTCGGCGCCGTTGCCCGGTCCGAACAAGGCGTGGAAGGGCCCGCGCCCGGTAGCCAGCGCCAGGTCGAGGTTGTTCCACACGGTGTGATTGTCGAACACCGTGGGCTTCTGGAACTTGCGGCCAATGCCGAGCTCGGCGATGGCGACCTCATCGAGGCGGGTGAGATCGACGGAACCGTCGAAATAGACGTCGCCGGCATCCGGCCGCGTCTTGCCGGTGACCACATCCATCATGGTGGTCTTGCCGGCGCCGTTGGGGCCGATGATGGCGCGCATTTCGCCCGGCTCGATGACCAGCGACAGCGCGTTCAGCGCCTTGAACCCGTCGAAGGACACGGTAACGCCGTCGAGATAGAGGATGGTGTCGTGGGCGAGCTCGGTCATCGCGTCTACTCGGCGGCCTGCGGATTGGGCGTCGGCGCCTCGGCCGCCGCCGGGATGGCGTGGCGTCCGCGGAGCCTCAGCCCGGCGAGCGTGCCGACAATGCCCCTGGGCAGGAAAAGGGTCGCGGCGACGAACAGGCCGCCGAGTACGAACAGCCAGTAGGGGGCAAGGGCGCCGGTTGTGAACCAGGTCTTGGCGAAGTTGACGAGGACCGCGCCGACGATCGGCCCGACGAGGGTGCCACGGCCGCCGACCGCCACCCAGACGACGATCTCGATGGAGTTGGCCGGGGCGAATTCGCTCGGATTGATGATGCCGACCTGCGGCACGTAAAGCGCGCCGGCGATGCCGGCCAGCGCCGCCGACAGCACCCAAACGACGAGCTTGTAGTTCTCGACGCGGTAGCCGAGGAAGCGGGTGCGGCTTTCGGCGTCGCGGACGGCGACCAGAACCCGGCCGAACTTGGAGGCGACAACGGCGCTGCAGATCAGGAAAGCGGCGGCGAGCGCCAGCGCCGAGGCGGCGAGGAGCGCGCCGCGCGTGGCGTCGGCCTGGATGTTGAAGCCGAGGATGTCCTTGAAGTCGGTGAGGCCGTTGTTGCCGCCGAAGCCTAGGTTGTTGCGGAAGAAGGCGAGCAACAGCGCATAGGTCATCGCCTGGGTGATGATCGACAAATAGACGCCAGTGACGCGGCTCCTGAAAGCGAACCAGCCGAAAGCGAAGGCAAGCGCGCCCGGCACCAGAACCACCATCAGGGCGGCAAACCAGAACATGTCGAAGCCGTACCAAGTGAACGGCAGCTCCTTCCAGTTGAGGAAGACCATGAAATCGGGAAGCTCGGGATTGCCATAGACGCCGCGCGAGCCGATCTGGCGCATCAGGTACATGCCCATGGCATAGCCACCGAGGGCGAAGAAGGCGCCGTGGCCGAGGGAGAGAATGCCGCAGAACCCCCAGATGAGATCGACCGAAAGTGCGAGCAGCGCGTAGGTCAGGTATTTGCCGGTCAGCGACACTGCGTAGGTCGGCACGTGAAAGGGACTGTCCGGCGGGGCGTAGAGGTTGAGCAGCGGCACGGCGACCGCCAGCGCGACCAGAACGGCGATGACGAAACCGGCGCGCCAATCGAGACCGTCGGCGAAGAAGCGGGCGAGGATCATGCCTCCACCGCCCGGCCGCGCAGCGCGAAAAGCCCGCGCGGGCGCTTCTGGATGAACAGGATGATGAACACCAAGACCAGAATCTTGGCGAAGACGGCGCCCGCGTAGGGCTCCAGCAGCTTGTTGACAACGCCGAGCGACATGGCGCCGACCAAAGTCCCCCACAGATTGCCGACGCCGCCGAAGACGACGACCATGAAGGAGTCGATGATGTAGCTCTGGCCGAGGTTGGGGCTGACGTTGTCGATCTGGGACAGGGCGACGCCGCCAATGCCGGCGATACCGGAGCCGAGGCCGAAGGTCAGCGCGTCGATCCACGGCGTGCGGATGCCCATGGCGCTCGCCATCGCCCGGTTCTGGGTGACGGCGCGCATCTGCAAGCCAAGCGGCGTGCGCCTGAGGATGATCATCAAGGCACCGAAGACCGCCAGCGAGAACACGATGATCGCAAGACGGTTGTAGGTGATGGTGAGGTGGCCGATCTCGGTGGCGCCCGACATCCACGACGGCGTGCCGACCTCGCGGTTGGTGGGCCCGAAGATGGTGCGCACACCTTGCTGGAGGATCAGCGACAGGCCCCAGGTGGCGAGCAGGGTTTCGAGGGGGCGACCGTAGAGAAAGCAGATGATGCCGCGCTCGATGACGATGCCGACAGCGCCGGCGACCAGGAAGGCGAGCGGCAGCGCTATCGTCAACGACCAGTCGAACAGCCACGGCGCGTTGGTGCGGATTGCTTCCTGGACGACAAAGGTCGTGTACGCACCGAGCATGACCATCTCGCCGTGGGCCATGTTGATCACGCCCATGACGCCGAAGGTGATGGCAAGGCCGATGGCAGCAAGCAGGAGGACGGAGCCCAGAGACAGGCCGTACCAGACGTCTTGGGCAAGGCCCCAGATGGCAAGCTCGCCCTCGACGGTGGCGATGGCGCCCAGCGCCGCTTGCCTCACCTCGCCCCCGGACGCGGCGGCCGCGGCGGTCAGGATCGACAGGGAATCCTGGCCGCCGCGAGAGGCGAGGATGTCGATCGCCGCGAGCTTGTCAGAGTCGGGCAGCGACGATTCGAGGACCGAGACCGCACGGGCCTGGGCCATGACGGCGGCGATGGCGGGATCGCTCTCGGCCGCGATCGCCTCGTCGAGCAGCTCGATGGCGTCGGGGTCGCCGCTCTTGAAGATCGCCTCGGCGGCTGCGCGGCGCGTGCCGGCGTTGGCGCTCATCAGGGTGAGCGCGCCGAGGGCCGAGCGAATGACGCGACGGAGCTTGTTGTTGACCTTGATCTTGGAGACCTCGCGGCGGCCGGCCTCGCCGGCGGCCTCGCCGGTCAGCGGGTCGGTGAGCCGGTAGTCGCGGCCGACCTGCTCGGCGATGAACACCGCGCCGTCCGAATCGCGGACGTAGAGATCGCCCTCCCCCAGCGCTTCGAGCACCGGCGCGGCGGCCGGGTCGCCGGTGGCGGCGAGCACGTTGATCTGGGCGGCGGTGTCGTCGTAGCTGCCCTCGCCGAGGGCGTTGACCAGGGGGCGGAGGTCGGCCGCCTGAGCAGGGGCCACGAACGTGAAGAGAAGGAGAAGGAGCGTCAACCAGCCAAGCGAAGCGCGCTTACTGCCACTCCCCCATATAGTCGATCTTGACCTCCTCCGTGCGTCGGAGCGTTCGTCTGATCTCGCAGGCGATATTGTCCAATTGGCGCGATGAAGCGTTGATTCCCTGGTGCTCGACGTAGCCGAACCAGCAGTGCTCATGACGGTAGATTTTCCAAGCCGCCTGGGCCCTGCCGATGTTCCGCCGCTGCTCTTCTGTGGCCTCGACGCCCCACCTGTTCTCGGTCTCGGCCAGCGCGCGCTGGATAAGCATGTCGAGTCTCTCGTCGAGCGAGTTGAGTCGGCCTGAGAAACAGAGGGCGCGCTCAAGGTCCGCTCCGTTCACACAATGGCCAAGGATTTCCGCTCGATACGCGTCGTCAACGCGGCGCTCAACTTCGAGTGGGCTTGGAGGTTCGTCGGCAACGGCGCCGGACGCGGCAGCGGCGAGGAGAACAGCAGCGAGAACGCGGACCATCTTCGACCCCGGCTGACAAGAAGAGGCATGGAAGGCCCTCTTAGTATGTTGAAGTTTCGGCTGTCCAGTCGATGCAAAGCGGAGGGGAGGCCGGAGCCACCGGCCTCCCCAGGTCAGGCATCGCGTGCCTTAGGAGCCTTTGCCGCCACACTTGCCGGTGGCGGTGTTGAAGTTGCCGCAGGACAGCGGCGGCCGCCAATCGGCGATGAGGTCCTTCGAGTCGGGGAGGTAGTCCGACCACTCGTCACCGACGACGAGACCGGAGGTCTCCCAGACGATGTCGAACTGGCCGTCGTCCTGGATCTCGCCGATCAGCACCGGCTTGGTGATGTGGTGGTTGGGCATCATGGTGGAGAAGCCGCCGGACAGGTTGGGCACCGACACGCCGACGATGGAGTCGATGACGGCGTCGGGATCGGTGGTGCCGGCCTTCTCCACCGCCTCCACCCACATGTTGAAGCCGATGAAGTGGGCCTCCATCGGGTCGTTGGTGACGCGCTTGTCGTCGCCGATGAACGCGTGCCAGGCGTCGATGAAGTCGTAATTGATGTCGGTATCGACGGACTCGAAGTAGTTCCAGGCGGCGAGGTGGCCGACCAGCGGCGCGGTGTCGAGACCGGCAAGTTCCTCCTCGCCCACGGAGAAGGCGATCACCGGGATGTCCTCGGCGGCGACGCCCTGGTTGCCGAGCTCCTTGTAGAAGGGAACGTTGGCGTCGCCGTTGATGGTCGAGACCACCGCGGTCTTCTTGCCGGCGGAGCCGAACGCGCTGATGTCGGAGACGATCGTCTGCCAGTCGGAGTGACCGAACGGCGTGTAGTTTATCATGATGTCTTCGTCGGCGACACCCTTGGCCTTGAGGTAGGCCTCGAGGATCTTGTTGGTGGTGCGCGGATAGACGTAGTCCGTGCCGGCGAGCACCCAGCGCTCAACGGCTTCCTCGTTCATCAGGTAGTCGACAGCCGGGATCGCCTGCTGGTTGGGCGCGGCGCCGGTGTAGAAGACGTTGCGCTGGCTCTCCTCGCCCTCGTACTGGACGGGATAGAAGAGAAGACCGTTCAGCTCCTCGAACACCGGCAGAACCGACTTGCGGCTAACCGAGGTCCAGCAGCCGAAGACGGCAGCGACCTTGTCGACCTCGATCAGCTCGCGCGCCTTCTCGGCGAACAGCGGCCAATCGGAGGCGGGATCGACAACCACCGGCTCGAGCTTCTTGCCGAGCAGACCGCCTTTCTCGTTCTGCTGCTCGATCAGCATGAGCATCACGTCCTTGAGGGTGGTCTCGGAGATCGCCATCGTGCCGGACAGCGAATGCAGGATGCCGACCTTGATGGTGTCCTCCTCGGCGAGGACGGGATTGGCGAGCGGCACCGTAAGGGCCGCCGCGACCGCGGTCGCGCATGCGGCCTTGCGTATTGTCGTCATGGAACTCCCCCTGTTGATCGGACGTCTCGGGAGGACGCCGTTAACCGTCCCGCAATTCGCGTGCCAGCGGGCCGAAAGGAAGAGCGCTTGTGTTTCGGGCAATCAGCGTACGGACATGCCGCTTTAGTTGGCAGTGCAACATCGGGTTTGACTAAGAAACGAGCGGGCGCGGCGCCGGCGCGCCTCCCGGGCGCGCGTTGCTGGTCCATGTCGGAAGGAATGACGATGTTCCCCGCGGTCGGGACCGTCAGGTGCCCGACGACCACGGACCGTGCAGACCCTTGGCGTCGCTGTCGATGCGTTCGAAGCCGTGGGCGCCGAAAAAGTCGCGTTGCCCCTGGATAAGATTGGCGGTGGTGCGCACGGTCCGCGACAAGTCGAAGTACGCAAGCGCCGAAGCGAGCGCCGGAACCGCGATGCCATGAAGCGAAGCTTCGGCGACGACTCGCCGTAGGGCGGCTTCCATTTCCTCGAGCAAGCTGGCAAAGGGCTCAGCCATCATCAGGTTGGCGATGGCGCCGTCGCCGGAATACGCCTTGGCGATATCGTCGAGGAATGCCGAGCGGATGATGCAGCCGGCCCGCCAGATGCGTGCCACGGTGCCGAGCGGCAGATTCCAGTCCCAGGTTTCGGAAGCGACGGCCATAACGGCGAAGCCCTGGGCGTAGGCGGCGATCTTGCCGGCGAGCAGCGCCCGCTCGAGCAGGCCGAGAGCATCGGCACGGTCGCCGAGGGCGCCCTCGAGCTTCGACGCCGGAGGGCCGAACCGCTCGGCGGCGGCGAGGCGTTCCTTGCGGCGGGCCGACAGGCCGCGGGCGGCGACCGCTGCCTCTATGACCGTTGCCGGGATCCCGAGGTCCTGTGCCTCCATCGCCGACCAGCGCCCGGTGCCCTTCTGGCCGGCGGTGTCGAGGATCACGTCGACGAGCGGTTTGCCGGTCTTGTCGTCGGACGTGGCGAGGACGGTGGCGGTGATTTCGACCAGGTAGGACTGCAGGCGACCGTCGTTCCACGCGGAGAAGACCTCCGCCATCTCAGACGGCGACAGGCCGAGTCCGTCGCGCATGATGCCGTAGACCTCGGCGATCATCTGCATGTCGGCGTATTCGATGCCGTTGTGGATCGTCTTAACGAAGTGACCGGCGCCGTCCGGGCCGACACGAGCTGCGCACGGCTCGCCGCCGAACCTAGCGGCGATCGCCCGAAAAACGGGCTCGACCCGGTACCAGGCGGCTTCATCACCGCCGGCCATGATTGAGGGACCGTGGCGGGCGCCCTCCTCGCCGCCGGAGACGCCGACGCCGAGGAACCCGAGCCCGCGCGCAGCGAAGGCTTCGACCCGGCGGCGGGTGTCGCGGAAATTGGCGTTGCCGGCGTCGATCAGTAGATCGCCGGCGCTGAGCGCAGCAGCAAGGGCATCGGCGGTCTCATCGACCGCCGCGCCGGCTTGCACCATGACAACGACCGGGCGCGGGGGCGCGATGGCGGCGGCGAGCTCTTTCATTGTGTGGCAAGGCCTTAGCTTCGCCGCAAGGTTGCCGGCGCCTGCGGCGAAGGCATCGGTCTTGGCCGTCGTGCGGTTGTAGACGGCGACCGTGTGACCCTTCTCCGCCATGTTCAGCGTGAGGTTGGCGCCCATCACGCCGAGGCCGACGAGGCCGATGTCCGCCATGGCCATTTCAGACGATATCCCCTGGGCACTTGGCGCCGAAACGCGCGATGGTTGGCGGGCCATAACCCACGCGCCTATTGCCGTCAAACCAACGGCCGCCAACGGTAGGCTCTACACTCCCAGTTCGTGCTCGCCGCGATCGAGGATCAGGGGGACGATCAGGTCTTCCTCGTCGGCGAGGTGACGGTCGAGCAACTTGAGCAGCCGTTCAGTGGCGTCGGCGTATTCGTCGCAGATCGCCCGCAACCGGTCGGTGTCGGCGGCAGGCGTGAGCAAGAAAGCTTTGGCAGCCTCGGCCAACCCGTCCATGGTGCCGTGGATGACCTCGTGATCCCGCTCCAGAACCTCGAAGCCCCTGACCAGGCGCGGCTCGGCGTCGCCGAACAACGGGAAAAACTGGAAGTCCTCGATCTGGTGGTGACCGTTAAGGTGGGACAGGAACATCTGAAGACGCGGCGCGAACCAGGAGCCAAAGCGCTCGTGGGTGACCCGGCCTTCCCTGAGGTCGACCGTGGCCGCGCCAAGCGTGCCGCCGAAGCGGCGGAAATCGGCATGGATGTCCAACCAGAACCGGGTAAGCGCCCCAAGATTGACGTGGGTCGGCCACACCTCTCGCGGATATTGCTCCAGCAAGAAACGCAGCTCGGTGGGCCAGCCGGACCGGTTCTGGATATCGAGCGTCATCGCGCACTCACGGAAAAGCGTTGGGCGAGGAGGTCGAACCGCTATATGGAGCGAACGCACGACCGATGCCACCACCCGTAGGTCTGCGAGCGGCATGAGCGCGATCAACTACCTGACGACCATCGAATTCGGCGCGGGGGTGCTGGCCTCCCTCGCCGACGCGGTTGCGAATCTCGGTGTTACGCGCCCGCTTGTGGTCAGCGACCACGGAGTGGCCGCGGCGGGGATCGTCGACCGGGCAGCGGCGCTGCTGCCGAAGGGTGCGCCGGCGTTCCTCGACGTGCCCACGAATCCGACCGAGGCGGCGGTCAAGGCGGGGCTGGTCGTCTATCGCGCCAACGGCTGCGACGGCCTCGTCGCTATCGGTGGGGGGTCGCCGATCGATCTTGCGAAGGCCGTGGCATTGATGGCGACACATCCGGGAACGCTCGAGCAATACGCCGCGATCTACGGTGGCGTCGAGCGGATCGGGCCGGTGGTACCCGTTATCTCCATCCCGACGACCGCCGGCACCGGGGCCGAGGTCGGCCGAGCGGCGCTGATCACGCTCAGCGACGGCCGCAAGCTCGGGCTGATCAGCCAACACATGATCCCGAAGCAGGCGATTTGCGATCCAGAGTTGACGGTCGGGCTGCCGCCATGGCTGACAGCCGCGACCGGCCTCGACGCCCTGTCGCACTGCATCGAGACGCTGTTCTCGCCGCGCTTCAATCCGCCGGCGGAAGCGATCGCCCTCGACGGAGCCGGACGCATCTGGCGCAATATCGGGGTCGCAGTGAGCGACGGTACCGACGTCAGCGTGCGCGCCGAGATGATGATGGGTGCGGTCGAGGGCGGGCTGTCGTTTCAGAAGGGGCTTGGTGCGGTCCACGCCCTCAGCCACGCGCTTGGCGGCCTGCCAAAACCGCAACTCCATCACGGGACGCTGAATGCGATCCTGATGCCGCCAGTCGTGCGCTTCAACGTCGCTCACGTCGGCGACAAGATCGACCGGCTCAAGGCGGCGATGGGGCTTGCCGCCTCGGCGGACCTTGCCGACGAGCTAGACCGGCTGAACGAACGCCTCGGCATTCCGGCTGGCCTGAAAACGCTCGGCGTAGATGCGAGCGTATTCGACTGGGTCATCGAGCGAGCGCTCGCCGACCACAGCCACGCGACCAACCCGCGCGAAGCGACGGCGGCCGATTACGGAGCATTGCTCGAAGCGGTGATGCGCTAGGTGCGGGCGGGCGCTAACCAGCGAACCGCGTCACTCAAAAGCCTGCTAATCACAGCAGCCAGTGCGGCAAGGCAAGGGTGATCGCGGGAAACGCGACCAATAGCGCTACGCGTACGATCTCCGAAGCGAAGAACGGCATGACGCCCTTGAACGTCTCGCGCATGGGCACGTCCTTGGCCAACGAGTGGATGATGAAGACGTTGAGGCCGACCGGCGGCGTTATGAGACCGAGCTCGACCACGACGAGCGCGAGGACACCGAACCAGATCTCAAGATCATCCGGCGGCAACCCAAAATCCAGGCCGGTAATCACCGGCCAGAAGAAGGGGATAGCGAGGATGATCATCGACAAGCTGTCCATGAGCATGCCGAGGATGATGAAGAGGACGATTACCAGAACGAGGATGGCCATAGGCGGCAGCCCGCTGCCGTGCAGAAGGTCGGCGACCGCCTGGGGCACGCCGGCGCGGGTCATGAAGATCGACAGGAGCGTGGCGCCGAACAGGATCAGGTAGATGAAGCCGGCCGTGCGGGCGGTCTCGAGGAGGGTGTCGATGAGGTCGCGGAACGTGAGCCGGCGTAGCGCGTAGCCATGCAAGGCTACGAGGAAGGCACCAATGGCGGCGGCGGGAGTCGGGCTGTAGAGACCGACATAGATGCCGCCGATGACAATGCCAAAAATCACCGTCGCCGGCAGCAGGGCAAGGGTCCCGTCGATGAGCTCGCGGCGCGAAACCGGTTCGCCGCGCGGGCCGGCATCGGGACGGATGCGCACATAGATGGCGATGGTGGCGATGAACATGAGGATGGCGAGAATGCCCGGAACCAACGCCGCCTTGAACAGAGTGATGATGTTGGCCTCGATGATGACCGCGTAGACGATCAGGACCACCGACGGCGGGATCAATATGCCGAGCGTACCGCCGGCGGCGATGGAGCCGGTGGCGAGCGATGGCGCGTAGTTCAACCGGCGAAGCTGCGGCAGGGCGACCTGACCCATGGTCGAAGCCGTCGCAAGTGACGATCCGCAGACGGCCCCGAATCCCCCGCAAGCGGCAACGGTGGCCATGGCAACGCCACCCCGTAGCCGGCCCAACCAGGCGTTGGCGCCGCGGAAAATGTCACGGCTGAGCCCGGAGCGCGACGCCAACGCCCCCATCACGAGAAACAGCGGTAGAACCGTCAGGTCGTAGTTGGAGAATTGCGTGTAGGCGAGGTTTTTGAGTTGGGCCAGCAAGACCTTGGGACCGTTCATCCAGGTCATGCCGGCGGCACCGACGACGATCATTGCATAAGCGATCGGCACCCTGACGACGAGCAGGGCGACCATCGCGGCAAGGCCGATCGCTCCAATTTCGAAGTTTGACATGCTGCTCGCGCCCCCCGCCGCTACCGGGACGGCCTGGTCAATGCACCCACACGCCCGTCCGCACCCCGATCACGGCTTCTCTCATCGTGATCAGGGCGGCTACGAAGAGGAGGGCCAACGAAAACAGAGCCGGTGGATACGCGGTCCAGACTGGAAGTTGGATGGATATCATGGCTTCGCGGTACTGGATGGAATCCTGCATTCCGTACCACATCCGCCAGAATAGCAGCACGGCCAACATGGCCGCGAGGATCGAGGCGAACACCGCCATTGCCGCCTTGGCACGCGCGCCGGCACGTTCGGTAAAGACATCGACGGTGACGTTGGCGAAGGTGAGCTGTGCATATGGAAGGAAAGTGAATATGGCGATCGCAACGCCATGCCTGGCGAGGTCATAGTCTCCGGGGATCGTTCTATCGAGGAAGATGCGCGACGTGGCGCTTA
>Ga0315553_10001771_pt1 | contig 17711 bp, 21 predicted proteins | sample SalMarSW160140MG_FD_203099 | JGI IMG/M metagenome (GOLD analysis project Ga0315553, IMG submission 203099) | Salt marsh sediment microbial communities from the Plum Island Ecosystem LTER, Massachusetts, United States - Salt Marsh Sediment SW1601-40 ... | reverse complement strand
GAGAGAGTTTAGAGGCAAAGCCTTTGAGGGTGGGTTGGGTGGGAAGAGAAACACCTGCTAACAGGGGGGGGCTAAACAAGAATTAAGAGAGGTAGCGCCTCTATCGGGCGGGTGGGCGGGAAGCAAAGCAAACGCTAAAAGCCACCCTCTCAGCTTCTACTTACCATAACGTTAAAAACAATTCCCACGCTCAGCCAGCCTCGAATTGTTTCCCCATTTTTTAATGCTCTTTTGTCGCCCGCCGCCCTTATGGTAGGGCTAAAGCCCTTTTTGTCCCACCCCCTATATTTTTCTACCCATACCCTCCCGCCCTCATAAGCTCCGCTTCTGGCACTTTCCGCCCCACCCCCCTTGGGGGCTATTCCCCCTCAACCCCTTATGCTATGATTGATATTAGATGGAAATAAACGTCTCAATAGACGAAGGCTTTGACGGCTGTCCCGCCCCGCGCTGGCTGGAGGGTATCGTCCGGCAGGTGCTGGAGGCGCAGGGGGCCGGCGCTGAGGCGGAGGTTAGTCTGCTTATCGCTACCCAGGAGCGGGTCAAAGAATTAAACCGGGACTATCTGGGCGAGGACGCCCCGACCGATGTCCTGGCCTTCTCCGCCCGTGAGGAAGGGGACGGGCTGCCCTTTATCCATCCCCCCGATGGCCTGCTACATCTGGGCGAGGTGATTATCGCCTACCCCCAGGCGGTGATTCAGGCGGATGAGCATGGCCATTCGGTAAAGAAGGAGCTGGCTATTCTGCTCATCCACGGCCTGCTCCACCTGCTGGGCTATGACCACGATGAACCTGGTTCGGAGCGCCGGATGAAAGCCAGGGAAGCCGAGCTTTTAGGCGACGTCGAAGGAGGCTTAAAGTGAGAGTTTTGGGCATTGCCGGCAGCCCGCGCCGCGGCGGCAACACCGACCTTTTGCTGGCCGAGGTGATGAAGGGTGCCAAAAGCAAGGGCGCTGAGGTCAAGACCATCGTGCTTAACGACCTCAAGATTACCCCCTGCCAGCACTGTGACGCCTGTTTCAAGGAGGGCGTCTGCCGCTTCGATGACGATATGCAGATGGTCTATAGAGAACTGGAGAAGGCGGACAGAATCGTGCTGGCCTCGCCGGTGCAGTTTATGGGGGTGAGCGCCCAGGCCAAGGCCATGATTGACCGCTGTCAGGCGCTCTGGGCGAGAAAGTATGTCCTCAAAATACCCCCACTGGGCGACAGGCGGCCGAGGAAAGGTCTGTTTATCGCCGTCGGCGGCATGAAGCTGGCCAATCTCTTCGAGCCGTCGCTGGCCACGGTCAAAGCCCTCTTCAAAGTCCTTGACGTTGAATACGCCGGAGACTTGCTCTTCCCCGGTGTTGATGAGAAAGGGGCGATTAAAAAACACCCCGATACCTTAAAGCAGGCATTTATTGCCGGTCAGAAGCTGGCCGCAGAGTAAGAAGTGGCTACCTCTTAACCACCAGCTTGCCGACGGCCTCTTCCAGCCCCCCCAGCGTCAGCGGGTACATCGGGAAGAGCTTGCCAATCATCTGTACCGTGGCGTGAATCCAGAAGCGCGGGTCGTCGGGGTTGAGCCAGACGCAGTGGCTGAAGTGGTCGGCGATTCTTTTCAGCCAGAGTATCCCCGGTATCTCGTTGCGCTCGTAGTAGTTGATAGCTCCGTAGCGCTCGGTCAGCTCCCAGGGCCCCATCCTGGCGTCGCCGACTATCAGCAGCTTGTAGTCCGGCTCCAGCGTGTTCAGCAGGTGGACGGTGCTTACCGCGTCTTCCCGCTCAACGTTTTTATAGAGATAATCATAGATGCAGTTGTGGAAGTAGTAGTACTGGAAATCGCGGAAGTGGGAGCTTGAGTGGGCCGCCGAGAAGAGCCGGCTGCAGAGCTTGGCATAGGGCTCCATGGAACCGCCCACGTCCATCAGCAAAAGCAGCTTGACCGTGTTCTTGCGGCTGCGCTGCCAGATAAAATCGAGGTCGCCGGCGTTCTTGGCGGTGGCCTTGATTGTTCCTTCCAGGTCTAACTCGTCTGAGAGGCCGGTGCGGCGCAGCTGGCGCAGCTTGGTCAGGGCCACTCCTATCTGGCGCACGTCCAGCGTCAGGTCGCTGCGGTAGTTCTTAAATCTCCGCTCCTGGGCAATCTGTACGGCGTGCCTGCCACCCGGCCTCCCCCCGATTCTGATTCCGGCCGGGTGGTAGCCGGAGTGCCCGAAAGGCGAAGTTCCACCCCGCCCGATCCAGTGGCCGCCGCCGTCGTGCTGCTCGGTCTGCTCCTGTAAGCGCTTCTCCAGCTCCTTAATAAGCTCGTCGAAGTCCATGCTCTCGAACTTGGCCTGCTCCTCCTCGCTCAGGAAAAGGCGGTTTAAAGGGTCTTTGAGCCAGTCCAGCACCTGTTCGGCAATCTCTTCGGGGGCTTCCACCCCCTGGAAGTACTGCTGGAAGGCGACGTCGTACTGGTCGTAGTAGGCTTCGCTCTTGACCAAGATGGCTCTGGCCAGGAAGTAGAAATCGTCCAGGTTCTTGATGTGCCCCTTGGCCAGGGCTTCCATCAGGGTCATCCACTCCACCAGTGAAACGGGGACCTTATTTTGACGGAGGATATAGAAAAAATCGGTAAACATAGCTACCGGCGCCGGGTGGCGAAGTTCCTGACGAAGAAATCGAAGTCGGTCTCTTTTTTGAGCAGGGTGCCGACGAAAGGCACCTGCCTGGCGATATCCTCATGGGGGATACCGCCGGCAATGAGCGCCCGTATCCAGTCAATCAGCTCGCTGGTCGATGGTTTCTTGCGGAAGTTGTCAACCTTTCTTAACGCGTAGAATGTCTTGAGGGCTTCACTGAGCAGATTGTCCTTGATATCAGGGAAGTGCACCCTGACGATTTCCTCCATCAGCTCCGGTGTCGGGAACTCGATGTAATGAAAGATGCAGCGGCGCAGGAAGGCGTCGGGCAGCTCTTTTTCGGCGTTGCTGGTGATGACGGTTATGGGGCGGTGGATGGCGCTGATGGTCTCGTTGGTCTCGGGGATATAGAAGCTCATCTCATCCAGTTCGTTGAGCAGGTCGTTGGGAAACTCGATGTCGGCCTTATCCACCTCGTCAATCAGTAAGACCACCTTCTCCGGGGCGATAAAGGCCTGCCCCAGCTTGCCCAGCTTGATGTACTGCTTGATGTCGGCGATGTCTTTATCGCCGAAGCGGCTGTCGTTCAAGCGCTGCACGGTATCGTAGACATAGAGCCCTTCCTGGGCCTTGGTGGTCGATTTTACGTTCCAGGCGATTAATTTTTTGTCCAGCCCGCGGGCAATGCTGTGGGCCAGTAAAGTTTTTCCCGTCCCCGCCTCCCCCCTGATTAACAGCGGTCTGCCCAGAGCTATAGAAACGTTGACCGCATTCTCCAGCGGTTCCGAGGTAACGTAGTCCTCAGAGCCGCTGAACTGGGCAAAGTCATCTTTTTTCACTATTCTCTCTAGCCTCCCGGAAAAAGATTTAAGCGCGGACGCTTTAAGCTGCTTTTAAAGGGGTGTAGCTATTCCCACGATTAAATTATAACCGAGAATGGGAGTCGGAATCAAATAGGGCTTGTCTTTTAGTCCATCCTCAGCCCGGAGTTACAGTTAACGGTCTGGCCGGTAATGCTGGCGGCTTTCTCGGTGGCCAGGAAGACGGCCAGGTAGCCCACCTCTTCCGGCTCGGTCATCCTGCCCAGCACTGTCCGGGCGACCTCGTTGGCCACCGCCTGCTCGTAGCTGATGCCCTGGCTCTGGCTCACCTTCTGCATCGCCCACTCAATGCGCTCGCCTACCACCGGGCCGGGAGCGATGCAGTTCACCCTGATGCCGTATTGGCCCACCTCCATGGCCAGCGTCTGGGTAAGGCCAATCAACCCCCACTTGGAGGTGGCGTAGGGGCTCCGGTTGGCGTGGCCAAACCTCCCCGAAACAGAAGAAATATTGATGATATTACCGCTCTTACGGGGAATCATGTCATTCTTTAGAACGTACTTGGCGCAGAGCATGGCCCCGGTAAGGTTTATCGTCAGCGTCTGGTTCCAGGCTTCCAGGTCCATATCGGCCACGCTTATGGATGGGCCTCCTATTCCCGCGTTATTGACCAGCACGTCCACCCTGCCGAACTTCTCCAGGGTTCTATCAACCATGTTGCGTATTTGCTCAGGAACGGCCTGGTCGGTAACTATAGCCAGGCATTTTCGGCCCATCGCCTCGATTTCGGCGGCTGTTTCCTTTAAAACCGCCTCGGTTCTGGCGGCTATCACCACATCAGCGCCCTCACTGGCAAAGACCTTAGCAATGGATTTGCCAATCCCCCTGCCGCCGCCGGTGACAACGGCTATCTTACCTTCTAGTTGCATAACAACCTCCTTCTCTGGACATCTACCCCCGCCCCGCCCCGATAAGCTCAGTTATATCCTCGACTCCCTCTTTGGCCATAAACTGCTCAATCCCGTCCAGGATATCAAGCGGGGCGCCGGGGTTGGTAAAGTTGGCCGTGCCCACCCCGACGGCGCTGGCGCCGGCCATGATGAACTGGAGGGCATCGTTTGAGGTGGCGATACCGCCCATGCCCACCACCGGAATTTCCACGGCACCGGCCACGCTGTAAACCATATGCAGGGCTATCGGTCTTATCGCCGGCCCGGATAGCCCCCCGTATTTATTGCCCAGCAGCGGTTTGCGTTTGGCAATATCGATGACCATGCCCCTGGGCGTGTTAATCAGGGAGACGGCGTCGGCGCCGGCGTTTTCTACCGCCTTAGCCACCTCGGCGATATCGCCGGTTTTAGGGGTCAACTTGACCATTATCGGCAGTGAGGTCGCTCGCTTAACCGCCGCCGTCACCTCGGCGGCAGGCTCAGGCCTGGTGCCGAACTCAACCCCGCCGGCTTCGATGTTGGGACAGCCGATGTTGACCTCGAGGCCGCTGATGCCGGCGACACCGTCCAGCATACTGGCCAGCCGGGCGTAGTCCTCAATCCTTATCCCCACGATGTTAACTATAACCGGCACCCGCCACCCCGCCCAGACCGGGGCCTTTTCTTTGAGCACGGCTTCGACGCCGATGTTCTGCAGCCCGATGGAATTAAGCACGCCGCAGGGTGTCTCCGCTATCCTTGGCTGGGGGTTGCCCTCTCTGGGTTTGAGGGTAGTCCCCTTGCAGACGATGGCCCCCAGTCTCTGGATATCAAAGAGGTGCTGGTACTCGGTGCCCCAGCCGAAGGTGCCCGAGGCGGTCATTACCGGGTTGGCCAGCCGCAAGCCTTTTTTACGCTTCGGTGCCAGCTGGACGGATAGATTCATCACTAGCTCCTGGTCACAGGCTGATAGCGGTGCCGGCGATATTAAATAAAAAGCGCTCGCCGAACTCCCGGGCCATTATGGCAGATGCCGCCAGTCCGGTGCAATGGCTGAGGCCCAGCAGTTGCACCCCCAGCTCTTTAAGGGCGGCGATGGTCAGCCATATTCGTTCCTCGGTGGCGCTAATCAGGTGGCAGCCGCCGAAAACGGCGTATATTGCCTCTACCCCGGTCAGCTTTTGGGCGTGGTAGAGGGTATTTATAACGCCGTGGTGGGCGCAGCCCAGGATGACCACCAGCCCCGCCCCGGTAGTTATAATCAGCGCCTGGTCGTCAAGGAGCTTATCCGGCTTAAAGCGCCGGCCCTCTTTAACCTGAAGGTGGGGCTCTATGATCTCGTACTCGGTTGTCATTGGGATCTCGCCGCTGGTCATTATGTTGTCGCTTAAACGCACCGGCTCCCGGCTTAAGCTAAACTTGGCCCCCAGGCTCTCCAGCGTCTGGCGGTGGAAGGGTATGCCGATGTATCTGACCTCCCGCCCCTGGTGGCGGCTATACTTGGCCGCCCAGATATCGGGGTGGGCGATTATCTCTATCTCTTTGCCGATGCAGAGCAGCGCTTGCTTTAGCCCGCCGGTGTGGTCGAAGTGACCGTGGCTCAAGACAATTTTATCAATCCGGCTTAAATCAATACCCATGATTTCGGCATTGTGGCTGGCGGAGAGACTCTGCCCGGTGTCGAAGAGGATGTTTGTCTCCTCGCTTTCAACAAGGATGCTTAAGCCCCACTCCGCCATAAGGCCGCCCAGACCGGCGGTGTTCTCACTCAGGGTGGTGATTTGCAGACTCATTTTTACTCTTTAGCTGTGGTGGTGATTAGTATAGGCCATATTCTTGTCGCTGGCAACCCGTCTGACGAAGAGCAGGGGGAAGACGATATCGCTCAGGCAGCAGGGAATCCAGACGGCGATGAAGAGGAAGACGAGGACAAGGGGGAGCAAAGGAAGCCAGGCAGCGGTGCCGAAGGCGGTGAAGTAGAACAGCGAGGCCCAGGTGCTCAGTAACACATGCCCGGTGTGGGGGAACTTGGTAGTCTGCTTCCAGTAGCCGATGGCGATGCCGATAACCGCCGCCGAGTTTATCACCACCCACTTGGGCACACCCAGATAGGGGAAGCTCTCCGTCTCCAGGAAGGGGGCGTGGAAGCCGAGGTCGATATTAAGGGTGGCACCTTCCAGGAAGGGAATGATGGCGTCGCTTAAGGTGGCAATGCCCACCGAGCCCAGGTAGCCGATTAAAATGGCCGCCCAGAGCTTACCCCGGCTGTACCTCCGGTAGAGGGCGGTGGTCACCAGGGCGCTTAAGACCACGTGCAGCGGATGCAGGGTGTAGAAGGCGGCTTCGGAGACGGTGGCCGGGATACCGGCTAATATGATTATCACCATGAGGATGATGCCGGTGACGGCACCGGTGGCGGTGAAGGGAGCGTGCTCTTTGAGTTCGCTTAATATCCGTCTAAGCATTTTGCCGGCACCTCTGGCACCGCCCGATGAACTCGAGCAGGTGCCCTTCGATCTCGAACCCGGTCTCCCGGGCTAGCCTCTCTTCCAGCGGGGAGATGTCGTAGCCGGAAAAGTCGACCACCTCGCCGCAGACGGAGCAGATGAGGTGGTGGTGGTGCTCCGGGGCGCCGATGGTATAGCTGCGGCCGTTCCCCCCCGTGTGCAGCTCGCAGATAAGCTCCAGGCGGGCCAGTATCTCCAGGGTGCGGTAGATAGTGGTCAGCCCGATAGCGGGGTGGTCCTGGTGCACCTTCTGGTAGAGGTCGGCGGGGGTAAGGTGGTCGGGGCTGGTGGCGATGGCGCCGATAACCACCCGGCGCTGGGGGGTGAGCTTATAGCCGTGCTGTCTCAAGGTGCCGGCGATTCTTTTCTCGGTAAGCCTCATTTTAAGATTTTAAACCCCCAAGCTCTAAATGAAAAAGATTATCATTTACACTATAAATAACTTTTGTTTGTTTGTCAATAGTTTTTTCGGTTGTTTTTCTTCCCATACCCACCCGCCCACATAAGCTGCGCTTCTGAAACTTGCTCGCCCCTCCCCCCTAGAGTGTGAAAGAGGTGAAACCTCTGTAGGGTGGGAGGGTGGGAAGTAAAACGCACTCTTAAAACTGGACTAGACCTACCCCCTTTTAGTGTATTGACCAAACAAAACAATTGAGCTACACTTGGGTTATGATACACTTCGGCACTTCGGGATTTAGCTATAATGATTGGGTGGGCAGCTTCTACCCGCCGGGTCTGCCACGGCGGGAGTGGCTTAGCTACTATGCCCGTGAGTTTGATGCCTGCGAACTGAACTCGACCTATTACGCCCTGCCCCGCCCCACCGCCCTGAAGGCGATGGCGGATAAAACCGGCCAGGGTTTCATCTTTGCCATCAAGGCCAACCAGCAGATGACTCACCAGCGGCAGGATAACGCCGCCGTGTTCGAGGCTTTCTGCCGGGCGCTGGAGCCTGTCACCGCCGCCGGCAAGCTGGGCTGCGTTCTGGCCCAGTTTCCCTACAGCTTCGGCTTCAACCAGCCTAACTGGGACTATCTCGAGCTGTTCAAGGAGCGTTTGAGTGAGCTGCCGGTGGTGATTGAGTTCCGCAATGCCCGCTGGCTGCGGCAGGAGGTCTTTGACTGGCTTAGATCCCGTGATCTGGGCTTCTGCTGTGTCGACGAACCGCGGTTGCCCAATCTGCTGCCGCCGCTGGCGGAAGCGACCAGCGCTATCGGCTACGTCCGCTTTCACGGGCGCAACCGCGAGAAGTGGTGGCGGCACGCCCAGGCTTATGAGAGGTATGATTATAGCTATAGCCCGTCGGAACTCAGCGAGTGGCTGCCCAGGATTCAACGGTTAGCCAGTGCAGCGGCAGAGACCTTCATCTTTGCCAACAATCACTGGCGCGGGCAGGCGGTGGATACCATCCGCCAGTTACGGGTGATGCTGGATTAGCCCTTCTGCCTGATTACAGTTCTCTTAAAAAATCAGCGGCTATAGGTGCTTAGCTGCTAGCACAGGTAGATGGAGGTAAGGGAAAGATGAAGAAGACGGATAAACCGAACGCAACCTTCAATCTGCTGCGGGCTCGTCTGGAGAGCGAGCGCAAGCGGTTGACTGAAGAAATGGAGCAATTAAAATCCACCATACGCCCGGCTGACGAGCGGCGTGAGGGCAGCCCCTTTGGCAAGAGGGAGGAGGAGGCTACCGAAAGCTACGAGTTGGAGCGGCGGCTGACCCTGGAGAAGAGCATCAGGGAGCAGCTGGCGTTGGTGGAGCACGCCCTGCAGAAGTTTGAAGATGGGACCTACGGCTTGTGTGATAACTGCGGCAAGCCGATAGCCCCGGAAAGGCTGGAAGCCCTGCCTCAGGCCACTATGTGTCTGGACTGTAAGGCGCGTCAGGCGAAGGATGCCAGAGGCAAGTAGTCCCCGGGCCGGGCGGTATGTCGTCTTTTTCCTTGTCGCTTTCCTGCTGCTGGTGGCCGACCAGCTCACCAAGTTCTGGATAAGGGAAAATCTGGCTGTCGGTCAATCGCTGTGGAGCTGGGGAATATTTAAGATAGCCCGTGTCCCCCCCAATACCGGCGGCTCTTTCGGCATTTTCCCCGAACATACCTTGGCCTTAGTCATAGTGTCGGTGGTCGGTATCGCCTTTATCATATCCTACGCCTTTATTATTTACCGCCGCTACCCCTTTCTCGATAGCTGGCTTAGCCGGGTGGCGCTGGGCTTGATTCTGGGCGGTACCATCGGCAACCTGATTGAACGTGTTCTCTATCTGCTGGGCCGGCTGGGTGGGGTCACCGACTTCATCCATATCGGCTGGTGGCCGCCCTTTAACCTGGCTGATTCGGCGGTGGTGGTCGGCGTTATTTTATTTATCTATACACTCTTTCCCCTGGCCCAGAAGCGTGATCAGTCGGCTTGGTGATGGACAAGGTACACAGTCTTATCGCTGGTGAGCAGGATGTCCGCCTGGATAGGTATGTCTGCCAGCAGCTCCCCGAGCTTTCCCGCGCCCGGGCGCAGAAGCTGATTGCCGATGGCCGTATCACCGTTAACGGCCAGTCGGCCAAGCCGGGGCTTAAGTTAAATACCGGCGATAGGCTTAAGGTTGCTATCCCCCCCACCCCGCCCGAACAGTTGCTTCCCGAAGCTGTGCCGCTGGACATCCTCTATGAAGACGATGACCTTTTAGTGGTGGATAAACCGGTGGGCTTAACCGTCCACCCCACCCCGGGGCATACCAGCCATACTTTAGTCAACGCCCTGCTGGCGCACTTCCCCCACCTGGCTGATATCGGCGACTGGCTGCGTCCCGGTATCGTCCACCGTTTGGATAAGGATACCTCGGGATTAATGCTGGTGGCCAAGAACAGTAAAGCTCAGGCCGACCTTATCGGCCAGTTCAAGACCCACTCGGTGACCAAGGCGTATATAGCGCTGGTCAGGGGCAGGCTGACCCCGGAAAACGGTATTATCGAGGCAGCTATTGGCCGCGATCCCCGCCACCGCCAGCGCATGGCGGTCGTCGCCGGCGGCCGGGAGGCCCGCACCGAGTACCAGGTCATTAAATATATCAGGGACTATACTTTGCTTGAGGTGAGGCCGGAGACGGGGCGCACCCACCAGATTAGGGTGCACCTGGGGGCTATCGGTTTTCCCGTGGTGGGGGATAAGATTTACGGGGTCAGGTCCCCGTTTGTGCCCCGCCAGTTCCTCCACGCCTGCCGGTTGGGCTTTAGCCTCCCCTCCACCGGGGAGCGCATTGAGTTCAAGTCCGCGCTGCCTGAGGATTTGGAGCGGGCGCTTGAGGATATAGAATAGCCCCGCCCCCGATTTTTATCTTTTCCCGCCCGCCGCCCTTTATGGTAGGGCTAAAGCCCTTTTCCCCACCCCCATTCAGTGGTGACGATATCCCCTTCTCCCCCCACCCCCTGAAGAAATTGATAGAAGTATCACTTCTGTAGGGTGGGAGGGTGGGAAACAAAACGCATTCTAAAAAGCGGGCCAGACCTCCCCTTCTCCCCCCACCCTAGAATGTCGCTAAATTAGGTGGTAGAATGGGGAGAAGAAAATGACCACACCCGTTAGAGTCCGCTTTGCCCCCAGCCCCACCGGCTTTCCCCACGTCGGCAATATACGCACGGCCATGTTTAACTGGCTGCTGGCGCGGCACACCGGCGGCAAGCTGATTCTGCGCATTGAGGATACCGATGTCGCCCGCAAAGTGGAGGGGGCGGTTAAGGCAATTATGGACGGCCTGAGCTGGCTGGGTTTGGACTGGGACGAGGGCCCCGATGTCGGCGGCGACTACGGCCCCTACTATCAGTCGGAGCGGCTGGAGCTTTATAAAGAGGCCGCCGAAAGGCTTATTGAGCAGGGGGACGCCTACTACTGCTACTGCTCGCCGGAGCGCCTTGCGGAGCTGCGCGCCGGGCAGGTGAAGCGTAAGGAGCCCCCCGGCTACGACCGCCTCTGCCGCGACTTAACCGGAGATGAGCGCGCCCGCAGAGAGGCCGAAGGCATCAAGCCGGTGGTGCGCTTTAAGACCCCGCTGGAAGGGCAGACCGCCTATGAAGATGTCATCTGGGGCAGGGTGGTCGTTGAAAACAGCACCCTGGACGATTTTGTTTTGCTTAAATCGGACGGCTACCCGACCTATCACCTGGCCAATGTCGTCGACGACCACGCCATGAAAATCAGCCATGTCATCCGCGCCGAGGAGTGGATTTCGTCCACGCCCCGGCACCTCCTCATCTATGAAGCGCTGAAACTGGAACCGCCCCGGTTCGTCCACCACCCCATGATTTTGGGCCCTGACCGCGCCAAGCTGAGCAAGCGGCACGGCGCCGTTTCCATCCTGGAATACCGGGATATGGGCTACCTGCCCCAGACCATGTTCAACTTCCTCTCCCTCATCGGCTGGTCGCTGGACGATAAGACCGAACTGATGACCCGCCAGGAGCTGGTCGATAATTTCTCGCTGGAGCGCATCGGCAGGACGGGGGCTATCTTTAACCGGGATAAGCTGGACTGGATGAACGGGGTCTATATCCGCAAGCTGACCGCCGACGAGTTTTTCGATGCCGCCCAGCCCTATCTCATGGACGATCTGGACGCGGGCAAGGCGGTAATAGCCGGGGAAGACTATGTTAGAGCTGTCCTGCCCCTGGTCCAGGAGCGGGCCAAGACCCTGGTCGAGGTCGCCGAGCTGACCCGCTTCTTCTTCGTCGACCAGCTTGACTACGATGCCGGCCTGCTCATCGGTAAGAACATGGATAAAGCCTCCACGCTAAAGGCGTTAAAGGCGGCTCAGGATAAGCTCATCCCGCTAAAGGCTTTTGATGCCGACTCACTGGAGGCTGTGCTCCGCCCTCTGGCCGCCGAGCTTGGCTTAAAGGCCGGCCAGCTTTTCTCGGTATTGAGGGTGGCCGTTACCGGCCGTACCGCCGCCCCGCCCCTCTTCGAGACTATGGCGGTGCTGGGCAAAGAGCGCTGTATGAAACGGATTGAAGTAGCCCTTAAAATGCTATGAACGGTCAGGGTTCCATCCTCTCCGGCTGTCACGTCCTCGATTTAACCGATGCAAAGGGCCGCCTCTGCTCCCGCTGTCTGGCCGATATGGGGGCCGAGGTTATCCGCCTGGAGAAGCCGGGCAAAAGCGCTGGTTTTCACTGGGAAGACCTGGGCAAGCGCTCGGTAACCCTGGATATAGAATTAAAGCGGGGGCAGCAGGTATTCAGGCGTCTGGCTAAAACCGCCGACGTGCTGGTAGAGAGCCACCCCCCCGGCTATCTTGATGCTCTCGGCCTCGGCTATAATCAGCTTAGTAAGCTCAACCCCCGCCTCATTGTGGCTTCTATAACCGCTTTCGGGCAGAGCGGGCCTTATAGCGGTTACAAGTCGTCCGATATCGTCGCCAGTGCTATGGGCGGCCAGCTTTATCTCAACGGCCAGCCCGGTTCGCCGCCGCTTAAGCCCTTCGGCAGCCAGAGCTACTACCTCGCTTCTATATTTGCCGCCATCGGTGTTATGCTGGCACTGTGGCACCGCCATAGCTCGGGCAAGGGCCAGCATATTGATATCTCTTTGCAGGAGTGCGCCGCCGCCGCCCTCGACCACGTCCTGGTGCGCTATTTTTATCAGGGAGAGGTGGCTAAAAGGCAGGGCAGCCTGCACTGGAACAATGCCTTCCGTGTCTTTCCCGCGAAGGACGGCTATATATTGCTCTCCCTGCTTTACCAGTGGGAGACGCTGGTGGAGTGGCTTGAGTCCGAGGGCATGGCCGGGGACTTGACTGAATCAAAATGGCGGGATAGAGACTACCACCTGGAGCATATTGACCATGTCATTGAGGTCCTGGAGCGCTGGACAAAGACCCACCCCGCCGCTGAACTGGTGGAAAAGGGGCAGGCGATGCGCTTCCCCTGGGCTGAGGTAGCCTCGGTACCGGAGCTTTTGGCCAGCCCCCAATTAAAGGCGAGGGGCTTTTGGGCTGAGATAGGGCACCCGGAGACGGGCGAGAAGCTTAAGTTCCCCGCCCCCGTTTTAAACCGGTGTTTTTCGTCCCATACCCGCCCGCCCAATAGGGGGCTTCGCCCCTCTTATACTGCCGATGGGGATGTTGGGTGGGAGTAGATAAGGAGGTGAAATAGGGAATGGAAACAACAGTATGTATTTGGATTGCGGTTGGCTCAATAGGGACATTTCTTATAGTGCTGATTAATCTGTACCTTATTTTCTGTAAACCTTGGCTTGAAAAGCCTAAATTTGCTGTAGAATTTAAGATGGGCGAGCCGTTTTGCGGGAAGGCTACTAGCAGTAAGCTTGACCCGTCAATACCTGCCAACAAGGATGTTGATGTTAGAAGCACTCATTGGGTTAGAGTTAGTATCAGGAATTCGGGAAGATCTGTAGCTCATCGGTGCCTCGGTAAATTAATAGAAGTATGGAACAAAGACGCAGGTAAAATGATAGACCAATTTGAACCAAATCAACTTCACTGGGTTACCACCAGTTGGGGGGAAGTGCCTTTTGGGAACATCAGCCTCAATCGTAATGACTACCAATATCTGGATGTAGTAGTCACACAGCAAGGAGATGAGCACTTATATATTTGTGGTGATCAATTTCCATGGGCGAAGTACGAACAAAGAGCTATTAGGAATCGCCTAAAGCCAGGAAATTACATATTGCATATTACAGCTTATGGGGACAACGTTGACCCAAAGACTAAATATCTAAGCTTAATATGGGGTGGTAAGAATTTTAAGGATATATCTGTGGGAATACACGATACTTTTAAAAAGGCAAAGGCTTGGTTAGATGAAAAGCATCCAAATAAGAGGCTTGAGCCGTGAAGGGTATTAAGCCGGGCTATATAGCTCTCTACCGTTCCGGGGAGCTGGAGCGCCGGGCGGAGGCGCTTGAGGCGCGGCTGGCCGCCTGCGATATCTGCCCCCGGGGGTGCGGGGTCAACCGCCTTGAGGATGAGCGGGGGTTCTGCCACTCAGGCCTTCTTCCCATTGTGGCTTCGGTGGGCGCCCACCACGGCGAGGAGCCGGTGCTTTCCGGGAGGAGGGGTTCGGGGACGATATTCTTTGGCAACTGCAATATGCGCTGTGTCTACTGCCAGAACTACCAGATAAGCCAGGACTATAAAGCTCAAAGGCGCTACGAGGTTGAGACTCGTATTCTGGCCGAGCGTATGCTCTTTCTTCAGGATGAGCTTGGCTGCCATAACATTAATTTTGTCTCCCCGTCGCACTTCGTGCCCCAGGTAGTCCACGCCGTGCTGGAAGCGGTTCCCCTGGGGCTTAAGCTGCCGCTGGTTTATAACACCAGCAGCTATGATTCAGTGGCCACGCTGCGGGAGCTTGACGGCATTATAAGCATTTACCTGGCCGATTTGAGGTACGCCTCCAATAAATGGGGCAGGCGGTTTTCCAAGGCCCCCGATTATGTGGAGCGGGCCCGGGCTGCCATCAGGGAGATGTACCGGCAGGTTGGGAACCTGATAGTGGATGAGGAAAATATTGCTCAAAAAGGGTTGATTGTGCGCCACCTGATACTGCCTAACGGAATTGCCGGCAGCCGGGACTCGCTTGGCTGGCTGGTCGGGGAGGTTTCTCCTCGGGTTACGGTGAGCCTGATGTCGCAGTACTTTCCGGCGCACCTGGCCCCGCGAATTCCCCTGCTTTCGAGGACAATCACGGCGGATGAGTATAATGAAGTTAGTGAGCTGGTCGAAGAGCTGGGGATAGAGAACGGCTGGCTACAGGGAATGGGTGCCTCGAAGAATTATCTGCCGGACTTCTCCGGCGAGGGTGCTCCGTTTCCGAAAACGGAGGATGTCAGGCGGTGAGAATTAGCGCCGGCTGTTACCGCTTGCGCTTGGTAAAGCCAAAGCGTATCTTCAAGCCATTGAGCTTGTCTTTCCTGTTGACATTCTCGATGAATGTCTTGAGGTCGGTCAGGGGTTTTTCGGTCACTTTGGGTTCCTTTTTATTTTGTTTAGCAGACACGGGGTTGATTATAGCATATGTTCGGGGGTCAGGCCAAATAGGCGTTTATCTTCCCACCCAGCCCGCCCTAAAAGGCTTCGCCTCTGAAACTCTTCAAGCCCCCCGCCGAAAAAGGAGAAATTATCCCAGTAGGGGCTTCACCGCTAAAACTCCGCCGAAAAAGGAGAAATTATCCCAATAGGGGGCTTTGCCCCTCTTCATACACCCGATGGGGGTATTGGGTGGAAATAGATAGAAAGGTAAAAAACTATGAAATCAGAGTTAAGCGGCCTGATAAGGTTAGGGAAAAGTCAGCTTAAACCGGCGGCGGAAATGATGGCCAGAGCGTTTCAGGATAACCCGCTATCTGTTTATTTCTTTCCGGATGTGTCCGAAAGAAAGGATAAACTGCCTTATATTTTTCAGTTTATGATTAGTTATGGTCTTTTATATGGTGAAGCCTACGCCACATCTCCGAATCTGGAAGGAGTGGCAGTATGGATTCCTTCGGAGAAAGCCCGTATGACACGGCGGGGAGATATTGGGAATGGGGGTTTGTCTAGGTTGTTTAAGGTGGAGAGAAAGGCTGCTGCGAAATGGAGGTCTTTTGATGATTATGTTTCCTCGTTGCATAAGCGCCACGTGCCTTTCACGCACTGGTATCTACAGCTTCTCGGTATCGCCCCTGCTTATCAGGGAAAAGGTTATGCCGGTACCTTGTTAAAGGCGATGTTTAACAGAATCGATAAAGAGCGTCTGCCCTGCTTTCTCGAAACTGACGAAAAAGGGAATGTATCTCTTTACCAGCATTATGGATTTAAAGTGGTTGAGGAAGGCATAGTTCCGGGCAGCGAAGTAACTGTATGGGCTATGTTGAGAAAAAATGACTGACCCCGCCTTGAAAGGTAAAAAACTATGAAATCAGAGTTGAGTGGTCTGATAAGGTTAGAGAAAAGTCAGCTTAAACCGGCGGCTGAAGTGCTGAGCCGAGCATTTCAAAATTACCCGCTATTACGCTATTACTTTCCGGATGAGTTAAAAAGACGTAAAATGGCGTCTTTCTTTGTGTCCGTTCCCGTTTATTATGGTCTTCGATATGGTGAAGTATATGCTACATCTACTGATCTGGAAGGTATTGCCGTTTGGCTTCCCTCTGAAAACTTTCCTATGGCTGTGTGGAAGATATTGCGCTCCGTTCCCATGTCTGTATTATTCAGTTTCGGCAGGTATGGAGGCAGTAAAATGAGGAGCCTCGGCGCGTATATTGACGAGACTCATAAACGTTTGGTACCTTATCCGCACTGGTTTTTACAGGTCGTCGGGGTGGAACCCCGGTATAAGGGGCAAGGTTACGCCAGCAGGCTCCTCAAGCCAATACTTTCTCGAACAGATAGAGAAGGTCTCCCCTGCTATCTTGAGACTCATGATGAAAACAATGTTGCTCTTTATAAGCATCTCGATTTTGCGGTGATTGAAAAATCTACTATTCCCGGAACTAACTTTACTAATTGGGCTATGTTGAGAAAAAATGACTAACTCCGTCCTGAAAGGCATAAGAATCTTGGACTTCACCTGGGTGCTGGCCGGGCCTTACGCCACCCGGCTTTTGGCTGATTTCGGCGCCGAGGTGATTAAAGTCCAGCCCCTTCTCCCCCGGGAGGAGGACGACTTTGCCCGTGGCTACTATAACACCTGGAACCGCAATAAATTGGGCATTACCCTGGACATGAGTAAACCCGACGGCATAGCTCTGGCCAGAAAACTGGCGGCTTTAAGCGACGCCGTTGTCGAGAACTTTACCCCCCGCGTTATGGCCAACTGGGGCCTAGACTATGAAAATCTCAAAGCTATAAAGCCGGATATCATCATGCTCGGCCTGTCGGCGATGGGCAGCACCGGCCCCCACCGGGACTATACCGGCTTTGGCCCCACCATCCAGGCTTTTTCCGGCCTGACCCATCTCACGTCTTACCCCGGCGGGCCGCCGCTGGGGTTGGGCACGGCTTATGCCGACCACGTCGCCGCTCTGTTCGCCTGTTTAGCTCTGCTCGGTGCTTTTGAGTACCGGCGGCGCACGGGCAAGGGGCAGTACATCGATGTCTCCCAGGTGGAGGCGATGGCCAGCCTGCTGGGGGATGCCTTTGTTCTCACTGGAGAGACGGCGGCGCCTCAAGGCGTCTATCACTGCCGGGGGGACGACCGCTGGTGCGCTCTGGCCGTTGCCGCCGATGAAGAATGGCAGGGCTTTAAAAAGGCTTTAGGTAATCCCCCCTGGGCTGAGGATAAAAGATTTGCCACTCTATCCGCCCGCCTTAAAAATAAGCAAGCGCTTGACGAGCTGATAGAAGGCTGGACAGAAACCCGCCCCGCCGAGGATGTAATGATTTTACTCCAGAAGCAGGGTGTGGCCGCCGGCGTGGTGCAAAATGCCCGTGATTTAGCTAAAGACCCCCAGCTTAAACACCGGGGTTTCTTTATCGAGCTTGACCACCCCGAAACGGGCAGGACAGTATCTGATGCCGCACCCATCAGGCTCTCGGATACCCCGCCCGGCTATAGCCGCCCCGCCCCGCTCCCCGGTCAGGACAATAACTATGTCTACGGGGAGCTTTTGGGGCTTAGTGAGGCTGAACTGGCTGAGCTTGAGCAGCAGAAAATAATATAGGGTTTGCCCCACCCCGTTTTATATCTTTTCCCGCCCGCCGCCCTTCTATGGAAACGGGCTAAAGCCCTTTTTGCTACCCCTCCCCACTTTTTAACGGTTCTCATTTTTCCCATACCCACCCGCCCAAAAAGGCTCCGCCTCTTTGCATCTCTTACCCCACCCCCAATGTTGGGGGATATTATTTTCCC
>Ga0315553_10001767_pt1 | contig 17725 bp, 15 predicted proteins | sample SalMarSW160140MG_FD_203099 | JGI IMG/M metagenome (GOLD analysis project Ga0315553, IMG submission 203099) | Salt marsh sediment microbial communities from the Plum Island Ecosystem LTER, Massachusetts, United States - Salt Marsh Sediment SW1601-40 ... | reverse complement strand
GAAGAGCTGCTCACCGAGCGCGACATCCCCCACGAGTGGCATCTGTACCCCGGGTACCACGAGGAGGCTTACTGGAGCGCCCACGTGGAGGAATATCTGCGCTGGTATGCCCAGGGTTGGTGAGCGTAGAGTGGTTATAATTCAGGAGTAACTCACGTGGAAAACGGCGAGCTGCAGGCGTGGTTCCAGCGCTCCCGGGAGGTGTTGGAAGGCGCTTACCTGGCACAGCGAGAGCCCTGGCGGCAGTCGGGCATGTCCGGTCCGCGCGACCGCTGGGAGAGACTGCGCAAGCCGGTGGCGGACTGCGTCCACCACTCCGGCAGCTTCCTGGATATCGGCTGTGCGAACGGCTACCTGCTGGAGTGCTGCCTGGCGTGGATTGCCGAGCGCGGCCTGGAGATCGAGCCGTTCGGCCTGGACCTATCGGCGGCGCTGATCGACCTAGCGAAGCAGCGGCTGCCCCGGTATGCGGGCAATTTCTACGTTGGCAACGCCTTCTTTTGGCGACCGGAATTTAAATTCGATTTCGTGCGGACCGAACTGGTGTACGTACCGGCAGACCTGGAGGCGGCCTACCTGGAAAACCTGCTTGAGCGCTTCGTGAAATCAGGAGGCCGGCTGCTGGCAGCCAACTATGGCGAAGGTTTGGAATTCGCGGAGAAGCGCAAGCATATCTTGCCCGGCAGCCATCCCACCGTGGACATCATGGAGCGGCTGGCGCAGCTCGGATACCCCGCAGATGGCTACCGGGATGGCTTCGACCCGGTGAAGAACCGCCGGGTGCGTGTGGCTTACCTGGAAGCTTGAAAAACCATTCCTGATAGGACTTAAACACTTGAGGGAAGAAAGGAGTGTTTGAGCGGGCCGCGCCCGCCCAAACACCTCGGTATAAAAGGAGGAGTACTAGGGATGATCGATCAAGAAAACTTCGTGGAGGCGATCCGAAGCGGGGACCAAGCCCAGGTGAACGCCTTGCTGGAGACGGCACCGTGGCTGATCAATGCACACGACGCTACCGGGGCATCGGCTCTGCTCGTGGCAGTTTACAACAGGCAGCCGGAAATCGTGGAGGAGTTACTGGCCCGTGACTACGAACTGGACATCTGGGAGGCTGCCGCAACCGGACAGGTGGCGCGCGCCGCCAAGCTGGTGACCGCAAACCCGGAGCTGGCCAACGCTTACGCCCCGGACGGTTTTACCCCGTTGGGCCTGGCGGCTTTCTTCGGGCACCTGGAGGTGTTGGCGCTGATGCTGCAGAGCGGCGCGGAGGTCAATTACCCTTCCAAGAATCCCATGCAGGTGCGGCCGCTGCACAGCGCGGTGGCCCACCGGGATGCGGAGACTGCCATGGCGATGGCGAACCTCTTGCTGGAACGCGGCGCGGAGGTTAACGTCGCCCAGCGCGGCGGCTGGACGCCGCTGCACCAGGCTGCCGCGCACGGGTACGCACCCATCGTGCAGCTGCTGCTGGCCAACGGCGCCGATGCGAAGGCCGAGAACGAAGAGGGCAAAACGCCGCTGGATATGGCCCGCGAGAACGGGCAAGAAGAAGTGATCGCCATCCTGGAAGAGGAGCTGGAGCCCGAGGAGACCGACGAGACCGACGGCTGATCCGGCCCCAACAACCCCGAGAAGCAGGTTTGCACCATGACTTTGACCATCGAAGAAGTTGAACACATCGCCGAACTGGCCCGCTTGCGCCTGACGGAAGATGAAAAGACGCGGTACCGCGAGCAGCTTTCCGCGGTCTTGGATTATTTCGAACAGCTGCGCGAGCTGGACACCGCCGAGATCCCGCCGACCTCCAGCGTGCTGCCGGCGCGCAGCGTGCTGCGGGAAGATAAATCCCGTCCCGGGCTCGACACCAAGGATCTGCTGCGCAATGCCCCGGAAGTCGAAGCGGAGCAGTTCCGCATCCCGCCGGTGCTGGAGTAAGCGATGACCGTATTGCACGAACTATCGCTGGCGGAGATCACCACCGGGCTGCGCGCCGGCGAATTTTCCAGCCGGGAGCTCACCCAGGCTTATCTGGATCGGGCGGACCGGTTGGAGCCCGAGCTGCATACCTTCATCACGCGCACGCCGGAGCTGGCAATAACCCAGGCCGATGCGGCAGACGAACGCCTGCGCGCCTGGCGGGCGGAGCCGGAGGGCGCGCTGCCGCCCCTGACCGGCGTGCCTATCGCAATCAAAGATGTGTTGAGCCTAGCGAACGTACGAGCCACAAGCGGGTCGCGCATCCTGGAAAACTTCGTCCCGCCTTTTACGGCGACCTCCGTGGAGCGGCTTCTGGAAGCCGGGGTGGTTGTCCTGGGCAAAACCAACACCGATGAATTTGCCATGGGCTCCTCGACGGAGAACTCCGGATACGGAACCAGCCACAATCCCTGGGACCTGGCGCGCGTGCCGGGCGGTTCCAGTGGGGGAAGCGCTGCAGCCGTCGCGGCGCGCCTGGCCCCGTTGGCCTTGGGGACCGACACCGGAGGCAGCGTGCGCCAGCCAGCCTCTTTCTGCGGCGTGACCGGGATCAAGCCGACATACGGACGGGTCTCCCGCTACGGATTGATCGCCTACGGATCGTCCCTTGACGTGGTGGGGGTCCTGGGCGCTTCCGCGGCGGATATCGCCCCGGTCTTCGCGCGGATGGCCGGGCTCGACCCGCTCGACGCCACAAGCATGGATATCCCCGTCCCGGGGATCGAGCTGAATGCGGATATCAATTTATCCGGTTTGCGGGTGGGCGCGCCGAAGGAGTACTTCATCGAGGGGATCCAGCCGGAAGTAGAGCAAAGGGTGCGGGAAGCCATCGACCAGCTGGGCAAGCAAGGCGCAGAAATCCATGAGATCAGCCTGCCGCACACGCAATATGCCGTGCCGGTGTATTACCTGATCGCCCCGGCGGAAGCCTCAGCCAACCTGGCGCGCTTCGACGGGGTGCGCTATGGTCCACGCGTCCCCGCCGGGGAGATGTGGGAGATCTTCCGCGGCACGCGCGGCGAGAAATTTGGGCAGGAGGTCAAACGGCGCATCATGCTGGGCACCTACGCGCTCTCGGCGGGTTATTACGATGCTTATTACGGGCAGGCGCAGAAGGTCCGCACGCTGATCAAGGGCGACTTCGAGAAAGCTTTCGAGACGGTCGATGTGATCGCTGGGCCGGTGGCCCCGACGACCGCTTTCAAAATCGGGGAGCACGGCGACGATCCGCTGTCCATGTACCTGGAAGACGTGTTCACCCTGCCGGCTAACCTGGCGGGCGCTCCGGGGATCGCTTTCCCGGTCGGGTTCGACAGCCAGGGGCTGCCGGTGGGGATGCAGCTGATGGGGCCCCACTTCGGTGAGGAGAGCCTCTTCCGGATCACGCACGCTTACCAACAGGTCACCGATTGGCATGCGCGCAGACCGCCTGTGCTGGCTACTTAAATATTCTGAACAACAAAGGACGTTGAGGACTCGATGATTTAAAGGTTGAATTCGTGTCCTTCGTGGTTGATCGGAGAAAATGATGTTTGCCTCTTTTCCGAAAGAAATCGAAGCGTTGATGGCCTGGAAGTGGTCCGATTTTGAACCTTACTACCAGGAACTGGCCGCGCAGTCGTTGAACGCTGCGAACGTGGAGGCCTGGCTGGCGGAATGGTCCCGGCTGGCAGGGGCGCTCTCGGAGATCGAGTTCCGTTTGCAGGTCGGCACGACGGTGGACACCAACGACGAAGCGGTCAAAGCGCGCTACAGCGCCTTCCTGGACGAAATCTACCCGCAGGCGAAAGCCGCCGACCAGACTTTGAAGCAAAAGCTGCTCGACAGCGGCCTCGAGCCCCAGGGTTTCGAGATGCCCTTGAAGAACATGCGCGCCGAAGCGGCCTTGTTCCGGCAGGAGAACCTGCCGCTGCTCGGACAGGAGCTGAAGTTAAGCACCCGTTACGACGAGATCGTTGGGGCTCAGACCGTGGAATGGGAAGGGGAGGAAGTGACCCTGCCTCAGCTGCAGCCGGTTTATCAGGACCCTGATCGCGCCCGCCGAGAACGCGCCTGGCGCCTGGCTCTGGACCGCTGGCTGGAGGATCGCGAGGCGATCAACTCCCTGTGGGGCGAGCTCCTGAACCTGCGCCGCCAGCTGGCCCAGAACGCCGAGCTGCCGGACTACCGCGAGTACCGCTGGCGGCAGCTGCGGCGTTTCGATTACTCTCCTCAGGACTGCGTTCGATTCCAGGCGGCTATCGAAGCGGTGGTCGTGCCCGCCGCCCAACGCCTCTATGAGAAGCGGCGGCGGCAGCTGGGCCTGGACACGCTGCGCCCGTGGGATCTGGAGGTGGACCCGTTGGGGAGAGCGCCGCTGCAGCCGTTCGAAAACGTCGCCGAGCTGGAAGACAAGTGCGCGGCGATCTTCCACCAGGTGGACCTGCAATTGGGGGAGTATTTTGAGACCATGCGGCGGGAGGGCCTGCTCGACCTAGATAACCGCAAAGGCAAAGCGCCGGGCGGCTACTGCATGCCGTATTATTTTTCCAGGCGGCCGTTCATCTTCGCCAATTGTGTTGGTGTGCACGACGACGTGCAGACGATGCTGCACGAAGGGGGGCACGCTTTCCACACCTTCGAGAGCGCCGATCTGCCTTATTTTCACCAGATGGACCCACCAATGGAATTTGCTGAGGTTGCTTCGATGGGCATGGAGCTGCTGGCCTCGCCCTACCTCACCGCGGAGCACAGCGGGTTTTATTCAGCGGGAGAGGCGGCGCGCGCCCGGATCGAGTTCCTCGAGCGAGCGATCCAGTTTTGGCCGTACATGGCGGTGGTGGACGCTTTCCAGCACTGGGTGTACGGGAATCCAGGTTCAGCATCCGAACCGGAAAACTGCGACGCCAGGTGGGCGGAACTGTGGGAGCGTTTCATGCCCGGGGTAGACTGGAGCGGTCTGGAGACGGGACTGAGCACCGGCTGGCAGCGCAAACAGCACATCCACCAGGTTCCGTTCTATTACGTCGAATATGGGCTGGCTCAGCTCGGCGCGGTACAGGTCTGGCGCAATGCACTGGATGATCAGAGCGGTGCGGTGCGGGCTTACCGCAAGGCGCTGGCGAAAGGGGGTATGCTGCCTTTACCGCAGCTGTTCGCCCTTGCAGGGGCCCGGTTTGCATTCGATGAGCAGATTTTGCGGCAGGCGGTCGGGTTGATGGAAGGGACGATCGCAGCGTTGGAGGATGAGGGCGAGTAAGGAATGATCCACGAATGGCGCGAATGGAAACAAACTTCGCGAAGGAAAACACACCCATAGGTTACCACTGAGCGGGGAGGGCGTCTGTTGATTGAGGGCGGCAATGACGCTCTGCATCGCCGCCAGGGAAGCTATGTAGTCATGGAGGTTGATCGTGCAGTATGTTAATTTAGGGAACACCGGTCTGGAAGTCTCGCGGATCTGCCTGGGGACGATGACCTACGGCACTTCCAAGTGGCGCGATTGGGTGCTGGATGAGGAAGAAAGCCGGCCGTTTTTCCGCCGCGCCATCGACGCGGGGATCAACTTCTTTGATACAGCGAATGCTTACTCCGCCGGGGTGAGCGAGGAGGTCACCGGACGGGCGCTGCGCGACTACGCCCGCCGCGAGGAGATCGTGCTCGCCACTAAGGTGTACTTCCCCTACAACGACAAGCCCAACCAGGGCGGCTTATCGCGGCTGCACATCCTGCGCGCGGTGGAGGATTCGCTGCGCCGCCTGGGTACGGATTACATCGACCTGTACCAGATCCACCGTTGGGATTACACGACGCCCATCGAGGAGACCCTGGAAGCGCTGCACGACCTGGTCAAGTCCGGCAAGGTACGCTACATCGGCGCTTCGAGCATGTACGCCTGGCAGTTCGCAAAGTCGCTGTACCTGGCGGACCTGCACGGCTGGACGCGCTTCGTCTCGATGCAAAATCACTACAACCTGGTTTACCGGGAAGAGGAGCGCGAGATGATCCCGCTGTGCCGGTCCGAGGGGATCGGCTTGATCCCGTGGAGCCCGCTGGCGCGCGGTTTCCTGGCGGGCAACCGGGCGCGCAGCCGGGCGGATGGCGGGGAAACGGTGCGGGCCAAAACCGATGATTACGCGCACAAGATGTACTACGAAGAAACGGATTTCGAGGTAGCCGAGCGCGCCGAGGAAGTGGCCAAACGCCACGGGGTATCCCCGGCCCAGATCGCGCTGGCCTGGATGCTGGATAAGCCGTGGATCACGTCGCCGATCATCGGGGCCAGCAAGATGTACCAGCTGGACGAGGCCATCGGGGCGCTGGATATCGAGCTCTCCGAAGAGGACGTTGGCTACCTGGAAGAACCCTACCAGCCGCACCCTGTATTGGGGCACAGCTGACGGAGGAACTATACTTGGCGCGCTCCGCAAGCCAATATCGCTGCGCTTTCTTTAAGCGGAGGGGCCGGTTCAGCTGAGGGTATAATAAGCGCCCAACCTTAAGAAATTCTATTCTAGTTTAGGAATGGGGAGAGCTGAGTTTAATGAAAGAAACGCTAAAGATCGTCATCCCGATGGCCGGGCTGGGGACCCGCCTGCGGCCGCACACCTGGAGTAAGCCAAAACAGTTGGTCAGTGTCGCCGGCAAGGCGGTGCTCGACCACGTCCTGGACACGCTTGACTCCCTGCCGGATCCGAAGGATGTAGAACTGATCAATATCGTGGGCTACCTGGCGGAACAGATCGAAGATCATATGTCGGAGCATTACCCCGAGGTCAAATCGCATTACGTGATCCAGGAAAACCCGCGCGGCCAATCGCACGCCATTCACCTGGCAAAAGAATACCTGCATGGCCCGGCGTTAATCGTCTTCGCCGACACCTTGATCGAGACGGACCTGGGCTTCCTGGTCGACGAAGCGGCCGAGGCGGTGGTGTGGGTCAAGCCGGTGGAGGACCCGCGCCGTTTCGGCGTTACCGAGGTCGGTGAAGGTGGGATGGTCAAGCAGCTGATCGAAAAACCTTCGGACATGAGCAACAACCTGGCGGTGGTAGGATTCTATTACTTCCAGGAATCGGCCGAACTGATTGACGCCATCGAAGAGCAAATGGCTCGCAAGATCGAGCTCAAGGGCGAGTACTATCTTGCCGACGCAGTCAATATCATGCTCGAGCGCGGCCTGAAGATGCGCCCGCAAAAAGTGGACATCTGGCTGGACGCCGGGACTCCCGAGGCGCTGCTGGACACCAACCGCTACTTGCTGGAGAATGGTCGCAGCAACACCGGTGAAGCCCAGAAGCGGGACAGCGTTGTGGTGATCCCACCGGTATACGTGCACCCCAGCGCCAAGGTGATCAATTCGATCCTCGGGCCGCACGTCTCGCTGGGCGCAAACTGCCGGGTGGAGAGCAGCGTGATCCGGGATTCAATCCTGGAGGATGACAGCCAGGCGACCGACGTGATCCTGGAACGGTCACTGCTGGGGCGGCATGCGCAGATCAGCCGCCGGGCGGGCGAGATCAACGCCGGGGATCACTCGATCGTCGCGTTGTAACCTGGGTGAGATGGACGAACCCGTCGCTTGCCTCTCCGGCGGAGTCTACGCCGATCGACCGGTGGCCCTGCGCTGGGAGGCGCACTGGCTGCGGATCGAAGCGATCGTCGATCGCTGGCGCACGCCTCAAGGCAAGGGTTTTCGCGTCCGGGTAAAAGAAGGACAGAATTTCAGGCTATTCTTTGACGAACTGCAGGATTCCTGGCAGGTCGAAGCAGAATAATATCGTGCAGGCAGCGAAGCGCCGGGCAAATCACCGGATCTATTGAAAAGGAGCCAACGTGGATCGACGCTACCTCTCCAATCGAGTGATCAACCTGAAACCATCGGGCATTCGCCGGTTCTTCGACATCGTCGCCACCATGGACGATGTCATCTCGCTGGGCATCGGCGAGCCAGACTTCGTCACGCCAGGCCCGATCCTGGAGGCCGGGGTGCGCGCCTTGCACGCGGGCGAGACGCACTACACCTCCAATGCGGGCGTGCTGGAGCTGCGCCGGGCGCTGGCGCGACACTTGCTGGAGCTGCACGGGGCGGTATACGACCCAATGGACGAGATGGTGATCACCGTCGGGGTCTCGGAAGCCCTGTATTTGGCCATGACCGCCCTGCTGGAGCGCGGCGACGAGGTGATCATTCCGACGCCGTGTTTCGTCTCTTACCAGGCGGAGGTGATCCTGGCGGGCGGGGTGCCGGTCGAGCTGCCCACCTTCGCCGAAGATAACTTCCAGCTGCGCCCGGAGGCGGTCGAAGCCGCCATCACCGAGCGGACCAAGGCGATCCTGATCGGCTATCCCAATAACCCGACCGGGGCGGTCGCCACCCGGGAGACCATGCTGGCGGTCGCCCGCCTGGCAGAGAAATACGACCTGATCGTGGTTTCCGACGAGCTCTACGACCAGCTGGTGTACGGCGTCGAGCACGTTTGCTTTCCCACCCTGCCGGGGATGTGGGAGCGGACGATCTTGCTGGGCGGTTTTTCCAAGAACTATGCCATGACCGGCTGGCGAATCGGCTTCGCTGCCGGACCGGCAGGGCTGATCCAGGGCTTGCTGCGCATCCACCAGTATACGATCATGTCCGCGCCGACTATCGCCCAGGCGGCCGCGCTGGAGGCGCTGGAGAACGGCGCGCCGCTCGTCGCCGAGATGCGCGACGAATACGACCGCCGCCGCCGGTTGATCGTCTCCGGGTTGAACCAGCTGGGTTTGCCGACCTGCGAACCTCACGGCGCGTTTTACGCCTTTTCCAACATCGCGGTCACCGGTATGGACGACGAAACTTTCGCACAGCGGCTGCTGGAGGAAGAGCGCGTGGCGGTCGTGCCGGGCAACTCCTTTGGGGCTGGCGGAGAGGGCTTCGTGCGCTGTTCCTACGCCACGGCTTACGAGAAGATCGAAGAGGCCCTTGACCGCATGGAGCGCTTCATGCGCCGCCACGGTTAAAATTCCGCCGGGTTTATTGGGCAAGCTCCGCCGTCCAATACCCCATGCGAAAAAGTATTTGAGGCTTGAAGCATGGCTTTGATGTACGAACCGGTGATCGGCCTTGAAGTCCACGCCGAACTGGAGACCAATTCGAAGATGTTCTGTGGGTGCCCGGTGGTCGACCCGACCCTGGCGGAGCCCAACATGGCTGTGTGCCCGATCTGCGCCGGCATGCCGGGGGTGCTGCCGGTGGTCAACCGGCGCGCCGTGGAGTACGCTCTGCGGGTCGCCCTGGCGCTGAAGTGCGAGATCTACCCGACCAGCATCTTCGCCCGTAAGAATTATTTCTATCCCGATCTTCCCAAGGGTTACCAGATCTCCCAGTACGAACAGCCCTTAGCCAGGCACGGGCTGCTGACGATCCTCACGTCCGAGGGAGAAAAAGAGATCCGCATTCGACGGGTGCACCTGGAGGAGGACACCGGCAAGCTCACCCATGTCAATCAGAACGGCGACTCCTACTCCCTGGTAGACCTCAACCGGGCTGGGGTGCCTTTGCTGGAGATCGTCTCCGAGCCCGACCTGCACGACGCCGAAGAGGTGCGCGCCTACGCCATGGGCCTGCGTTCATTGCTGCGCTACCTGGGAGTCAACTCCGGGGACATGCAGAAGGGCATTATGCGCATCGAGCCGAACGTCTCCGTCCGCCCGGTGGGCGAGGAGACTCTGGGCACGCGCGTGGAGATCAAGAATCTGAACTCCTTCCGGGCGCTGGAACGCGGCGTCGCCTACGAGATCGACCGGCAGATCGCCCGTCTGTGGGAAGGTAAGCCGGTGATCCAGGAGACAGTCGGATGGGATGAGGCCAAGCAAGCGACTTTCACCCAGCGGGTCAAGGAGGTCGAAGAGGACTACCGCTACTTCCCCGAGCCCGACCTGCCGCCCCTGGTGGTCGAGCAGGAATGGATCGAGCGCATCGCCTCCACGCTGCCGGAGCTGCCGGTGGAAAAGTTCCGCCGCTTCCGGGAGCAGTACGGCCTGAACGAGTACGACGCCGGGGTGCTGACCGCCGAGCGAGCCGTGGCGGAATATTTTGAGGAGGCGCTTGCCGAAGCCAAGGGCAGCACGCCAAAAGTTGTGGCGAACTGGATCACGGGCGAGCTGTTCGGCTTGCTCAACCAGGCCGACGCCGGCATCGAAACCGCGCGGGTGACACCCCAGGCGCTGGCGGGTCTGATCCGCATGGTGGAAGCGGGGGAGATCAACCAGAACACCGCCAAGTCCGTGCTGGCAGAGATGTTCACTACAAGAAAAAGCCCCGAGGAGATCGTCGCTGCGCAAGGCCTTGGGCAAATCTCGGACGCCGGGCATATCTCCGGCCTGGTGGAAAGCGTGTTGGCGGAGAATCCGGACCAGGTCGCCGAGTATTTAAGCGGCAAAGAGGCGATCGCACGCTGGTTTTTCGGGCAGGTGATGCGCGCCGCCCAGGGCCGGGCGAACCCCCAGATCGTCCAGATGGAGCTGGACCGGCAGCTGGCGGAATTTAGCAAAGAGGACCGCGCCTAAACCTTACGAGAGGGTAAGGCGCATGGCGTGGGAAAGTGCGTTTTGTCACTTGACGGGATCTGTAGCCTCTGTTAAGGTTAAAGGGCGAGCAACGGCGCGAACATTGGAAAGAACGCTGGGATTGATGCGAGGATGAGCTTACTGGTTTTCAATACGCCCTGCTCAGACGGAGAAACTTGCGGGCACCATACCGTGGTGCCCGCTTATCATTCCTATCCACATCCAAGGAACCAGGAGAAAATTGTCTATGGCAGAAACGATTAACGCGTTCGAAATGGCCCAGCGGCAATTCGACGGCGTCGCCGGGCAGCTCAACTTAGACCCAGAGGTCGCCGAGATGCTGCGCTGGCCCAATCGAGAATTCAAATTCCAGATCCCGGTGCACATGGACGACGGCACAATCCGGGTCTTTTTTGGGTACCGTGTGCAGCACAGCGATGCGCGCGGACCGTGCAAGGGGGGCATCCGCTTCCATCCCTCCGAAACGTTGGACACCGTGCGCGCCCTGTCGATGTGGATGACCTGGAAGACGGCGGTCGCCGACATCCCGCTGGGCGGCGGCAAAGGCGGCGTGGCGGTGGATTCGGCTTCTCTGTCCATCGCCGAGCAGGAGCAGCTGTGCCGCGGCTGGGTACGGCAGATCTGGAGAAACATCGGCCCGCGCCAGGACGTCCCCGCGCCCGACGTCGGCACCAACCCGGGCATGATGGGCTGGATGATGGATGAGTATTCCCGGCTGGTCGGGGAGTACACGCCCGGTGTGATCACGGGCAAGCCTGTCGGGGGCGGCGGCTCGCTGGGACGCACTGAAGCGACCGGCTACGGTGTGATCTACACCGTGCGAGAAGCGATGAAGCACCTCAAGATGGACTCGACCAAATCCGTCGCCTCCATCCAGGGCTTCGGCAACGTTTCCCAGTACGCGGCGATCGGCTTTACCGAGTTACTCGGCGGCAAAGTCGCAGCGGTATCCTATTGGGACCGCGAGGACCGGAAGCCCTACACGGTCAGCCACCCGCAGGGCATCGAGCCGCATTTCCTACAGGGCATCACCGATGTCTACGGGACGATCGACAAGGACCAAGCCCAAGAGGCCGGCTACCTGATCGAGGACGCCGACGCCTGGATCGCCAAGGACGTGGACGTGTTGATCCCCGGCGCGCTGGAAGGCCAGATCAACGCCGAGAGCGTGACCCAGATCAGCGACCGCGTCAAACTGATCGCCGAAGGCGCCAACGGGCCGACCACGCCGGAAGCCGACGAGGTCTTCAAGCGCAACAACGTCTTCGTGATCCCCGACTTCCTGTGCAACGCCGGCGGGGTGACCGTCTCATACTTCGAAAGCGTGCAGAACGATATGAACTACTATTGGACGCGCGAGGAAGTGCTTGACCGCCTGGACACCAAGATCACGCAGGCCTTCAACAGCGTGGTGGAGATGGCGAAGACCGAGAAGGTGTATATGCGTGATGCAGCCTACATGGTCGCCATAGCCCGCGTGGTTAAAGCGATGGAACTGCGCGGCTGGCTGTAGATTTACCTGACGCTGTTAATGGCAGCCCGAGGGCGATGTGCGCGAGCCCTCGGGCTGGTTTCTTAATGAGGACTTAGGCGCTCGAGGAATCTGCGAAACTGCTATTAATGTTACAATTTTTTGCACCCCGAGAACGCTCAGCGGAATAACCAACCCTGCCGGCCCGCACGGCAAAGGACCACCTCATGCCAACCATTCGCCGACTGTACCTGTACGCCGTGGCATTCATCAGCCTGGAGGTCATCATTTGGGGATTGATCGGCCTGGGTAGGACGATGGCGGCGGAAAATGGGTTTGGAGTGGAGGCTGCCAGTCTGGCGGAAGGTCTGGCGCTGCTACTGGTAGGTCTGCCCGCTTTCGGCCTGCATTGGTGGTTGGCGCAGCAAGGCGCGGCCGAGCTGGTCGAAGAGCGCTCCTCCCGCATACGGGCTGTATTCCTCTACGGCGCGCTTCTGGCGACCTTGATCCCGGTGGTGCAGAACCTGCTGGCCATTGCCGACCGGCTGCTGTTGGAGGCGTTTGGCGCCGGCGCCCAATGGGCCCTGTTCGGGGGCGGGCAAAGCATCCTGGATAACCTGATCGCCGCGGCTGCCAACGCCCTGGCAGCCGGTTATTTGTTCCTGGTGACGAGGGCCGAATGGGGCAGGCAGCTGCAGGGGCAGGCTTTTCCGGAGACCCGCCGGCTCTACCGCTACGCCTGGCTGATCTACAGCCTGGGTCTGATAGTCGCCGGGGCAGCGCTGGTGTTGATCCTGCCCATCGACCTGTATACCGCCGTGGGCGGCGAGAGGCTTGCCTCCCTGGCGAACGGGTTGGCGCTCTCTGTCCTAGGGTGGCCGCTGTGGTATTTCACCAGCCGGCGCATCCGGGCATCCTTGCGCGAGCCTGCAGAACGCGAGTCGATGCTGCGACTGGGGGTGCTCTACACGCTGACCCTGGCGGGGGCGCTGGGCGGGCTGCTTTCGGCCGGCCGGGCCTTGAACGTCCTGGCGCTGGCTGCCATGGGGGCGCCGTTGAGCACTCCTCAAATCCTGGAGCGGACTGGCGAGCCCCTGGCGGCCGGGCTGGCGCTCGGCGCAGTTTGGCTGGTCTACGGGCGCAGGCTGCGAGGGGAGATCGAGGCCATCCCCGAAGCGCCGCGGCGGGCGGCGCTGAAGCGTTTTTATTTCTACGCCCTTTCCCTGGTCGGTCTGGGCGCGGCGGTTTACGGCTTGAACGCGCTGCTCTCCCAGGGCCTGGCCGCGCTGTTGGGGAGCAGCGCGGAGAACGCCTCGCTCAATCGCGCCCGGTTGGCCTCCGGCATCAGCGCCGCCCTCCTGGGGATACCGGTTTGGGTACTGGCCTGGCTGCCGATGGTCCGGGAAGCTATCCATGACGGGGAGAGCGGGGACTACGCGCGCCGGTCCCTGGTGCGGCGGGCGTATTTGTTCCTGGTGATCTTCGCCGGAGTCCTGGGAATCATGGCCGGGGCCGGCAACCTGGTTTTCCAGGCGCTCCAGGCGCTGCTCGGCGAGGCTCCGCAAGGCTATCCATTGAGCGCCTGGCAAGTTGGCGCGACGCTGGTTTTGTTCTTGATCGTGCTGGTTTACCACGGGCGGGTCCTGCGCGTCGACGTACGACGTGCGGCCCTTTCGCTCGCCCGCCGCCACGCGCAATTTCCAGTCCTGGTGCTTGCGCCGGAAGAAGAGGCCTTCGCCGCCACGCTGGCTAAAGCCCTGGAGCGGGAAGCCCCGGAGCTGCCGGTGGCGGTGCAGCCGATCAGCGCCGGGGCGCCGGACGAGACCCAATCCGCTGCCAGCGCCGTGATCTTGCCCAGCGCGCTGCTCGCCGCGCCCCCGGAGGCTTTGCGGTTGTGGTTGGCGGATTTTTCCGGGGCGCGGGTAGTGATCCCCACGGAAGCAGAGGGATGGCATTGGCTGGGAGGGGGCAGCCGGGCGCTCGCCGGTCACGCCGGACGAGCCGCCCAGGTTGTTCGGCGTATGGCGGAGGGAGAGGAGCCGTCTCCGCCCCTGGAAGGCTCGCTCTGGATGACGGTGATCTACATGCTCGCCGGGCTGGCCGCGCTGCAGCTGGCGCTGGTTATCGTCGCTGTTGTGGCGGCGCTGGTGTTTGGTTGATCGCTCTTCATCGAAGAGCCGTGTTTTAGGAGGGTTGAGATGGAACGGCTTAAACGTTTTGTGGTCGCAGTACCGATCTTCTTAATGGCTGTGTGGATCATCGCCCTTAAAGTTGTGGGGCTATCTGGAACTGCCTCCGCTCACTGGGGAGATGAATTCGGCCCTGCTTGCGGCGCAGCCACGATCGATGGCCAGGTCGATGCTTTGGAATGGAGCAATGCGGCAACTCAAACATTCCTCATGGAGAACCAAGGGATCACAACGCCCATCACTGCTACGCTCCACGTGATGAACAGCGCGAAAAATCTGTATTTGGGAATCACCATTGAGGATGATGAGTTCAGTGATATAGGGGAATTCTTGCCGCGAGGAGATACGTTTCAGGTCTTCTTCGACAACGATCACAGCGGCTCCCTGTTCGCGCTGGAAGATGACGTCCTGGATGTCAATGCCGGTTCACCTCAATTCGACGACCGCTTTGTCGTTGGCTCGCCTGCGCCTGGCAGCAACAGCTCTGACGCTGATAACGGCGGTACGAAGGATGGAGATGGTAAGGCGGGCCGGTTAGGCAAACTGAATCACTTTGAGATCAAACACCCGCTGTGTTCCGGAGATAACAAGGACTTCTGCCTCTCACCCGGCGACACCGTTGGCTTTAGGCTCGATTATCTCGACGCTGAGACGGATGGGAGTTTCGGCAGCAGCCTTTTCTTCCCAGGCAGTACGGATACTTCCGTGGCGGACATCGTAATCGGCAGCTGTAAGAACCCCGACCTGTTTAGCTACCTGCCAATAATCGTGAAATAACTAAATATGGCTTAAGACCTACAAGTATTCCCCTTTCTCGGTTGATCACAAAGGCAGCCAGGTCCCCAACCCGCGGTCCTTGGCCCGCCGGTAGATCTCGGGGGCGACGGCCATGTCGTCCAGGGCCAGGCCGAGGTTGATCGCCAGGGTGCGCTCCGCCGGGTTCTCCCGGCCCGGCTTATTTCCGGCGACGATCTCGCCCAGGTCGGCGTAGGGGGTGGGAGTTTTCTGGAAGTAGCCGGACTCCCGGTAGTATTGAAATTGGGCGTGGTCGTCCGTGGCGATCTTGTCGAACTCGGCCAGGGCTTCCCCCTGCCAGTAGCTGTCGAAATCGACGGCGCTGGCGAAAGCCCCCGGCTGAAGCCAGCCGGCGGGGATGGTCGGCTCGGGGTGCTTGAGGATCGGCCCGGAGGTGACCACCAGGTCGCAGGGCTCCACGGCCTTGCGCGGCTGGTCCACGCCGATCACTTCGAGGTCCAGGGCGGCGGACATATCACCCACGAAGCGGCTTTGCACATCTTTATTGGTGTCGAAAGCGTAGGCGCGATCCAGGGAGAAGAGCGCCGCCAGCGCCTCCAAATTGGTGCGCCCCTGCACCCCGCAGGCCAGGACCCCGGCGGTGCTGCTCTCCGGCCTGGCTAAATATTTGGCGGACAGCGCCGAGGCCGCCGCCGTACGGTAGGCGGTGATCCAGGTGCAGTCCATCACGGCGTACGGGATCCCGGTGTCCACGTCGTTGAGGATCAGCAGCCCGCTGATGTAAGGCAGGCCGCGGGCCTGGTTGCCCGGGTAGCCGCTGACCCACTTGAGCCCGGTCGAGCGCATGGCGGGGATATAGGCCGGCATGGCGTGGATGAAAGCGTCCGGCTGGGTGTGTACGCCGGGTTTGGGCGGCATCTCGACCCGCCCGGCGCCCTTTTCCTGAAAGGCGCGCTCCAGCAGATCGATCACAGTGCGCATATCCAGGGCGACAGCTTCGACGTCGGCGCGGGAGAGGTAGAGGATTTGCAGATCGTTCATGAGAGGGTCTCCTTGTTATTTTTCCTCACCGAACCTCTCCCCACGGGAGAGGAATATCGAGCCTGGCGGGCCAGATAGATGCCTCCTAGCACCAGCGCGCCGCCCAAGGCCTGCCAGAGGGTTAGCGCCTCGCTGAGCAGCAGCCAGGCGAAGACCGTCGCCAGGACCGGCTGCACTAACAGGCTGACCGAGGAAAAAGCCGCCGGCAGGTGCGCCAGGGCGAAGGCGATCAGCCCCTGGCCGCCGGCGTGGGAGAGCAGCGCCAGGCCGAGCAGCACCAGCCAGCCCCAGATGTCGAAAGGCCACAGCCCTTCCCCGGAAAGCAGCGCGACCGGCAGCAGTACGACTACGGTGACCAAGCCGCCCCAGGCCAGGATCGTCGTGGCGGCGAAACGCTGCCGCAAACGGCTGACGGCGAGGATATAGCCGCCGTAGAAGACCGCCGTGATCAGACCCAGGCCATCACCGAGCAAATGCTGGGGGCTCAAACTGAGGCTGACGCCGACCAAGATCGTCGTACCCGCCAGAGCGACTAGCATGCCCAGCAGAAAGGCCGGGCTGACCCGCTGGCGGAAGAACAGCCAGCCGCCCAGGGTGACGAAGACCGGGGCGAAGTTGGCCAGCAGTGTGGCGTTCGCAACGGAGGTGAGGCGGATGGACCAGTGCCAGAAGGCCAGGTCGGCGGCGAAGAACAGGCCGGCAGCGGCCAGGCCCAGGTAATCGGAGGGGGAGACCGGCCTTTGGGCAGGCTCAGCGCCCGGACCGGCGTAGCCCGTCGCCAGCCACAAGAAGGGCAGCGCCAGGGCCAGCCTCCAGAACGCGGTGGCGCTGGGTCCCACCTGGCTTAGGCGCACGAAGATCGGCGCGAAGGCGATGGCGACCGCCCCGGCGAACAGGGCGGGCAAAGCGAGGCGAGCGGCGGGGATCTGCTCGGCGAGGGAGGGCGATCGTTCGGAGTTCATCGGCGGAGAGCTGTCGTACTCGTTAGTGGGTGGAAGGATTTTTATGGACAAGTATAGCGCAGATTGAGTTGTCTTTGAGCCCCCTCACCTAACCTCTCCCGGCGGCACACCGTGTCGCTTGGGGAGAGGAATTTAAGATGATGAACTACAGTATTCGTTTATAATCTCGCGTGCCAACCTCGTCTTGAAGAAAGCGTTCCATGTTCAATCGAGCGATCATCGTTCTGCTGCTCATCCCTGCCCTGGCGGCCTGCACCCCACCAGCCCCGCCGCGGACGGTCGCGCTTGAAACCGACTCACCCAGCCTGCCGACCGAAACGGTCGCGCCCAGCCCGCCGACAGGCGCGCCGCCGATGACGCCAACTTCGCCGCCCCCGGCGGAGCACATCATCGCCACTCGCCAGGTGGAAGGCATTGGTGAATTCTTCGACGTGCGCACGGGCCAGACTTTCACGCCGCGCGGCGCCAACTACGTCTTCGTGCCCCACGAGGGGCAGATGGAGCTGCACCTGCTTCGAGTCGGCGTTTACGACCCGGCGCTAACCCGACAGGACTTCCAGACGCTGGCCGATTATGGTTACAACACCGTGCGGGTCTTTCTGGATCACTGCAGCCAGGGCCCGGGCTGCATCGGGGACGATGATAACGTGGGGCTCAACCCGGCCTACCTGGACAACATCGCCGATATGATGGCTGCCGCCAAGGAAACCGGATTGTTCATCCTGTTTACCTCTAATGACCTGCCCGACCAGGGAGGCTACGCCGAACAAGCGAACGGGCAG
>Ga0315553_10001766_pt1 | contig 17733 bp, 11 predicted proteins | sample SalMarSW160140MG_FD_203099 | JGI IMG/M metagenome (GOLD analysis project Ga0315553, IMG submission 203099) | Salt marsh sediment microbial communities from the Plum Island Ecosystem LTER, Massachusetts, United States - Salt Marsh Sediment SW1601-40 ... | reverse complement strand
CTGTTCCTCGCACCAACCACCCCGGGCGACCCACTCACGCCGCGACGAATGGTACAATCATCGGGGTGGTGAATAAGATGGGCTTAAACTCTCTGTCACCTCTGGCTGGCTTCTACTGTTCAATCAACGCGAAAGACGGCCGATATCGGGGGCCCTAAGATGCCACGCCGGGAGTGTTTGGTATTCGCTATTTCGCGGACGGAAAGCGGACAACGAACAAAGCCTCGCCGCGCTCCGGCGGAAGCGCGGGATAAATCCCATGGCGAATTGAATTTACGTCGCTCGCGGCATCCTGGTAAACCTTGCCGATTGCAAAGATTCGCCAAAGTTTGCGGATCGGGGTACCGATATCAAGTTTGCCGATTGCACTGCCTTGGGGTTTGCGCGCAGGTCACACCCCTCGGCCCGGTGCAGCGGTCAAGGGGGGCCGAAACTTCGGCGGCGCGCCGGCATGCAGCCCGGCCGCCGCGGATTGTGCCGTCAGGATCGCTCTTGGCCGACTGCAACTGGTGCCGCTTGCAGCACCCCGGGAAGGCAGTTTTTCGATGCGCCGGCGAACTAGCGACAAATGGTCTTGGCTACTGGCTTTGGCGCTTGCGCTGGCCGGCTGCCATCCGACGCAGCCGTTCTACATGAACGAAGACGGCGACCTGTCGCACTATTTGGATACGGCGACCGACATCGAGTATCCCGACGTCGAGCAGGCACAGCTTGCCGAAGTGCAGCACGCTCGGGCGCCGCTCACCTTGAGCAATCCGCAGTTCGACGAGTTCTGGGACTTGTCGTTGGAAGAGGCGGTATCGATCACGCTGCACAACAGCAAGATGATCCGCAGCCTGAGCACGGTCCGAGCATTGCCGGCGTCACAACCCGCGTCCTCGCAACTGATCGGATCCCTGATCGGTCGAGGGCTCGCCGCAACCAGCACGTACGACCCGGCGATCGTCGAGAGCGATCCGCTATCGGGCGTCGAGGGGGCGCTGGCGGAGTTTGACGCGCAGTTCGCCACCAGCATCTTCTGGGAACAGACCGACCGGCCGCAGAACGTGATCTTCTTCAACGCGGTCACGCGGGAGGACACGGCCAGCTTTCAAGCCGAGCTGAGCAAAAAGTCGGCCACCGGCACCGAGCTGTTTTTCCGCAACGTAACGACCTACGACCGCGGCAACCAGGGGGGCATCTTCCGCGCGCTGCCGAGCATCTATACCACGGCCTTCGAGGTCGAAGCGCGTCAGCCGCTGATGCGGGGTCGGGGCACGCAGGTCAACCGCATTCCCGTGGTGCTGGCCCGCATCCGCAACGACATCAGCCTGACCGACTTTGAGGCGAACGTACGCGACCTGGTGATGGACGTGGAAACTGCCTACTGGGACTTGCACTGCGCGTACCGTAACCTCGAGGCCGCCAAGGCGGGACGCGACAGTGCGCTGGTCACCTGGCGCATCGTGTATGAGAAGTGGAAGCAGGGGCTGGACCCCGTGCAGGCAGAAGCCCAGGCTCGCGAGCAGTACTTCTTTTTCCGCTCGGCGAGCGAGACGGCTCTGCGCGACGTGTACACCGCCGAGAGCGCCCTCCGCTGGTTGATGGGCCTGGCCGCGACCGATGGCCGGTTGATCCGCCCGATCGACGAACCCACCACCGCCCGCGTCGAGTTCACCTGGGACGAAATTCACTGCGAGGCCCTGGTGCGCAACCCCGAAATTCGGCGGCAGAAGTGGGTCATCCAACAGCGGGAGATGGAGCTGATCGCCGCCCGCAACCAGCTATTGCCCCAGGTCAACGCGGTGGCGTTGTATCGCTGGCTGGGTCTGGGCGACGGGCTGGTGGGCGCCCATCGTAACGGACTGAACTTTCCCGCGGCGGGCTCGACGGCTTTCGACGAGCTGACCGAGGGAAATTACCAAGAGTTGAGTCTTGGCGTCGAGGTGCAAATGCCCGTCGGTTTCCGACGCGAGCTGGCCGGTGTGCGGCAGGCGCAGTTGCTGTTGGTGCGGGAGAAGGCGGTGCTGGAAGACCTGGAACTGAATGCCTCGCACTTGTTGGCCGCGACCTTGCGCGACGTCGACATGTACTACCAGCTCGCCCAGACCAACTTCAATCGGCTGGCCGCCTCGGAGCAGGAAGTCCGGTCGGTCGAGGCCTTGTATCAGGGAGGACGCGCTACGCTCGATCTGCTGCTCGACGCCCAGCGACGCAGGGCCGAGTCGCAAATCGCCTACTACCGGTCGCTGTGCAGTTACATGAAGGAAATCGCGCAGATTCACCGCCGCAAGGGCTCGCTGCTGGAATACGACAACGTGTATCTGGCCGAGGGACCGTGGCCGAAGAAGGCCTACTGGGACGCCCTGGGCCACGCCCGACGCCGCGACGCATCGGAACACATGGACTACGGCTGGTCGCGGCCGCACGTCATCAGCCGTGGCGCAGTCGATCAACACTCGCTGCAATTCGACCACGAGGACGGTGTGCCGGTCGAAGGTCCCGCCGAATTGATCCCCACACCGCAGCCGACCCCCGCGCGCCAGCGGCCCGATGCACCCCCGCAAGACCAACAAGGCGCAAACGACTCGGGCCACGCCGCCACCTTTTCCGTTTTGACGCGGGAACGGGAAGGGGCAGGAACCAGCGCGTCGGTCTTCGACCAGGCGCGGATCATCTCGCCGTTAGAGCAGTTCAACCCGTTCGAGGAGTCCGCTGCCGGGAAGCAGCCGGGCCACTCGCCGTTTGACATACCACGATCGTCGGCAGCGGAAGCCGGCGCAACGCCCGGCGGCTCGGCCACACTGAGTGACAACATGTTGACACAGGGGTCGAATGCAAGTCCCCCCCGCGGTCGGGAATTCGCGATTCGTGACGAGGGGGTTGTTCGCGCCGGCGGGCAACAGGCGGGCGAACCGGCCAGCGGCACGACGCAGTTGGACACCGAATCTCGGGCAACTACAATGCGAGTCGGTTGGCAAGTGCCGGTCAACCAGTTGCGGTTGCCGACCGCCGGAGCATCCGTCGTCGGCAGGGACACGGAACCCGGCTTCACAACACTGCGCCCTGCGGCTGCTTCTGCAGCTTATGCCGACAGCGCCCATGAACCTGTCTCGCATTCGTCGGCTGGTGAAGCTAATCGGCCTGCTTCAGGGTGGAAAGGGACGGAACGTTGACGCGCTCTCGGCGGAGTGCGGCGTCAGCCGACGCACCATTTTCCGCGACCTCGAGGTGCTGCGGGGCTCCGGCGTGCCGATCGTCTTCGACGAGGAGCGCCTGCAGTACCACATCCCCGGCACCTACTTTCTCCCTCCCACCTATCTGACGTCGGAAGAGGCGCTGGCGGTCATCACGCTGTGCCACGAGCTGGGAAGCGACGGACGGCTCCCTTTCTACGACGCCGCCTGCACCGCCGCAGCCAAGCTCGAAAACAACCTGCCGCAGGAGATGCGCGAATACCTGCGGTCGGTCTCCGGCTCGGTGAACATTCAGCTCGCCTCGCGCAATCCACTCGACGGACGGCACGAGGTGTACCGGGAGCTTGTGAAGGCGATCGCCAAGCGGCGCTGCGCTCGGATTACGTACGACAGCTTCAGCGAAGGCGAAACGATTACCACCCGGCTCAGCCCTTACCGGCTTCTGTTCAGCCGTAGAAGCTGGTACGTGATCGGCCGCTCGTCGCTGCATCGGGCCGTGCGCACGTTCCACGTGGGGCGCATCCAGCATCTCGAGAGTCTCGAGGACGCGTTTCACCTGCCCCGTAGTTTCAATCTCGACCGCTACCTGAAAAACGCCTGGCAGCTCATCCCCGAACCCGGCATCGACTGGAAGGTCGTCATTCGCTTTCGCAAGAAGGTGGCCCGCAACGTCGCCGAGGTCCTGTGGCACAAGACGCAAACAACGCGATTCGAGCCGGACGGCAGCCTGATTTTCGAGTGCACGGTGACCGGCTTGCAAGAGATCTCGTGGTGGGTTTTGGGGTACGGCGACCAGGCCGAGGTCATCGACCCGCCACAGCTTCAGCGAATCGTGTCCGAGCGGGCACGACGCATGGTGAAGCTTTACCAACAGCAGACCGCGAAGTCCAAAAGCGCCGATGCCCCGACCGACCAGCGAAGTGCCGCGGGCTAGGCGGCGATCTTGTCGGGGCGCGCGAGGGATGTGGCCCACTACTTCACCGCGCACGTCGGCCGTTACAATGACCCCCGGCGACGGACGATTCCCATCAACTTCGCAAATACCGGCTGCGGCATGTTTTTCAGCTTCGACGGCGTCGACGGGGTCGGCAAATCGACCCAAGCTGGGTTGTTCGGCGACTGGCTGCGCGATTCCGGGCACGACGTCGTCGCATGCCGCGATCCTGGCAGTACGCGACTGGGCGAAGTGTTGCGCCGCATCGTGGTCGAAGGCGATGGCACGCCCGTTTGCCTCCGCAGCGAAATGCTGCTGTACATGGCGGCGCGGGCGCAACTGGTCGACGAGATCATCGGCCCGGCGCTCGAAGCGGGAAAGACGGTGGTTTCGGATCGTTTTTTGCTGGCCAACGTGGTGTACCAGGGGCATGCCGGCGGGCTCGATCCCGAAGTGGTGTGGCAGGTGGGTGAGGCGGCCACCGCCGGCATCCGCCCCGTGCTTACCTTCGTGCTCGACATGAAGGCCGAGCTGGCGCTGGCGCGAATCGCCCGCGGCCACGATCGCATGGAACGACAGGGACTCGAATATCTGCAGCGCGTGCGCGACGGGTTTTTGACCGAGGCGAAACGTCGGTCCGAACAGATTGTCGTCGTCGATGCTTCGGGCTCGGTCGATGAAGTGCAGACCGACGTCCGCCGCGCGGCGGAACGGGTTCTCAAGCAGTAGGTCGATTTGTTCGGCGCGGGTCTCTCGACCCCGTCGATGCCGCGACCGCAGGTCTCCACGGCTGAGACCTGCGGTCGTAGAGCGTGGCTCGGTCAGGAGACCGGCCACAACAGGGCGCATGCGAAGGACCGGTAGCATGACTTGGCAGGGCATCGAAGGGCACGATCGCATCGTTGACCAGTTCCGCTGCACACTCGAGCGCGGGCGCCTCGCCAGTTCGTATCTGTTCGTCGGTCCGTCGGGCATCGGCAAGCGCACGTTCGCTTTGGAGCTTGCCCGTTCGCTGTTGTGCGACGCCGTGGCCGACGAGCGACTCGCGCCTTGCGGCCAGTGCGACGCATGCCGCCAGATGGCTGCCGGCTCGCATCCCGATCTCGAACTGGTATCGAAGCCGGCCGACAAGAGCTTCATACCGCTCGAACTGTTGATCGGCAGCGACGAGCGACGCATGCGCGAGGGGCTTTGCTACAACTTGTCAAGCAAGCCGACGGCTGGCGGGCGCAAGATCGCCATCATCGACGACGCCGACTTCCTGAACGCCGAGGGGGCCAATTCCCTGCTCAAGACGCTCGAAGAGCCGCCACCGCGTGCGCTACTCATCCTCATCGGCACCAGCGAGCAGAAGCAGCTTCCCACCATTCGCTCCCGCTGCCAGGTCGTGCGCTTTCGCCCGCTCGATGAAGAAATCGTGGCGCGGCTGCTCAAGAAAGAGGGATTGGCCGAGAGTGACGAGGCGGCCCAGGAATTGGCGGCGCTCTCCGGCGGCAGTCTCGATCGAGCGCGGCTACTGGCCGATCCCGAGGTCAAACAGCTTCGCGGCATCGTGCTGGCCGAGCTGGGTCGTTTGCCGTGGCGATTGGACCGGCTGCGGGCCGCGCTGCTCGACATGGTGAAACAGGCCAGCGACGACACGGCGCTCCGCCGGGCCAAACTGCGGCAGGCGGTCGAGATGACGATCGAATTCTTCCGCCAGGCGATTCGCGCGGCGAGCGGAGCCGACGTCTCGGGCGACTCGTCGCTGCAGGGCGCGGTCGAGTCGGCGACTGGCGACGGCTGGCTCGACGACGGCCGCGCCGCCGCTTGCCTCCAGCGGTGCCTCGAAGCGCTCGCCCACGTCGATTCGAACGTCTACCCCGCCATCTTAATCGAATGCTGGCTCGACGAGCTGATCGAGCTAGGCAACACCGAACGCGAATTCGCGTGATGGCCCGAACTACTCAACCGCGGCGCTCGCCGTGGAGGGTGAGGACGAGCTTTCTCCGGCCGGCGCGGTTGCGGTGTTCCCCCAAAAAAATCCCTTGCCACGTGCCCAACAGCAGCTTGCCGTCGGACACGGGAACGCTCACCGCGCTGCCCAGGAGCATCGCTTTGACGTGGGCCGGCATATCGTCGGGCCCTTCGACCGTGTGGACGTAGGGAAAGTCTTCGGGGGCGAGCTTGTTCAGCATCGTATCGAGGTCGCGGGGCACGTCGGGGTCGGCCGCCTCGTTGATTGTGAGCGAGGCCGACGTGTGCTGGATGAACACGTGCAGCAGGCCCGTGCTCACCTCGGCCAATTCGGGCATGGCCTCCACAACGAGGGGCGTAATGGGGTGCAGGCCGCGCGGGAACGCGGGGAGTGTAAGAGTTCGTTGGTGCCAAACAAGGGTCATGTCGCGCCGGTCGGGTAAAGGATTCGGGGAGACTGACGGAACGAAAATGTCTTCCGTCGATTCCACGGCGGATGAGGGTACAGGATATCACACGGTACGGGGGCATAAACCGTCGCCACCAGGGCCCCTGTGCGCGCTACGCGCAAGTGTGCGTTGATGGGTCGCGCCGCATAAATGCAGCGGCGATGCGGCCTGCCGCAAAACCCTTGAAAAAATGTCGCGGCGACACTTGACATTTGGGACCCCGTGCAAAGAATTGAGCGTTTCCCAGGGTCGGCCCACTTCGCCGACCTCTCAAACATCCCCTGTTTGAGCGGCCCGCCGGAAAACCAGGTATCGAAAAAGCGACGCAAGAGAACACGGTTGCCGAGGCGGGCACCGTACACGTTTCCCACCGCACAGGTACCCGTACAGCCACATTGCACGGGTGACTCCCCACTGAAGCCATAACGGTTCGGCCGAGCCGCGCCAGCGACGTGCGTATCATTGACCCAGGGCGAATGTTTCGCCTGGCGACGTTGCCCGCGGTAGGGTAGGCCCGATCAAGCCGGACCCCTGATGGAGGTTGCTGGTTCGATGGACAAGATCCGTAACGTTTTCGATGCGATTATCGAGTTCGGGCACGACGAAGACTTCGCGCCCTGTGAAAACTCCGACTTTCTTCCGACCGATGCCCCGGCCGGTTCTTCTTCGAAGATCGAAGTGCTCCGCCAGCGTGTTGCGCTGGGCCAGCCCCTGTGGCACCGGGAGGACCGCGTCGACTTCTCGGGGCTGACCGGCGCGATTCGCCCCCGCGAATCGTAACCGGTGGTCTGGGCGGTCAAGGGCCGTGAGCGGTCCCGGGCTTTGAGCGCACGGGATCCGCGCCGCTGCGCCCACCGAACGTATCGGTTTCGGCGCCCGTAAGCCCACCGATTGCATCGGTGGGTTCCGCGCGGTTACTGCGCCGGGTACGCCTGGAGAAAGCGATCGCGCTCGGCGGCGGCCTGCTCCTGGCGAAGCTGGGATTCCTCGAAAGCGTCTTGCGCGACTTGCGCCTGGCGTTCGGCTTCGGCGACGGCCTGGGCCAGCTTTTCGCCGTGCTGCCGGAACGCTTCGAGATCGGCGGCCGCTTCCGCAGCGGCGGCTTGCGCGGCGGCGGCTTGTGCGGTGGCGGACTGGGCAGCGGCCTTTTGCTGCTCGAGTTGTGCACCGGCCTGCGATTGTTCGGCGGCGCGTTTCTCTGCCTCTGGGCGAGCGGCGACAAGTGCCTCGGCCGCCTGGGCAGCAAAAGCCGTTCGCTCGGCCAGCAGCTTTTCGGCATCGGCCTTGGCGGCTTGCGACTTGGCCAGTTCGGACAATGCCGCCGCGACGGCAGCTTCGGCCTTGACAATTTCCTCGGCCTGCCCGGCCTGTTGAGCAGCGGCCAGCGCCGCTTGCGCCGTCGCCAGCACCTGTTCCGCCGCTGCTACCGTGGCGGCCGTTTGCTCGATACCCTTCGCGGCTTCGACGCGCTCGGCCTCGCGCTGTTTGGCCGCTTGGTCGGCAGCCGTCACCTGTTGCGATGCCGCAACGGCTGCAGCGGCGGCCTGTGCCGCGGCGCTTTCGGCCGCCGCCAATTGTTCGGCGGCTTTGGCTGCCTCGGCATTGGCCGCCTGTGCCGCTTGCGTCGTGCGCTCGACCATCATTTCCAGCGTGGGAGGATTGGGCGCGAGTGGCACAACCTGCTGTGGATCAGCGACGTTCCATAAGCGCACCTGGCCCGTCCAGTCGCCCCCCACCACGCGCGAGCCGTCGTGCGTCATCGCGGCGGCCAGGGCCACTTCGGGAAACGCGGGCATGGTCGCCTGCAAGTTGCCGTCGGCGTCCCACACCTTCACGGTATTGTCCCGCCCGGTCGTCACCAGCCGGCCGTCTTGCGCGATTGAGACGCTCATCACTCCGCCGCCGTGGGCCCCCCAGTTTTTAATCTGGTTGCCGTCGTTCATCTCCCACAGTCGCACGGTGCCGTCCTCGCTGGCGCTGGCCAGCACGTTGCTGTCGCTGCGCCAAGCCACGGCCCGCACCGCGCCGCCGTGACCGCGCAAGTCGAGATACTCGCGCCCGGTTGCCGCTTCCCACACCACGAGCCCGCCGTTGCGATCGCAGCTCGCCAACAGGACGCCGTCGGGGCTGTAGCGCACGTCGTACACCCAATCGGTGTGTTTTCGCATTTCCTGCACCAGCTCGCCCGTGGCGGTGTCGTAGACGCGGACGACCTTCTGCGGTCCAGCCAGCGCGATGCGCGAGCGATCGTCGTTCATGTCAGCGGCCAGCACCACGTCGAGCTCGTCGCCGACGGTGACAAGCCGCTTTCCGCTGCGCACGTCGTAAACGGCCACGATGCCCAGTTGCGCCGCGTGCCCGCCGCCGACCAGCAGCAGCTCGCCGTCCGCGCTGAACCGCAGCACGTGCGGCACGCCCTCGGGGAAGGGGAGCACGCCAAGCAGCTTGCTGGATTCACTGTGATAGAGCACGACCTGTTTCTGTCCGGCCACCGCCACCAGCGGAGCCCAGGGGCTGGCGGCCAGCGCCGTCACGGCTGCCGCGCGATCGCTGTAGACCACCGGTTGCCGCAATAACCCCTCGGGCATGGCGGCGGGACCCTCGGGCTTGCCGCGATGCGTCGGCGGAGCGAGCGCGAGCGACGGCTTCTTCTTCACGGTCGACATCGAGCCGGCGTTTTCCAGCGCGCCCCCTTCGATCCACTTGCGGATCACGTCGAGCTTTTCGTCGGGAAGCCGATCCTGCTCCGGCGGCATGAACGGTTCCTCGGCGTGGCTGACCAACGCCCACAAGCGCGACGAATCCGGCTCGCCGGCAAAGATCACCTCGCCGCTGCTGCCCCCTTCGATCGCTTTGGAAAAGGTCGCAAGCGACAGCCCCCCTTTAATGTTGTCCTGGCCGTGGCACGTGAAGCAGTGCTCGCGGAAGATGGGGCGCACGTTCTCTTCATACGTGATCTTCACGGCAGCCGGGTCGGCGGGCTTTTCTTGGCCCACAACCAGCGGCGACGCACCGAGCGACAACGCGGCAACGAGAGTAAGAGGCGACAGGCGAATGGTATTCATCACGGCGAGCCAAGTGGTGAAGTAGGGTCTAACGATGATTCAATGACCAATTACCAAGCACAAATGACCAATGAGGAGCCGGTACGCAACTGGGCCAACCTGGCTTCTGGACTAGCCAATTCGTCTCCGGTTCTGATTCTCACTGGAGTCAACACGCCGACGACTATTGGTCATTTGGATTTGGGCATTGTTCATTGTCCCGTCGTCGCGGAATGCGCGGCGGCAGAGTTCCGCACTCAGTGGTTGAACACAAACTCACGCGAGTTCAGCACCGCCCAGAAGACGTCTTCCAGCCCGACTTGCGGGTTCTCGGCTTCGGCGGTGATTGCCAGCAGCTTCTGCGTCTCCTCCGGCGTCGGCGCGCGCGTCAAACAGCGGATGTAAAGCGATTCGATCACCTGCTCGGGAGTGCGTCCTTCGGCCAGCATTCGCTGCACGACGCCGCCTTGGGCGATCTTCCCGTGCGCCGTCTCGCCGTTGATCATGTGCAGCGCTTGCGAGAGCGAGGGATCGGTGCTGGCCTCGCTGGCGCAAACGGTGTCGCGCTTCGCGCGGCCGAACGTGGTCAAAAAGTACGTACTCGTGCCGCCGTCGGCGATCTGCACGGCGCGTGCGCCCAGCGGCAGGCCGCGGAACTTTTCCTTCGTTTCGGTCACCTGGCCGACGCAGTCCAACAGCATTTCAGCGCGAATTCGTCGCACGCTGGCGTGTGCGAAGTTGCGATCGTCGGACTCGTTGCTTGTGTTACGCACGGCGCTCCGCTGGTACGTTTGCGAGTTGCAGATGTCGCGTACCAATTGCTTGAAGTCGTACTTGTACTCGACGAGTTTCGTGCCCAGCGCCGTGAACAGCTCGGGGTTGCTCGCCGGGTTGCTCACGCGGATGTCGTCGACCGGCTCCACGATGCCCAGGCCGAAGAAGTGGGCCCATACGCGGTTGGCCACGCTGGTGGCGAAGTAGGGGTTCTCGGGCGAAGTGAGCCACTGGGCCAGCGCCGCGCGGCGATCGATTCCGGTCAGGTCCGGCTGCGGCCCACCGAGGAATTTGGGGGGCATGGCGCGGCCGCCCACCGGGTGCGCCACCTCTCCCCCGCCGCTGTTGAAGATGATCGTTTCGCGGTAGTCCTCGCCTCTCTTACGGCCGATCTGCGAGAAGAAGGCGGCGAAGCTGTAGTAGTCGTCCATCGTCCAGCGGTCGAACGGGTGGTTGTGGCACTGTGCACACTGCGTGCGGATGCCCATGAACACCTGGGCCACGTTCTCGGCCGTCTTCAGCGTGTCGGTTTCGATCTGGTAGAAGTTGGTGGCAGGCTCGCTGAACGTCCCCCCGCTGGCGGCCAGCAGCTCGCGGACCATCTCGTCCAGCGGCACGTTATTGGCGATCTTGTCGGTGAGCCAACTGTAGTACAGGAACATCGACTTGTAGCTCACCTGATTGCTCGTCTTGACCATCAGCAGCTCGGCCCACTTCATGGCCCAGATTTCGGAGAACTCCTTGCGCTCCAAGAGCGAGTCGACCAGGCGAGCCCGCTTGTCGGGGTTGGCGTCGGCCAGAAAAGCGTGGTACTCCTCCTCGGTGGGGAGCATGCCCGTGATGTCGATGGTGACGCGGCGCAAGAATTCCTCGTCGCCGCACAGCTCGCTCGGCTCGAGGCGGAGCTTGCGCAGCTTGGCCCCCACCAGCTCGTCGATGTAGTTGCCTTCGATTGTCGGCTGCGTGTATTGAAGGTCGCGCGGCAACACCAGCACCTGGCTCCCCACCGTGTGCGTGTTGAACCGGGCCATCACGAATGCTTCGCCGCGGGCCGCCGCGGTCACGACGCCCGAATCGTTGATGGGGGCCGAGTTGTCGTTGTTGGTCAGGAACACGGCCAGGTCGGTGACGTCGCGATCGCTGCCGTCGCTGTATACGGCCCGCACGATGAACTGCTGCGTGGTATCGGCCCCTTCGAGCACGGCGGCCGGCGGGAACAAATCGACGCGCGTCACGGTGGGCACTTCGCCCGCATCGGCCGGCACTCCCGCTTCGACCCACCGCCGCAGCTTGGCGTAGTACTGGGAGTTGGCGTCGAATCGCTTACCGCCGGTGTGTGGCACGCTGCCGGTCGCTTTCTCCAGCAGCATGCTCGACTCGGGCACGGCCAGATTGATGCGGCGGGTCGGTAGCTCGCGGGTAATGCGGTAATAGTCCCCCTGCGGGTCGTAGCCAAACAGCGACAGGCGGAAGCCGTCCTTGCCGCGGGCCGCGCCGTGGCAGCTTCCCGTGTTGCAGCCGGCGCGCATAAAGACGGGCATCACGTCGAGGTGAAAGCTGATGGGGCGCTCGACCGTCGCGTCCTTCACTTCGACCGTGGCGGTCGCCTGGTGGTTCTGCCAGGTGACGGTGAGCGAAGTCTGTCCGTCGGCCAGCGGCGAGAGCGTGGCGTTTTCGACTTTGGCCAGCGAGGGATCGGCCAGCGTGGCGGTTGCCTCCGCGGTGACGTCGAGCGTTACGCCGTCGTCGCGCGTCGCCATAACCACGTAGCGCTGCCGGTCGGCGCTGCTGGTCAGATGCACGTCCGCCGGGTAAACGGCGATGCCGGTGACCTGCGGCTCCGCTCGGGCAACGGAGAATAAGACCGCCGGCAGCAACGCCGACAGTGCCAAAAGCCGGATGGCCCATGTTATGCGTTTCACGACAAACTCCCTTGCTGGACGCGACGGTCTTTTCTCGCGTTATTCTTTGCCCGATTCCGTGCCTTCGCCCGACGCCTCGCGCTCCTTCTCTCTCTGCAACCGCAACTGTTCCAAACGGCTGAGTGGCTTGGGAGGCGGAGGCGCGGCGGCCGGCGCGGGCTGAGGTTCCGGCTTGGCTTCAGGCGGCGCCTCGGCGACCTTCTGCGGAATCGGCTTGTCGACCCGCAGCTCGCCCGTGCCCAACGTGTGCGTAATCGGCTCTCCGTCGCGAATCACGATCGCACGACACACCAGCGAGTTGTACTTGCCGGGTCGCGCGTCGGCGGCGGCCTGCACCGGGAAGACCAACTCCGTGGAGTCTTTGTTGAACGCCAGCGGCTCCGGTCCCGTCGACGTGCCGGCGGGCAGACCCAGAAGCTCGACTTTCGCCTCGCCGTCGAACGCGGCCTTGTTCTCGATGTTGATCAGAACCGCCGACTGCTGGCCCTGCTCCACCGCCGCTTTCTGGAACGCGAAGTTGAAGAAGGCGTCGGCCACTTCCAGCTCGGCCATTGGGCTGGCCACCTCTACCGTACCGCCCGCGTGGCCGGCGCGGCCCATGACCACGACGGGCCACTTCTGGATCGCCGCCCCTCCGTTGGCTGAGAGCGGAATCACTGCCTCGGTCTGCCCTTCGGGAATGCTGATCGATCCCGACGCTCCCACGCCCGGCGGTGCGTAAAGCAGCGTGATGCCAATTGCCGCGTTGAACCCCTCGGCTCGCTTGGCGACAACCTTCAACTCCATCGAGCCATTGCGTACCAGCGGCACCTTGGGCTGCACGATCTCGATCGAGTAGGGCACTTCGTCGGTCACGGCGACGGCCATGCGATCCGCATCGTGCCCCCACACGTCGATGTTGTTCTGCCCGCGCACCAGCCCGGTCCGCTGGCGAAGGTGACCTTCGATCTTCAGGTTCGCGTCGGTCGGTCGGCCGACAAGATCGGCCAGTGTTCCGTCGAGGGGAGCGTCCGCAGCGGCCGAAAACAGCACGACCACGTCGCTGCGGTCGGCCGCCATGGGGACGGTCTGAAAGGTCATGCCCGCCGGCAGATCGCGAAAGTCGATCGCCAACTCGCCGCCGAAGTTGGCCCGCGACGCCGCCACCATCAGCGCCATGCGATTCGCGCGGGGCACGCTCAAGGTGACAGGCACGTACTGCTGCCGCTCGGGGAGCGACATCGTGAGCGATGGCTCGACCGGGGCGATCTCGACGCGGTAGGCAAAGTTCTCGCCTCCCTTGCCCAGGTGGTCGCGCACGACGACGTAGTACGCGCCATCGGCCGGTACGCCGAACCGCAGATAGCTGTCGGGTCCACCGCTGTCGTCGTTGGCGGCAATGGTGCCGCCATCGGCGTTGAGAATCGCCAGCACGGGATCGAGGGGCGATCGCAGCGTGTTGCGAGCCAATACGCGAATGTCAAACTGCTGCCCCTGTTTGGCGGTGAAGCGAAACGTGTCGACGTCGCCCATGTCGCCAATCACGCCCCCCATTGCCACGGGCGCCTCGCCGGCGTCGGTGGCCTGCTCGCGGGCATTGTTGGGCTCGATCTCGACCGCGTTGCGCAAGCTTGCCACTCGCAGCACGTTGGGCGACGGGGAGATGCCCTTATCGTCCTGGGCGAACAACTCGAACTCGGTGCTTCCGTCGGCGGGAAGCGTAATCTCTTTGGTGATGGGGCCCGCCGCGTCGCCCAGCAATTGTACGGAGAGCGTCTCGCCCGCGGTGCCGCCAGCGGGCAGCACGGCCGTGGGCCGGGGAAACCGTCCCACGTGCAGGCGATACACGCAAGCGCCGCTTCCCCCGTAGGCGCTTTCGCGTACTTGCACAATGTACTTGCCGTCCTCGGGAGCGATGATCGATACGAGGCAGTCCTGTCGCAACAGCGGCGCGTCGTCGCTACGGGCCAGCTCGAACCGCTCCGCGTTCAAGATGGCGACGTAGGGATCGAAGAACGTCAGCCCCAGGCGGATGCCCTCGAGTTCGGCCGTGACCCGCTCTCCCTTCTTCGCTTCGACGACGTAGTAGTCGACGTCCTCATTCTCCACGACGCCCCCCACCGTCACATCCAAGGGAATCGCCTGCGGCGAGGCGAACTCGCTGTTGGGCTCGACCTCCTGCACCACGGGCAGCGCCCCCACGCTGAATGTGCGCAGTTCGCTGATGCCCGTGGCGGTCCGCACGCGAACCGCGTGGATACCCAGCGGGCAATCGGCGGCGACTTGCAGCTTCGCCTTCACCGCCGCGTCCGAAGCTTCGAGGCTCGCGACCGTAATGCCCGGGCGGTAAAAGAGCAGCTCCTGGGCATCGGCCAGTCGGGCGCCGCTGAAGATCACCTCGACTTCGCCGCCGCGCTGAAACCCGATCGGCGAAATGCCCCCCAGCGACGGCTGCACTGCCGCGGCGCCGCGCGCCCCGAGGCACGCCGCCAACACCGCAACCGCCGCGATGGCGAATCGTCGTGATGTCTGTCGCTCGTCAGATTTCATGGCGGTGTCGGCCCCTCTTCAAAAAATAGTAACCCGAAGCGTAAGCGAGGAAGCTCCAATCGTAAGCGCGAAGCGTAAGCGAGTGAGCTTCATCGCAATGCGAAGCGTAAGGCTCGGATGATGTCACAAGTGTGCACGACGAAGCGCGCCCTCGCTAACGCTTCGGGTTTTGATTCCTTCGCTGGCGGATCAGGCTTCCAAACCGCGGAGCGTTCCCCACGGTGTGCGTCAGGCCAGCAGATTCGTCAGTACGTCGCCACCCTTGACGATCTCGATCGGACGGTCGCCCGGCGCCATCAGCTCGCTGTCGGCGACGATGCCAAGCTGGTGGTACACGGTGGTGGCCAGATCGGCGGGCGAAACCGGGTCGATCTCCGGCTCCGAGGCGGTGGCGTTCGAGGCGCCGTACATCGTGCCCCCTTGGACCCCGCCGCCGGCCAGCATCACGCTGAACACCTTGGGCCAGTGGTCGCGCCCCGCGTTGCCGTTGATCTTGGGCGTACGGCCAAACTCGCTCGACACCATGATCAGCGTTGTCGCCAGCAGTCCGTTGCGGTCCAAGTCGCGGATCAAGGTCGAAAGCGCCTGGTCGAGAGCGGGCATCTGGCCGCGCATTCCGCCGGTGACCTGGTTGTGCATGTCCCAGCCGCCGTAGGTGAGCGTGACCAGCCGCACGCCCGCCGCCACCAGCCGCCGGGCCATCAGCATCCGCTGCCCCGCCGCGTTGCGGCCGTATTCGTCGCGAATCGCGTCGGGCTCGGCCGCGATGTTGAACGCCTCGCGGGCCTGCTGCGAGCTGATCAAGCTGTACGCCCGTTCATAAAACGTGTTCATGGCGCCGACGTTGTCCGACTTGTCGCGTCGCGCGAAGTGCTCGTTAACCGCTTCGAGCGCACTACGCCGCCGTGCCGATCGCGCCTCGTCGACACCACCGGGCAAATTCAGATCGCGCACCTGGAATCCGCCATCCGCCGGATCGGAACCGAGACTGAACGGCGCAAACGACGAGCTCAAGTAACCGCTGCCGGCGAACTCATTGGGCTGGCCGGGAATACACACGTACGGTGGCAGATTATTCCGCGGGCCGTATTCGTGGCTTACCACGCTCCCCATGCTGGGGAAGATGATGGCCGGGCTCGGCTTGTAGCCCGTGAACATGTTGTGCGTGCCGCGCTCGTGGGCGGCCTCGCCATGCGTGAGCGAGCGAATGACGCAGATTTTGTCGGCGACTTGCGCGAGCTTTGGCAGCGTCTCGCACAGCACTTCGCCGGTGTTGGTTTTCACCACGCCCAGCTCGCCGCGATATTCGATGGGCGCGTAGGGCTTGGGGTCGAACGATTCCTGGTGTGCCATGCCGCCGGGCAGATAGATGTGGATGACGCTCTGGGCCTTGGCCTCCAAAAAGTCGTAGTGCTTCTGCTCGGCGCGGGCCTCGCGAAGCCGCAGTAGATCGGCCAATGTCAGCCCCAGGCCGGCGACTCCGCCGACCGTGAGAAAGCCACGGCGACTCAATCGGTTACCTGCGCATCTCATCAAATAGTCTCCCCATCGCGCTCCACGGCCGCGCAAGCGCGGTCCTACATCCGCGAGGACTTGCGGGCGGCGCACGCATCGGCGGCGCGATGCCGGCGTGCAAAAGGCGTGGTAAGTAAGGCGGGTTGTTTCAGGCGGGTAGTGTGCCGCGGCAAAGTCGGCTGCGGCGCTAGTCGCACGTTGGGCAAGGCCATTCCCACACTCTGCGAGTCTGGCCAGCCTTCTCGCACTGTGCTTGAGAATAACGACCCCGCGACTGGCTGTCAAAACCCACTAACCCCACAGGGACCCCCGCTTAGGGGGGGACTGGCGGGCGGGATCGCTCTTAGCGGCGGGCCGCGCGGCGTCGGTCAGAAATGGCCCCCGGCGGGGAATGCCCCCCGACCAGTATTTACCCAGAAACGCCGCCGGCCCGGGGCATGGCCCGGATGCGCCAAGTCGCCGCGGCGGCGTTATACTCAATCAGAAACTGCAACGACGAAGGCATTCGACGATTTCCAACGTCACTCGCATCCTGTCGCAAATTGATTCCGGCGACCCGTCGGCGGCCGAGCAACTCTTGCCATTGGTATACGAAGAGCTGCGCAAGCTGGCGGCGTCGCGACTCGTACACGAAAAGCCCGGTCAGACGCTGCAAGCCACGGCCCTGGTTCACGAGGCGTATATCCGACTCGTCGATGGCGAGCGAGCCCAGCACTGGAACAACCGCGGCCATTTCTTCGCCGCGGCGGCTGAGGCCATGCGCCGCATTCTGATCGAAGCAGCCCGCGGCAAGGCACGCGTGAAGCGCGGCGGCGACTGGCGGCGCGTCGATTTCGAGAAGCTCGACGTGGCGTCCTCCATTTCTCCCGATCAACTCATCGACCTGGACGAAGCGCTTGCCCGGCTGGCGGCACTGGACCACCTTGCCGGCGAACTGGTCAAGCTTCGTTACTTCGGCGGTCTGGCCCTCGACGAGGCCGCTGCGGCCCTGAATGTCTCGCCGGCAACGGCTTATCGGCATTGGGCTTACGCTCGAGCGTGGCTGTTCAGCGAATTGCTGAAAGAGTCGTAACAGCCGGCGGTTTTTCGCCTGTCGTGAGAAAGTGCACCATGTTTTATCGCACTGGCTAGTAGAGGCGATTGCGCCCTGGTCATGACGACGCGCCGTTTCGGAGCGATTCGTCGGCGGTTGGGCAATCCCAAGTGAGGACTCTATGAACGCGACCGAAGACCAAGCCAAATCGATCTTCCTTGCCGCGCTGGAGCGCGAGCCCGACCAGTGGCCCGCCTACCTCGACGAGGCCTGTGGCGGCGACGCTCCGCTGCGTGCGCGGGTCGGGGAGTTGCTGCGCGCTCATCGCGAGATGGGAAGCATCGACGAAGGCGGCGCCGGTGCGGCGGCCGTCGCCACGCTCGACGAACCGATGCGGGAAT
>Ga0315553_10001765_pt1 | contig 17734 bp, 12 predicted proteins | sample SalMarSW160140MG_FD_203099 | JGI IMG/M metagenome (GOLD analysis project Ga0315553, IMG submission 203099) | Salt marsh sediment microbial communities from the Plum Island Ecosystem LTER, Massachusetts, United States - Salt Marsh Sediment SW1601-40 ... | reverse complement strand
CAACGGAACGACCATCGTTAACCGTATGGCACAGGTCGCTAAAATCGCACATCGAAGACAGCTCAAAAAACTAACAGATGAGCACAAGGATAAAAATACAGCAGAACATAGCTAATCCTCTATACATGCACAGCTTTCTTTAGGGCAAAAGATGAAGATAGTGTTTCTCGGCAGTGGTGAATTTGGTATTGAGTGCCTGGATACTCTGATTCTGTCGAACCATAGCCTGCGATTTATTGTAACCCAGCCCCCGCATTTGGCCGGCAGAGGCAGAAAGCAAAGCTCCACACCGGTAGCCCGCTGGGCAGATTCCCATTCGATAGCTTTTGTTGAAACAGATAACGTAAATACGCCGCAGAGCATCGCCAGGATTGCCGAGTACGAGCCGGATTTGATTTTGGTGATTGCGTTCGGCCAGAAAGTCGGCAATGAGCTGATAGAGATGCCGCCCAAAGGTGCTATTAATGTCCACGCATCTTTGCTGCCGAAACTCAGAGGAGCAGCGCCGATAAACTGGGCAATAATTAACGGCGAAGTCCAAACTGGTATCAGCATCATTACCCTGGTTGATAAAATGGATGCTGGCAAAGTCCTGGCACAGTCACGGACTAAGATTGCCCCTGACGAAACAGCCGGCGATTTGCATGACAGGTTGGCGGAAATGGCGGCGCCACTGCTGCTGGATACGCTCGACCGGATTGAGGCCGGGACAGCAAGCTACACCGAGCAGGACCATTCCAAAGCTACCCTTGCGTCCAAGCTGAAGAAATCCGATGGGTTTCTTGACTTCAAAGAGCCGGCTGAGCTGTTGGAGCGAAAGATACGCGGCTTTTGGCCCTGGCCCGGTGCTTCGGCGACTTATGTCTCGAAAGGAACAAACAAATCGACTCGTGTAACTATCGCAGCAGCCGAGGTTGTCGATGCCTCAAATCCGGCCGGTTTGGCTGTGGGTGAGCTTGACGGGGACCTAAACTTAATCTGCGGCGTCGGTGCCCTGAGGATTACAAAAATCAAGCCGGCTGCTTCCGGCCTTATGGATTTTGCAGATTTCGTTAACGGCCGGCGAACCCAGCCCGGAGATATGTTTGTGAAGATAGATAAGTAAGATATGCCCGGCCAAAAGCCAAAAACCGCACGTGCTATCGCAGTGGATGTCCTGAGGCAGTTCGACCCAAAACGAAATTATGCCAGTCCAATCCTGAACACACTATTAGCCAGGACGCAGGAAAAACGACGCGCTACCGACCTTGTCTTTGGATGTGTAAGGAATCGCCCCGCCATCGACACCGTGATAGCTAAATTTGCTGATTGTCCCGCCCAAAGAATACCTGCCAGACTGATTAATATCATCCGGGTTGCCGTATACGAGCTTATCTATTCGCCTGCAACGCCGGAGTATTCGATTGTCAACGAAGCAGTCGAGAACGCCAAAGCTGTCGGCGGCAGAAAACAGACCGGCTTTGTAAATGCTGTCCTGCGCCAAATCAACAGGCACATAACCAATCGGAATATCCTGCTTAAAGAGGCCGATGCCGGAAAGACACTTCCGCAAGCGCCTGAGACCGGCTGTGAATTCGACAGCAGCTTCTTGCCGGAGCCGACAACTTCGCAAAGCGATTATCTAAGTGCGGCCTTTTCACTGCCCCAATGGCTAATAACCGATTGGCTTGGGAAATTCGGCCCCGAACAAACTCGGCAGATTTGTTTTGCATCCAACCGCAGCCCGAGTATTTACCTCAGGCCAAACAGCTTAAAGACCACGACACAGCAGTTAGTTGAAAAGCTTCGTCAGGGGGACGTTGATGTTGAGACGACTACCGACAAAACAATGATAAAAATCAAAGCTGCCAGGGCGGTAACAGAGCTTGTTGGTTTTGAAGAAGGCTTGTTTGTCGTACAGGACGTGACGGCTTCGCAGGCGGTAAGGATTTTGGCGCCGCAGACGGGCTGGAAAATACTCGATCTCTGTGCTGCTCCGGGAGTAAAAACAACACAGTTGGCGGAGACTGCTGCTGATTCAGCAATAATTATTGCGACCGATATCGACTCCGAACGGCTTCGAAAGGTAAAAGAAAACACTGCCAGGCTCGGCATAAACAGCGTGAAAATCGTTACTTATGAGGACATCGAAATGCAAGCCGCTAAGATTGGACCTTTCGATGCGGTTTTACTTGATGTGCCGTGCTCAAATACAGGCGTGCTCGCAAAGCGCATTGAGGCCCGCTATCGGGTCAATCCGAATACAATAGGCAAGTTAGCAAAAATACAGAGCGAGCTGCTCGCCACTTCGGCGACGTTGGTAAAACCGCAGGGAAAAATCTGCTACAGCACATGCAGCATTCAGAGCTGCGAGAACAGCGAACTTGTTAAGGATTTTTTGTTGCGCTATCGCAGCTTCGAACTCGAATCTGAAAAACTGATACTCCCATCAGCTGAAGACTTTGACTATGACGGTGGCTATATCGCAATTATCACAAGGCACCATTAAGGCCCTAGTGTTGAGTACTTAGCTAACTTAGAACTCAAGATTCAAAAAAATTACACTTTGCGCCTTTGGTGTCGGTTTCGTTATACAGTCTGGTTGTCACTTTGGGGGGTTTGTGCAAAACGGAGATACGTTTTATCGACCATTATCACAAACCCAGTCCACAAGGTTTCCACAAAACCGACTTACATCGTGCAAAACTTGTTGAGAAGATATTTTTTTTGTACGCAAAGTCAATGATGGTAACAGCCTCTATTAAGTGGAAAAGAAATTCCATAAAACGGTATTGATTTGCTTTGCTGTCGCTTGATAATGACTTCCGACGCATTTAATTTTTACTAAATCGTCAGGTTGTCTTTTTTGAAATTTTCGAAAGTCATAATACGGTAACCTTCGGTCAACAGGAGAGTGTCGATGCGGGGTGCAATCACGGATGAGCATTCGAACCCCACTTTGCAACAAGAGGCAAAACAACAGCGCCAGCCTAAAGACATTCAGGTGCGTTCAGGGGCCGAATCCGCCCGCACAGCGGAAGCCGAACGCGCTATAGGCGAGGCCCTTGCCCTTGACGTCGGTTCTAAAAAGTACCAGATATGGTTTAAGGATTCGACCAGATTCACACTTGTGCCTCCGCACAAAGGCGACCCCAGCGGATACCTGAAGATTGGTGTTCCAAACCTTTTCATAGCGGGCTGGATTGAGAATCACTTTTCAGAGCAAATCAGCCAGGCCGTTCGCTCTGTTACCGGGGCCAATCCGAAGATTAGCTTTGCTGTGGACCAGGGGCTTTCCGGCAATATTCAGCGAACACAACTTGATTCGCAAGCGGAACTTATAGAAAAAACCCTGAATCAACGGCACGACCGCAGAGCCGGGATTCGCCCGCCTTCGGGAAAAAAGCTAAAGCTGTCTCTGGATACGTTCGTTGTCGGCCCGTCAAACGAACTGGCCTACAGCGCCGCAAAGGCTGTTGTCAAAGAGAAGCAAAGCCCTTTCAATCCGTTGTTTATTCATGGAGGCTATGGTCTTGGCAAAACACATCTGCTCCAGGGGATTTGCTGTGAGCTCAGAAGGACCCGGCCCGAAGCTAATTGGCTCTATCTGTCGGCGGAGGATTTTGCCAACCAGTTCGTGCTGGCACTGAAGACGAAAAAGCTTGAGGCCTTTCGACGTCGGATGCGACGGACGGATTTATTGGCCATCGACGATATTCACTTCCTGGCCAATAAGCCTTCAACACAGGAAGAATTTCTGTATACCTTCAATACAATCAATCTGGCAGGCAGGCAGGTTGTTATGGTTTCCGATGCGCATCCGAAGTTGATAACGCAACTATCGGAGAAACTGGTTAACCGTTTTGTTTCGGGAATGGTTGTTAAGATTGAACCGCCTGATTTACGCACTCGCTGCCAAATCTGCAGACAGTTCGCAACAAATATAAAAACCAAAAGCTCCGAGGTGCCTGAAAGTGTAATAAGGTATATCGCCAGTAATCTGCGTAATAATGTGCGGGAACTGGAAGGAGCTTTACTGAAAGTAATTGCCTACTCGGCACTGCAAAACAGCAGGATTAGCCTCTCTATGGCGCAGGCGGTTCTGGCCGAACATCTCGAAAGATGCGACCCGATAGTGCACGTCTCGGATATTGAATCAGCCGTAGCCACCTATTTTGGGATAACACCGGCCAATATACACTCTTCCAAAAAAGATAAAACACTGGTTCTGGCCAGGCGCTTTAGTATGTATCTGACCAGAAAACACACCAAGATGTCGTCCGCAGAGATTGGTAGAGTTATGGGCAACAAAAATCACGCTACCGTGCTTGTGGCATGTAAAGAAATCGAGAGTTTGATTGAGCGAAATGCAGAGATTCGCTGGCAGGGCCCCGTGGGCAACAAAGTCGCTAAAGCCAGAACTGTACTTGCCAGTCTCGAAGCCAGACTCTGAACATTAGCTTTTCTGCCCACACCAGTGCTTCACTCTCCGAACGTTCCATGCTGACCATTCGCTCCTTTGCGCCGGCTGCCGATGAGCGGGGACCAACTTCATATAGTTCTCCGGCACGGTCGAAGGCGTGGCCCTGAAAATGGCGACATTAGACTGGATTATAATCCATCGCTCCTTTGTCCGTCTTTATGCGATTGGATGGTTGGTTGTACTGCTTCCTTCACCTGATATTCTATCTTTCCCGGGTAACCGGCCACGACGCTCATCAGATCGGAACCGTCTTGGACCGTTCCCCTCGGGACTGCGCTATAGGGGATGCCCCAGGTCTTGAACCGTCTGCCGACTGCCTCACCGAACCATTTAAGCTCAACCTCAATCTCCTTGCCGGAGTTCTGCAGTTCCGTCAGTTGCCGGTTAAGAGTCCGTGTGGCCATGATCTCCCAGTCAAGGTGTATGGCCGCCACGGTGAGGGCATTTATCATGAGGATAGCGACCAGCACCCAAGCCATGCGCATCTGGATGCGGGAGCGCGAGCTGAAAAAGATTGCGATTACCGGCAGGATGGGTATCCACCACATCTGCGGCCCGTATCTCGCCCACCATGTGTGGAGACTGGCCGACAACGAGAGTATAAGGGTGACATACCCCAGGAGCAGCAGTTCCCGGGTCCGGTCCTTGAACAATACCCAACCCGCCAACGGAAGGCTGAGCAACAGGGCCCCGCTGAAGAACGGCCCGAATCCGGCGACGCGGGGTTCATGAGTACTATACACAATGAGTTTCCTGAGAGGCACCATAAAGGGCCACATCAGGCGGGCGTTCTGGCCGTCGTTGTAGGGTTGCACACCAGGTTGGCCGAAGAGAGCCAATCCGTGGCGCACAAAGCGATTGCGGCCCAGCATGTTGTGTGGCGTCTCATACTTCTCGATTCCTTCGTTGCCTTGCTGAGCGAGGCTCGGATATGTCTTGGTCCCCATGTAGGGGTAGAACGGATGCCCGCGGTGAATGGTGTTGGTGATATAGGGATTGTATCCGAAGACGACGGTCCCCAGGAAGATGGCTCCCAGGTTCAATCCCACGAAGCGCCAAAGCAGGTCACGTCGCTTGAAAAGGCAATAGAGTCCCGCTCCTACAGTGATGAAACAGAGAAAGACCAGGCCGGTTAACTTGGAGTTGATGCTACAGATGACTGCGCTCAGGCCCACAAAGATTACCAGCCGGCTGGCACGGCGGAATGCGCTGAACAGGACCGCTGTATAACAGGCCAGGTAGCATACCATCAGGCCGTCCACCATAAACGCGAGGACCTGGGTAGTCACCACGGGATTCAGTGCAGCCAGGGCACCGACTGCCACGGCTCGCCCACGACGCATCCCTGCATCGAGGCAGGCCGCAAGGACCGCCAGGAACGCTGCGTCCAAGGCCAGCCAGGTTACGAATTTGCCGCTTTCAATGTGCCCTGTGGTGACCATCATGGCTGTGCTCATGTACCAGAGCCCCTTGGCGTAGTGACGTATCCAGAGCTGAATATCGTTTGCGAAGGTCTGCATTGGGGTCTTCAATGGACTCCAGCCCTCGGCCATGCGGTAGATCCCCACTTGCTGATACCACTGACCATCCCAGGACAAATCATAGAACACCGAAGCTACAACGATCGCCAGAACCGTCAGGGCGAAGCTCAGCTCAAGCGGCCAGAGACGCATGCGACCGCAAAGGCCTTCCCGTTTGCCCAGTTGGTCGACGATGATAAGGGCTCCAGCAAAGGCCACCGGAACCACGAAGGGCAAGGCCTTATGGCTAGTCAGGAAACACACCATGACTCCGAGGTGCGTTAGACAGAGAAAGCCCAGGAGCATGGCCGCCGTAGTCCAGGCTATGGTTGAGAGACGTTGATCGGATATAACGGTCTCGGGTGCCAATGAATCGGATTTCATGCAGGCGAGGCCCTGGCTCATTTTCCTTTCCTGTCTTGATCCGCAGTGAGGTTTCGGACCGAGGCGTTGGGATCCAGGAGCGCGGTCGGCGCTTGCCTCCAGTAGATATCGCCATTGACTGAAGAGAACCAATACTTGCCATCTGGAGAAATGTTCGGTACATCATCGATGCCGGGGGTATTTACGGTCGGCCCCAGATTCCTGGGAGAGGACCATGTCCCGTCATTGTTTCTAAAGGCGATGTAGATGTCCGTCCCTCCGTATCCGCCCGGTCGATTGGATTCAAAGAGTAGATATCTTTCATCTGGATCAACGGTCGGACGGACCTCATTGTATTCGGTGCTGATCGGAGGTCCCAAGATGACCGGCTCGGCGTATTTACCGTCGATCAGCCTGGCGACGTAGATGTCACCGACTTGTTTGGGTTCTTTGAGAAAATCCCAGTAAAGGAAATACACAGAGCCGTTCCGGGCGACCGAAGGATGGAATTCCATCATGAGACCCCCTCCCATGTCAATCACACTTTCAGGCTCTGACCAGCTGTCTCCTTCCTTTCTACTTCTCCACAGACTATAACATCGAATATCTGATTTCCCTCGACTGGTTGAAAAATAGAGGTATTGGCCATCCGGAGAGAAAACTGCTTGCGTGGCCCCATCGTCCTTTAGAAAGGAGGCTGGCTCCGGCAGGGACCATTTATCACCTTGCCGTTTCATGTGCATAATCTTGCTGTGAGGCCAGCCACTTTTTGTGAAGAATAGCTCGTCGCCTTTCGGCGATAGAGACAGGGACCGTTCTCTTGAACCCCTGACCGAGATGATTCCGGGGGCAAATACTTCAGGGACCGGTCCCGGTGGGTCTTGGCCCAGATAAGGTCCGGACATTTTTTCGGCGCTCCATGTATGGGCCGCCGTTAACAGAATAACTGTATAGACAATTGGAAACGAGTACTTTACCATAATAAACTACTTAGTTTGTTTTGATTAGTTTACCTTCGTCTTGTGGTTCTGCCGCGGCCTCGGGTACGCTGGTCTGGCCTTTGCTCTTGTCGCTGCTCTTCCCTTTGCTCTTGTCTTATCTGTCTTCTTTCTTCCTGTAGTTCTTCCAGAAGTGTCTCAAGTCGCAGGCTTTTGCTCAATAACAGACCGTCAATTACTGCGGTCGTCTTTTCCGCCCCCTCTTCGACAGCGAACTTTCGTATGAAAGCAAGCTCTGCCTCGAGTTGGCTATATACCTCTCTTGCCAGAGTTGTTCTATTGTCTGTTCTTCTCACCAGCCACACACGTTGCTCTTCTCTGTTGTTGTTCTCCAGTGCATCCAGTTCCTCCTGGAGGCCTTCGAAGTTGCTGATCCTGGTTTTAATCTCGTTCGGGTCAGCGAGTATATCTAACTGAGTCTCCGGCCTGGCGACAGCGTTCCCTCTGCCTCTGGCATTCGGGTCCATATTTGGCCTCTCCGGCAATCTTCGAAAACGAGGAGCCTCATTCTGTTCCGCTGCAAAACTGGCGACAAAACCCAAAGTAACAGCAAGCAGAATCGCGATTGAAATAAGCATACCTTTCATAATAAAATCTCCACGATTTTGTTAATATTGTACAAAATAAGTCAGTTTTTTTAGCTAACTATACATACGTTATACGCAAATATGCACATATTATACGTGAATATGTATAAATTATACGTAAAATTACATAGGTTTCTGGCGTGAAAACGCTCAGAATCACAATTTTTTTGAGCGTTTCTTGTCAGATTTGTTCCATAGATGCCAGCCCAAGCTTTTCTGCGATACTTTCAAATTCGTCCAGAGAATAAAATTCGATGATTATTCTGCCTCGTTGGCCGTTTTTTCGAGTCTCAATACCTACTTTGGTGCCGAGCTGACTGCCGAGTTTGTTCTCTAAGTCCAGGATATGGGGTGGTTTTGAGCGAACAGTTGTCTTTGCCTGGTCGGTGGTGGTAAGGTACCTCCGGACAAGCCTTTCCACCTCGCGGACACTAAGTCGTCCGGCCAGTGCCCTGTTAGCCAGCTTTCGTCGGAGTTCATCGGTAGGCAGAGCAAGCATTGCACGGACGTGGCCCATGGTCAGCTGACCGTCGGTTAACATCTGCTTAACTTCTTGGGGCAAGTCCAGTATCCGCAAATGGTTAGCGATGACAGAACGGTTTTCGCCGAGCCGTTCCGCGGCCTGGGCCTGAGTCAGAGAAAATGTGTTTATATAGTTTTGATAGGCCCGTGCACGTTCGATGGGATTGAGGTCGGCCCGGTGGATGTTCTCAACCAGTGCCCATTCCAGTAGCTGTTCATCGGTTGCTTCACGTACCAAAGCGGGTATGGTTTTTAGCGAGGCCAACTGTGTGGCTCTGAACCGCCTTTCTCCGGCGATTAACTGATACCCGGATTCAACCTGACGGACGATTATTGGCTGAATTACACCGTTAGCTTTGATGGACTCGGCCAAATCTGCCAGGTCCTGCTCATCCCATACTGTGCGTGCCTGGTAGGGATTTGCTGATATGGCTTCTATGCTGATTTCCTGCAGTGAATCACGTAACTGGCTGTCTGGAGGGAAGTTAGGAGCTGCTGCAGCGTCAGACGCCAGCCCTTCCGCCTCTACATCAACGATTGTTGTAGGGCCTAAAAGGGACTCAAGACCTCTGCCGAGATGTCTTGTTTTTTCTTTTTTTACATTGGCCATAATGTGCTCCTTAACAGCCCGTATAAGAGACGACCCAGTGCTGAGCCAATTTTAGCCCATCTTTAGATGCGAACCCAAGTGATATTTCGGATTTTTTCCTCAAATTCTGTAACTTTGTTGCAGTTTTGGTATTGTTTGTCGAGTTTCGAATTTCCAAAGTAACGACCCAATTTGGCCTGTAATCAAAGACAAGGCCGATGGTGGCTGCACTCTACATAGTATACCGCATACGGTGCAGATAATAAACTTGAATCAGCCACGCTTTTTCACGTGGCTTTTTCCATCAAGGCCCTTTTTGGGCTTTCTTGCCTGTAATTTTTCTGCATCCAGGGCAAAAATATCTCCCTTATAACTGGCTGAACCTGCCTGTTTAATGCGAGAAAAACTGTTTACAGGCGATGTTTTTTGAGGTAAACTATTATGGCAACAGCAATAAAGTGAAACATTCCAATTTTACTGGTTGGCCATTTACATTTTTGGTTGAAATTACGGAACCCTAAATGACCAGTTTGTTAGAGCAAGTTAATTGTCCGGATGACCTGAAGAGACTCTCGGAGCAGCAGTTAAAGGATTTGGCTGGCCAGATAAGGCAGTTTATTCTCGATTCGGTTAGTAAAAGAGGCGGGCATTTGGCCAGCAATCTTGGTGTAGTGGAATTGACGCTGGCACTGCATTATGTCTTTGATTTCAAAGAGGACAGGCTGTTGTGGGACGTCGGCCACCAGTGTTATACGCATAAAATCATCACTGGCAGGAAAGACAAATTTGAGCACCTTCGCCATATTGATGGGATAAGCGGATTTCCCAATCCTGCGGAGAGTATATATGACCAGTTCGCCGTCGGTCATGCGGGAACCTCGATAGCGACGGCAATAGGACTGGCCCTGGGCGAAGAGTTGAAGATAAAAAATGATAAGTCAAAAAGCGAACTACAACGTGCTGGAGAACAGACTCCGGAGAAGAGCAAGATTGTGGCGGTGGTCGGAGATGCCAGCATTGTTAACGGCACTTCTTTTGAGGCGCTAAATAATCTTGGGCTGGTCAGGAGGCAGTTACTAATTGTACTCAATGATAACTCGATGGCAATCGACACAACCGTCGGTGCGGTGGCGAAGTACTTTGCCAAGGTTCGGTTGAGCCAGACCTATGAGGATTTGCGCAAGACCACCAACAATATTCTTGATCGTTTGCCTGTCATCGGCAAGAGCGTTGAGGGGGCGGTCGAGAGGATTAAGAAAAGTATCCGGATGGTTCTACCAGCCAGCCAGATGTTCGAGAGCTTGAATATTCCATACTTTGGTCCGGTTGACGGTCACGATATTGACTCACTTATACAATTATTCGGAGCGTTGGGTCAATTGGAGCACCCGGCGATTCTACATGTTTACACTAAGAAGGGCAAAGGTTTCCGTCCGGCTGACTCCGGTCCCAGCAGGTTTCATTCGACCGGGCCATTCAAGATAAACGGTGACGCTGTTGAGGTTAGTTCGGAGAAGAGCAGGCCCAGTTTTACGGATGTGTTCGGGAGGCAACTGACAGAACTGGCCGAGTCTGACGAAAGAATCGTCGCCATAACATCGGCTATGTGTGATGGTACAGGGCTGATGGAATTTAGCAAGAGATTCAGTGACAGGTTCTATGATGTGGGCATTGCCGAGGGCGCAGCTGTGGATATTGCAGCGGGCTTAGCCAAGGTCGGCTTAAAGCCGGTAGTTTGTATCTATTCAACCTTTTTGCAGCGAAGCTTTGACCAGATAATTCAGGAGGTGGCGTTGCAAAATTTGCCGGTTGTTTTTTGTATCGACAGGGCGGGGTTTGTTGGTCCGGATGGTCCGACGCATCATGGACTGATGGACATTGGTTTTTTGCGGATGCTGCCGAATGTGGTGCTGACGGCGCCTGCGAATGAAATTGAAATGAAGCTGGCTTTGGAATTTGCTTTAGGCGAAGACAGGCCCGTAGTTGTTAGGTACCCTAAAGACCTTGTTCCGCAGGCCGAGTTTGTCAGGGCCGCCTGTGCAAGGCCATTTAAGCTGGGCGAAAGCGTGGTTGTTAAAAAGGCAAAGGATGCGGCTATTGCGATAGTGAGTTACGGCAGCGTTTTGGCAGAGGCGTTGAAAGCAGCCAAATTGTTGGCTAAAGAAAGGATTGCTGTTGATGTGATTAATGGGCGGTTTGCTGCCCCTGTTGACGAGAAGATTGTCTCTTTGCTGGAGGCGGGCAAGAGCATAATCACTGTCGAGGATCACTCCATCGCGTGTGGATTCGGCTCGGCTGTTCTCGAGTTGGCAGCAGCGAAAACAGTGGACGGTGAAAAGCTAAAAGCCATTCGGTTACTAGGCGTACCGGCGAGGTTTATAGGACACAGTTCCCGAAACTATCAGCTTATGGAGGCTGGTATAAATGCCGATGAAATAGTACGGGCAGCAAGGGAAATGCTGTGATTATGGAGATACGAGCCCCGTTGTGAATTGCGGGACGGGGTTGGACTATGGAAAGTGAGTAAAATTCTGAGGGGCACGATGCAAAATACGAAGTTGTCCAGGCTGGTTGTTTTAGGCGACCCGGAAAAGAAGCCGGTATCTGAGGCGATTGAGGAATTTACAAACTTTATAAAAGCCAAGGCCCAGGTGATTGCCACTTGTTGCATTGAGGACTGTAAGGCTGAAGTTTTGGGGGAATGCGATTTTGCGGTAGTTTTCGGTGGCGATGGGAGCATTATCTCGGCTGCAAGGAATTTGAGCCGAGCGGCTGTGCCGGTGATAGGTGTTAATCTTGGCAAACTTGGTTTCCTGGCGGAGTTCAGCATTAGTGAACTTAAGGACTTTTTTGATGATATAGTTCAAGGTGCGGCGCCAATAGAGAAGCGCATGATGCTCGACTGTAGAGTTTTAAGGGATGGTCGAGAAAAGTTTGACTCGTTGGCTGTCAACGACATTTTTGTCACGGCCGGGCCGCCTTTTAGGATGATTGAGTTGAAGATTGTGGTTGATGGTCAGCCGTTGGCGGGTTGTGTTAGTGATGGCCTTGTGATATCCACGCCAACCGGCTCGACGGCTTATAATCTTTCCGCTGGCGGGCCGATACTGGTTGGGTCAATGGAAGCAATGGTTATTACGCCGATTTGTCCGCATTCACTGAGCTTTCGGCCTATAGTTATCAAGGCCGACAGTACGGTGGAGGTCCTGGGTACGCAGCTCAATGAAGGCACGACCGTTTCGATCGATGGCCAGGTTTCGCTCAAGCTCTCGACCGACGATTTGGTAAGGGTCGAGAGGCAGAGCAGCGATTTTCTGATAGTGAATAATCCGCTGCGGACACGCTGGGATACGTTGGCGACAAAGCTTAGTTGGGCTGAAAAACCCAGATATAAGATGAACCAGGTTCTGCAGGGTTCCCGCAAGTCGGGGACACAAAAAGGGAAGTTTGGAAGTCCTCTTCCGTAGATCGCAAAACGGGAACTCAAGTTGGTACTGCGAAGGAAGATGGAGATATTATGAAGAATTGGCTATTAGTTATTATGGCGGTAGTATTTTTTGGCGCTTTATCCGGAACGGGCTGGTCGGTTGAGGATTATGGCATCAGGAATCCTATCGGCCCGGGGACAGTTCCGCCGAGCAGTTATAGTAGTGGCCTAAGTCAGACTCCCACCCCGATGGATACCAGCGGCAACCTGATGGTTACCGGGAATGTAGGAGGCGGTAAGCACTTTCGCGGCTCTGTGCCCTACGGGGCGACTACGGATTTTAGAGAGCCACTTGAGTCGTCGTCGCTTGATCCTTTTTTGAGGTATTCGACTGCGCCAAGGGGTGTTGACCGTTATGCGGGTGGTTACACACCGTTTTATTCACCTACGGGAACAGTAACCGTCACCCAAGTTGGTTACCCTGGGGTTATTATGCCGACGAGTACAAAAATCAGTGGGCGTGTGCCTTTGCAGGAAGTTGGACTTCCAACGGGCGGACTTGCTCTTGGAGCTGTGCCGGGGCAGCAGGGTTTTCCAAGTTGGGATGTTTCCGCTGCTGAGATGAGGTTGCTGAGTTCCTACGAAGTGGGTGCACGGCCGATGTCACGGACACCGCAAGAGCTGAAAAAGATGATTTCTAATGAACTGGCCGACGTGCTGCCGGAAAGCGTGACCACTGTACAACCGAGGAGCACAAAGCTGAGGGCTGGGCAGTACCGGGACATGTTATTGGAAAGGACCGAGTCTCAATCTTCGGAAAAGGGCCAATGGGACCTAAGCGCAAACGCATTGAAGGAGGTGGACGAATTAAAACAAAGCGTGCCGATGCAGGAAACCATCGCCGAGGATGAGTCTTTGCATCGAGCCTTTCCCAGTCTTCGCGAGGACAAGTCTGAAGTTGTTAAAGCGGAGGTGGGATTGCAACCATTAACGGGAATTGAGTCGAGTGTCCCTACAGAACAGGGTTCCAGCGTGGCAGTTGAGCAATTTGAAACGCAGAGGTCTCAAGAGCCTACGAGCAAAGGGTTTGCTACACGTTCTCTGTTACCCAACCTCTCAACAAAGACAGATTCATCCCTGCCTTCACAGAATTGGGAGCGGATTTACCGTTCAAGGACTGGAAGTGGAGACGGTCTTGCGAAGGAGCAGCTCGATGCTTATGAGCGCGTGAAACAGCAGCTCAATGCAGCAGGGATGCCCAAGACCGGTTTCGGGACTCAGAATGCTGACTGGCAAGACAAACAAGGTCAACAGGATTACCAAGCAGAAAGTTCTCAAAAGAAAAGCCAGTTTTCCATGGGTGGTCTTTCCTCTCTGTCGGAAGGGCTTTCCAGACTCCCTGGTACAAGAGAGGGTGTTTTGAATTCCTCTGCGTTGGAAATAGCCGCCGAGGCTAAAACTATTCGTGGTGAACACGAGACGTTGGAGTCTTTTTTTGAGGGTAAGTTCAATTGGTGCATCAAGGCTGCAGAGCTTTATCTAAAACAGGGCAAGTACTATCGGGCTGCGGATGCTTATAGTCTGGCTGCTATTTACAAACCGACAGAGTCGCTTGCGTATGCGGGGAAGAGCGTGGCTCTGTTTGCCGCCGGCGAGTATATAAGCAGTGCTCTGTTTCTTTCCAGGGCTCTGGAGATTTCACCCGAGTACGCAAAACTTAAAATCGACCTTGTTTCCATGCTGGGCAGCAAGGACAAGCTCGAAAGCAGGATAGCTGATATTAAGGAATGTCTAAAGATTGTCCACGAAGCGGGGAACCAAGTAAGCAACACGGCTGATTTGCAGTTTTTGCTGGCCTATGTTTATTATCAAACCGACAGGCATGAGGAGGCTAAGGCGGTGATAAAAGCTGCTTTTGAGAAAATGCCGGACTCGTCGGCCGTGAAGACAGTTAAAAGAGCTATTGAAGAAGCGAGATAGATAACAAAGTGCTTTTTGAAGGTGTGGTTAAGTCAGACAAAAACCTAGGCCGGAGAAGGCCAAATATGCTAATTGTCTTCTGTGGTAACTGTTGGAGCTTTCCGTGTCAATCCCCTGCAGCTTTCGCAATTGCATACCCCGACCAATTGTAGATGCGATGCGCCGGCAATTTTCCTGGTTTCAATTAATTTTGCCCCTTTCGCTTCCATCTTGCGAAGTGCCATCTTCGCTTCTCTTTTATTGTGCGCCCCCACTGCATCGATTATGACACAGACTTTCTTTCCCCTCTGTAGCAGGCCCAGAGCAGTTGCCTGAACAGCACCTTCAGCACTAGCACCAATCAAAATAAACTCACCAGCTCTCAATTCGCTCAGCAATCTATCAATCCGGGGTTCATCAAACGGGTCGACACAACGCTTGTGAAGGATGACCTGCTTGTACTGATGCAGTACATCTCTCGGCAAATCAGTGCAGTTATCAGCGGCGAAATCAACCCTGTTGTTCATTAGTGTGTAGTGTATTTTTTTTTGTCCCTCGGTGCCGTCAATACAGTAGTCAATTGCGCCATTATTGTTGTTATTATTGTGGTTGGGGTGAACCTCGCAGGTCGAGATTATTGGGATATTGTTAGATCTCGCCCAGGCCATTACCCTGCGGATATGCGCCAAAACCCTTCTGTGATTTCTTATGCAAACTTTGCCATCAGCGAGCAAAAAGTCTCTTTGCGTATTGATATCTATCAGGACCTGCCTCCGTCGCGATCTGACCAATTGCAGAATCATGCTTTGGACTTCCTTCCTAGGCCTTTGCGATATCGTCCTATAACCAGATACGCATCAGCTGACAATAGAGTTCACAGTTTTTTATCGAATAGTCATCGAAACCACTTTAATTGCGACATCAAAGATTAACCGAAGTGCGGCCACAAAGGCCATTTCTATCTTCGCCCAAGCGGCCTTTATGTTATATAATAGCGGTGATAAATAGTTTGTTATTGTTTTTGATTTGTGTATTTTAGACCTGATTTTAACCGATGGCCCGAGTCTTAAAGGAATATCCTTTTGTTTGTCTGAAGCCCGAAGATTTAGGTGACAAAATTGATTTTGTCCGGATTTTCGGACGTCCGGCACCTGTTCACATTGAGGTTGGCACCGGCCGAGGTACCTTCCTTTTGAATCAGGCCAGAGCTCAGCCATCTGTCAATTTCCTTGGCATTGAGTGGGCCAGGAAATACTACCTCTATGCTGTTGACCGCATTGGCCGATGGGCCCTGACGAATGTGAGGATAATCCGTGTTAATGCCGCCGTTTTTTTAGCTGATTTTATTGAGGATAATTCTGTGGATTGCTTCCACATCTATTTTCCCGACCCATGGCCTAAAAGACGTCATCACAAAAGGCGCTTCTTATGCCCTACCAACATGGAGCAGATCTTGCGATGCCTGAAGGCAGGAGGCGTTTTAAGAATTGCCACCGACCACGCAGATTACTTTCAGCAGATACAGAAACTAGTGGTTGAGCGGAGCGATCGGCTTGAGGAGACAGAATTTCTTTCCACCGCCGGCGCTGAGAGCAATGAATGGGTTGGCACAAATTTTGAGCGTAAATACCTGAAAGAACAGAGGCCAATTTACACGTTGGCCAGGAGAAAGATATAAGCACTGTGTTACTTTCGGGCGAAAGCAATTTTGGATGCATATTTATGTGGAAGGATTTGGCAATACAACCCTGGATAATTTTGCGTTGCATTTATGGTTTCGATTCGGTTGGTTTTGTGCCGAGGATTTCGAGCGTATCTCCAATGACGGGAAGAGTTTTTGTTTCTACATTTGGGTCGTAAATGTTGCCGGTCACTTCTACTCGCACAACAGCGCCGCCGAGTCCTTCGGTTAGGGATTGCAAGACGGAGGGTTCTGTAGCGGCGAGTCGTCGGCCGCGAGCAGTGAGAATTAAATCCACATTCTCGCCGGACAGGTCTATCCAGCCTGAGCCGTGGAAGGCCAGAGATTCGCCGGACAGGTCAAATTTTTCGAGGAACAGCCTATCGTGTTTAATATAGGAATCGACAAGCATCTGTTCAAATTCGAAATCTGTGGGCTCAGTCGTTAGTACCTGCAGCATTTTAGCCAGAGGCGAGACTTTGCCCACCTGCATATTGCTTATTGCCAGCCTGCATCTGCCGGTGCGCCGGATTTCATCACCAATACGAGCATCTATACTCAATGACCCATTCATTGTTCCGCTGGTATAGTCTTTCTCGGTAGTTCCTGCTAATTTTGTGTCCGAAAGAAATCGTCTCAGGTCAACATTATCAAAGGCAGCCTGCAGCAGATACCCCCAAGCCTGTTCGGTTGGTTGTTTGAATTGAAACTTGCCTATTAGTTTGCCGCCGTAGAAGTCAGCGAGTAGTTCTTCGGTTAGCCAGGCCTGCAGTCTCTGGTTATAATTGAAATCTGCTTTTAGATTAGTTAAGGACTTGCCTTTGATTCTGAAAGTGTCCGCAACAAGATTAACCTGCCCATAAGCGAAATCGCCGTTTGTTTTGTACAAGCCGTTTGTTTTCAATACAGCATCCAGTTCGGCTTCGGCACCGGGCATGCTGAAATTACAGGCCTTGAGTTTGGCAATACCGGTGAAGTCGATATATTTTTCACCGTCATCTGAGTTGAAGATTTTTACATTTTCCAAGTCCAGGTCAAATTTGCCTTTCGGCGACAGCTGCTGGTAGAGGGCTGCAGCTTCTTCGGGCAAGGTGGCGCCGAGTCGTTCGTTCAGGGAAATGTCGCTGGCTGAAAGTTTGAACTGGCCGTCTCTGAAAGCGTTATCAGCCAAATTAATTTTACCGTTTACTTTTATGGTTGGGGTTTCTTGTATCGGCTGGGTATTGTCAGCCGGGACCGCGGTGATATTCTCGAGTATAATACTATCGTTTTGTATTGTTACTCTGCCGGTGATATCCTTGAGAGGATAAGCGAATCGCCCGAGGTTAAGACTGTCACCAAGACAGTCCACAACTAACTTGTAGTCGAGCTGGTCGCGGCCGGTTCTGTTCAGGTCTGCGCTGAAGTTTACTTTGCCCTTCGGTTGCATTTCGGAGACGATCTTTTGCAGCGACGTTGGCAGTAGGCCAATAAGATCGTCATTTAACCGGGTTTGTTTGGCATCCACTGTCCAGTGATAGCTGTAAGGTTGGGCATCATTGCTGTACCGGATTTCGCCAACAAGTGAAACCAGACCTTGGCTACATTGACCGGAGAAGCTTTCGATACTCATTGAATCGGCTGAGA